>Ga0157292_10000008_pt1 | contig 105214 bp, 102 predicted proteins | sample NitcycUS179409R1_FD_108401 | JGI IMG/M metagenome (GOLD analysis project Ga0157292, IMG submission 108401) | Soil microbial communities from Arlington Agricultural Research Station in Wisconsin, USA - Nitrogen cycling UWRJ-S179-409R-1 | ecosystem: Environmental > Terrestrial > Soil >... | reverse complement strand
GGCCTGCAGCGCCTCGGAGCGCTGGCTGAGGAAGGCGGCGGCGGCGTCGATCTCGGTGTGGACGCGGGGGGCGACGCCGCAGAGGGCGGCGACCTCGGCGACCACGGTGACCATGTAGGCGACGGCGGCGCGGGGCTGGAAGATCCCCGGCAGGCCGACGACCGGGACACCGGCCTCGCGCGCTTCGTCGACCAGCTGGCCGCCGGTGCTGACGACCAGGCGGCGGGCGCCCAGCGCCTCGGCGGCGGCGAAGCAGGCCAGCGTCTCCTCGGTGCCGCCGGAGTAGCTGGAGCAGAGCGCCGCCCACTCCGGCGTCACCCAGCTCGGCAGCTCGTAGCCGCGGACGGTGAGCAGCGGCCGGGTCAGGCGGTCGCCGAGCGCGGCGGCGGCGAGGTCGGCGCCGATCGCCGAGCCGCCCATGCCGCAGACCATCAGGCCGGCCGCGTCGAGCGGCTGCAGGCGCGCCGATTCGACCCGCCAGAGCGCGTCGCGTAGTTGATCGGGAATGCCGAGAACGTCGTCGAGCATCGGTGTGTAGTTAGGCGGGGACCTTCTCATCCCTGCCGAGGACCGCGTCCTCGACCGTGGCCCCCGCGGCCACGCTTACCCCGGGAGCAAGGATCGAACCGGCGATCCGGGCCCCGTCGCCGACCTCGCAGCCATCGAGCAGGACCGAGTCGCGGACCTCCGCCCCAGCCCCGACCGTGCAGCCTGGGGCGAGGACCGCGCGGGGGCCGACCGTGGCGCCGGCGCCGATCTCGGCTCCGGCGCCGACCATCAGGCCCGGCGCGGTCGGGGCGACGCGGGTCTCGACCCGGCCCTCGAGGATGTCCCAGCTCGCCTGCAGGTAGCGCTCCGGGGTGCCGATGTCCATCCAGTAGCCGTCGAGGCGAAGCGCGCCGAGGCCGTCGCCGACCAGGCGCGGGAAGACCTCGCGCTCGATCGAGACCTCGGCTTCGGGCCCGATCAGGTCCAGCACCGAGCGCTCGAGGAAGTAGGCGCCGGCGTTGATCTCGCCGGGCACGGGCTCGCCGGTCTTCTCGGCGAAGTCGAGCACGCGGCCCTCGGCGTCGACCTCGACCAGCCCGTAGGCGGCGGAGTCCTCGACCGGGTAGAGAGCGATCGTCGCCCGCGCCCCGCGCTCGGCGTGGGCCCGCATCAGGGCGCTGAGGTCGAGGTCGGTGAGGACGTCGCCGTTGAGGGCGAGGAAGCGGTCCTCGAGCTGATCGCCCAGCGCGTCGGCGGCGAACCGGATCGCCCCGGCCGTGCCGCGCCGCTCGGGCTCGACCACGTAGCGCAGCCGCACACCGGCGTGCTCGCCGGCGCCCAGCGCCTCGCGGAGGACGTCGGGGAGGAAACCGCAGGCGAAGACGATCTCGGTCACCCCGTGCGCCGCCAGCCACTCGACCATGTAGGCGAGAAAGGGGCGGTCGACCAGGGTCAGCGCCGGCTTCGGCACGTCGTTGGTGAGCGGGCGCAGCCGCGTCCCCTCACCGCCGACCAGGACGACCGCCTGCATCTACTCGGCGGTCACCGCGGCCGGGGCGCCGAGGGCCGGGCGGCCGATGCCCTCGTACTCGAAGCCCGCGCCGCGAAGCGCCGCCGCGTCGAGGAAGTTGCGGCCGTCGACCATCAGCGGGCGGGCCATCCGCGCCGCTGCGCCGGCCCAGTCGATCTCGCGGAACTCGGCCCACTCGGTGACCAGCACCGCGGCGTCGGCGCCGTCCAGCGCCTGGGTCGCCGTGGTCGCCATCTCGACCGAGCCGAGCAGCTCGCTGGCGCGGTCGGCGGCGACCGGGTCATAGCCGACCACCTCCGCCCCCTCGCCCTGCAGCCGCGCCGCCAGCACCAGGCTGGCCGCCTCGCGCATGTCGTCGGTATCGGGCTTGAAGGCCAGCCCCAGCAGCGCCACCCGTTTGCCGACCAGCGAGCCGAGGTGCTTCTGCAGCTTGCCGACGACGCGCCGCTTCTGCAGCTCGTTGACCTCGATCACCGCAGTCAGCAACTGGAAGTGGTAGCCGGAGTTCCCGGCCAGCTGCTTCAGCGCCTTCAAATCCTTGGGGAAGCAGTTATGAGCAACGAGGCCGCCGCTGGCGACGACCGTGTTCGAGCCGGGAACCTCAAGCGAGTACACCGGGCCCCGGAACACCTGTCTCGAGACGCTGGCAACGCGCGCCCAGGCCATCGACGAGTCTCCGAATTTGCGATACCCAGTCGGGCGGATGCGCTTGCTCTGCGCTCGCAGGCAATCGAGGACGGTGTCCCGCTGGGCCTCCGGCACGAGGCGCAGGGCTCGTTCGACCTGCTCCGCACCGCTGACCCGCAGCCAGTGAGTCTCCTTGGTGGACTTCGCGGTGCGGCCACGCCGCCAGGAGCAGACGACCCCGAGGTCGCCGAGCAGGCGGGCGACGCCGTCGGCGAGCTCGTCGCTGATCGTGCCGAATTCGAGACTGACGCTCGGTCCGGAGTTGACCAGGGACCAAGATCCGTCGCCCTCCCAGAGACCCGAGAGGAGGGCCCACTTGCGCTCCGGAGACTGCTCCCAGATCATCGCCGGGAGACGCTGCTGGTAGCTGTTGGTTCCGAGGCCGAGCAGGTCGGTCCACCAGGCGGCGAGGATCCGTGAGGAGACACGGACACAGCGCGCGGTCGGCGCCGAGTGGACGGTCGCCTTCACCCCCTGGCTCGCCCAATACTCGACCACCTCGCGCACCAAATGCTCCTCCTTCGTCGGATGGAACGACCAGGTGATGCGCTTGCGCTGAGCGCCGTTGCGGCCACTGTCGGTGCCGACATGGCCCTCTGCCAGGTACAGGCCGACGACGCGCCAGAAGGCTGCGTCGATCTCCAGGCTGGTCGGCACGTAGGTGCCCGAGGGCGCCGTGGCAAGCATGGCCCCGTTGAGGTGCATTTCGGCGCCGCAGGCCTCCGGCAGCCGCAGCGCTCCACTGCGCTTGATGTCGCCCATCCGCTGAGCCTGGCCCCGCGGGTGGTCCAGGATCGCGACCCGCTCGCCGAGCGGCCGGCTCGCAAGTCCAGCGACCTCGGTCGCCTCGGGGCGCACAATGACCTGCTCGGCAGGGATCTGGCCCCCGACCGCACCGGTCGTGGGCAGGAGAGCTGGCTCCCAGCCCTCGGCCGCACCTCCGGCTATCGGCAGCCAGTCAGTCGACCCCAGTTCGTCGGCACGGACGGTGGTGAGGACCTCGTCGTCAATTCCATCGCCAACCACTATCGGGTGGTCGGCGGTCACCCGCAGACGCCGTCCCATCTTCGTCCTCACTTCGACCATCTCGCCCTCGTAGTCGCGCTTGGTGAGGACCGAGACCGGCATCCACTCCGGCTCGGGTTCGCCCGGTACCCAGGACCAGGCAAAGAGGTCTTCAGGCGCGATCGCCTCGCCGTCAAGCGCCGCGGCATCGCCGCCCGCAAGCTCCCACAGCCCCTCGAAGCTGACCAGCTTTGCCGTGCCGCGATGACGAACAAGCAGCGTCTCAGCACCGGCGAAGCAGGAGCCCCCCCAACCTATCCCCGCGCGCAGGAATGACGGGCCGATGCGCTGGTCGAGGCCCATGCCGCGGGCAACCTCGCCGACGTCGGCGCCGACCTCCTCGCAGACGTTGGCGATCTCGTTGATGAAGGAGATCTTGGTCGCGAGGAAGGCGTTGGAGGCGAGCTTGATCATCTCGGCGCTGGCAACGTCGGTGCGCAGCTGCTCGCCGCCGAGCGGCTCGTAGAGCCCCGCGACCGCCGCCGCGGCGTCATCGTCGCCGGGGTCGGCGCCGATCACCACCCGGTCGGGGTGCAGGAAGTCCTCGACCGCCGAGCCCTCCTTGAGGAACTCGGGGCAGGAGACGTAGGCGAGGCCGGGGAGATCGCGGCGGATCGACTCGCCGGTCCCGGCCGGCACCGTGCTCTTCATCACCAGCACGTGGTCACTGTCGGCCGGCAGGTCCGCGACCACGGTGCGGACCCGAGAGAGATCGGCGTCGCCGGAGTAGGTCGGCGGCGTGTCGACGCAGACGAAGAGCAGGCGGGCACCGGCCAGGAGCTCCGGCATCTCGGTGGTGAAGGTGATCCGCTCGGCGTTGCGGCGCAGCATCTCCTCCAGGCCGGGCTCGTGGATCGTCGTCTCGCCGCGCGCGAGCGAGTCGACCTTCTCGGGCAGGATGTCCCGGGCGATCACCGGATGCCCCAACTCGGCGAAGCAGACGGCGGTTACCAGGCCGACCCACCCGACCCCGATCACGCCTACCGGCTCACGTCCCTCGCTCATCCTTTGCTCCCACCTTTCTTCGACTTCGTCTTCGGGACCAGGACTGCGGCGGAGCGGGCCATCCCGACCATCTGATCGTTGCTCAAGCTCTCCAACAAGTCATTCGAGATCCAGTAGCTGTTTTCGCCCCGATGCCAGGCGATCAGCTTGATCAGACCGCCGTCGCTGAAGATTTCGTACTCCCGGCCGTTGATCTCCTTGACTTCGGCAGGGTCATCGAGGATCGGTGGATCTGGCCAGCCGCGGATGCCCTGGACCCCGAAGTAGTGGGTGCCGTCTGACGCTTCCATCACCAGAACCATCCGGTAGGCCTCGTGCCGCGGGGCGGTATTGTCGAGACCCTCACGGATCCCGTAGACCCGCGGGTCAGAGATCTTCTCGTAGGGATTGCTTTCGACGTAGTAGGTCCCGGCGGGCAGGCGAGTCGGGTAGTAGATCGGGAAATGACCATGCACCCGGCGCCCGGCAATCTTCGCCTCCTCTTCGCCAGCTTCGCGGGCCGGGACGAGATCGTCGGAACCAGCCGGCGGCGTCTCCACGATCGGCCTGTCCTCCTTCTTGGACTGCTTCCTGTCCTTCCTCTTGTCCGCCACCCGCTTGCTTTCTTCGGCGCTCAGGCGGTTCTCGGCGCCATCGGAGGTCGGCTTGACCCCTAGGAATTCATTCACCGCTTCGTTGATCGCCGATTCCGAGGCGTAGACGTAGCTCGGCCCGAGTTCGGCCGGGAAGTGGACCTCGTTGATTTTCGCGTTTCGCGCCGCGATCAGCAGTTTCAGCACGTCGAGCAGTTCCTCGCCCTCACTGATGTCAGAGGTCGTGTATTCGGTGAAGACGTCGATCAGACTGTCGTCGTCGAAGACCACGTTCTCGGCCAGTTCGTTCGGCGAGATCTGTTGGCGGGCATAGCCAAGGAAGTCCTGCTGGCGGGCCGAGCGGACGATGTCGGTGTCGGTGTGCCGGTAGCGCACGTAGTCGAGCGCCTGGTTGCCGCACATCGCCTGGTAGCCGGGCTGGACGTTGATTTCGGCGTACTGTTCGGATGGCGGCACGCCTTCGTTGGAGTGGTAGTAGCGGCGGTCGACGTCGGTGTAGACGCAGCCGATCGCGTAGACCGCCTGGGCGAAACCGAGGAAGTCGATGTTGATCAGATGGTTGATCGGCAAGCCGGTCAACTGCTTGACGACTTCGGCGGTCCCTTTGGTGCCGCCGTAGAAATACGCTTCGTTGAACTTGCCGGTGCCGCCCCCGGGTATTTCGACTTGGAGGTCGCGCGGGATCGAGAGCATCGAGATCAGGCCCTTGCCAGGGTCGACGCGAATCAGGATTGCCGTGTCCGAGCGGCCCTTGTCTTCGGCGAATTCCGCCCCGGCGCGTTTGTCGGAGCCGACCAGGAGGAAGTTCTGGGGCTTGCCGCTCTCAGGCTGGGCGAGGACTTCGTCCAGTGCGGTGCGGATCTTTTTGTTCTCCGGCGAGATCTCGGCGGCGATGCTGTCGAAGTAATTGAGGATCGATATCGAGGTCGCCGCGGCGGAGACCGCCATGATGATCAACGACGCGAGCAGGAAGCGCCACCAGAACCGCTTCGGCTTCGGCGGCGGCTCGGTGTCGCCGCCCGGGGGTGGCTTCTTGGGGGCCCAGCCGGGCCCCAGCGGCTCACTCATCGAGCCGGCCCGGGATCGCTCGCAGGAACGAGTCGAGCGCCTGCCGGTAGGTCTCCAGCGAGGAGACCGAGACCCACTCCTCGGGGCCGTGATGGCCGGCCCCGATCGGGCCGAACTCGACCGCCGGCACGCCCACCCGCAGGAAGGAGACCGCGTCGGAGGCGCCGTCGCGCCCGACGCTCATCGGCTCGCCGTGATGGTGCTCGGTGGTCGAGGCGCGCAGCGCCAGCACGAAGGGGGACTCGCGGTCGACCGTCGCCGGCGGCCGCGCGAACAGCGAGCTGACCGCCCCGATGCCGGCGAGCTCCCGCACTTCGCCGAGGATCGCGGCGGCGTCCTGGTCGGGCAGGTAGCGGATGTCTACGTCGATCACGCATCGGTCGGGCACCTTGTTCAGCGCGTCGCCGCCCCAGATCCTGCCCAGGTTGATCGAGGGGCGGTCGAACAGCTCCGAGCTGTGCCGCGCAAACGGTAGCGACTCGATACTGCGGAAAACGTCGACCGCGTTGAGGACGGCGTTATCGCCCAGCCACGGCGTCGCCCCGTGCGCCGCGGTCCCCCCCACCTCCAGGCGCAGCGCCAGCACCCCCTTGGCCTCGATCCCGATGTGCAGGTCGGTCGGCTCGCCGGTGATCGCGAAGTCGCCGAGCCAGCCGCTGTCGACCAGGTGGTCGGAACCGCGCTCGGCGTCCTCCTCGGACTCCTCGTCGCCGACGATCCCCAGCCGCACCCGCACCCGCTCCTGATCGCGGAAAGCGGCGACGGTGACCAGCATCGCCGCCAGCGCCCCCTTCATGTCGTAGGCCCCGCGCCCGTAAAGCCGATCCCCCTCGATCCGCGGCTCGAACTGCCCCGTCAGCCCGGGCACGACGTCGAGGTGCCCGTGCAGCACGACCGTCGGCGCCGTCTCCGGCCCGACCTCGGCCTTGACCACCGGCAGCCCCCGCACCTCATCCCGCTCAGCCTCGATCCCCCGCGCCTCCAACCACCCCTCGACGAACCCGGCGGCCTCGGAAATCGCCTCGGGCTCGGTGGTCTCGTAGGAGATCAGTCGTTCAGCGAGGGCAACCAGCTCGCTCATCGCGATGCTCCCAGCGGTCGAACGCTCCCGCGCCAGCGACTCGCGGCGAGGGGGCCGATGCCCCTCCGCCGGAATGTCGCGAAGCGGCGATATGCAATCTGAAATTTGCGCCCCATAGGGGCGCAGTATCTAAGCGGAGCTGTCCCGACAGGGACGCGACTAAATTCCGCCGGAGGGGCATCGGCCCCCTCGTCAGGCCAACCGTCTGCGGGCCGGGTGCTCCGGCCCGTCATCCCTGGGCGATAGCCAGGAATGCTTCTGCTCGGTCGCGGTCTTTCCGCGCCCGGGCGAACTCGGCGCTGCCGTCCTCGGCGTCGGAGAGCCGTTGCTCGGCGTCGGAGAGCTGGTCTTTGAGCGCGCCGCTGTCGAGGTCGGCGGGGTCGATCGCCTCCTCGACGAGCAGGCGGGCGCGGTTGCCGAAGACCTGCAGCCAGCCGTGCGCCTGGGCGTAGCGCTTGACCTCCGAGTCGGAGACCCTGAGCCGCAGCTCGGTCGGCAGCAGCGCCGCCAGCAGCGGCGTGTGGTTGGCGAGGATGCCGATCTCGCCGACCTCGGTGCGGGTCGAGACCTGCCGGGCTTCGCCGCCGAAGACCTCACCCTCGGGGGTGAGAACCTCGACGTCGATCATGTGCTCCGCGGCCATTGCCGGCTACGCCGCCGCGCCGGCCTTGGCGTTCTCGGTGACCTGGTCGATCGAGCCCTGCATGTAGAAGGCGCCCTCGGACAGGTCGTCGTGCTCGCCGTCGAGGATCTCGCGGAAACCGCGGACCGTCTCGGCGACCGGCACGTACTCGCCGCTGCGGCCGGTGAACTGTTCGGCGACGAAGAACGGCTGTGAGAGGAAGCGCTCGATCTTGCGGGCCCGGGAGACCGTCTGGCGGTCCTCGTCGGAGAGCTCGTCGATACCGAGGATGGCGATGATGTCCTGCAGCTCCTTGTAGCGCTGCAGCACCTCCTGAACGTCGGTCGCGGTGCGGTAGTGCTCGTCGCCGACGACGTCGGGCTTGAGGATCGTCGAGGTCGAGTCGAGCGGGTCGACCGCCGGGTAGATGCCTTTCTCGGAGATCGACCGCGAGAGCGCCGTGGTCGCGTTGAGGTGGGCGAACACCGAGGCCGGGGCCGGGTCGGTGTAGTCGTCGGCGGGGACGTAGACGGCCTGGATCGAGGTGACCGAGCCGCGGTCGGTGGAGGTGATCCGCTCCTGCAGGCCGCCCATCTCGGTCTCCAGCGTCGGCTGGTACCCGACGGCGGATGGCATCCGCCCGAGCAGCGCCGAGACCTCGGAGCCCGCCTGGACGAAGCGGAAGATGTTGTCGATGAACAGGAGCACGTCCTGCCCACCCTGCTCGCGGTAGTACTCGGCCATCGTCAGTCCGGAGAGGGCGACGCGCAGGCGCGCACCCGGGGGCTCGTTCATCTGACCGAAGACGAGCATCGTCTTGTCGATCACGCCCGACTCTTTCATCTCCAGCCAGAGGTCGTTGCCCTCTCGCGAACGCTCGCCGACGCCGACGAAGGCAGAGAGGCCGGAGTGCTCCTCGGCGATGTTGCGGATCAGCTCCTGGATCAACACGGTCTTGCCGACGCCGGCGCCGCCGAACAGCCCGACCTTGCCGCCTTTGGCGTAGGGAGCGAGCAGGTCGATCACCTTGATCCCGGTCTCGAGGATCTCCTGGGTCGGGGTCAGGTCGGAGGCCTTGGGGGCGGGACGGTGGATCGGCCAGCGCTCGCCGCCCTCGACCTCGGGTCCGTTGTCGATCGGCTCACCGAGCAGGTTGAAGATGCGGCCGAGGGTGGCGTCGCCGACCGGGACCGTGATCGGGCCGCCGGTGTCGGTGACCTTGGCGCCGCGCTGGATCCCGTCGGTGGCGTCCATCGCGACCGCGCGCACGCGGTCGTCGCCGAGGTGCTGCTGGACCTCGCAGACGAGCTGGGTCGGTTCGCCGTCGCCGTCGCCGCCGGTGTCGATCGTCACCGCCGAGTAGATCTCCGGCAGCTTGTCGGGGAAGACGGCGTCGATCACCACGCCGGTGACCTGCTCGACGCGCCCTACGTTGGTTCCACTAGATCCGTTCTCAGCCATGACTTCCTTTTCTCATTTCCAAGGTTTGAATCGCCGCTACCCGAGCGCCTCGGCGCCGGCGACGACCTCCAAGATCTGCTGCGTGATCTCCGACTGGCGGACCCGGTTCATTTCCAGGGTCAGGTCCTCCATGATCGATTCCGCGTTCTCGGCGGCGTTGCGCATCGCGGTCATCCGCGCTCCCAGCTCGGAGGCAGCGGACTCGAGCAGCGCCCGGTAGACGGAGATCGTCACGTATTCGGGGATCAGCCGGGCAAGCAGCTCCTCGGGCTCGGGCTCGTAGCTCCACTCCGATTTGCTCTGCCGCTCCTCGGCCTCGCTGAGCTCGCCGCTGTCCTGCTCCTCCTCGGCCCCCTCGCCGATCACCTCCGCCTGCTGCAGCGGCAGCAGGGTCTGACGCCAGACGTGCTGGGTCAGCGGCGAGACGAAACGGTTGTAGACGAGTTCGACCCGGTCGAGCTCCTCGTCGACGTAGCGGGCGGTCAGGGCCTCGCCGATTTCGCGGGCGTTGGCGAAGGCGGGCCGGTCGGTGAAGCCGACGTAGCTGCCCGTCACCTCCTGCTTGCGGAAGCTCAGGGCCGAGACACCGCGTTTGCCGACCGCGGCGAAGGAGGGCTCGGCCCCCTCGGAGCGGACAGCGGTCGCCATCCGCATCCCCTCGCGGATGATGTTGGTGTTGAAGGCGCCGGCCAGGCCGCGATCGCCGGTGATCAGCAGGATGCCGACCCGCTCGACGTTCTCGCGCTCGGCCATCACCGGCACCCGCGGAATCGCGCCGGCGTGGGCGGACGCCTGCCGGGTCAGTTTGCGGATGCCCTCGGCGTAGGGCCGCAGGTCGTCGATCCGCTGTTCGGCGCGGCGCAGCCGCGCCGCTGCGACCATCTCCATCGCTCGCGTGATCTTGTTGATGTTCTTGATCGCCGCGATGCGATTCTTGACTTCCTTCTGGGTGGCCATGGTGATTTCGCTCTAGGGATTGCGGGAGCCCCGCTTGAGGGGCGCCTGCGGGCGAGGTTTTCGTTCTCGGCACCCCTCAATCGGGGCGTCACGAAACCGTTGCCTAGACCGACACCTCCTCGGACTCAGTGCGGGAAGGAAGCTCGCGCTCCTCAGCTGACTTGACGCGGTCGGACTCGCCGGCCTCGATCGGGTCGCCGTTCTCGTCGAAGTCGGCGCCGAAGTCGTCGACGAAGTCGGCGATCGCGGCACCGAGCGCTTTTTCGTCGTCCTCCTCGAGCTTGCCGCTCTCTTCGATCCGGCCCAGCAGGTCCGCGTTCTCGGCGTGCAGGCGGGTCCGCAGGTCGGCGAGGAACTCACCGACGCGCTCGACCTTGATCCGATCCAGGTAGCCGCCGGTGCCGGAGTAGATCGACGCGACCTGGTCGCCGACGCTGAGCGGCTCGCGCTCTTTCTGTTTGAGCAGCTCGACCAGCCGTTCGCCGCGGGTCAGCGCTTTCTGCGTCTCCGCGTCGAGCTCGGAGCCGAACTGGGCAAAGGCCTCGAGGTCGCGGTACTGGGAGAGGTCGAGGCGCAGTTTTCCGGCGACCTTCTTCATCGCCTTGGTCTGCGCGTTGCCACCCACCCGCGAGACCGAGATGCCGACGTTGATCGCCGGCCGCACCCCGGAGAAGAAGAGGTCGGACTCGAGGAAGATCTGACCGTCGGTGATCGAGATCACGTTGGTCGGGATGTAGGCGGAGACGTCGGAGGCCTGGGTCTCGATGATCGGCAGCGCCGTCAGCGAACCGCCGCCGAGGTCGTCGTTCAGCTTCACCGCCCGCTCCAGCAGGCGCGAGTGCAGGTAGAAGACGTCGCCCGGGTAGGCCTCGCGACCAGGCGGGCGCCGCAGCAGCAGCGACATCTGGCGGTAGGCGGAAGCGTGTTTGGTGAGGTCGTCGTAGACACAGAGCGCGGCTTTGCCGTTGTAGAGGAAGTGCTCGCCCATCGCGCAGCCCGCGTAGGGGGCGATGTACTTGATCGGCGCCGCCTCGTCGGCGGGAGCGGCGACGATGATCGTGTTCTCCATCGCCCCGTTCTCCTCCAGCGTCTCCTTCAGCTGGACGACGGTGGACATCCGCTGCCCGATCGCGACGTAGATGCAGATCAGGTCCTTGTCCTTGTTGTTGATGATCGTGTCGATCGCGATCGCCGTCTTGCCGGTCTGGCGGTCGCCGATGATCAGCTCTCGCTGGCCACGACCGATCGGGATCATCCCGTCGATCGACATCAGCCCGGTCTGGACGGGTTCCTCGACCGGCTGGCGCTCGACCACGCCGGGAGCTTTGAACTCGGCCGGGCGGGTCTCGGTGGTGACGACCTCGCCGCGGTTGTCGAGCGGGCGGCCGAGCGGGTCGACCATGCGGCCGAGCAGAGCCTCGCCGACCGGGATCTCGAGCAGGTGGCCGGTGCGCTTGACCGTGTCGCCCTCGACGATCTTTTCCCACTCGCCGAAGAGCACGGCGCCGACGTTGTCGGCCTCGAGGTTCAGGGCCAGCCCGGTCACCCCGTGCGGCAGGTCGAGCATCTCCAACGCCATCACGTTGTCGAGGCCGTGGATGCGGGCGATGCCGTCCGCCACCGAGAGGATGGTGCCCACCTCGGTGAGGTCGGCGGAGTCGGTCTCCAACCCCTCGATTCGCTCTCGCAGAATGCTTGCGATCTCGTCCGGCTTGATCTCCATCGGGTGCTAGCTCCTCCTTACGCCGCGGTGGCGACGGTCTTTCGAAGTTTCTCCAGGCGACTGCGAATGCTCGCGTCCAGAACCATGTTCCCGACGCGCAGGACGATGCCGCCGAGGATGTCGTCGTCGACGCGGCTCGACAGCTCGACCGCCTCGCCGGTCTGGCGTTCGACCTCTGCGCCAATCTTCTTGACGACGTCCTCGTCGAGCTCGACGGCGCTGACGACGGTGACGTCGAGGCGCCGGTTCTCCTTCTTCCAGAGCTCGTCGAGCTCGCGGCGGATGCGGAAGATCTCCGGCATCCGGTGCTTGTCGACCAGCAGCTCGAGGAAATTCACCAGCTCCGGCTCGGCACCGGAGATCGCCCTACCCAGGCCCTCGCGCTTGTCGGCGGAGGAGAGGTAGGGGCTGAACAGGAACACCTGCAGCTCCTGGTTGCGGTCGACCGCGTCGACGAACTCGGCCAGCTGCGAGCGCAGCGAGTCGAGCTTGCCTTTGTCCTTGCCGGCCTCGAACAGGGCCTCGGCGTATACGCGGGCGGCCTCAGCCATCTAGTTCTTCTCCGCTCCCGAGAGCGAGGAGAAGTCGACCTCGGCGAGGGCCTCCTCGACGAGCCGTTTCTGGTCCTCGCCGGTGAGGCTCTTGCGGGTGACCTTCTCGGTCGCCAGCACGGTCAGGTCGGCGACCTCGCCGCGGATCTGCTCCAGCGAGCGCCGGGTCTCCGCTTCGATATCGCGCTTGGCCTGGGAGACCAGCTCCTCGCGTTTCTCGCGACCGGCAGCGGTCGCCTCCGCCTCGGCGGTTTCAGCCGCTTTGCGGGCGCGGGCCATGATGTCGTCCGCCTGCTCGCGCGCCTCGGCCAGCCGGCCACGGTACTCGGCCAGCAGCTCGTCCGATTCGCGCCGCTGACGCTCGGCCGCGTCGATCGACTCGGCGATCGTCTTCGCCCGGCGATCCAGGGCCTCCTGGATTTTCGGGAAGGCGAACTTGCTGAGGACCCACATCGTGAACAGGAACAGGACCAGGGTCCAGATCATCAGGCCGAGGCCGGGAGAGACGAGGAAGCTGCCACCGCCTTCCTCGTGACCGGACTCGGCCGCGAGCGGGACTATCGCCGCTATGTAGCCGAGCGGATCCATGTGCCTAGAGGAAGAACGCGATGAGGCCGAAGATGAACGTGTAGAAGGCCACGGCCTCGGTCAGCGCGAAGCCGAGCCAGCGGATGCTCTGGAGCTCGTCTTTCATCTCCGGCTGGCGGGCGACCGACTCGATCTCCTTGCCGAAGATGATGCCGATGCCGATACCGGCGCCGATCGAGCCCAGGCCGGCTCCGACGCCGAGGGCGATCGCCTTGCCGGCGGATTCGATGCCTTCGTCGGAGATGGCGGCGACGACAGGGGACAGGTCCATTTGAAAAGTGCTCCTTTTCTAGTGACTGGCGGAGGTAGCTCCGCCGAGGTAGATGGCAGTGAGAGTCGAGAAGATGAACGCCTGCAAGGTGGCGATCAGGCCGACCTCGAGGATGAAGAAGAAGAAGGCGAGCGGGAAGGTGAGGGCGCCGAGCGCCGCGATCCCCAGCAGCACCGCCAGTCCGCCGCCCATGAAGAGCAGCAGCAGGTGGCCGGCGAGGATGTTGGCGAAGAGCCTCACCGAGAGGGAGATCAGCCGGGCCACGTGGGAGACCGCCTCGATCACGAAGATGAAGGCCTTGGCGGCCGGGTTCATGTCCTCCAGGCCGGGCGGCAGCCAGCTCGCCAGGTACTTGAAGAAGCCCTTTGCCCGCACGCCCTCGACGTGGTAGGAGATCCAGACGACGAGCGTCAGGACCAGGGGAATCGAGAGGTTGGCGGTCGCGGCGTAGATCGCGAAGGAGGGGATTTCGGCGCCGAAGACGTTGACGGTGTGCTCGGTGTTGGTCGGCAGCGGCAGGAACCCGATCATGTTCGAGAACCAGATCCAGAAGAAGAGCGCGGCAAGGAAGGGGAACCATTTGCGGGCCATCTTGGTGTCGAGGCTGCCGCCGGCGATCGTGTTCTTGGTCAAGTCGTAGGCGACCTCGATCGCGGTCTGCACGCGGTTCGGCTTCTGCTGCATCCGCTTCGCGATCCACAGCATCGTCCCGATCGTCAGCCCGCTGGCCAGCAGCAGGTAGAGCACCGCCTTGTTGATCGAGAAGTCGATCCCGCCCAGTTCGAGCGTGATCCACGGTTCGAGTTTGAACTCGTTCTGGGGCTGGAACTCTTCGTTTTTCCCGTCGCTGCCGAAGATCAGCAGCAGCAGGATCGCGATCCCGAAGTAGACGCCGAGGCCGATCAGGACTTTCGCCTTGGTGCTGAGGCCGCCCGATTTCGGGGCGGGCGGCTGGGAGGCGCCGGACGGCGCCTCTACCGCTGCGGCATCGGCGCTCACGCCGCGCCCTGCCCCTCGGGCTCGCCGAACAGGTGCGCGAGGCCCTGGGCGGCGAAGGAAACGGTGAAGAGAACGAGGACCAGGACCGCCGCGGCGAGACCGGCTTCGCGTTCGGCGAGGCCGACGAGCAGCACGGCCGTCGCCATCAGCCAGACCCGGCCGAGGGTCGAGGCGGCGATCACGCCCATCGCCCGCTGGCGGTTGCCGGCGAGCATTTCCGCCTGCGCCCGCTTCGCCGCAAGCATCTGAATACCGCGCTGGATCAGCCAAACGGCGGCAGCGACCGCGTATCCGAGCATGGGCAGTCCACCGAGCAGAAAGACTGCGAGCGCGGTGGCCAGGAGGACTAGGTCGGCGTACTTGAGAGGAGACATAAATACGCCCGTCTCGGGGCCGAGCGGACGCGTCGGCGACTATACCCAAAAGGTCCCGCGATTGGCTTTCTGAAGCGGGTTAGTGAGGGTTGCCACTACCGCCCGGCGGCTCCAGTTCGATCGCCTCGAACTCCCCCGTCTCCGGGTTTATGCGTCCCCGCCTCGACTTGAGGATCTCCAGCACGTAGATCAGGTAGACGCTGTAGGCCAGCGCGGCCAGGATCAGCGCCGCCATCACCGTGGTCCAGAGCGCGTCGAAGTGGCCGTGGTCGTCGCTGTAAGGGACGAAGCGGAGCGCCAGCGCCAGCGCCGCCATCACCGTGGTCCAGGCGTAGAGATAAGCGACCGTGCGGCGCTGGGAGAAGCCGATGTTGGCCATCCGGTGGTGGAAGTGCCAGGTGTCGGCCTGGTAGATCGGCTGCCGGTATTTGAGCCGCTTGGCGACGACGAAGCCGGTGTCGAGGATCGGCACCGCGAGCACGATCAGCGGGAAGGCGAGCGCGATCACCGCGTTGGTCTTCAGCGCCCCCTGGACCGAGGCCGTGGCGAGCAGGAAGCCGAGCAGGTTGGAGCCGGTGTCGCCCATGAAGCTGGAGGCGGGCGGGAAGCCGTGGCGGAGGAAGCCGAGGGCGGCGCCGGCGGTGATCGCCGCCAGCACGCCGGCGGCGTTGCGGTCGAGCGAGAGCGCGATCACCGCCAGGGTCAGCGCGGCGATCGTGCAGACCCCGGCCGCCAGCCCGTCGACCCCGTCGAGGAAGTTGATCACGTTGACCACGGCGACGATCCCGAGCACGGTCAGCGGGTAGGCGAGCCAGCCGAGCTCGAAGCCGCCGACGAAGGGCAGGGTCAGGTTGTCGACGCGGACGCCGGCGAGGACCGGGATCGTCGCCGCCCCGATCTGACCGGCGAGCTTCGGCAGCGCCGGCAGCGAGTAGACGTCGTCGAGCACGCCGACCGCGGCGATAGCGACGGCGCCGAGCAGGATCGAGCGGCTCTCCCCATCCCCCGGCAGCCAGATCCAGCCGGCGACCTCGACCGCGACCAGGATCGCCAGGCCCGAGAGCCGCGGCATCGGCTTGTTGTGGAGGCCGCGCTCCTTCGGGTAGTCGATCGCGCCGACCCGGAAGGCGAGGCGCTCGGCGTAGGGGACCAGCAGCCAGGCGATGGCCGCGGCTGCGACGAAGGCGAGGATGGCGTCTGAGGTCGCGGCCACTGGGGGCTATCCCGGTAGGGGTTTCACTTAACTTTTTCCGAAGACAGGTTGTGGCTGTCCGCGGGGGTCTTCGCGGAAAAAGTACAAGACGTTCCACCCCTACCGGGATAGCCCGCTGGCGGCGGCGAGCGCAGCTTGGACGAGGATCTCCGGGTCGCGGGGGTGAAGGACGCCGACTGGGGAGGTTCGCTTGCGCAGTTCGAGCGCCTCGGGATCCTCCAGCACCTGCAGGCGGCCTTCGGCGATCAGTTGCTCGTCGACGCCGCCCATCTCGCCGCTGAAGGTGGTGAAGACGGGGGTGCCTAGGGCGACGGCCTCGCGGTTCATGGTGCCTCCGGCGCTGACTACGAGGTCGGCGTAGGCGATCAGGCTCTGGGCGTCGATCGCGCGCTCGGGGACGATCAGGTTCGGCGCCCCGAGGGCGCGGGCCGCGGCGCCCTGCTCCTCGGTGCGGGGGACGATCACAGCTTGGGCCTCCGCGGCGGCGGCGAGGCGGCGGACGGTCGCCGCGTAGAGGTCGTTGGGCGCGTGGTACTCGGAGGTCTCCGGCGGCGGGCGCACGACCACCAGCACCTTCTCGCGGTCGAGGCCCAGTTCGCCCAGCACCGCTTCGTCGGGCTCGAAACCGGCCAGGTAGTACTCCTCCTTCAGGCCCGGATAGCGGAACAGCTTCTTCGGCCCGGCGCCGATCCGGGCCAAGCGCTCGACCGGGATCGACTCCGGCGCCAGCACCCGCCGCGCCACCCTGAAGGCGACCTGGCGCTGCAGACGGGCGAACTCGTAGTCCTGCATCTGCACCGAGGGGATCAGGAAGGAGGCGGAGACAACCGCCAGGTCGACCGAGCCGTGGCCGATCGCAAGCTGCGGCCGGTTGCCCCAGACGACCCGCGCCAGCCGCGCCGACCGCCCCCCGAGCGCCCGCACCTTGCCCAGCCGCGAGGCGCCGCCGTGCTCGCCGACGGTCGTGTACGGGATCCCCAGCCGCTCGAGAATCCCCAGCGTCTGCCCGTACTCGCGGGCGGTGACGAAGACCTCGTGCCCCTCCGCTTCGAGGCGCTCGATGATCGGCCGCAGCACCAACGGGTGCGCGGCGGCGGTGCAGTCGACCCAGACCCTCATCCGAGCCGCCGGTTTTCGGAACCTTCAGGCAGTGGTCAGTGACAGCTGGGGATACAAGGGGAAGCGGTCCATGAGGGCACCGGCGCGGGCGGCGAGCGAGTCCTTCTCGGCCTCGAAGCCGGGGGAGAGGGCGCCGCAGATGATCGCGGCGATCTCGGTCATCTCCTCCTCGCCCATCCCCCGGGTGGTCAGCGCCGGGGTGCCGATGCGCAGGCCGGAGGGGTTCATCGGCGGCCGCGGGTCGAAAGGGATCGCGTTGCGGTTGACGGTGATGCCGACCGCGTCGAGGCGATCCTCGCCGGTCTGGCCGTCGAGCTCGGTCGGGGTCAGGTCGACGAGCACCAAGTGGACGTCGGTACCGCCGGTGAGGACCGGGATCCCGCCCGCTTCGAGACCGGCAGCCAGCACCCGCGCGTTGGCGATCGTCTGCCGCTGGCGCTGGCGGAACTCGTCGCTGGCGGCGATCTGCAGCGCCACGGCCTTGGCGGCGATGGTGTGCATCAGCGGCCCGCCCTGCTGGCCGGGGAAGATCGCTTTGTCGACCGCTTTGGCGAACTCCTCGCGGCAGAGGATCATCCCGCTGCGGGGGCCGCAGAGGGTCTTGTGGATGGTCGTGGTGACGACGTCGGCGTGCTCGACCGGGTTGGGGTGCTCGCCGGCGGCGACGAGGCCGGCGAAGTGGGCCATGTCGACCATCAGCTTGGCCCCGACCGAGTCGGCGATCTCGCGGAAGGCGGCGAAGTCGAGCTGGCGCGGGTAGGCGGACCAGCCGGCGACGATCAGGCTCGGCTTGTGCTCGTCGGCGAGGCGCGCGACCTCGTCCATGTCGACCAGCAGGTCGTCCTCGCGTACGTGGTAGGCGACCGGGTTGTAGAGCTTTCCGGAGACGTTTATTTTCATCCCGTGGCTGAGGTGGCCGCCGTGGTCGAGCGCGAGGCCGAGGAAAGTGTCGCCCGGTTCGATCAGCGCCATGTAGGCGGCGTTGTTGGCCTGGGCGCCGGCGTGGGCCTGGACGTTGGCGTGCTCGGCGCCGAACAGCTCCTTGGCGCGGGAGATCGCCAGCTCCTCGGCGACGTCGACCTCCTCGCAGCCGCCGTAGTAGCGGCGGCCGGGGTAGCCCTCGGCGTACTTGTTGGTGAGGACCGAGCCGACCGCGTCGAGCACCGCCTGCGGCACGAAGTTCTCCGAGGCGATCATCTCCAGCGTCCGCTGCTGGCGCCGCAGCTCGCCGTCGAGGACGGCGGCGATCTCGGGATCGACCTCGGCCAGCGGCGCGGTCTGGAAGTTCTCGGGCAGCTCGCTCATCGCGAGCGACGATAGCAACGGGCCGGGATAGTCTGGGGCCGGTGAGAGCGCGAGTCTTCGCCCTTGCCGCACTGGCGGTCGCCACCGCACTAACCGCGCCCGCGGCGACCGCGGCGATGCCCGCCGAGAACCCCTGCGAAGGGCCGGAAGCGAAGCAGCTGCTGTGCCCGAACCTGCGGATCGGCCCGGCGAGCGAAATGTACGTTCAGCGCGGCGGCCCGGGACGGGTGCTGCTGCGGGCGACCAGCGACGTCCGCAGCCGCGGCCGCGGCCCGATCGAGCTGCGCGGCAAGCGCAACGGCTGGCGGACGATGACGACCAACCAGCGCATCTACCGGGTCGGCGGTGGCCACATCGACGTCGACAGCGACGCCACGCTGCGCTTCACCGACGTCGGCGACTACTGGGGCGGCGGCTACTGGAAGGTCCACCAGCTGGCCCGCTTCTCCCTGCTCCGGGCCAGCCCCGACGGCAGCGTCGGCGCCGTCGTCCGCACCAGCCCCAAGCTCAACTACTGCCTGCGCGACCTCGAGCGCACCCGACCCGGCCGCCGCTCTCCAGCGAGCCGCCACTATCCCGGCTGCGACCAGAACCCCTACCGCGACCGGGTCACCCTCGGCACCTCGGTCGGCTGGTCGGATATCTACCCCGCCCCGTACCACCAGCAATGGATCAACGTCGCCGGCCTGCGCGGCTGCTTCTCCTTCGAAATGACCGTCGACCCGGAGGAGAACCTGTTCGAGTCCGACGAGGACGACAACAGCTCCCGCCGGCTCGTGCGCCTGCCTTACGACGGCGCCCCCGGCTGCTGAGCCTCTAGCCGAGCCCGACCGAGCGCAGGGCGCTGGCGAGGTCGCCGGCGGAGAGGGCGCCGTCGCGCAGCACGGTCCAGCCGCCGTCCTCCTCGATCGAGGCGAGGTCGACGACCGTCGAGGGCATTCCCTGCAGCTGACCGCCGTCGATCGCCAGGTCGACCGCGGCGAGGATCGAGTCGGGGATGAGGTCGAAGCTGGCCGGCGGCGGCTCGCCGCTGAGGTTGGCCGAGGTCTGGAAGACCGGGCACATCGTCCCCGCCAGGGGGCCGCCGATCAGGCGCACGCCGAGCCGCTCGGGGTCCTCGCGGCAGGCCAGCGGGTAGCGGCGGCCGGGGTTGGCGAGGACCAGCGTCACCGGCCCCGGCAGCAGGGCGCTGACGGCGGCCGCGGTGCGCGGGCCGAGCCCGGCGACGAGCTCCCGCATCGCCAGCGGCGAGAAGTACATGACCGCCGAGGACTTGCCGTCGTCGCGGCCCTTCAGCCGATGGATGCGCGCGATCGCGCCGGCGTCGAGCGGGTCGCAGGCGAGCCCATAGAGCCCGTCGGCCGGGAAGACCGCGACGCCGCCGGAGGCGACGCACGCTTCCAGCGCCGCGCAGGCGACGTCGGCCTCACCGCTCTGCAGCCTGAGGATCCGCGTCGCGCTGGCTTCGCCGCTCATCGCGTCCCCCCCGCGCTCCGCTCGCCGACGACGACGCGCTCGATCCCCGCCAGGTCCCGTCGCGTCCACACCGTCCCAAACCCCGCCCCGCGGACGAGCTCCGCCACCGCCGGCGCCTGTCCCTCCCCCACCTCGAGGGCCACCGCCCCCGCTCCCCCCAGAGCGTTCGCACTTTCGACCGCATGCGGTAGATAACTGCGAACGCTCTGGCTTGGGTTGGGGCTGGGACGGGGGATGTCGAGCAGCGCGCGGTAGGCATCGAGGCCGTCGGGGCCGGCGAGCAGCGCCTCGCGTGGCTCCCACTGGGTGACCTCGGGCTGCAGCGAGGACCAGTCGCGCTCGGCGACATAGGGGAGGTTGGCGAGGACGAGGTCGAAGGACGCCGGCGCGGTCGACGGCGCGGCGCCCGAGCCCGCCGCCGGCAGCGTCCCCTGCTCGAAGCGGACCCGGTCGGCGAGGCCGAGGCGCTCGGCGTTGGCCCGCGCCACTTCCAGCGCCGCGGCCGAGGTGTCGGTCGCGGTCACCGCGCAGCCCGGCAGCTCGTCGGCGACGGCGAGCGCGATCGCGCCGGAGCCGGTGCCGACGTCGAGCACGCTCGCGGGCTGGTGCTCCAGCGCCACTTCGACCAGCAGCTCGGTCTCCGGCCGCGGCACCAGGACCCGGCGGTCGACCCCCAGCTCGAGGTTGCGGAAGCCGCGGCGGCCGAGGATGTAGGCGACCGGCTCGCGCCGCAGCCGCCGCCGCACCATCTCGCCGAAACCGCGCGATGCCGCGGGGCTGATGGTTACAGCATCGGCGACCAGCGTCGCACGATCCACGCCGACGGCCTCGGCGAGAAGCAATTCGGCATCCAAGCGCGGCGATTCGACGCCGATCGCTCGCAGCGCATCCGTGGCGGCATCTAAAGCCTGTTTCGCGTCACTGGCGGGTGTGGCCAAGGAGTTCAAGGACGCAGGGAGCGAAGTGTGCTCTGCACATGAGCGACCGAGGATGCCGAAATCCGCCGGTCACACACGTCAGCCACGTCAGCCAACGGCGGCAGCCTCCAGCCTCTGGCGCTTCTCCTCCGCTTCGAGAGCGTCGGTGAACTCGGAGAGATCGCCGCCGAGCACCCCGTCGAGGTTGTGCGAGGTCAGCTTGATCCGGTGGTCGGTGACCCGGCCCTGGGGGAAGTTGTAGGTGCGTACCTTCTCGGAGCGCTCGCCGCTGCCGACCTGGGCCTTGCGCTCGGAGGCGATCTTCGCCTGCTGTTCGGCCAACTCACGCTCGTACAGCCGCGCCCGCAGCACCCGCATCGCCCGCTCCTTGTTCTGCAGCTGCGACTTCTCGTCCTGCATCGAGACCACGATGCCGGTCGGTTTGTGGGTGATCCGCACCGCCGAGTCGGTCGTGTTGACCGACTGTCCGCCGGGCCCGGAGGAGCGGTAGACGTCGATCTGCAGGTCGTTCTGGTCGACCTCGACCTCGACCTCCTCGGCCTCTGGCAGCACCGCGATCGTCGCCGTCGAGGTGTGGATCCGCCCCTGCGACTCGGTCTCCGGCACCCGCTGCACCCGGTGGGTGCCGCCCTCGAACTTGAAGACCGAGAAGGCACCCTCGCCCTTGACCGCGAAGGTCACCTCCTTGAAGCCGCCCGCCTCGGAGTGGGACTGCGAGAGAACCTCGGCCGAGAAGCCGCGCTCCTCGGCGTAGCGGGTCAGCATCTTGTAGAGGTCGCCGGCGAACAGCGCAGCCTCGTCGCCGCCGGTGCCGGCGCGGATCTCGACGATCACGTTCTTGGCGTCGTTGGGGTCGCGCTCGACCATCGCCAGCCGGATCTCCTCTTCCAGCTGCTCCAGCCGCGCGGGTGCCTCGTCAACCACATTGCGCAATTCGTCGTCCTCGCCTTCCTCCAGCAGCTCCCGCGCCCCCTCGAGGTCGCCGCGCAGGGTCGAGTACTCCCCCGCCAGCGCCCGCGCCGGCCCCAGTTCGCGATATTCGCGCCCGACCTCCGCATAGCGCTCACGGTCCCCGATCACGGCAGGGTCGGACATCTGCTGCTCCAGCTCCAAAAACCGCGCCTCGATCTGCTCAACCAACTGCTCAATCATGCCCACAACATAGAGCTGCTTGGTTCGAGAACCCCTCCTGGCAGGGGTGGAGCGTCTTGTACTTTTTCGGCGCGTCCAACCTCGGATGGCCGCACTCGATGCGCGAAAAAGTTAAGCGGAACCCCTGTCAGGAGGGGTTCTCAGGCAACGATCTCGATGTGCTGCTGCTTAGCCGCCTCCTCAGGATTCTCCCGAGCGAGGACCGCGTTCAGCGAGGCGATCGCGACGGCAAGCTGCTCTTCGTCGGGTTCGCGCGTGGTCAGGTTCTGCAGCATCAGCCCCGGCCACATCACCGCCCGCACCCAGCGTTTGCGGCGGTTTTTGCCGGCCCACTTGATCACCTCGTAGGAGAGGCCGGCGATCAGCGGGATGCCGACGATGCGCGAGAGCACGAGCCAGTACCAGGCGGGCAGCCCGATCGGGGCGAAGACGAAGATCGCCAGCACCATCACGATCAGCAGGAAGCTGGTCCCGCAGCGCGGGTGCAGGCGTGAGTAGAGCTTGGCCCGGGCCGGCGTCAGCTCGTCTTCGGCCTCGTAGCAGGAGATCGTCTTGTGCTCGGCCCCGTGGTACTCGAAGACCCGGCGCAGGTCCGGCATTTTGCTGATCGCGAGGATGTAGAGGATGAAGATCGCCGTGCGCAGGACCCCCTCGACCAGCCAAAAGAGGAGCGGCGAGCCGAGCTGGTCCTTGATCAGGCTGGTCAGCCCGACCGGGACGACGAAGAAGAGCCCGACCGCGAGCAGCATCGAGAAGAGGATCGTGATGCCCCAAATCCAGCCGCCGATCTCTTCTTTCTCGCCCTTCTCGTCCTCCTCCAGCTGCGCGTTGGCGGAGATAGCCAGAGCCTTGAAGCCGATCTTCAGCGACTCGCCGAGGGCGACGACGCCGCGGATTACCGGCAGCCGCCAGATGCGGTGGCGCTTGGCCCAGGGGACCAGCGTCTCGGACTCGACTTCGATCTGGCCCTCTGGCGTGCGCACGGCGACGGCCCAGACGGAGACGCCGCGCATCATCACGCCCTCCAGCACCGCCTGACCGCCGACCGGCGCGTCGCGCTTGGCGACCAGCGCCCCATCGGGCATGCGCAGCGGGTCTCCCCCGTTGGAGGAGGAGTCTGTGGGTGCCTGTGCCGAGCCCGCCGGCGGGCTCACGGGCTACTTCCCGGCCCTGTGCTTGGCGGCGCGGCGCTGGAAGCGCTCGACGCGGCCACCGGTGTCGACCAGCTTTTGCTTGCCGGTGTAGAACGGGTGGCACTCGGAGCAGAGCTCTACATGCAAGTCCTCTTTCGTGGACCGCGTGTAGAACTGGTTGCCGCACGAGCAATGCACGTTGGCAAGCATGTAATCGGGGTGGATTGCCGCCTTCATCTCCTCCTAGTCTAGAGAAGTCGTAAACGATTGCCGATAGGTATTTGTGATCCACACCGCGCGCCCGTCGCGATCCGGCAGCGAAAGCGCTCTGCGCCTGGGGATCGGCGTCGTCCTCTTCGGCGGCACCGCGCTTGTCGCGCTGCACGACTGGGCCGGGATCGGCGGCTTCGACCCCTTCGTCTACAGCCTCATCTACGACGCGGTCGTCGTCAGCGCCGGCCTCGCCTGCCTGCTCAAGGCCCACGGCGCCGGCACCGAGCGCAGCGCCTGGATCGCGATCGCCGCCGCGGTCTTCTCCTGGGCGGCGGCGGAGATCTACTGGACGGCGGAGATCGAAGGCAACCCCTCCGCTCCCTACCCCTCGCCGGCCGACATCGGCTACCTCGTCTTCTACCCGCTGGCGGTCGCCGGCCTGGCGCTGCTGGTGAGGGCCCGCGCCCGCCTGCTCGACTGGCGGCTCTGGATCGACGGCCTGATCGCCTCGCTGGGAACGGCCGCGCTGGGCGCCGCGGTCGTCTTCGAGTTCGTCGCCGACCGGACCAGCGGCAGCACCGTCGAAGTGGCGACCACGCTCGCCTACCCGCTCGGCGACATCGTGCTGGTCTCGCTCGTCGTCGGCGTCGTCGCCCTCACCCGCTGGCGCCCCGGCCCGACCTGGACCCTGCTGCTGCTGGGCCTGGCCACGATGGGCATCGCCGACATCGCCTACACGCTGCAGACCAACGGCATCGGAATCCTCGACGGCGACTGGGTGGAACCGATCTACCTGCTGGCGGCGGCCTTCGTCGGCGCCGTCCTCTGGCGGGAGGAGGCGGCGGAGATCGAGCCGAACCCCCGCTTCGAGGGGTGGCGCGAGCTCGCGGTCCCCGGCTTCTTCGCGCTGGTGATGATCGGCCTCTTCAGCATCCAGTACTTCAACCACTCAGCCGGGCTGACCAGCGTGCTCTGGGCGGCGACGATGCTGGCGGTGCTGGCGCGGCTGGCGATCAGCGTGCGCGAGAACAAGCAGCTGCTGGAGCAGGTGCGGACCGACCACCTGACCGGCCTCGGCAACCAGGGACGGATGCAGATCGACCTTCCGGACCGCTGCCGTGCGGCCGCCGAGCGACCGCTGACGCTGGCGCTGTTCGACCTCAACGGCTTCAAGCACTACAACGACACCTTCGGCCACCCCGCCGGCGACGAGATGCTGACCCGGATGGGCGCGCGGCTGCGCGAAGCGGTCGGCGGCGACGGCGACGCCTACCGGATCGGCGGCGACGAGTTCGTGGTCCTGATCGATTGCGAGCTCGAGCGCCACGACGCCGTGGTCAAGCGCGCGGCCGAAGCGCTGACCGCGCGCGGCAAGGGCTACGAGGTCGGCGCCGCCTGGGGCAAGGTGCGGATCCTCGCCGAGGCCGAGACGCCGTCGGCGGCGATGCAGCTGGCCGACGCGCGCATGTACGCCCAGAAGGAGTCGCGTCGCGCCTCCCATCCCGACGGGATCGAGAACGACGGCGCCGAGGTCAGGGTGACGCTAGACCGAGCGGGGAGCGGCGAAGCTCTCGAGCAGGGCGAGTAGGACCGTCGTCACCTCGCGCCGCTTGCCGGGGTCTTCGGAGCGGGCGACCAGCATCGCCGCCTCGTCGAGCGCCCCGAGCAGCAGGTGCGCCATCGGCTTCACCGGCAGGCTGCGGATCTCCCCCGCCTCGATCGCCGCACTGAGGCTGGCCTCGATCAGGCCGAGGCCGTTGGCGGCGGCGATCTCGCGCCAGCGGTCCCAGCCCAGCACCGCCGGCGCGTCGTGCAGGCCGATCCGCTGCAGCTCCGGCTCCGCGCACTCGTCGAGGAAGGCCTCGATCCCCGCCTTCATCGCCTCCAATGGGCTGTGCAGCTCCGAGCCGAGGACGACGCGGGCGACGCGTTCGGTCGACTCCGCCTCGAGCCGCTCGTAGACCGCCTCCAGGAGATCGCGCTTGCCGCCGAAGTGGTGATAGAGGGCGCCGCGGGTGACCCCGGCGGCGCGGACGATCTCCTCGGTACCGACCGCGTCGTAGCCGCGCTCGGTGAAGAGCCGGCGGGCGGCGTCCATCAGGGCGTTGCGCGTCGCCTCGGCGCGCTCGGCCTGGGTTCGGCGCTCTGGACGGGGGGCTGGATTTACATGCATACAGTAGGTATGTTAATCCGATAACCAACAGCAAACAGATCCAGCCCCGGCCTCATGCGGACTGAGGTCCGGCCCAAAGACGGAGGAGACGCAAGATGAGTGATCGTAAAGAGATCGATCTGCCGGCGGGACGTATCCGCTACCGCGAGGCGGGCGCGGGCAAACCCGTCGTCTTCGTCCACGGCTACCTGGTCGACGGGCGGCTCTGGGACGGTGTCGTCGACCGCCTCTCCGACCGCTTCCGCTGCCTCGCGCCCGACTGGCCGATCGGCGCCCAGCAGATCGCGATGAACCCCGACGCCGACCTCACCCCTCCCGGCGTCGCGGCGACGATCTCGAGCTTTCTCGACGCGCTCGGACTGGAGGACGTGACGATCGTCGGCAACGACTCGGGCGGAGCCATGTCCCAGGTCCTGGTCACCCGCCACCCGCAGCGGATCGGCCGCCTCGTCCTCACCAACTGCGACACCCACGAGAACTTCCCGCCGGGACCGTTCAAGGCAATGCCGCCGCTGGCCAAGCTGCCGGGCGGGATGACGCTGCTCTCGGCCCCGTTCCGGATCGGCGCCGTGGCCCGCCGCGCATTTCGCCCCTTCGCCAAGACGCGCATCCCCGACGAGCTGATCGCCTCCTGGATGGCGCCGGCGACCTCCGACCGCGGCGTCATGCGCGACGCCAAGAAGGTGACGATCGGGATGAACAAGCGCTACACGCTGGAGGCGGCGCGGAAGCTGCGCGAGATGGAGCTGCCGATCCTGCTCACCTGGGCGCCGGGGGACAAGCTCTTCCCGCTCTCCTACGCGGAGCGGCTGGCGGGCGAAGTCCCGAACGCCCGGATCGTCCAGATCCCGGACTCGAGTACCTTCGTGCCGCTCGATCAGCCGCAGCGGCTGGCCGAGGAGATCGCCGAGTTTGCGGCCTGAGTTTTAGGCCAAAGCGAACAGACGTTCGCGATTTCCGCAAATTGCAGGTTTTTCGTCCGATAGGACAGGGAGGCTTCCTCAACCCCCTAACCGGACGGAGAGCCATGGCAAAGCAAATCTTCGACCAGGAACGGCCCCGAAGCACGATGGCGCAACGACTCAACGAAGCCTTCGCGGGCTGCGATGAGTGGACCCTGGCGCCACCGGCTCAGCGGCGCAGAAGCATCGACGCCAGTCCCCGCCTCTCGAGCTCCTCGAGGATGATCGGCAGAGCGGCGACGGTGCGGATCCAGGAGCCCGGCGCGCTGTAGTAGTCGGCATCGTGCAGTAGCAGGACGTCAACCGCCCGGGGCCGGGTGGGGGCGCCCCTGTGTGCAGCGCCTACGTCTCCTGGTACAGAGGCCCGTCGCCGCCCTCGGGCAGCGTCAGGCGGCCGCCCTTGGCGGTGATCGCGCCGCACTGGACGCAGTTGGAGGCGGTGACGTGGACGTCGACCTCGGAAGCGCCGTTTTCGAGCTGGTCGTCGGGAATCTCGTAGACCTGGGCCGGGCACATCGAGACCCACGTCTGCGCGACCTCGCGCGGCACCCTGGACTGGATGCGGACGTGGTTGGGGGCGTCGTCGCGGGTGGCGTTGCCGGAGAGGAAGACCGAGTCGAGCTTGTTGAAGGTCAGCTCGTTGTCCGGCTTGGGGTACTTGTCGGCCGCCTTGCCGATCTCGACCGGGATCTCGGCGTTGTCCTCGATCTTCCAGTGGCCGCCGGGGAAGGCGCCTTTGGTCGCGACCATCATGCTCCCCATCGCGCCGCCGAAGATCAGGCCCTTGGTCAGCGGCTGCTTCATGTTGCGCGAGCGGTAGAGATCCTTCTCGATCACGGACTTGCGGATCGCCTCGTCATAGCTTTCGAAGTTGACCGAGTCGATGTCCCTCTTCAGCGACTCGACGATTGCTTCCGCCGCGTACATCCCGGCGTGCATCGCGTAGTGGACACCGGCGAGTTCGGCGATGTTGACCATCCCGGCGGCGTCGCCGGCGACCAGCATGCCGGGCACCGAGTAGCGCTTCGGCAGCGCCCAGTAACCGCCCGAAGGGATCGTCTTCGCACCCCAGCCGACCCGCTTGCCGCCCTCGATGATCTTCTGGATGAAGGGGTGGGTCTTGAACTGCTGCAGGGCGTCGTGGACCGAGAAGGTGGCGTCGGTGGTGTCGAGACCGACGACGAGGCCGAAGCAGACCTTGTCCTCCCCCATCGGGTAGATGAAGCTGCCGCCCGCCTCCTTGAAGCGCGGGCTCCAGCGCAGCGGCCAGCCGAGCGTGTGGATCACCCGGTCCAGCGGCTTGGGCACCTCCCAGACCTCCTTCACCCCGAGCTCCCAGACCTGTGGGTCGGAGCCGTGCATGTCGAAGTAGTCGTAAGCGGCGTAGGTGAGGTGGCCGATCGTGCCCTCGGCCAGCACCGTCGCCTTGGCGACGACGTCGGCCCCGGGCTCGAAGTTGCCGAGCTCTTCGCCCTCCTTGCCGCGACCGCGATCGCCGGAGCGGACACCGCGGACGATCCGGTCCTCAATCAGGAGCTGGGTCGCGGCGGTCTCGGCGAGGATGTAGACGCCGGCCTCTTCGGCTTTCTCCGCCAGGAAGCGGCCCAGTTTCGCGACCGAGAGCGTGTAGGTGCCCTCTTTGCGGAAGTTGGGCGGCGGCGGCTTCAACGGGAACGCTTTCTTCGGGGTGAGGAAGTAGGTCGCGTCCTTCGTCACCTCCTGGTAGACCGGCGGCCACTCGGCCGGCGGCAGGTCGGGGAAGAGCCGTTCCAGCGCCGAGGGATCGACGTTGGCCCCGGAGAGCAGGTGCGCCCCGGGGACTTTGCCCTTCTCGATCACCGCGACCGGGACTTCGCCCAGCTTCTCCGTCAGCTCCGGCTCGTTCTCGAGCAACTGCATCAATTTGTTGGCGCAGGCGAGTCCGGCGGGGCCACCGCCGACGATCGCCACGCCTACCTCGATTCGCTCGTCCGCCGGGTCGGTCGGGGCGGCAATCGCCTCGGCCGGGTCGAAGGGCGGCGGGAACTCGCTCGGAGCAATCGGCATCGCGCTACCCCTTCTTCGCCTTGATCGCCTCGGTCAGCTTGGGGACGATTTTGTGCAGATCGCCGACCACGCCAAGATCGGAGAACTCGAAGATCGGGGCGTTCGGATCCTTGTTGATCGCAAGGATGTTCTCGGAGTTCTGCATCCCCACCTTGTGCTGGATGGCGCCGGAGACGCCAGCCGCCAGGTACAGCTTCGGCGCGACCGTCTTGCCGGTCTGACCGATCTGGGCGGCGTAGGGGTACCAGCCGGCGTCGACGACCGCGCGGGTCGCGGCAACCGCGCCGCCCATCGCCTCGGCCAGTTCCTCGGCGACCTTGAAGCCCTCGGCAGCGCCGAGACCGCGACCGCCGCCGACCAGGATGTCGGCGTCCTCGATGTTGACGTCGGCGCCACGCTGCTCGCCGCGCTGCACCATCTTCGCCTTGGTCGACCAGGCCGAGAGCTCGACCTCGACGTCGACGACCTCAGCCCTGCCGCCGCTCTCCTTGGCGTCGAAGGCGTTGAGGCGGCCGATGATGATCCCCGGCTCGGAGACGTAGCCGACGTCGGCGATCTGGGAGTCCTGGAGGATCGGGCGCTCGGCGACCAGCTTGCCGTCCGCCACCTTGACCTCGGTGACCTCCATGGTGACGCCGGCGTTGAGGCGGGCGGTCAGCCCGGCCCCGATCTCGAACCCGAGCAGTCCGCCGCCGAACAGCGCGTAGGAGATGCCCTCGTCCTGGATCACCTTCGCCATCGCGTCGACGATCGGCTGGGCCAGGCCCTCGGGCACGCTCTTGGCCCGGTAGACCTTGGCGGCGCCGTAGTTGCCGAGCGAGGCGCAGGCCTCGTCGCCGATCTCGCCGACGACCAGGGCGGAAGCCTCGCCGCCGATCTGGCCGGCCAGCTTGGCCGCCTCGGAGATCGCCCCGAGTGAGTTTTTGTTGAAGTTGCCCTCGTCGTCGTGGAGGGCGTAAACCAGAATGCCAGCCATCTAGATCAGCTTCCTCTCGTCGAGCCAGGCGACGATCTTTTCGACCGTCTCGTTCGTGTCCTCGTCCTCGATGATCTCGCCGGCTTCCTTCGGGGGCGGCGGGTTCAGCGCCAGGACCGCGGTCTTGGAGCCGCCCTCGCCGACCATGCCGCCGTCGATCCCGACGTCGCCCGTGGCCTTGGTGTCGAGCGGTTTCTTTTTCGCGCCCATGATCGCTTTCAGGCTCGGGTAGCGCGGCTCGTTGATCGCGTCGCCGACGCTGATCACGGCCGGCAGCTCGATCTCGACCGTGTCGTAGCCGTACTCGGCCTGGCGCTCGCAGCGCAGCTTGCCGTCGGTGACGTCGATCTTGATCACCTGGGTCAGCGAGGGCATCCGCAGGTGGTCGGCGACGACGGCGCCGATCGTGTAGCACTCGCCGTCATCGGACTGCTGGCCGAGCAGGACCAGGTCCGGGCTCTCGGACTCGAGCACCTTGGCCAGCGAGTAGCCGGTGGCGCAGACGTCGGAGCCGAGCAGGGCATCGTCGGAGAGGTGCACCGAGCGGTCGGCGCCGAGCGCGACGGCCTTGTGCAGCGCGCGGACGGCGGAGCCGGGGCCCATCGTCACCGCGACGACCTCCTCGACCGGGATCGCGCCACCCTCCTTGATCTGCATCGCCGCCTCGAGGGCGTGGGTGTCGAACGGGTTGAGGTTTTTCTCGCCGCTGCGGTCCAGGCGCATCGTGCCGGAGTCGATGCGCTTCTGAACAGCAGCGTCCGGAACCTCCTTGACCAGGACGCAGATCTTCAAGTTGAAGCCTCCTTGGGGAACGATTCTCAGGTGGTCGCGGGGCCGCGGCTAGCGCCTTGCAGGCCGTTGCGGCCGGGCATCTTACCGTTTGTCTCCACGCCGTTGACTGACGAGTCAATCAGGATCATACCCAAATCGGAGGAAACTATGCACCGATCGGTGCAGAATAGCCGGGGCACCCCCAGTCGTCGTCCCCGCAAACCAGGGACAACCGGGGTCAGGATCCGGCAGCGTGGCGCTCGCTGGCGGCGCCGCGGATGAACTCGACGATCTCGTCGGTGCCGGCGCCGGGGGTGAAGACCTCGGCGACCCCGAGCCGTTTCAGCTCCGGGATGTCGTCGGCCGGGATCGTGCCGCCGACGGTGACGAGGACGTCGTCCACCCCCTGGGCGGCGAGCAGCTCGACCACTTTCGGCACCAGGGTCATGTGGGCCCCGGAGAGGATCGAGAGGCCGACCGCGTCGGCGTCCTCCTGGATCACCGTCTCGGCGATCTGCTCCGGGGTCTGGTGCAGGCCGGTGTAGATCACCTCCATGCCGGCGTCGCGCAGGGCGCGGGCGATGATCTTGGCGCCGCGATCGTGCCCGTCGAGTCCGGGCTTGGCGACGACGACCCGGATCTTGCGTGCGGTTGCGGCCTCCATCGACCGGGAAGCCTATTCATTCGCTTCCCCAGCCGCATCAGACCGGGCGGCAGGCGGCCGTCGGTGGAGAGCCAGGAGCCGGCCAGGATCAGCAGCAACCCGGCGATCGCCCCCGCCCCCGGCTCCTCGCCCAGGAAGACGACGCCGAGGCCGACGGCGATCACCGGGTTGACGTAGGTGACGACCAGCGCCCTGCCGGGGCCGGCCTCGCCGACCAGGATCGCCATCACCACCAGCGCCATCGCGGTGCAGACGATCCCCAGCACCGCGACCGCCGCGAGGGCGCCCTCGCTCGGGGCCGTCGCCGGCATCGTCGCGGCGGCGAACGGGGTCAGGACCAGCGCCGCGATCGCCATGCAGGCGCCCATCGAGGCGATCGGGTCGAGGTCGGCGAACTTGCGCTTCAGCACCATCGGTCCGATCGCGTAGCCGGTCGCGGCGACGAGGAAAGCGGCGATGCCGAGCGCCTGCCCGGTTCCCGAGCCGAGCTGCAGGCCGACCAGCGCCGTCACCCCCGCGAGCCCGATCAGCAGCCCGGTCAGCCGGCGTCCCCCGACCCGCTCGTCCGGCTCGAAGCGCAGTGCCAGCAGGGCCACGATCAGCGGCGCCGTCGCGATCACGATCGCCGCCACCGAGGAGTCCACCCGCTGCTCGCCGAGGGCGATCATCGGGAACGGGATCGCCAGCTCGGCCAGGGCGTAGACGCCGAGCCAGCGCCAGCGGCCGGCGAGACCGGTGAGGGCGCCCCGTCGCCAGGCGATCGCCAGCAGCACCAGGGCCCCCAGCACCAGCCGCGACCAGGCCAGCGGCAGCGGCGACATGCCGCCGTCCAGCGCAATCTTGATGAAGAGGTAGGGCGTGCCCCAGACGGTGGAGACGACCGCGAACGCGGCCCAGGCGCGGGCGCTCATCGCCGCGCCGCGCCCGAGCGCGGGAAGCGGCGTGGCGGCGGCACCCGGCGGCGCGCCGCGACCCGCCTGGCACCGAAGCCGGCGACCGTCGCCAGCACGGTCACCGCCAGCGCCACCAGGCGGCGGCCGAGGCGCTCGAAACGCAGCGTCTGCCAGCCCTCGGCACGGGCGATCTCGGCCAGGGGCGGATCGGGGTTGACGGCGACCGGGTTGCCGACCGCGCGCAGCATCGGCAGGTCCGAGAGCGAGTCCGAGTAGGCGTAGGAGGCGGCGAGGTCGATCTCGTGGCGGGAGGCGAATTCCCGCATCGCCTCGACCTTGCCCTTGCCGTAGACGAAGGGGCCGTCGAGGCGGCCGGTGTAGGCGCCGTCGGCGTCGACCTCGTAGCGAGTGCCGATCCCGCCCTCCATCCCCAGCACGCCGGCCAGCGTCTCGACCACGTCGTTGCCGGCGGCGCTGACGATGAAGGCCGGGCGGCCGGCGTCCTGGTGGGCGTAGACCTCCGCCAACATCTGCGGGAAGACCCGCGGCAGGATCGCCGCCATCACCTCCGGGCCCATCCGCTCGATCGTCCGCGATGGCACCCCGGCGATCAGCTCGCGCGCGACCTTCAGCACCTCGGCCGTGCGCTCGTCGGTGGTCCCGCGCAGGCGGTAGCGCAGGTGCTCGACGCCCCAGCGGGCCAGCAGGCCGCGGCTGACGATCCCCTGACGGGCGGCGACGCGGGCGAACTGCATCCCGCTCGATCCCGCCATCAGGGTCTTGTCGAGATCGAAGAAGGCCGCGGCGCGGCTCAAGCTAGGACCCGTTGACTTCGATCACGATCGCGTCGCCCTGGCCGCCGCCGGAGCAGATCGCGGCGACGCCGAGGCCACCGCCGCGCCGCTGCAGCTCGTGCACGAGGGCGCCGACGATGCGCGAGCCGGAGGCCCCGATCGGGTGCCCGAGGGCGATCGCGCCGCCGTTGACGTTGACCTTCTCCTCGTCGACCCCGAGCATCCGCACGGAGTTGAGGGCGACCGATGCGAAGGCCTCGTTGATCTCCCAGAGGTCGACCTCGTCCGGGCTCTTGCCGATCTTCTCCAGCGCCTGCTTGGCGGCGTTGGCGGGGGTTTTCGCCAGGTAGGGGAAGTCGTCGGCGACGGTTCCGTAGGAGAGGACCGTGGCCAGCGGGGTCTTGCCCTCGCGCTCGGCCCACTCCGAGGAAGCGACGACGATCGCGCCGGCGCCGTCGTTGACGCCGGGGGCGTTGCCGGCGGTGTGGGTGGCGTCCTCGCCGCCGATCGCCTTCAGCTTGGCCAGCGTCTCCAAGGTCGTGTCGGGGCGGATCGCCTCGTCGGCCTCGACCGTGCTCTCGCCCTTGCGCGACTTGACGGTAACGCCGGCGATCTCCTCGGCGAGGCGGCCGGCGTCGGTCGCCTCGGCGGCGAGCCGGTGCGAGCGCTCGGCGAAGCGGTCCATGTCGACGCGGGTGATCTCCAGCTCGTTGGAGACCTGGCTCGCCTCGTTGATCATCTGCTGGTGGGTGAAGGGGTTGGTGAGCCCGTCGTGGGTCATCGCGTCGATCGCCTTGACGTCGCCCATGCGGAAGCCGAAGCGGGCGCCGGGCAGCAGGTAGGGAGCGCTGCTCATCGACTCCATCCCGCCGGTCACCGCGACCTCGGTGTCGCCGGCGCGGATCGCCTGGTCGGCAAGGCCGATCGTGCGCATGCCGGAGGCGCAGACCTTGTTGATCGTCTCCGACGGAACCTCCTTCGGAATCCCGCCTTTGATCTGCGCCTGGCGCGAGGGGATCTGGCCCTGGCCGGCCTGCAGGACCTGGCCGAAGACGACCTGCTGCACCTGCCCCGGATCGACGTTGGAGCGCTCCAGGGCGGCCTCGATCACGTGACCGCCGAGGTCGGTGGCGTCGAGGGAAGCGAGCGCTCCCCCCATCTTGCCGAAGGGCGTGCGAGCGGTTCCGAGGATGACTGAGGTGGGCATCTAGGGCCTTTCTTCTCCGTGTTCGGTCGGTCCTGTCCTGCGGGCGCCAGGCCCAGACGGTGAAGATACCGACCGGCCTGCATAGACTCGCGCCCGATGAAGGTCGATGTGAGAGAGGTGGAGCTGGCGGCGGCTGAGGCCGAGCTGGTCGCGGTCGGGCTGTTCGACGGCGAGCCGGCGCTGCCGGAGATCGCCGCCGTCCCCGGGGTCGCCGCGGCCCGTGGCGAGTTCAAGAAGCTCTCCGTGCTGCATCCCGAGGGCGCGGCGCCGCTGCTGGTGGTCGGGCTGGGCAAGCGCGACGAGGCCAACCCCGAGCGCCTGCGGGTCGCCGCCGCGCTCGCCGCCAAGGAGGCCGGCAGCCTCGAGGCGCGCTCGCTGGCCTGGGTGCTGCCGAGCTCCGGCGACCCCGCCGCGGCGGCGGAAGCCTTGGTGGTGGGGACGATCCTCGGCGCCTACCGCTTCGACCGCTTCCGTAGCGATGGCGAGGACTCCCCGCCGAGCCTCGAGGCGCTGACGCTGCTGGGACCGGCGGAGCTCGCCGGCGCCGTCGAGGCCGCTCGCGCCTGCGCCGAGGCGCAGAACCGCGCCCGCGACCTGCAGAGCACCCCCGCCAACGTCGCCACCCCCGCCTTCCTCGCCGAGCGGGCCGAGCAGATCGCCGCCGGCGCCGAGGCCCTCAGCGCCGAGATCTTCGGCCCGGCCGAGATCGCCGCCAAGAAGATGGGTGGCCTCGTCGCGGTCAGCCAGGGCGGCCCGGTCGAGCCGCGCCTGATCGTGCTCCGCTACAGCGGCGGCGGCGACGGGCCGACCCTGGGCCTGGTCGGCAAGGGCGTCACCTTCGACACCGGCGGGATCTCGCTCAAGCCCGGCGCCGGGATGCACGAGATGAAGATGGACATGTCCGGCGCCGCCGCGGTGCTGGAGGCGGTGGCGGCGATCGCCGAGCTGGCGCTGCCGGTGAACCTGATCGCCGTCGTCCCCTCGACCGAGAACATGCCGTCGGGGACCGCGATCAAGCCCGGCGACGTGATCACCCAGTACGACGGCACCACCGTCGAGGTCAACAACACCGACGCCGAGGGACGGCTGATCCTCGCCGACGCGCTCGCCTACACCGTCGAGCAGGGGGCGGAGCGGATCGTCGACCTGGCGACCCTGACCGGCGCCGTGCTGATCGCACTCGGCTCCACCTACGCGGGGCTGATCTGCAACGACGACGAGTTCGCGGCGGCGGTCTCCGGCGCGGGAGAGCGCAGCGGCGAGCTGGTCTGGCGCCTCCCCCTCCACCCCGAGTACAAGGAGCTGATGAAGGGCACGGTCGCCGACCTCTCCAACCTCGGCTCCAAGCGGGAAGCGGGCACGATCACCGCCGGCTCGTTTCTCGAGGAGTTCGTCGGCGAGACGCCCTGGGCGCACATCGACATCGCCGGAACCGCCTGGGACGTCGGCCGCGCCTACGCCGGCAAGGACGCGACCGGCTTCGGCGTGCGGCTGCTGGTCGATCTGGTCCGCGCCCAGGCCTCCTGAAGCTGGCCGCGGCGGCACCGGCTCAACCGCCGAGGATCATCAGGGTTGCCGTCCCGTGGGCCAGCAGCTTGCCGCTGTCGGCGGCCGTCAGCGTCGCCTCCGAGGTCGCCTGCTTGCGGCCGCGGTAGAGGACCTTGGCCTCGCAGAGGACGCGACCGGTGTCGCGGGTGATCGGCCGCACGTACTTCGCCTCGATGCCGAGCGAGGTGTAGCCGACGCCGGCCGGGAGGGTGGTGTGGACGGCGCAGCCGAGGGCCGAGTCGAGCAGCGTCGCCGCGTAGCCGCCGTGGACGACGCCGATCGGGTTGTAGTGCTCCTCCCCCGGTTCCCCCTCGAAGACGGCGCGGCCCTCGCCGAGCTCGATCGGGCGCACCCGCATCGTCACCGCGATCGGCGGCGGTGGCACCCGGCCGGCGACGATCGCCTGCATGTACTCCATGCCCGTCATCGTCGCCCCCGCAGCCGCGGTCGGGACCGGGTCCTGCCAGACGAGGGTGCGCTCGCGCGTCGTCTCCGGGCTGGACGCGGCGAAGGCCTTCGCCGACTCGACCGCGGTGCCGGCGGCCTCGCCACTCACCTGGCGACGCCCCGCCTGGCGAGCTCGAGGTCCCGCTGGGTCGGCCGCGGGCCGCCCCGGTAGTGCAGGTCGGCGGTGATCTCCTCCTGGCTGATGGAGATCCGCGGCGCCTTCGCGCGGTGGGTATGCCTGTGTCGTGGGATCAGCCTCATCGTTGGCCTCCGATCGGCCCCGCAGAGCAGGGTTTCGTCAAGCAACTAAGTGCTGGGCGAGCCTACCGCACTCGGTTGCTTGATGCAACCAAGTGTGCGAAGATCACACCCGTGCTTCATCACGACTATCCCGGCCAGGTCTGCTCTATCGCCAAGTCCCTGGAGGTCGTCGGCGAGCGTTGGACGCTCCTGATCGTGCGCGACGTGATGCTCGGCAACCGCCGCTTCGGCGAGCTGCAGCGCGGCCTCGGGGTCGCCCGCAACGTCCTCTCCGCCCGCCTCCAGAGGCTGGTCGAGGAGGACATCCTCGAGCGCCGTGCCTACCAGGAAAACCCGCCCCGCCACGAATACTTCCTGACCGAGAAGGGCCTCGACCTCTGGCCCGCCCTGGTCGCCCTGCTCGCCTGGGGCGACCGCCACTCCCCCGAGCCCGACGGGCCGCCGATGCTGATCGTCCACAAGCAGTGCGGCGGCGAGGTCTCCGACCGCGGCATCTGCGAGCGCTGCGGCGAGGTCCTCAGCGCCCACGACGCCCGCCAGGTCCCGGGGCCGGGATCCAGGCCGGTCGCCGCGGATGAGGCCGCGACGACCGCCTGAACTTCCCTGCCCCCGCCCGGGGCCTTACTGACAGATGCTGGTGTTGGTCGGCAACCTGCCGACGGCGACGGTGACCGCGGTGCCGCTCGCGACGTTGGTCCCCGCAGAGGGCACCTGGCTGACCACCCGGGACACCGAGTCGCCGTTGCAATCGTCGACCGTTTTGGAGATGCCGCCGTAGGCCAGGCCGACGGCCTGAAGCGCGCTGGAGGCTTCAGCGATCGTCTTGCCGCTGAGGTTGGGGACGACGACCGGGACCTGTTTCTTCGTGATCGTCACCGTGGCTCCGCTCGGGGCGGCGCTGTTGAGCGTGATCTGCATCGTCCCAAGCGGGTTGGCCCAGGTCTGGCCGACCTCGAGGTCGGAGTCGCCGAAGCCGGTGTTGGGGGACATGTCGATCAGCTGGGAGATCACACCATCGCCAATGCCGAGGAAGCCGGGGTCGAGAACTTCCCGGTGGATGTAGAGGCCGGAGGGGATCGCCGTGCCGGAACCTCCGTCCTCCGGAAACGGCGGCGTTTGGAAGAGGTCGGTGCCAACCTGCGCGCGAAAGTCCAACCACAGGGTGGTGTTGCCATCGACCAGGCGGATCGCCCTTGGGCGCCCGTCCGGGACGGTTTCGCCGAATGGCTTGATCGTCCTGACGGCCGTGTAAGAGCCCTCGGTGAGGCTGTAGAACTGTTCGTCCATCCAGCCGAGCGCCTTGGCGTTGACCGGGCCGAAGGTCCCCGGGAAATTGCCGTCTCCCATCGGGTCGATCGGGTCCGCGTACTCGACTCGGTCGCAAAGCTGGCTGAGGGTCACGAATACCCCGCCCGCCGTGCGACAGCGCAGGGCTTCGGCGTGCCTGAGGCCCAGATAGTGGCCGAACTCGTGGTACAGAACTCCGGGATCACGCCTGGCGATCAGGATGTCCTCTGACGGCCGGTTGTAGTTCCCGCCAAACCCACAAAAGGAACGCGAATAGACGACGACCAGGTGCCTGAACCGATCCGGTTCGAGCCCGGCGTTCTGGGCAAGCGCCTCACCCCTCCCGCGGAGGAGGTCTTTGAGGCCATCGGCGTCGTCGGAGTGCTGGTCTTTGCAGGACGAGAGCGGTTTACCGCTATTCAAGCGTGGCGTCTGGATCGTGTAGCTCCCACCCACGTAGGCGGTCCGGTTCAGGTAGTGACCGGGGGGCGCCGAGCGTCGGTAGAACTGGTTCATCGTCTCGTTGATCATCGCCGCCGTCTTGTCCTCGTAGGTGAGGTTGAGCGGTGCCGCATCGGCCGGGTCGGGGGCGCTCCACCCGACGTTGATCACCAGCATCGAGCGATTGGGGTCGGGCAGCTGCCCCGCGGGCGGGACCGGGTGCGGGAGCGGCGCCGGGGGCAGCCCCGGTTTGGTTCCCAACCGCACCAGCGCCTGACTCCCGTCGTCGCTGAGGCTGAGGAATGTGATTTGGGTCGGCCCGCCGGGGTTCGTCCAGGTCTGGTTGATAGGTAGCCCGGCGTCGCCCATCGGGGTGGTCGGGGTCATGTCGAGGAGCTGGGTGACCGGCGCCCCGGCGACGGTCCGCCCCAGCTCCCGGCGCACGATCAGGCCAGGCGTCGCGCGCAGGCCGGAGTCGACCCCAACCTGGTCGCGGTACTCGATCCAGAACACGTTGCCGCCCTCTTCGAACCTGATTGCCCGCTTGTCGAAGGTCCTGTTGGTCGCGTCGGAAAGCGGGTTGAGCACCAGTTCAAAGGTCCGAGTCGGATCGCGCTGAGCGACGTTCCAGAAAATCTGAAACTCGGGGTCATCGCCCAACCACCCGAGCGCGTTCTGGACCGGGGCGCTGTAGACGCCGCCGGGCGCGAAGCTGGCATCGCGGCCAGCGCCCATCACGTCATAGGGGTCATCGGCGGGGTTCGTCGTGCAGCGTTCGGCTTCTTTGAACGGTTCCAGCGGCACCGGGCCTCTCTGCGGGTCGGTGCAGCGGATCGAGCCGGCGTGGCCGAGACCTATGTAGTGGCCGACCATGTGGACGAGGTTGCCGGCAGGCATTTCGCCCTGGAAGACGAGCCGACGGCTGTCGAGGAGACCGGCACCGAAGTTGGCCTCGGGCATCGAGGTGCAGATCGCTTCGTCGAAGGTGTAGACGACGAGGTCGTGAGCGTCGGGGTTGACGCCGGCCGCGCGGGCCGCGGCGTCGGTCCTGGTGGTCAGGTCGGAGAAGAATTCGGGTTCGCATTCGACCCGGCGCGGGTCCTCGGAGTCGCGGACCGCCCGCGGCGCCGCGATCTGGAAGGGGCCGCGGACCGTCGTGCTCCAGCCAACAAAAAACCCGTGCGAGGCACTCTTCAGCCGGTCGCTGGCCTGCTGAGAAGCGGTCTGGAAGGAGCTTGCCGGGATGAAGCTCGGGGACCCGGGAATTTCCCCGGCGCTCCAGGCCGCCTTCAGCACCAGCACCGATTTCGGCGGCGCTTTCAGCTGGGCGGCTGCCTCACCTGCGAACACGGCGCTCGCCATCAGCGCCACCGTGGCCAGCAACGTCACCACCACACGTACTCTTCTCAATCGTTCTGACATCTCCGTCCTTTCACACCGTTACCTGTTCTCACCTGTCATTTGCGGGCGGAAGCTTTCTCTCCGCCAGGTGAGAGGATGTGAACGAGGTGTGGTGTGGACGAAGCGTCGAGAAGCCGCATACCGGCTACGTCCCTACAGGAGCAACAGTGATATTTCGTTCACCTACAGGCGCGCGGGCGAAGGTACGTCAGACGAACCGCCGAGGACGACTACGCCTCGGCGCCTTCGTCCAGCCGCCGTTGCTCGTCGGCGATCGCGAGGTAGTCCTCGACCATCAGCTTGTCCTTGGTCCGGTTCGCGGCTCGCTTCATCGCGATCAGGTCGTCGATCGAGGCAATCAGGACGGGTAGGCCACCGACGTCGCGCTCGACCGCGTTGGCCGCAAGATCCTCGAACGCCTGGGCACCGGCGACGTCGCCGAGAACATCGAGGTCTCCGTAGGGGGTGAGGAAGGTGAAGTTGGCGCCGTTTTCGATCGTCCTGGCGTCGAGCTGAAAGGGGAGGTCCTTCGGGGCGCCGCGTAAGCGCACCCCGATCTCCCCCAGCGCGCGGACGAGCCGCGAGATGTTGGCCCGGCTGCGGGCGTAGACCAGGTCGAGGTCGTAGCTGGGGTAGCTGGAGCCGTGGGCGATCCCGGCGATGCCGCCGATCAAGATGAATTCGACCTCGAACCGGACCAGAGGCTCGAGCAGCTTGTCGAGTTCCGGCGCCTTCGGCGGCAGCGATTTCCTCATGCCCATCCCTCGGTCTTGGGAAGGGGGCTGTTGCGAATCACGAAGTTGGCGTGGCCGATGCCGTAGTCCAGGCGCTCGGCCACGGTCCGTTCCAGATTGCGCCGGGTCAGCGTCCGATCCACGCCCGTGTCGCGCGGCTCGCAGCCGAGCACCAGGTCCTCGCCGAGCAGGAAGAGGAGCTCACGCAGGGTCTCGACCGAGGGCGAGACGCGGTCGCGCTCGATCCTCGAGATCGCCGACTGGGTCGTGCTGGCGCGGGTCGCCAGCCGCTTCTGGCTGATGCCGTGGCGGCGTCGCGCGTCTCGCAGGACTTCTCCAGAGGTCACGGCCAAATTATATAGCGAATATGTGCTTATTACAAATATGCGATATGGCCGCCGAGCCGAGGCTCACCGGCGCTTAATCCCCCTCCCCCGTGCCCGAGCGCTAGCTTTGACGGCAACGGCCAAACGGGTTGCGAGCTTCAAGGAGGATGGGAATGGCGACTTCAGCGGAGACTCAGGTGCGCGACAGGATCTTCATCGGCGGCGAGTGGGTCGAGCCGAGCGGGACCGAGCCGATCGAGGTGGTGAACGCGACCACCGAGGAGGTGATGGGGACGATCCCGTCCTGCACCGCCGAGGACGCCGACCGCGCCATCGCCGCCGCCCGCGGCGCCTTCGAGGCCTGGTCGCAGAGCCCCCGCGAGGAGCGCGCCGGATACCTCTCGGCGATCGCTGCCGGGCTCGGCGAGCGACTCGAGGAGATCGCGGCGACGATCACCCAGGAGCTGGGGATGCCGCTGAAGCTGAGTCAGATGATCCAGGTCGGGCTGCCGACCAGCCAGTTCGCGGCGATGCCGGGGCTGATGGAGGAAATCGCCTGGGAAGAGGAGATCGGCAACTCGCGGGTGCTGCGCGAGGCGGTCGGCGTGCTCGGCGCGATCACGCCCTGGAACTACCCGCTGAACCAGATCGCGGCCAAGGTCGCGCCGGCGCTGGCCGCCGGCTGCACCGTCGTCCTCAAGCCGAGCGAGGTGACGCCGCTGAACGCCTTCCTGCTGGCCGAGGTGATCGAGGCCGCCGGCCTCCCCGCCGGCGTCTTCAACATGGTCACCGGCACCGGGCCCGTCGTCGGCGAGGCGATCGCCGCCCACCCCGGCGTCGACATGGTCTCCTTCACCGGCTCGACCCGCGCCGGCCGCCGCGTCTCAGAGCTCGCCTCGGCGACGGTGAAGCCGGTGGCGATGGAGCTCGGCGGCAAGTCGCCGAACGTGATCCTCGACGACGCCGACCTCGAGCGCGCCGTCCCCGACGGGGTCGGCAAGTGCTTCCTCAACTCGGGCCAGACCTGCAGCGCCCTGACCCGGATGCTGGTCCCGCGCCAGCGCCTGGCCGAGGCCGAGGAGCTGGCCGCCGCCGCGGCTGAGTCCTTCACCCCCGGCGACCCCTTCGCCGACGACACGCGCCTCGGCCCGCTGGTCTCCGACGTCCAGCGCCAGCGCGTCCGCGGCTACATCGAGAAGGGCGTCGAGGAGGGCGCGAAGCTGCTGACCGGCGGGGCCGAGGCGCCCGAGGGACTAGACCGCGGCTACTTCGTGCGGCCGACCGTGTTCTCCGACGTGACCCCGGAGATGACGATCGCCCAGGAGGAGATCTTCGGCCCGGTGCTGGTGATCCAGCCCTACGAGGGCGAGGACGAGGCGGTGCGGATCGCCAACGACAGCGAGTACGGCCTCGCCGGCGGAGTCTGGTCCGGCGACCCCGAGCGGGCGATCGCGGTCGCCAGGCGGATGCGCACCGGCCAGATCGAGATCAACGGCGGCGCCTTCAACCCGCTCGCCCCGTTCGGCGGTTACGGCCAGTCCGGCCACGGCCGCGAGAACGGTCGCTACGGGCTGGAGGAGCTGCTGCAGGTCAAGAGCCTGCAGCTCTAGGAGCCCTTCCTAGCCGAAGCTGAAGGCATAGCGCCCTCGGTAGGCGAACTTAAACAGGTTCTTACTGCCGTTCCCTGTCTTTCCCGGGCCCACCGGCGAGGACGTCTTTGCCGGGCCCGCCTTTGAGGACGTCGCGGCCCTTGCCACCCTTGAGTACATCGCGGCTCTTGCCGCCCCGGAGGTCGTCGTTGCCGCTGCCGCCGTTCAGCTTGTCGGCGCCGCCGTCCCCACGCAGCCTGTCCTTGCCCTTGCCGCCGAGGACCCGGTCATTGCCGGTGCCGCCGCAGACGAGGTCGTTGCCGCCGAGCGAGCGCACGATGTCTCGCCCACCCAAGGCGGCGATCACGTCGCGCTTGGCCGTGCCCTTGATCACGTCGGCGCCCGCGGTGCCGGTCTTCGTCGCCGCCACGCCGGCGCATTTGCCCGCCGGGGTCATCGGGGGGATGGGCTCCGCCAGGCGCCGGCCGAAGATCTCGTACTCGTCGTTGGTGGCCAGGCCGTCGCCTACCCAGCTCACCAGGTACTCGTTGGCGGTGGGGTTGGAGGCGAGCGCGGGCGAGAAAGCTTCGCGCTCTGGGTCGCCATCGGTGCCTGCGTTTGAGACCCGCAGGTCGGCTCCGATCTCGGCCCCGTCGGCGCTCAGGGGCTGGGCGAAGATCTCGAACTCTTCGTCGGCTGCCAGGCCGTCGCCGGACCAGACGACGAGGTACTGGTTGGTCGTGGGGTTGTAGGTGATCGCGGGCTCGGAGGCGTCGCGTTCTGGGTCGCCATCGGTGCCCGTGTTGGAGATCCGGAAGTCCCCTCCGACCTCGTCCCCGGTTCCACCCAAGCGCTGTCCGAAGATCTCGGACTCGCGTTCGGCGGCCAGGCCGTTGCCATCCCAGACGACCAGGTACTGGTTGGTCGCGGGGTTGTAGGTGAGCGCGGGGTCGGAGGCTCCACGTGCCTGCTCACCATCAGTACCCGTGTTGGAGATCCGGAAGTCCTCCCCGCTCTCGGTGCCGTTCGCTTCGAGCCGTTGTCCGAAGATCTCGGACTTGCGTTCGGCGGCCAGGCCGTTGCCTCCCCAGACGACGAGGTACTGGTTGGTCGCGGGGTTGTAGGCGAGCGCGGGCTCGTCGGCCTCGCGGTCCGTGCCGACGTCGGGGAGGTTGGAGATCGGGAAGTCCTCTCCGCTCTCGGTCCCGTCCGCGTCAAGCCGCTGGCCGAAGATCTCGAAACCGTCGGTTCCGAGGCGGTTGTCTTGCCAGGCGACCAGGTACTGGTTGGTCGCGGGGTTGTAGGTGAGCGCGGGGTCGGCGGCGTCGCGGTTCGTGGCGACGTCGGTGACGTTGGAGATCCGGAGCTCCCCGCCCGCCTTGGCTCCGTTCGCCTCGAGGTGCTGCCCGAAGATCTCGAACCTCTCGTCGACCAGGTCGTCGCCTTCCCAGACGACCAGGTACTGGTTGGTCGCGGGGTTGTAGGTGATCGCGGGTTCGGAGGCTCTGCGGCTCGCTTCGTTCTCGGGGCCGACGTTGGAGATCTGGAAGTCTTCTCCGATCTCAGCTCCGTTCGCGTCAAGCCGCTGGCCGAAGATCTCGAACTCTTCGTCGTTGGCCAGGCCGTCGCCGGACCAGACGACGAGGTACTGGTTGACCGTCGGGTTGTAGGCGATCCGGGTGTCGAAGGCGGCTCCGTTGCCGTCGCCCCTGGTGTTGGAGATCCTGAAGTCCGATCCGACCGGCTGCGGGGCCGCCGCGGCCACGCCCACCAGCAGGGCGAGGGCCATGGCGGCGAGGAGAGCGATCCTCACCTTTCCTTGTCTTCCCCGGGCCCGCCGGCGAGGACGTCTTTGCCGGGCCCGCCTTTGAGGACGTCGCGGCCCTTGCCACCCTTGAGTACATCGCGGCCCTTGCCGCCGCGGAGGTCGTCGTTGCCGCTGCCGCCGTTCAGCCGGTCGGCGCCGGCGTCGCCGCGCAGCTTGTCCTTGCCCTTGCTGGCGAAGATCCGGTCCTTGCCGCTGCCTCCGCAGACGAGGTCGTTGCCGCCGAGCGAGCGCACGGTGTCTCTTCCGCCCAGGGCGGCGATCACGTCGCGCTTGGCGGTGCCCCGGATCACGTCGGCACCGGCGGTGCCGGTCTTGGTCGCCATCACGCCGGCGCACTTGCCCGCTGGGGGGGAACTCGGGAGGATGGGCTCCGCCAGGCGCCGGCCGAAGATCTCCAACTCGTCATTCGTGGCCAGACCGTCGCCTCCCCAGACGACCAGGTACTCGTTGGCGGTGGGGTTGGCGGCGAGCGCGGCGCCGAAGGCATCGCGCTCTGGGTCGCCATCGGTGCCCGCATTTGAGATCCGCAGGTCAGCCCCGATCTCAGCCCCGTCAGCGCTCAGGAGCTGGGCGAAGATCTCGAACTCTTCCTTGGTCGCCAGGCCGTCGCCTTCCCATGCGACCAGGTACGCATTGGCCGTCGGGTTGTAGGTGACCGCGGGGCGGGTGGCCTCGCGTTCTTTGTCACCATCGGCGCCGGTGTTGGAGATCCGGAAGTCTTCTCGAACCTCGCTCCCGGTCCCGCCCAGGCGCTGCCCAAAGATCTCGAACTCGCCGTCGGTTTCCAAGCCGTCGCCCTCCCAGACGACCAGATACTCGTTGGCGGTGGGGTTGTAGGTGACCGCGGGATGGAAGGCGTCGCGGTTGGCGGCAACGTCGGTGATGTCGGAGATTGGGAAGTCCCCGCTCATGTCGACCCCACCCGCGCCCAGCAGCTTCCCGATGATCTCGCCAGCGCCAGCGGTTTCCGGGTCATCGCCTTCCCAGACGACCAGGTACTGGTTGGTGGCGGGGTTGTAGGTGACCGCGGGCTCGAAGGCTGCGCGGTTCGCTTCAATGTCGGGGGCGTCGGAGATTCGGAAATCCCCTTCGGGCTCGGTCCCGTCTGCGTTCAGCCGCTGTCCGAAGATCTCGAACTCGTCGTCATTGACCAGGCCGTCGGCTCGCCAGACGACCAGGAACTCGTTGGTCGCGGCGTTGTAGGTGACCGCGGGTTCGCGAGCCTCGCGTGCCGGTTCTCCAACGCCGGCGACGTTCGAGATCGGGAAGTCCGCGCCCATCTCGGCGCCGTTCGCGTCAAGAAGCTGGCCGAAGATCTCGAACTCGTTGTCGGTTTCCAGGCCGTCGGCTACCCAGACGACGAGGTACTCGTTGGCCGTGGGGTTGTAGGTGACCGCGGGCTCGAAGGCTTCGCGGTTGGCCACCTTCTCGAGGCCGACGTTGGAGATTCGAAAGTCCCCTCCGATCTCGGCCCCGGTCGCGTCGAGGCGCTGCCCGAAGATCTCAAACTCGTCGTCGGTTTCCAGGCCGTCGGCTACCCAGACGACGAGGTACTCGTTGGCCGTGGGGTTGTAGGTGATCGTGGCCTGGAAGGCTCTTCGGTCAGCGACGCCGTCGCCCGGGGTATTGGAGATCCGGAAGTCCGATCCAACCGGCTGCGGAGCCGCCCCGGCCACCCCCACCAGCAGGGCGAGTGCGAAGCCGGCGACAAGCACCATCCGTACCGCCAATGGCTTCCCGCCTCGTTGTCTTGGTCTCTTTGGCAAGCGGCGGGAACCTAGGGCAGCCAGATCGCGTCAAACTCTCTTAATTGGCGACTACGGAGGCGTAGCCAGCCAGGTTCAATCGAGTTCGGAAGTGCTCAATCGCCGGGCGGCGTCGCCGTAATCTCGTCCGCCGAACGGCCAGCGACCTCGGCCGCGCGGCCAACGGCTTCGCCGATCCCGAAGTGAGCGCAGATGGTCAGCTCGTGCTCGCGACGCAGGGGCCGGGTCGGGTCGACGACGGGCGCGCTGCGGATCGCCGCCGCCTCGTAGGCGGCCCAAACTCCGAACGGAGCGCCGGCGCAGCCCCGCAGCGGCACCGCCACGACCCGAGTGCGGCGCCTGCCCACCCGTACGAGGAGCCAGGCCGGCTCGCGAGTGGCGCTGTCGACGTAGAGGCCGCCGATCTGGCCGACGGCGCCATCGAGGCCGCTGAGATCGGCGCCGACCCAGCCGGTCGCCTCGGCCAGCGTCGGCATCGCCGCCGCCTCACTCATCGACGTGCCTGCGCAGCAGCTCGCCGGCGGCTGAAGCTGGGTCGAGCTCCCGGCGCACGACCCGGTCGAGCAGCTCGGCGGTGCCCGGGTCCTCGGCGACGGTCGCTTCCAGGCGCCGGCGCATCCGCGCCGTGGCGATCCCCAGCACCTCGCTGCGCAGGTTGCGGGCGCGGCGCTCGGCCAGCGTCCCGGCGGCCTCGATGAAGGCGCGGTGCTCGTCGATCCTCGCCGCCAGCTCCTCCACCCCCTCGCCGCGGGCCGCCTCGGTGCGCAGGATCGGCACCTTCCAGCCCTCGGGATCCTGGGAGAGCGCCAGCACGCCGCGGACCTCGCGCACCATCGTGTCCGTCATCGGGTGGTCGGCCTTGTTGACGACGATCACGTCGGGGATCTCCATCACCCCCGCCTTCAAGGCCTGGATCGAGTCGCCCGAACCCGGCATCAGCGCCAGCACGATCGTGTCGGCGTGGTCGACGATGTCGATCTCGGCCTGGCCGACGCCGACGGTCTCGATCAGGACGTCGTCCTTGCCGGCGGCGTCCATCACCAGCGCCACCTGCAGCGCCGCCTCGGAGAGGCCGCCGAGGGCGCCGCGGGAGGCCATCGAACGGATGAAGACGCCGGGGTCGAGGAAGTGGTCGGCGAGGCGGATCCGGTCGCCCAGCAGGGCGCCGCGGGTGAACGGGCTCGAGGGGTCGATCGAGAGCACCGCAACCTCGCGCTCGGCCTTGCGCAGCTCTCCCGTGAGAGCGCCGATCAGGGTGCTCTTGCCGACCCCCGGCGGGCCGGTGAAGCCAATGATCCGGGCCTTGCCGGTGCGCGGGTAGACCTCGCGCACGAGGCTCCAGCCGGCCGGGTCGTCGGACTCGATCAGGGTGATCGCCCGGGCCAGCGCCCGCTTGTCGCCGGCGATGAGGCGCTCAGCCAGGGGCGCGGTCTTGGCGGCGTCGGTCACAGCCCGGCCAGTCTAAGAGGACGACCTCTAGAGTTGCCCCGCCGTGATTCGCTTCCTGGCCCGAAACCGGCTTCTAAACCACCGCTACGCCCGGCTTCTGTGGCGTTTCGGCTGGCGCCGGCTGCTCACCCGCGCCGGCTGGCGCTGGCGCACCGACGGCCTCCTCTTCCTTGGCCGCGGGCTGGAAATCCAGATCGCCAAGCAGGGCGAGGTCCGCTTCGGCCGCTTCGTCTGGATCGGCGACGGCACCAAGATCCGCTGCCACGAGGGTCTGGTCGAGATCGGCGAGAAAACCGTGATCGGCCAGGAGTGCACGATCTCCGCCTACCAGCACGTGCGGATCGGCGAGCAGTGCGTAATCGCCGACCGGGCGATGTTCATCGACTTCGACCACGGCATGGTCGAGGTCGAGCGGCCGATCCGGGTGCAGGGCATCTACAAGCGCGACGTCGAGGTCGGCTCCAACGTCTGGATCGGGTACGGCGCCTGCATCTTGCGCGGCGTCCGCGTCGGCGACAACTCGGTTATCGGGACCAATTCGGTCGTCACCAAGGACGTCCCCGCCAACGCCGTGGTCGCCGGCGTCCCGGCCAGGATCGTCCGCATGCGCGAGGCCCCGCGGGAGTTGCGCTGGCCCCACCCGGTCGAACCCGACCCCGAGGCGGGGACGACGCTTACGGCGCCAGACGCTCAGGCGCCTGGCTAGGCGGGGACGACGTCGGTCTTCGCAAAGTCCTTGCCGACGCCATCAGGCCCGAAGCCAAGGATCTCTTCGACTTCCGCTTTGGTCATTGGCGGTTTGTCGAGCTCCTCCTCCGGTATGTGCGGCCAGATCTCGGTTTCCAGCCACTCCTGCATGCTCCGCTGCGGCTTGCCCATGCGCCTGCCCTCAGCTCCAGCCGGGTCTTCCATCCGCTTCCAACTGCAATGATCCTAGCGGTATGCAGACAACTGTCCGACGGCCCATAAGTTGCGCCAACCAATCTGCCCGCGTGGCCAAGCCGCGCCGGCAGATGCGATCGGAGGAGCTGGCCTTGCGGTTCGGCCAGAACCTGCGGCGTTGCCGCCACGAGGCCGGGCTCTCCCAGGAGGAGCTGGGGAGCCGCGCCGCCCTGCACCGAACCGAGATCGGGATGCTCGAGCACGGGCAGCGGGTTGCCCGGATCGACACCGTGATCCGGATCGCCGGGGCGATGGCGATCCCGCCCGGCGACCTGCTCGAGGGCATCCACTGGGCGGTCGGCGACCCGCGCCGCAAGGGCGGCTTCAGCTTCTCCGACCCGGTCGCAACCAGGCGCCGCCGCACCTGAGGTCGGCTGACCAAGCAGAGCAAGGACGCAGGGAGCGTGGCGTGCTCTGCACGCGAGCGACCGAGGACGCAGCTATGCGCCGGTCAGACGGCCTCAGGCTCGCCGACCAGGTCGGCGTAGACCGTCGCCGTCTGCTCGGCTACGTCGCCCCAGTCGAAGCGGCGCAGGTGCTCGTAGGCTTCGGCGACCAGGCGGCGGCCGAGCTCGTCGTCGGAGAGGACGCGGACGGCGACCTCGGCGAGGGCATCGGGGTCGTGGGCGCGGAAGCGCAGGCCGGCTTCCTCGTGCGGCACCACCTCGCGCAGGCCGCCGGTGTCGGCGACGATGCAGGGACAGCCGGAGGCCATCGCCTCCAGCGCCACCAGCCCGAAGGGCTCGTAGATCGAGGGGACCACGGTGAGGTCGGCGATCCGGTAGAGCGAGTGCAGGACGTCGTCGCCGATCCAGCCGAGGAAGGTGCCGTGCTCCATCAGGCCCAGCTCCTCGGCCTGGCGCTTCAGCTCGGCCTCGTGGGTGCCGGATCCGGCGACCAGGAAGCGGGTCCCGGGGACCTCGTCGATCAGCGTCGGCATCGCCTCCAGCGCCAGCTGGAAGCCCTTCTCGTAGACGAGGCGGCCGATCAGCAGGACCAGCTTCTCCTCCGGTGCCGCGAACTCGGACCGCAACCGCGCCAGCTCCGCCGGTTCCTGCGCCGGCAGGTCGTCGGGGTCGATCCCGTTCGGGATCACCGTCACCCGCTGCTCCTCGACCCCGAAGATGTCGGCGATCTGCTCGCGCATGTAGTGGGAGCAGGCGATCACCCGCTGCGAGCGGTTGCTGATCCAGCGCTCGACCCCGTGGATGTAGGTCTGGGGGTGCTTGTCGACCCAGCCCTGGTGGCGGCCGTACTCGGTGGCGTGGATCGTCGTCACCAGCGGCGCTTCGAAGCGGCGGGCGAGGTGGTCGCAGGCATTGGCGACCAGCCAGTCGTGCCCGTGCACGAGGTCGAAGCTGTAGCGGTCGCCGAGCTCGACGCCGGCGGCGAGCATGTCGGAGTTCATCCGCTCGACCCAGGCGACGAACTCCCCCAGGTCGGTCGGGCGCTTGGGCTCGCGGATGCGGTGGATGACGACGCCGCCGCTGCGCTCCTCGGCCGGCGACTCCTCGCCGCCGCGGGTCAGCACGTGGACCTCGACGTCGCGCTCGACCAGGGCCTCGGAGAGCTTGCGGACGTGGCGCGCCAGGCCTCCCTCGATCAGCGGCGGGTACTCCCAGGAGAGGATCAGTACGCGGGTCATCTGGTGGCGCGAATCAGGGCTCCAGCAGGGGAGCGATGCTGAGGTCCGGGGCGAGAGAACGCATACGCGGATCGGTGGCGGATTGGCAGTCTATGGCCTCCAGCATCTCCCGGGCGTGATCGGTCGCTCTCTGGAAACCGTAGTCCCCCGCCTGGCCGCGCTCGTCGAGGAAGGCCCAGTCGCTGGCCTGTGCCGCCAGGAGCTCGCGGGCGGCGCGGCGGGCGGCGTCCCCGCGCAGGCCGCCGGAGAGCGCCCGCAGCAGCCGCAGCTCGAGGCGACGGGCGGCCCAGGCGAGGTCGGCGACGGCCGGCGAGTCCCAGGTCCGCAGATCCTTGCCCTCGCCCCAGCTGGACGCGGCCAGCGGCCGCGCCTGCGGCTCGTGCTCCCGCAGCGCCCGCGGCACCGTCACCGTCCTCACCCCCGCCGCCTCGGCGCCCTCCAGCACCGCCCGCAGCCAGATCGGCCCCTCCGACCACCAATGGCCGAGCAGCTCGGTGTCGATCGCGAAGACCAGCAGCCCGCGGCGGCCGTTGCGCTCGGCGAACTCGCGCAGGCGGGCCGCCGCGGCGGCGAGGAACTCGCCGGCCTGGCGCCGCGCCGCCGCCGCGCCGGCGGCCGGGTCATACGCCCCTCCCCCAACCCGCCAGAGCCGCATCCCGCGCAGCGATTTGCCGTCGAACTGGACGTGGGCCGGGTCGGAGGGATAGCCGTCGAGCGCCCAGAGCCAGCTGACCGCCTCCCAGTCGATCGGCAGCGCCACCGGGCCCGCCTCGGTGCGGACGGGAGCGAGGGCCGCCAGCGGCTCCTCGTGGGCGCTCTGGTCGACGCAGAACCAGCGCACCCCCGCCTCCGCCAGGCCCCACTCGAGCCCCGGCGCGTAGGCGCACTCCGGCAGCCAGAGGCCGCCGTCCCAGCCGAAGCGGCGGCGGTGCGAGCGAATCCCGGCATCGAGCTGCAGGCGCAGGCCCTCCCGGCTCGCCAGCAGTGGCAGCACCGCGTGGGTCGCCGAGGAGGCGGCGAGCGCCACCCTCCCCTCCGCCGCCGCCCGCTGGAACGGCGCCAGCGGGTCGCCGCCGGCCGCGTCGAGCAGCTCCAGCGCCCGCCGGTAGCGGGCCAGCTCGGCCTCGCAGGCCACCCGGCACTCGGCCGGGACCTCGTCCAGGTCGGCCTCGGCGGCGCCGATCCGCCACTCGACCAGGAAGCGCCGCAGGCGCTCGCGCACGCCGGCGTCCTCGAGCTGGTCGGCGAGCACCGGCGTCACCGTCAGGGTCAGGTCGCGCACCACCTCCAGCACCGGCAGGTAGGAGCGGATCACCGCGTCGAACAGCCACTCCTCCCCGAACGGGTAGGTGCCGAAGCCCTCGACGTAGGGCATATGGGAGTGGAGGACCAGCGCCAGGTCGCCGGCGCTCTCGCCCCGGCTCATGCTGGCGGCCCGCTCATGCGGTGCGACAGACCGCGAGGAAGTCGAGGGCGCGGTCGGGGTCGCCGCCGCGCAGGGCGAAGTCCGAGGCGGCGATCGCCGGCGTGAAGCGGTCGTAGAAGCGCTTGGTCAGGCCGAGCCGTTTGTGCACGCTGTCCCAGCCGAGCTTGATCGCGAGCTCGTGCGCGCGCAGCTTGCGGGCATGGAAGAGGCCGAGCAGGTCGACCCGCGGGAAGTGCTCCTCGCAGAGCCGGCGGAACTCCTCGGCCCGGTACTCGCGCAGGTGCCAGGGGTTGTCGGACTTCTCCGCCCCCGGCGGCGCCAGGGTCAGCAGGTTGGGGGTGGAGACGTAGGCGACGCCGCCGGGCGAGAGCATCGACTTGAAGTGCTCGAGGATCGCGCCGGCGTCCTGCACGTGCTCGATCGTCTGCAGGAAGACGACGACGTCGCAGGGCTCGGCGAAGCCTTCGACCAGGTCGCGCTCGAAGCGCAGGTTGGGACGCACGTAGCGCAGCCGCGCGTGCTCGTGCGCCTCCGGGTTGGCGTCGACGCCGACGACGGCGCGGGCCGAGCCGGCGAGCACGTCGGAGCCGTAGCCCTCGCCGCAGGCCATGTCGACCACCCGCTGGTTCGCCGCCCGCGCGGCGATCCACTCGTAGACGACGAGGTGGCGCCGGTACCAGTAGTTCTCCTCGGGCACGTCGGGCAGCGTCCGCTCCCCGGTCAGGGGCAGCGGCGGCACGCCGGGCGGCTGGTTCAGCTGTAGGTACTCCTCCGCGATGGCCGGGACGCTATTAGAGTCCCGCGCTCATGCCCGCCTCGCCGACCGCCACCGCGGAGCACATCAAGGACGTCAACACCCGCTACCACGACGCGGCGGCCGACGAATACGACGCCAAGTGGGGGATCGACTTCGGCGACACCGGCCAGGAGCAGGTGCGCCTGAAGCTGGTCAAGGCGCTCGGCGGCGAGCGCGGCGAGCGCTTCGGCGACGCGCTGGAGATCGGCTCCGGCACCGGCTACTTCTCGCTCAACCTGGTCCAGCTCGGCGTGATCGAGCGACTGACCGCGACCGACATCTCGCCCGGGATGCTGAAGCGGCTGCAGGTGACCGCCGACCAGCTCGGGGTCGCCGGCGTCACCACCGTCGCCACCGAGGCGGAGGAATTGCCCTTCGAGGACGAGAGCTTCGACCTCGTCTTCGGCCACGCCGTCCTCCACCACATCCCCGACCTCGACCGCGCCTTCGCCGAATTCCGCCGCGTGCTGCGACCGGGCGGCGCGATCGCCTTCGCCGGCGAGCCCTCGCGCTACGGCGACCGCCTAGCGGCGCTGCCCAAGCGCGCCGGGATGCTGGTCGCCCCCGCCTGGCGCCGCCTCACCGGAGCGCGGCGGCGCGGCGTCGCCGAGGCCGACCTCTCCCACGGCCACTCGCTCGAGGGCGAGGTCGACGTCCACGCCTTCTCCCCCGCCGACCTGCGCCGGCTGCTGCGCGACGGCGGCTTCGAGCGCCGCCACGTCGGCGGCGAGGAGCTGCTCTCCAACGCCTGGGGTTGGGGCCTGCGCACGGTCGAGTCGACCGCCGAGCCGGACTCGGTCTCCTGGGGCTGGCGCAACTTCGCCTTCCGCAGCTACATCGCCCTGCAGAAGGTCGACACCCGCCTGCTCGAGCCGCACCTGCCGGCCGAGCTCTTCTACAACCTGCTGGTCAGCGCCCGCAAGCCCGCCTAGCGGACTCCCGTCAAGCGGCCGGCCCGGTCCCGGCAGACCTCGACGATCGCGTCAATCACCGGGTCATGCCAGCCCTCACTCCTGGCTCTGCTCTGGCACTCCTCGGCGCCGGCGAGAACGGCCGCCGACCACCGCCGGACAAACCGGGTCAGCACCCCGCCCAGCCCGGCTTCGCGCCCGAGCCGTTCCCAGCTCGCCAGGTCGACCCGGCTCGGGTCTTCCTCACCGCCGATGGACATCGCGAGGCGGCCGGTCACCTCCGGATAGACGGCGGTGGAGACGATGTCGTAGAGCGGTGCCAGTCGAACGCCCGAACCGGCGTAGAGCAGGGAGAAATTCTTGCCGTGGGCGTCGCTGTTGCCCAAGAGGAAATCGATCACCAGGGCCCGGACGAAGGCGTTGACGTCCAGCGCGGTCCGGCGAGTGCCCAAGCGCCTCAACAGGGCGATGACCTGAACGGCGGACGGGCCGCCGTTCGCCTCGTACTTGGCCGACGGAAGGGTCCCAAGCGCCTGGCACATGTCCTCCTGGTGGAGACGCACGACCTCGCTGCGAACGCGGGCGCGGTCGAAGCGGTCAACGAGGAGGCATCGGAACGAGCCGACGGTGAGCACCTGAGTGTCGGCGACATCGGCCCCGACGCTGCGCGCGACCTCCATGCAGAAGGCCTCGTTGGCGACCAACCCCGGATAGCGACCGCTCCCAGGCTTCAGAAGACAGGTGCTCGGTTCCCCTCCGCGGGGCTTCGCGAACTCTCCCGTGGGGAGGCGAACGAGGACAAGCTTGTCCTGGACGCCGCCGAGGCTGAGACGGACCCCGTCGGGCTCGAGGTCGATACCGAGAGGATCCCGCGGCAGATCCTCCAGCATGCCGACAAGCTCACCGGTGGCGAGCGGCTGCTGCTCCCCCAGGTCGCGAGGCCGCGGCCGCTCCCCGGCCGGGAGGATCACCACCGCCCCCGCGCAGTCCGCCCCCAGCGCATCGAGCATCCCGAAGCCATCTTCCTCGCTGAGTCGCAGCTTCTCTGCGACCACTCTGCGCACCGCCCCCTCGGGCAGCAGGCCTTCGAAGAACGGCGCCGACTCGCTCGGTTTGAAGGACTGCTCACGCGGGGGCAGGGACACCGAGAGACGGGGCGCTTCCTCGCTCGAGTAGGAGAAGCGATACCGAGACGGTCCCCGCCGCTCCAGCGTGCCGGCAAGCTGGCTGCTCATGAAGACCGCCAGCTTGGACCCCGGCCGCGGCGGAACCCAGCGTCGCCCCGCTTGGGGTAGCCGATTCACTTCTCCCCCTCGAAGCCTGGGTCGATCGCGGTCCGCTCCCCGACCATCAATCGAAGCCCGAGGGCCTCGAGCACCCGGGTCAGGCCGTCCAACCGACTGGTCGGCTTCCCGGCCTCGATCTGGTGGACCGTCCGCGTGCTCACTCCCGCGGCCAGGGCAAGTTCATCCTGCCGCAAGCCCAGAGCTTTACGCGAGCGGCGCACGGCCTGCCCTACTTCCCTGGCGGTATGGGTGGCCGTGTCGGATTTATTATGCATGATCGCGCATCATAGCGCGATTAGACCATCTCCAGAAGCTAATATGCGCGAGAACGCATATCTAGATCCGAGACTACCGCGGGAAGCGTCGTATGCGCGATCATGCAGTTAGGACGAGCGGCGGGCGCGAAACAGTTTCACCCGCGAGTCGATCCCCTTCAACCGGCGCTCGCCGATGAAGGTGTAGGCGAAGCCGTCGCCGGCGGCGTCTTTGGCGGCGGCATCGATGACGACGCTGCCGGGGCGGGCGACGCTGGTGATCCGGCTCGCCAGGTTGACCGGGCGCCCGTAGAAGTCGCCGGACTGCGGCAGCACCGCGCCGCTGGCGAGGCCGGCCCGCAGCCAGGGGAACTGCTCTCCTTCGGCCTCCGCCGCGGCGATCAGCTGCAATACCGCCTCGAGCATCGGCTCGGCCTCGCTGGAGACGAACATCACCGCATCGCCGATCGTCTTCACCAGCCGCACCGGTGGCTCGGCGACGGCCAGCGCCATCTCCTCCAGGCGGCCGGCGACCTGGCCGAGCTCCTCGGCGTCGATCTCCTCGCCGAGCCGGGTGAACTCGACCAGGTCGGCGAAACCGACGGTGAGGTCGGCGGTGCCGCCGATCTCCCCCGAGGCGAGGTCGGCGGTGCCGATCACGTCGCGGCGCACCTGCTCCAGCATGTGCATCTGGAAGGCGTGGACCAGAGTCGGGCCGACCAGCGGCATCATCTGCTCCGCCGCCAGCGCCAGGCGCTCGGCGAGGTCGCGCTCGGTGTCCCCCGGCTGCACCAGCGTGCGCACGACCAGCTCGCGGTTGGCCTGGGCGATCCTGGCCGTGTTCATCCCGATCGTCCGTGCGACCTGCAGCAGGCCCTCTTCGGGCAGGCCGGCGTCGAGGAAGGCGATGATCCGCCGCGAGGCTTCGACCTCGGCCTCGGTCAGGATCCGCTCGTCGGGATCCGGATACGGGACGCCCAGCGCGGCCGAGAAGCGCTGCAGCAGCGCCAGGTCGCCGCCGACCAGCTCGGCGATCTCGCGCGGCGAGTAGCGCGGCCCGTCCCCGGCCAGCGCCCGCTCGACCGGCAGCAGCGCCAGCCGTCCCGCCGCGGCGGCCTCCCGCATCTCCTCCAGCGGCACGCCTTCACCGCCCAGCCGTCGCAGCAGCGCCAGCCGCGCCTCGCACGCCTCGCCCTCGAGGCCGTCGAGCAGCCCCTCGGCCGCGAAATCGATCTCGCCGGCGCCCGCCATGCCGCCCATTCTCACGATTCAGTCGGCGTAGGCGACGGCGCCGCCGCGGCGCGGGTCGCCGCCGCCGCTGACGGCGCCGGTGTAGCGGTCGCGGGCGACGGCCTGGACGCCGCCGAAGAAGAGGTTGATCGCCGGCCGGCGGGCGACCGCGATCCCGCGCGCCTCGATCCGCGCCAGCGCCTCCTCGTCGATGCCGGGCTCGGCCTGCACCGTGCCCTGCTCGAAGTGCAGCCGCGCCGCCTCGACCGCGGCCTCGGCCGGCAGCCCCTGCTCGACGGTGCGAACCACGGTCTGCAGGATCGCCGAGCGGATCCGGTTGGAGCCGGCGCTGCCCAGCGCCAGCTCGATCTCGCCCTCGCGCAGGACCACGGTCGGCGCCATCATCGAGGGCACGCGGCGGCCGGGGGCGATGCGGTGGAAGCCGAGCGGGTTCAGGTCCTCCTCCCCCAGCATGTTGTTGAGAATCACCCCCGTGCCCGGCACCAGCACGCCGGAGCCGGAGCCGTTGGAGCAGGTGACGCTGGCGCACATGCCCTCGCCGTCGAGGACCGAGATGTGGGTGGTCGAGCCGAGCAGGTCGGCGGCGGCGAAGTCGAGCCCGGTCGGGTCGAGGAAGCCGGCCTCCATCCCCTCCTCGTAGAGGGCCTCGGCGAACTCGAGGTCGCGCAGGCCGTTGGCCGCCTCCATCGCCGCGACCAGCTGCTCGGGGCCGCTGCGCTCGCCGAGCCGCTCGAGCAGGCCGAGGCAGTAGGCGATCAGGATCCCGCCCGAGGACGGCGGTGGGTTGGTCAGCACCTCGGTGCCGCGGAACGGCGCCCGGATCGGCGCCCGCTCGATCGCCGCGTAGGAGGCGAGGTCGCCGGGCCCGAGGGTGCCGCCGCGCTCGACCACGAAGTCGCTGAGGGCGGCGGCGACCTCGCCCCGGTAGAAGGGCTCCGCCCCCTCGGCCCCGAACCGTTCCAGCGCCTCGGCCAGCTCGGCGAAGGCGAAGCGGTCGCCGCGGCCCAGCGGCACCCCGCGCGGCGCGTAGAGCTCGCGGGTGCCCTCGATCCGCTCGTGGATCGGGGCGAGGATGTCGAGGATGTAGGCCTGCTCGGCGTTGACCTCGGTGCCCCCCCGCGCGAGCCGGACTCCGGGGCCGACCAGGGCCCCGAGCGGCATCGAGCCGAAGCGGTCGAGCGCGTGGACCAGCCCCGCCGCCGTCCCCGGCACGCCGCATGACGCCGGGCCGACGAAGAACGTCTGCACCGTCTCGGCGTCGAAGTGGACCGGGACCGGGACCAGCTCGGTCCCGCGCTCGATCCCGTCGAGGCCGGGGGCGGCGACGAAGAAGTCGATCAGCGTCGTCTCGCCGCCGCGGTGGACCATCATGTAGCCGCCGGCCCCGAACCCGGTCAGCGGGCTCTCGGCGGCGAAGGAGGCCAGCACCGCGCAGACCGCGGCGTCGACGGCGTTGCCGCCCTCGCGCAGCACTCCGGCGCCCGCCTCAGCGGTGAGCGGGTGGCCGGCTGCGACTACCCCTCGCATGGGGCGGGCGCTAGCCGGGCAGGAACTCTGGGACGTCGATGCCGAGCTCGCCGCCGCGCTGGGGGCGGCCGCCCGCCTCTTTGGTGCGGCGGATGGTCGGCTCGGCGGCGCGACGCTGCGGGGTCGGCCGTCCGTCGAAGCGGGTGGCGACGACGGTGACCCAGATCTGGTCGGAGAGCTCGTCGTCGACGTTGGCGCCGAAGATGATGTTGGCGTCGGGATGCGCGGCCTCGCCGACCACCTTGGCGGCCTCGGAGACCTCGACCAGCGAGAGGTCGGAGCCGCCGGTGATCGAGAGCAGGATCGAGCGGGCGCCCTCCATCGAGGTCTCCAGCAACGGCGAGGAGATCGCTTTTTCGGCAGCGAGCACGGCGCGGTCGTCGCCGTAGGCCATGCCGATCCCGAGCAGGGCCCGGCCGGCGTCGGACATGATCGTCCGCACGTCGGCGAAGTCGAGGTTGATCACGGCCGGGAGGGTGACCAGGTCGGAGATCCCCTGCACCCCCTGGCGGAGGACGTCGTCGGCGACCTGGAAGGCCTCGACCATCGAGGTCTGCTGGTCGAGCACCTCGAGCAGGCGGTCGTTGGGGACGACGATCAGCGTGTCGACCTCGGCGGCCAGCTCCTCGATGCCCTTGTTGGCCTGGGCGCCGCGGCGGTTGCCCTCGAAGGTGAACGGCTTGGTGACGATGCCGACCGTGAGGGCGCCGACCTCGCGGGCGAGGCGGGCGACCACCGGGGCGGCGCCGGAACCGGTGCCGCCGCCGGCGCCGGCGGCGACGAAGACCATGTCGGAGCCCTTCAGCAGGCGCTTGATCTTGTCCTGCTCCTCGAAGGCGGAGCGGTGGCCGACCTCGGGGTCGGCACCGGCGCCGAGGCCGCGCGTCTGCTCGTCGCCGATGTGGACGGTGACGTCGGCGACGCAGAGCTGCAGCGACTGGAGATCGGTGTTGACCGCCATGAACTCGACCCCCGGGATGCGGGCGTCGACCATGCGGTTGACGGCGTTGACGCCGGCGCCGCCGACGCCGACGACGCGGATCACCGGCTGGTGCGGCTCGCCGCTGCCCGGCGGCTCGTACTCCGGCTCCTCACGCCCGTACCTCGGCGTGCTGGTGAATTCCTCGCGCCGCAGCTTCGGTTCCTCGGAGAAGACCCGTTTCAGCCGCTCGGGAGCGGTCTCCGCACTCGACTCCCGCACCGGCTCGTCGACCTGCTCTTCCGCGACCGGACCCTCGACGTCCTGGTTGTAGAGCCCCGAAGAGTCGTCCTCCGAGACAGGATCCGCGGGCGGAGCGCTTGGTCTCTCGTCCTCAGCTTTCTGAGCCTCGACGGGATCCTGACGCCCGTACCTCGGCGCCTCCGGTGGATCCGCGGGAGCGTCGTCGGAAGTCGAGCGGAAGAGATCGGCGAGAGGACCCTCGCGCATGCTTGCGCGCTTGTTACGCCGAGCCATTCGCCAGAACCTCCTTCGCCAGCTCCCGGTAGTAGTTCGCGGCGCTGCTGCCGGAATCGTACTTGAGCACGCTGGCGCCTTTCACCGGCGCCTCGGCGAATTTGATCGCCTTTTTGATCCGGGACTGGAAAACGAGGTCTCCGAAGTTCTCCTCGAGGATCTCCACCGCCTCCTTGGCGTGGACGGTCCGCGAGTCCAGCATGGTCGGCAGGATGCCCTCGATCTTGACGTCGGGATTGAGGTTCTCCTGGATCATCTTCAGCGTGTTCTGGAGCTGGACCAGCCCCCGCATCGACAGATACTCGCACTGGACGGGGACGATCACCTTGTTCGCGGCCGTCAGCGCGTTGATCGTCAGCAGCCCGAGGCTGGGCGGGGTGTCGATGCAGACGAAGTCGTAGTCGGCTGCAACCTCTTTCAGCGCCTTCTCCAGCGAGCGCTCGCGGCCGATCTTGGTGCTCATCGCGATCTCGGCGCCGGCCAGGTCGATCGAGGCGACGGCGATGTCGATCTCGCGCTTGACGATGATCTCGGAGATCGGCATGTCGTTGACGAGCACGTCGTAGAGGCTCTTCTCGACCTTGTCGGGGTCGATGCCCTGGCTCATCGTCAGGTTGCCCTGCGGATCGAGGTCGACGCAGAGGACCCGGTAGCCGGACTCGGCGAAGGCGACAGCGAGGTTGAGCGTGGTCGTCGTCTTCGCCACCCCACCCTTCTGGTTGGCGAAGGCGATCACATCCGGGTGCTTGACCGCCACCTCCTCCTCTGCCTGCGCCTGCACGGCCTCATGCCGCGAGGGCGCGATCAGATCCGAAGCCATCATCCGCGCCGGGCCCTGGTCCTCCTCAGGCTCGTCCTCGACGAGCGCCTCTTCGACGGGCACCTCTTCGACGGGCGCCTCTTCGACGGGAGCAGGGGCCGAGGCCTCCTCGACCACGGCCTCCTCGGCGACAGGCGCGGGATCCTCGTCGACCGCCCGCTCGGGCACCGCCGCTTCCATCTGCTGCAGCTCCTCGACGATCGGGTGCTGCTGCTCTTCGACGGCGATGGGGTTATCGGACTCAGGCTTTGGCTTGCGGCTTAGAAATCCCATTGCGCGGATATTCGGATGGGGGCCGGGTTTTCCTGCCGGCCTGTGAAATTGCTAGGAATTGCCCGTTCCCGATCTCCTCGACAAGAGACTGGTCATCGTCACCGGCAAGGGCGGCGTCGGCAAGACGACGGTGGCGGTGGCGCTCGGACAGCGGGCGGCGGCGGAAGGGAAGCGCACGATCGTCTGCGAGGTCGCCTCGCAGGAGAACGCCTCGCGGATCTTCGACCACACCGCCGTCGGGTTCCACGAGGTGGAGATGGAGGAGAACCTCTGGTCGATCTCGATCGACCCCGACGAGTCGATGCGCGAGTACGTGCTGCTGCAGCTGAAGGTGCGGGCGATGCGCGACCTGCTCTTCCGCAGCCGCATCTTCAACTACCTCGCCGCGGCCACGCCCGGTCTGAAGGAGCTGGTCACGATCGGCAAGATCTGGGAGCTCGCTCAGCTCGACCGCAAGGTCAAGCAGGGGCGCAAGTACGACCTGGTGATCGTCGACGCGCCGGCGACCGGCCACGGCGTCGGCTTCCTGGAAACGCCGCGCACCTTCGCCGCGATCGCCCGGGTCGGGCCGATCCACTCCCAAGCGCAGCGGCTCGACGCCTTCATCACCGACCAGGAGCAGACCGGGACCGCGATCGTCGCCCTGCCGGAGGAGATGCCGGTAAACGAGACGGCGGCGCTGGAGAAGGACCTGCGCGACGAGGTCGGGGTCGCGGTCGACCGCATCTACCTCAACGGCCTCTACCCGGAGCGCTTCTCCAAACCCGAGTGCGCGCGGCTGACCCGGCTCGCCGAGGCGGAGCAGGGGTCGGTGCGGGCGGCGGCGCGGGCGGCCCTCTCCGAGCACGAACGCGCCCGCTCCCAGCGCGCCCAGCTGGCGCGGCTGCGCCGCCGGGTCGAGGCGCCGGTCAAGACCCTCCCCTTCCTCTTCGAGCCCGAACTGGGCCCGGAGGCGGCGCGGCGGCTCTCGCGGAGGCTCTCCTGATGCCGGAGCTGGGCGAGGTCCTCGAGGGCAAGGAGATCTGCATCTGCGCCGGCTCCGGCGGCGTCGGCAAGACCACCACCTCGGCGGCGATCGCCACCGGCATGGCGGCCAGCGGCCTCAAGGTCTGCGTGCTGACCATCGACCCCGCCAAGCGGCTCGCCGACTCGCTCGGGCTGGAGGAGCTGGGCAACGAGGCGCGCCGGATCGACCCGGCCCTGTTCGAGCGCCAGGGGGTTGAGATGGAGGGCGAGCTGTGGGCGATGATGCTCGACCCGAAGGCGACCTTCGATGAGCTGATCGCGCGCCAGGCCCCGGACGAGGAGTCCCGCGACAGGGTCCTCGAAAACCGCATCTACCAGCAGATCTCCAACGCGCTCGCCGGCTCGCAGGAGTACATGGCGATGGAGAAGCTGTTCGAGCTGCACACCGAAGGCGACTACGACCTGCTCGTCCTCGATACGCCTCCGACCCGCAACGCGCTCGACTTCCTCGACGCGCCGAAACGGCTGACCCAGTTCATCGAAGGGCGCTCGCTGCGCGTCTTCATGAGGCCGACCGGGCTCGCCGCCAAGGTCGCCGGCCGCGGCACCTCGGTCGCGCTCGGGGTGCTGAAGCGGATCGTCGGATTCGACCTGCTCGCCGACCTGGCCGAGTTCTTCAACGCCTTCAGCGGCATGATCGACGGCTTCCAGGCGCGGGCGAAGCGGGTCAACAAGCTGCTCGGGGACCCCAGCACCTGCTTCCTCGTCGTCTGCGGACCGCAGGGCGATCCGATCGATGAGGCGGTCTACTTCCACCGCAAGCTGGTCGAGGCGAAGCTGCCATTCGGCGGCGTCATCGTCAACAAGGTCCACTACCCGGCCGAGAAGCTGCGCGGCGACGCCGTCGACCTGCCGGCGGCGCTGGCCGAGAAGCTCGAGGACGCCGACCTGGCGCAGCGCGTCGCCGCCAACTTCTCCGACTACCAGGCGCTGGCCGAGCGCGACGCGCGCAACATCGACCACCTCGCCTCAGAGCTGCGAGCCAGCGGCGTCATCCGCGTCCCCTACCTCGACGAGGACGTGCACGACCTCGCCGGCCTGGCGGAGATCAACCGCTACCTGTTCGCCACCGGCGAGGAGCGGGTCGCGATGGCCGCCGGCCGGGCCTAACGACCAGACCGGCGGTCGTACTCGAACTCCAGATGGGAGACCTCCCAGTCGGAATCCGGCACCGGGAAGAGGTGGCGGACGCGGGGCGCGTCGACGCGCTCGCGGTGCTGCAGGTCGCGGTCTGAGTCAGCCGGCCATTCGATCGTCTCGCCGCCGGGCCGCGGGTCCGCGACCTCGTCCAGCCACGGCGTCGCCGTGATCCTGATCTCGTCTTCGGCCGGGATCGGCTCGAGGATGCGGGTCTCCTGCTCCATGTACTCCTCCTCTTCAAGTAGTTCCTCCGCCAGGTCGACGGGCTCCGGCACCTGCACGGGCTCCGGCGTCGCCGGCGATTCCTCGATCGAGATCGCGATCTGCGCGTCGCCGCCTTCCAGCCCGGCCGCGACCAGGGTCTCGTCGGCGGTGGCGCTGAGGTCGCCGCCGAGCTCACCGAGGGCGGCCTGGCGCAGCAGCCTCCGCACCCCGTCCTCGGCCCAGGCCGCGAGCTCGATCGCGCGCTCGGTCGTGCGGCCGCTCATCAGCGCCCGCTCGAGCTCCAGGGTCTCCTCGACCCGCTCGCCGGCCTCGATCCGGTCGACCGAGTCGTCGCAGATCAGCGCCGCCGCGCGCAGCGGCAGCGAGGCGCCGACCGGGCCGTGGCCCTCGAGCACGGCCCGCAGCGCCAGCAGCTGATCGCTGAGCCCGTCGAGGGCGCTCTCGCGCCCGCAGCCGAGCTCGAAGCGGCCGACCGCCCAGTTGAGGGCCGTATCCGGGTCGGGGCGCGACTCCAGCGCCGCGGCGAACTCGACCAGCTCGTTGGCCTCGCTCTCGCTCAGGCGGTAGCCGCCGGGACGCGCGGCCGCGGCGCCGGTGGCGATCCGCCGCCAGCACTCGGCCCCGGTCGGGGCGAAGGCGTAGGGCCCGAGGCCGACGCCGCCGGCCTTGAACAGGCGCATCACGCTGATCAGCTCGCGCAGCTGGCACAGAGCGGCGTCGGCGCCCTCGCCGGCGTGCTGATCGGCGACGGCGAGGAACTGCGGCTCCCAGGCGGTGCGGCCCATGCCCTCGCTGCGCATCGCGTCGATCGGCGCTTCGATCGAGTCGGCGCGGACGATCCGCACTCCGCGCGGCAGCTGCAGCCGGGCGACCGACATCCGCAGGCCGACGATCGGGACGATGAGGACGTCGGCGTCGTCGGCGTCGCGCCCTTCGGCGTCAAGGTTGGAGAGGGCGTCCTCGAGCCGCTCCCGGTCCAGGGAGAACCCAGTGCTGCCCTCCCAGAGGGAGGAGAAGAACACGACCAGCATGCGCTCGGCGCGCTCGCCGGGATCGGCCGGCACCTGCTCGCCGCGGGACTCCAGGTAGGAGGCGGCGACGCCGGCCTCGGCGGCCGCGGCTCGGGCCGGGGCGAAACCTGGCAGCGAGCGCAGCTCGTCGGCGTGGTCGGCGACGTAGCGGCCGGTCATCGGCACGTAGCTGTAGAAGGCTGATTCCTCACCGTCCTCGGCGGCGACGTCGAAGGGAATCTGGTCGCCGCCGGCGACGAGGGAGCTGAAACGGGTCGCGGCCTCGGTGGCCAGACGCTTCAGGGCTTCGGTGAGGAGGAAATCACGCACCCCCCAGGCTTCCGCTCGGCGGGCGGCCCTCCTTTGCCTGCACGCCGGCTTGCAAACCGGCCCTACCGACACCGCTACCTACAAATCGCGGACGATTCGGACGTTTGGCCTATACGGCGGCGGGCTCGGGATCCTCGGCCAAAAGCCACCGGGTCCCGTACTGGCGCATGTCGTCGATCAGCGGCACCAGCGCCTCGCCCTTGCGGGTCAGCGCGTACTCGACCCGGGGCGGAACCTCGGGATAGGTGTGCCGCTCGACGATCCCCTCCTCCTCCAGGGCCCGCAGCCGCAGGGACAGCGTGCGCGGGCTGATCCCCTCCAGAGAGCGCTCCAGCTCGCAGAAACGGCTGCTACCGGCCGCCAAATCGCGGATCAGGAGGAGCGTCCACTTCCCGCAGACGACTTCGGCGGTTCGGCAGACGGGGCAGTTGGAGTTGCTTATCGCGCTCATTGCGAAAAATCGGTACTGCGGGGTGGGCACCGTGCTTCAACAAGTGTAGCCACATGGCTTCACAAACTGAAGCTATGGCTCAGAGCAGGCCACAACTGGCATTCCCGCGCTGCCGAAGGCTAAAGCCCAGTCCGAACCGGTCCGATGGGTTTCGGGTGACGATTACCCCTGCCCAGAGCCCAGCGCCGGAGTCGGGCTTCGTGCTGATCGAGGTCCTGGTCAGCGCGATGGTGCTCGTGATCGCCTCCGCGGGAGTCATCACCCTGCTGCAGACCTCGGTCAGGTCGCAGAGCGAGGGCCGGCACAGCTCCGAGGCCTATGCCCTCGCCCAGGAAGACCAGGCGCGCCTCGCCTCGATGCGGCTGGCGGCACTCAACCACCTCGACGAAATACGGACGGTCGCCATCGGCGGCACCGAATTCAAAGTCCGCTCGACCGGGGTCTTCGTCAACGACGCGACCTCGACCCCGTCGTGCGGCGAAGGGACGTCCTCGGCCGACTACGTGCAGATCACCTCGACGGTCACCTGGCCCCGGATGACCAGCCCCGAGAAAGCCAAGATCGAGAGCGTCCTCTCGCCGTCGAACGGGTCGCTCGACCCGAACAACGGCACGGTCGCCTTCTCGGTGAGGAACCAGCAGCAGGTGGCGATCCCCAACGTCTCGATCTCGGGCGGCAGCGGCGCCTTCTCCGGCCTCACCGACGCGGCCGGTTGCGGGGTCTTCCCCGACCTCCCCGCCGGCGACTACTCGACGACCGTGTCCGGGGCGTCGCTGGGGCTCGTCAACAAGGACGGGCTGGCCTCAGTCCAGGAAACGCTGTCGGTCACCGGCGGCGACGTCAAAACCTTCAACTACGAGTTCGACTACCCGGGGGTGATCCCGGTCGACTTCAAATACTGGGACCCGGCCAAAGCCGAACTCCTGAGCTCAACGGCGGACTCGATCGTCGCCAACAACACGGGGATGAAACAGGCGAGGGTCTTCGGGGCCCCCGGCGGGACCCGCTCCCCGGCGATCAAAGCGGAACCCCTCTTCCCCTTCAGCTCCGCCTACACCATCTACGCCGGATCCTGCGCCTCGAACCACCCCGACCCGAAAGGCGAAAACCCCGGCGGGGCGGCGGCGATGGCCAACGTCGTCGCGCCCGCGGGCGGGGAAGCGGCCGCGGTGACGCTCCAACTTCCGGCGCTCGAACTGGTTGTGAAAAGGGGCAGCGAACTGTTGAAAGGCGCGAAAGTCACGATCACCGACCGGGTCTGCAAAGACGCGGGCAACAACCTGGTCAAGCGGACCTACACGAGCAACGAAAAAGGCCTACCCAGCAACAGCTCCACGGGCCTGGCCGAACTCGGCCTCCCCTGGGGCAGCTACGACCTCTGCGCCTCGGCGTTCATCTCCAGCGAAAATCGTCGGAAGAAAGTCAGCAACGTCTCCGTTCAGAGCCTGACCAGCACCCCCCTGGTCACGATCGACCTCGGCAGCGGCTACGAAGGCAACAAACTGTGCTGAGGCAACGGCTGATCCGTGACGAGCGCGGCACGACGCTGCCCGAGCTGATGGTGGGCTTGAGCGCCGGCCTGGTGGTCTTCGTCGGCCTCACCACCCTGATCGTCGTCACGCTGCACACGACGACGCGGGTCAGCGCCCGCGTCGACGCGACCCAGCGCGCCCGCATCGCCATCACCAAGGTGGTGGACCAGCTCCACTCCGCCTGCATCGCGCCGAAAGTCCCGCCGATCCGAGCCGGCAGCACCGACACCGCGCTGGCCTTCGTCCGCGCCCCCGGGGGCGCGGTCTCCCCCGTTCCGATCCTGACGGTCATCACCCTCAGTGGCACGACCCTCTCCCAGAGCGACTACGCCTACGCCGGCGGCAATGCCCCGCTCTGGGAATTCGACGAATCCGAACCGGCCTCGACCCGGCAGCTGATGACGCACGTCAGCCCGACCTCCCCCTCCAACCCGGTGTTCTCCTACTACGCCTCCTCCAACGGCGCCGTCTCGGCGACGCCGCTCGCCCAGCCGCTCAGCACCACCGGCGCCAGCCAGACCATCTTCGTCAAGGTCGCGTTCCAGGTGGCCCCGACTGGCGGGCCCAACGCCGAAGCGGCGACCCCGGCCCGGATCCAGGGCGGCGCCACCCTCCGGCTCACCTCCGCCTCCTTCAACAAAGCGGCTCCGAGCGCGCCATGCCAGTGAGGCGACGCGACAACGAGGACGGCTTCACGATGATCTCGGTCGTGCTCGGCCTCTCGCTGGTCGTAGCGCTCTCGATCGTCGCCGTCACCGCCGTCAGCGGAGACCTCCACCTGACCCGCAACGACCTCGACCACCGGCGGGCCTACGAGGCGGCAAAAGCGGGGGTCAACGACTACATCTTCCACCTGCACGACGAAACCGACTACTGGACGAACTGCGACGAGCCCCCCAAACCGGTGAACGACGCGGTCAACCAGGTGGGCTCGACGGCCAAGCGGCGCGCCGTCCCCGGCAGCACCGGCGGCGAATACGCGATCGAGCTGATCCCGGCCGAAGGGCAGGAGGAATGCAGCACCGAAGACCCGGGCGCCAGCATGCTCGAGCAATCGGGCCTGCTGAAAGGGACCTTCCGGATCCGTTCGACCGGGTTCTCCAACGGCGTCGAGGTCTCGGTCGTCGCCACCTTCAAGCCGGCCACCTTCCTCGACTACGTCTACTTCACCCAGCTGGAGACCCTGGACCCGGTCAGCTACGGCTACGCGAACCCCTCCTCCCAGCTCGCCGGGGTCAACTCCCAGTGCAGCAAAACGTTCGAGGAAGGCCGCATGGACGACCCGATCCCGAGTGCGGGCGGGAACTGCGTCGTGATCTCCTTCGTCTCCGGCGACAGCATCAACGGGCCGATGCACACCAACGACGCCTTCGTCATCTGCGGAAGCCCGACGCTGGGGCGCGGCCCGTCAGACCCGGTCGAGGTCAGCGGCCCGCCGAAAGGCTGGTTCTCGACCAAAACGTTCTCGGGAAGCTGCACCGGCAGCGAAACGAACTTCAAAGGCACCTTCACCGCCGACTCGTCGGTGATCAAACCTCCGCCCTCCAACAGCGCCCTGAAAAGCGTCGCCGAACAGGGGGGGAAGAAGTTCTCCGGACAGGTGCGGATCTGCCTCAGCGGGACCACGATGGCGGTCAGCCACGGCGCGACCTGCACCACGCCCGACCCCAACGGCTACTCCGGCGCGATCCCCTCGAATGGGGTCGTCTACGTGGAAAGCGTCGCCTGTCCGACCGTCTACTCGCCCTTCACCGCCACCTACCCCGCGAGCTCGGAATGCGGCAACGCATACATCCACGGCGAATACTCCGGCCAGCTGACCCTCGCCACCGAGAACGACGTCATCGTCGACGGCAACCTGATCCACAGCGAAGAGGGTGTGCTGGGACTCGTGGCCAACAACTTCGTCCGCGTCTACCACCCCTACTCCAGCGACGAAACCTCGACCCAGCTCGGGCGCAACGAATGCGGCAGCGGGGGCAGCAACGGCCCGGGCTCGATCACCAACCTGCAGATCGACGCCGCGATCCTGGCGATCGAACACTCCTTCATCGTCGACCACTACGACTGCGGCGCCAGCCTGGGGACCCTGACCGTCAACGGCGCGATCGCGATGAAGTACCGCGGCCCGGTGGGCACCACCGGCAGCCCCGGCCACGGCTACCTGAAGAACTACAGCTACGACGACCGGCTTCGCTACATGCAGCCGCCCCACTTCATCGAACCGGCGGAATCGGACTGGGTGATCGGCCGGGAGACGATCGATTTCTGAGCTGGGGGATTTCTTGCGCCGCGGGGGCCCAGGGCAAAAGTTCCGCGGCCAATCTGTCGATGTAGATACAGCGGCCCGCCTGCGGGACCCGTCCCAACGAAACCGATGAACCTGAGAAAGCCAAAGCTGAAGAACCCGACGCTCTCCCTCGGCGCCGGCCGCAAGAAGGAATCGGCCCTGGTCGGCCTCGAGATCGAGGCCGGCAGCATCGCCGCGGCCGAGGTGCGGGCGAACGGGGACTCCCGCGTCAGCGCGGTGGCGGTTCAGCCGCTGCCCCCGGAGGCCTTCAACGACGGCGAGGTGACCGACCCCGACGCCGTGGCCGAGGCGCTGCGGGCGCTGTTCGCGGCCAACAAGCTCTCCAGGCGGGTCAGGCTCGGGATCGCCAACCAGCGGGTCGTCGTGCGCACCGTGCGGCTGCCGGCGATCGAGGACCCCGCGGAGCTGGACTCGGCCGTTCGCTTCTCCGCCCAGGAGCAGATCGCGATGCCGCTGGACCAGGCGGTGATCGACCACCGGGTGGTCGGCGGGATCGGCGGCGTCGAGGGCGCGCCGCCGCAGGTCGACGTGATGGTCGTCGCCGCCCGCCGCGACATGATCGCCACCTCCCTGAAGCCGCTGCGCGACGCCGGCCTCGAACCCGTCGGCGTCGATCTCTCGGCCTTCGGGATGATCCGGGCGCTCGGCGAGACCGCCGCCGCGCATGCTCCGGCGGACGGGGAGACGGCCCCACCCGCCGCGGTGCTCTACTGCAACGTCGGCGACGTCACCAACCTCGCCGTCGCGAAGGGGCGCTCCTGCCTCTTCACCCGGGTCTCGCCCGCCGGCCTCGACGACATGGCCGCGGATCTCGCCGGCCGGGCGCAGCTGACGGCGGAACACGCGCAGATGTGGCTGGAGCACACCGGCCTCCTGCTGGGGCTCGAGCAGATCGAGGGGGATCCGGCACTGCTCGCCGAGGCGCGCTCGGCGCTCGAGCGCGGCGTCGACTCGCTGCTCGACGAGCTGCGCCTCTCACTCGACTTCTACGCCGCCCAGGAGGCGACCGTGCCGGTCCAGCGCGTCGTCGTCTGCGGCCCCGGCAGCGCGATCCCGGGGCTCACCGAGCGACTGGAGCCGGGCCTCGGCCTGCCGCTCGAGGTCGGCCGGCCCGAAGCGCTCGCCGGCCTCGACGCCGGCGCCGCCGCCCGGCTCACCCTGCCCTACGGACTGGCGTTGGAGCATTAGCGATGCGGCCCGTCAACCTGATCCCGAAGGAGGACCGGCCCGGCGGCCGCCCGCAGATGCGCAGCGGCCCGATCGCCTACATCGTCGTCGGCGCTCTCGTCGCCGCCCTGCTCGGGGTGACGGCGGTGGTCGTCACCGAAAACCGGATCGGCGAGCTCAACGAAGAAGTGGTCCAGATCGAAGCCGAAACCGCGACGGCGGAGGCCAAGGCGGCGGCCCTCGCCCCCTACACCCAGTTCCACAACGTCCGCGAACAGCGCGTCGCGACGGTCACCAGCCTCGCCGACAGCCGCTTCGACTGGGAGCGCGTCATGCGCGAACTGGCCCTGGTGCTGCCGGGCGACGTCTGGCTGACCAGCCTGACGGCGTCCGCGTCCCCGGGCAGCGAGCCGAGCGGCGGCGGCTCGGTCGCTCTGCGCGCCGAGATCCCCGGGCCGGCCCTCTCCCTCGTCGGCTGCGCTTCCGGGCAGGACGCCGTCGCCGGCTTCGTGCAGGCGCTGAAGGACATCGACGGGGTCACCCGGGTGGGCGTGCAGTCCTCCTCGGTCGGCAACGGCGAAACGGCCAACTCCGGTTCGGCCGGCGGCCCCAGCTGCCAGACCCGCGACTTCATCGCCCAGTTCCAGATGGCGGTTGCCTTCGATGCCGCGCCGGTGGCGGCGACTACGTCCGAAACCGCTCCGGTGGTTCCGGAATCCTCGCCTGAATCGGAAGCGACCTCCCCCGAAGCCGAAGGTGAAGCCGAATGAGCTCCTCCAACCGCCTGATCGTCTCGATCCTGGTAGTCGCCGCCGTCGCGGTCGGTTTCTGGATGCTTCTGCTGGCGCCGAAGCGCGAAGAAGCGGACAAGCTGAGCGGCGAAGTCGACGCGCTGAGCGTCTCACTCGTCGAAGCGCAGGGCCGGGCGGCGGAAGCGGTCGCGGCGCGGCAGGACTTCCCGGCCGATTACCGCCAGCTCGTGGTCCTCGGCCAAGCGGTGCCGGCGAGCGACGAAACGGCCTCGCTCCTGGTCGAGCTGAACCAGGTCGCCACGGACTCGAAGGTCGACTTCGAAGGCTTCCAGCTGGGCAGCGAAGGCGGCGGAGGCGAAGCGGAAGCCGCCCCGGCGCCCGTCCCGGCGCCCCCGACCGAAGCGGCGCCCGCGGGATCTTCGAGCGCGGTGCCGGCGGCGGCGACCGTGCCGCCGACCGAGGCCGCCGCCGCGCTGATGCCGCTCGGGGCCACCGTCGGCCCGGCCGGCCTCGGGGTGATGCCCTACGGCCTCACGTTCACCGGCAGCTTCTTCGAGGTCGCGGACTTCATCGCCGAAATCGACTCCCTGGTCCATACCGGCGAGGCGAGCGTCGAGGTCGAAGGTCGCCTGATGACGATCGACGGCTTCGCGCTCAGTCCCGAAACCGAAGGAGAAGGAGAAGGCGACTCCTCGCAGCTCAGCGCCACCTTCTCGGTGACGACCTACCTGGTTCCGCCGGACCAGGGCGTCACCGCCGGCGCGACCCCGGCGGCCCCCGCCCCGGAAACGGCGGCCCCCGCCTCGGAACCCTCGGCCGAAACCGGCGAAAGCGCTGAAACGGTGTCGGCACGATGAACTTCCTCAAGAAAGGGCCCGAGCTGAAGCTGTCCGAGATCAAGGTTCCCGGCTTCCTGCAGGACGTCTACTACGACCTCAAGGACCGCCACCTCCTGCCGGTCGCGGCGGTGTTGGTCGTCGCCATCGTCGCGATCCCGATCGCCCTCTCGCAGAAGGGCTCGGGAGAAGGCGAAGCGCCCGACGTCGCCGGCGCGGGCGCGGCGCAGAGCTCGGCTGCCAACGAGTCAGGCCAGCTCGTCGCCAAGGCGGCGCCAGGGCTGCGCGACTACCGGCGGCGGCTCGAGCACCGGGCGCCGCAGGATCCGTTCAGGGCCAAGTACGCGAGCCCGGAGCCGGCGGGGGAAAGCGGCGGCGCCTCGACCAGCGAACCGTCCGGGTCCACCGGCACCGAAACCTCGAGCTCGAGCGAATCGTTCTCCGGCTCCGAATCCGGCGGCGGCGAAACGGCCCCGACGACGACGACCCACAGCGAGCTGACCTACTACTCATACGCGATCGACGTGCGGGTCTCAGGTGGCGGCGCCGGAGCGAGCGGCGAGAAGGCGACGGTGCGGCGCAACCTGCCGGAGCTGACGATGCTGCCGAGCCGCGAGACGCCGGCGATCGTCTACATGGGGGCGACCAGGGACGGGAAGAAGGCGGTGATGACTGTCTCCTCCGACGTCCAGGCGATCTTCGGCGACGCCAAGTGCGCGCTCGGCTCAGAACGCTGCGAGCTGCTGGTGATGGAGGAGGGGCTACCCGAGACCTTCGTCTACGGCGGCGCCGGCCGCACCTACAAGATCGAACTGCTGAAGATCCACCTGGTCGAAACCGACGAGCTCAACCGGGCGCCGCTCGGCAAGCCGAAGCAGAAGAACGGGAGCGGGAACGGGAAGAACGACGGCTGAGCCGGAGCCCCCGTCAGGGAGGCGGCATCCGGAAGCAGCCCTGGGAGGAGGAGACGGGGAAGCCATCGCCGCCGGACCCGACCAGGCGCTCGGCGCTGCGGGCCTCGACCTCGAGGATCTCGAGCCGCGCCCTTTCGTGGATCTCCATCGCTTCCCCCAGCCCGGTCTCGTCGACGACGAGAGGCGTCCGGGTCAGGTGGAAGTTCTCGTCGCTCCCGACGATTTCCGCCCTCCGCGAGCGGACGAAGTCGTCGAGGATCTTCTGCATGAATTCGCAGACCAGATCCTCGGCCATCAACGGCTCCAGCTCTTCCCACTCCTCGGTGTCGATCAGGTGACGCTCGGTGGCGCGGTAGAAGTGCTCGAGGGCGCCGCGGACCGGGCGGGTGCTGACCAGCTCCGCGCATTCGAAGTTGACCAGCTGTTTGGCGTGGTAGCTGACGTTCGATAGCTCCTCATCGAGCTCCCTCGCCATTTCCGCCGGGCTGGCAGTTCGTTCGACGAGGATCCGCAGGATCGTTGCCCTGAGCGGATGACTCATCGCCTTGATTCGGTTTTCGGTCGCCTTGCGGCGCTGCACCCTCGTCGACATCTCTCCTCCTAGCAGACCCCTTTGATCACTTGATCCTAGTTGCCTAATCGGGATTTGGGCGAAAGGTGCGGAGTTTTTCCTAAAACTGGCTCCAGCAATGGAACTGGCTCTAGCAATCGTCCGGTCAGTTTCGAGCAACTCCAAAGCCAGGGGAGGAGGTGACCATCTTGCAGATTCGCACCGAGCGTTTGCTGCCCCTCGATTCGATCGGGAAGGGCGCCTAGGGCCGTAGAAGTAAGGGTCGGCCTGCGACGGATAGGGGCGCGGCCGGCCCTCCCCCTTCACCCCTCATCAGGGGCAATCAGCCAAGGTAGGCGTCGAGGATTCGATCGCCGGCGAGCAGCCCGACGACACCACCGAGGGCGAGAAAGGGCCCGAAGGGGATCGTCATCTTGCGAGCCTCGGAGCCGTGGCGGGCGATCAAAGCGAGGCCGACGACGCTGCCGGCAAGCAGGGCGAAGAGGAGCGCCGGCGCCACCGCGCGGCCGAGGAAGAGACCCATCGTCGCCGTCAGCTTGACGTCGCCGAGGCCCATCCCCTGGGGATAGACGAGTGCCGTCGCGAACAGTAGGCCGCCAGCCGCGGCGGCTGCGATCGCTCGCTCGGGCAGGCCGCTGGGGTCGGTTGGGACGGCGATCGCGAGACAGAGAATCGCGCCGGCGAGCAGGATCTTGTTCGGGATCGTCCGCTGCTCGAGGTCGGTGAGGGTGACCGCGGCCAGCATCGTCAGAAAGACCAGCCCGATTGCGGCTTCAGCTGGCTCGTCCCAGTAGATGAGGACAGTGGCGGCGAAGAGCAGGCCGAGGGTCAGCTCGGTCAACGGGTAGCGCGGCGAGATCGGCTCGCCGCAGCATCGGGCCCGGCCGCGAAGCAGCACCCAGGAGGCAACCGGGACGTTGTCGTAGGCCGCGATCGTCGCCCCGCAGTCGGGGCACTTGGAGCGCGCGCCCGCAATCGAGATCCCCCGCGGCACCCGGTGCGCGACCGCGGTGACGAAGCTGCCGGCAACGAGGCCGAGCAGGAAGGCGAAGGCGGCGACGGCGGCCATGGCAGCGGAGTTCTACTCGAGCGGGCGGCCGGGAAAGGGACGACGCAATTGCCTCAGGTCGAGCGAATGACCTTGAAGCGGCGCTTGGCGCCCTTGGTCTCGGCGTTGCCGGCGGCGTCGGTCGCTTTCACCTCGACGGTGTGGCGTTTTGGCTTCAGGTTGCGCAGGCGCAGCGGTGAGCTGCATTGTTTCCAGCTGCGGCCGTCGATGCGGCACTGGAAGGTCGTCCCGGGCAGGTTGCCGGTGGCGTCCATGAAGCGGAAGATCGCCTTCCGTTTCGCGGTCTTAGACGCCGGCCCCATCGTGATCTGGGTCTGCGGGGTGAGGGAGTCCTCAACGTAGACGACGGGGTCTGAACAGGCCGAGATGAGGCCGTTGGAGGAGGTGGCGGAGAAGACGGAGACGTCGTTGTCGACGACCCGGATCTCCACCCCGGCGAGAAACTCGGCCAGCGAGACCTTCGCCACCGGGTTGCCGCCGCATTGCGGGTCGGCGTAGATCCGCACCGTGGAAGCGCCCGGAGCGGTGCCGGTGACAAGCGGAGTGCTGTCATTAGCGAAACCCCCGGGGACCGTGCGCAGGCGTGGCGCCGGCGGGGGCGGCCCGGCGGGCGCATTCGTCCCGCCGTTGCCGCCACCGCTCCCGCCGCCGGACCCCCCACCCCCGGGGCTTGGCGGCGGCGTCACCTCTCGGTAGACGATCGGTTCGGTCGAGCAGTCCGAGACGAGGCCCCCCAGGTTCGCTTTGGCGGAGAAGGTCGTTTCAGAGTTGTCCGGGACCGTGACCTGGATTCCAGCGCTGGCAAATTCGGCGCCGTCGCCACTTGCGACTGCGGCGCCGCCGCAGACGGCGCCGGTGTAGATCAGAACCGTGGCTTCCGGGTCTGCCGCGCCGAGGAGGTGGGGTGAGTTGTCGTCGGCGGGAGAGGTGGGTTCGACCAGTTCGAAGACCGGCGCGTCCGGCGCGGTCGAGATCTGCCGGTAGGGAAGTCCGTTGGTGGAGCATGCCGAGGTGGTGAGACCGTCGGTCTGGTTCGCGTAGAGGGTGGTGACCTGGTCGGTGGCGAGGGGACCGACCTGGATTCCTTCGCCTTTCAACTGCGACACCGGGCCTTCACCGAGAACGGAGCCGAGGCAGGCGGCGTCGTCGTAGATCTTCACCGTGTTGGTGGGGCCCTCGTCGCGGGTCACCGGGCCGGCGCCGAGGGTGATCACTTTGGTTTCGATCACTTCGATCACCCCCTTCACCCTGGGGGTGGTGGAAACGCTCGGAGATGCCGGGTTAGTTTCCGTCAGGACCGGCGCCATCAGCGCCGAAGCCGGAGCGGCCGAGGCGAGCAGAGTGACGGCCGTCAGCAGAGTGAGACACAGCAAGAGGCGGGCCGATTTGGCCCGCCTCTTGTTTCTGCTGATAGTCAATTCAGTCACAGTCAGGCCAAGCTGACGATCAGATCAGAACCGCTAATCCCATTCGTCGTTTGCGCCCGTCTCTGGGCAGCCACCTTTGCCGCCGACCGTGCAGGGATAGGTGAGGGTGCCCGCAACGTTGTTGATCGAGAACGTCTGCGTGTTCGGGTTGGAGGCCACCGTCACTCGGTAGCTGTCGGCGTCCGGAACCCCCGCACCACCGGTATCGGTGATGGAAAGGGTGGCTTCGTCGAGCGTCGGCTCGATGGCTTTGAGTTCTGCCTCGGTCGCACCCGCATACGTCCCGTGGTCGGTGAAGAACGTCTCCATTGCGACCTGGGCACTGTGCGCACCCTCCTTCGCCTTTGCGTCCGCCGCCTTGCCCTTCTGGTTGAAGAACGCGGGCAGGGCGATCGCGGCGAGGATGCCGAGAATCAGCATGACGACGAGGAGCTCGATCAGGGTGAAGCCGGCCTCCCTGTCGCCGTTGAGCCGGGCTCCAATCTTCGCCCGGATGTTCTGGAGCAACATAGGTACCTCCTAGTGGACCTATCGTTTGCGCCAGAGCCCGGGTGAATTGCCTTGCGGCACCGAGGCACTGGCATTCTGTCTGCCCTTTCATCGGCCTCTCCCGGGGCATCTTTAGCTCCTGCAGGGTGGAATTCGACAAGTCCCGGTTTTGGCTGTCAAATCCCGAAAAGTGGGTGCGATACGGCGCAGAAAAGTACCTATGCGGTGGCCGCCCACCCGCAATAGTCGTGGGTTTGAGCCGGACAACCGTCCAGCGAGCGAGCTAGCGGATGTGTTCGTAGATGCTGAACATCGGCAGGTACATCGAGATCACGATGAACCCGACGATGCCGCCGACGAAGACGATCATGATCGGCTCGATCAGCGCGGTCAGCGCCTTCACCTTGGCGTCGACCTCGGCCTCGTAGAAGTCCGCCACCTTGGCCAGCATGTGCTGCAGCTGACCGGTTTCCTCGCCGACCGCGACCATGTGGCCTACCATCGGCGGGAAGATCGGGTTGTCCTCGATCGGCCCGGCCAGGGTGCCGCCGCGCTTGACCGAGGCGTAGACCTCCTCCATCGAGCGCTCGACGACGGTGTTGCCGGAGGTCTCCCCGGTCAGTTTGATCGACTGCAGCATCGGCACGCCGGCGGAGACCGAGCCGGCGAAGGTGCGCGACCAGCGGGCCAGCGCCACTTTCTGGATCACGTCGCCGATCTTCATCGGAATGCGCAGTTTGAAACGGTCCCAGAGGTCGTGACCGCGGTCGGTCTTCTTCCATTTGAAGAAGACGATGAAGGTCAGCACGATCGCCGGGATCAGGACGTACCAGTACCCGGTCAGCACCTCGGAGGCGGTGATGCAGATCTGGGTCGGAAGCGGCATCGATGCTTTTTCCGTGGGGTTGTCTTCGTTCAGTTCTTCGAAGATCTTCGCGAAGACCGGGATCACGAAGGCGACGATCGCGACGAGCACCACGGTGGCGAATCCGAAGACCAGCGCCGGGTACATCAGCGCCGATTTCACCTGGCGCCGCAGGGCGTCCGCTTTCTCCACCTGGAAGGCGATCCGGTCGAGCACTTCGTCGAGGCGGCCGGATTCCTCGCCGGAGCGGACCATCGCCCGGAAGAGGCGGTCGAAGACCTTCGGGTAGCGCTCCATCCCCTTCTCCAGCGAGCTGCCAGCCTCGACGTCGGAGCGCAGGCCGGCGATCGCCTCGCGGATCTGGTCGTCCTGGGTCTGGTCTTCGAGCGTCTGCAGCGTCCGCAGCATCGGCATTCCGGAGGCGACCAGGGTCGCGAACTGGCGCGAGAAGACGGCCAGCTCGCGCATGTCGACCCGCTGCCATTTCTTGAACACGTCCTCGATCGCGAACGGCGCCGTCTTCTCGCTGACGTCGAGGACGATCAGGCCGCGCTGGCGCAGCTGCTCGCCGACCGCGGCCTTGGATTCGGCCTCGATCTCGCCGGCCGAGGTCGACCCGGCCAGATCCATCGCGCGGAACTCGAAGGTCGTTGCCGAGGCCATCTAGCTCACGCCCCCTGCACGTAGGCCGGAGCCGCGATGCCGTCGACGGCGCTCGCGGCGGCGGCGCCTGCCGGCGCCTGGCCGCCGAGCAGCCGGTTGAGCTCCTCCGGCACCGAGGCCTGCTGTTCGGCCAGGGCGCGGCTGATCTTGCCGCCGCGCACCAGGCGCGCCAAATCGGCGTCCATCGTCTGCATCCCGACCGCGCCGGAGGTCTGCAGGGCGCCGTAGATCTGGTGCGTCTTGCCCTCGCGGATCAGGTTGCGGACCGCCGGCGTCGGGATCAGCACCTCGCAGGCGACGACGCGGCCGCGCCCGTCCAGGGTCGGCAGCAGCTGCTGGGTGACGATCCCCTGCAGGGCGATCGAGAGCTGGGTCCGAACCTGCGCCTGCTGCGCCGGCGGGAAGACATCGATGATCCGGTCCACCGTCTGCGCCGTCGACTGGGTGTGGAGGGTGGCGAAGACCAGGTGGCCGGTCTCCGCCGCGGTCAGCGCGGTCGAGACCGTCTCCAGGTCCCTCATCTCGCCGACCAGGATCACGTCGGGGTCCTGGCGCAGGGCGGCGCGCAGCCCGAGCGCGAAGTCCGGCGCGTCGGAGCCGACCTCGCGCTGGTTGACGATCGATTTTTTGTGCCGGTGCAGGAACTCGATCGGGTCCTCGATCGTGAGGATGTGATCCTCGCGCTCCTGGTTGATCACGTCGATCATCGCCGCCAGGGTCGTGCTCTTGCCGGAGCCCGTGGGCCCGGTGACGAGGACGAAGCCGCGCGGTTTGCGGGTCAGGTCGCGCAGCACCTGCGGCACGCCGAGCGTGTCCAGGGCCGGGATCTCCTGCGGCACCAGGCGGAAGGCGGCGCTGACCGAGCCGCGCTGGAAGAAGCAGTTGACGCGGAAGCGGGCGACGCCGGGGATCGCGTAGGCGAAGTCGAGCTGCTGGTTGTTCTCGAACCTTTTGCGCTGGTCGTCGTTGAGGATCCCGTAGACGATCTCCCGGGTCTGCTGCCCGTTCAGCACCGGGAAGCCCTCCAGCGGGTGGATTTTTCCCTTTTCCCGAACCGCCGGCGGGAAGCCGGGCGTGATGTGGACGTCCGAGGCCTTCACCTCGACCATGTGGCCGAGCACGGCAGAGAAGTCGAAGTCAGGCAGTGACACGGAGCACCTCCTCGAGGCTGGTCTGGCCCGCACGGACCTTGGCGACGCCGTCCTCGCGCAGGGTCAGCATGCCCTCCTCGCGTGCAACGGCGGCGATGTCGGTCTCGGCGGCACGGGCGATCGTCAGTTCCTTCAGCGGGTCGCTCAACTTCATCACCGAGTAGATCCCGACCCGGCCGCTGTAGCCGCTCTGGTTGCAGCGAGCGCAGCCAACCGGCTGGTAGGCCTCGACTTCGGCGCCGACGCGGACCCCGGCTTCGCCCAGCGTCGCCGGCGGGATCGCGATCCGCCGCTTGCAGGTCGGGCAGAGCTTGCGCGCGAGCCGCTGCGCGACCACGCAGTCCACCGCGGAGGCGGTGAGGAAGGGCTCGATGCCCATCTCGTTGAGGCGCGCGATCGCGCCGGGGGCGTCGTTGGTGTGCAGGGTGGTGAGCATCAGGTGGCCGGTCAGGGCCGCCTCGATCGCGATCCGCGCCGTCTCGCCGTCGCGGATCTCGCCGACCATGACGATGTCGGGGTCGGCGCGGAGGATCGAGCGCAGGCCGGTGGCGAAGTCGAGCCCGGCCTTGCGGTTGACGTTCATCTGGTTGACGCCGTCGATCCGGTACTCGACCGGGTCCTCGATCGTGATGATCTTCTTCTCGATCTCGTTCAGCTCGGTGAGCGCCGCGTAGAGGGTCGTGCTCTTACCGGAGCCGGTCGGCCCGGTGACCAGGACGGCGCCGTAGGCCTGGTGGAAGGCGTCCTCGAAGGTCGCCCGCGCGGAGCCGTCCATGCCGAGGTCGTCGAGCGTGCGGTGGGCGTTGCTTTCGTCGAGGATGCGGATCGTCGCCCCCTCGCCGCGCTGGGTCGGCAGGGTGGTGACGCGCAGGTCGACGCGGCGCTCGTCGACCGCGACGCTGACCCGGCCGTCCTGGGGGACGCGCTTCTCGGCGATGTCGAGCTCACTCATGATCTTCAGGCGCGAGATCACGGCGCCGATCATCCGCTTGGGCACGTGGGCGGACTCCTTCAGCACGCCGTCGACGCGGAAGCGGATCCGCAGCTCGCCCTCTTCGGGCTCGAGGTGGACGTCGGAGGCGCCCTCCCCCACCGCCTGGGCGAGGATGCTGTAGACGAGCTTGATCACCGGCGCGTCCTCGGCGCTCGCCTGCATCTCGCTGACCGCGGCCAGTGCCGATTCTTCTTCTTCCTCAGCCGCATCCTCGGTCACGATCGCCTCGGCGGCCGCGTTCTGCAGGGTGCCGAGACGGGCGAGCAGCGCCTCGACGTCGGCCTTGGCGGCGACGGCGATCTGGCAGTCAAGGCCGGTGGCGATCTGGATGTCGTCGACCGCGAGCACGTTGGCCGGGTCGGCGGCGGCGACCAGCAGCGTGTGCGGATCGACGTAGCCGACCGGCACCGCCATGTAGCGGCGCGCCATCGTCACCGGGAAGAGCGCGGCCGCGGCGACGTCGACGTTGTAGACGGCGAGGTCGACGTGGTCGAGGCCGTAGCGCTCGGCGGTCGCCATCGAGAGCTGTTCCTCGCTGATCGCCCCCTGCTCCAGCAGCAGCGACTCCGGCGTCCGGCCCGCCGTGCGGGCGGCCTCGATCGCCGCGGCGACGGTCTCCGCCGCGGCGAAACCGAGCTCGACGAGGACGTCGGTGATGAAGCCGCGCGAGTGACCGCGCTGGCGCGGCGGGGTCAGGCCGGGAGCGCCGCCCTGCTCGACCGGCATCGCCGGCGCCGCCGAGGCGCCCGAGTCGGGCACCGGCTGCAGGTGGCTGGGGAAGTGGGTGCGGTCGTTCGAGCTCATCGCCTGCTCAGTCCGGGTGGTAGGTCGTTTCCGGGCCCGCGTAGGCGGCGTCGCGAACCGCCTGCGCGACGCTCGCCGCGGTCTGGAAGCCGTAGTCGACGGTCGCCTGCGGGATGCCGTCGCTGAGGTTGCGGGGACGCATCACGACCAGCGCCGGAACCCGGTTGAGGTCGAGGCCGACGGTGATCGCCGCGTAGCGGGCGACCCGCCGCGCCGGCACGACGAACAGCGAGGTGTCGGGCTCGCCGGCGACCGTTGCCGTCGCGGCCCGGCTCAGGGCGCGGTCGATGCTGCCGTCGTGGACGATCAGTAAGACCACCGTCTTGCCCGCCTCGTAGGCGGCGGTGACGGGCGCTGGGGGCGGCGGTGCCGGGATCGAGCTGGGCAGTCCGCCGCTGCCGGTTGCGACGGCACCGCCGGCTTCGAGGCTTTCGACCGCGCCTTCGACCGCTTCGCCGGGGGTCGCGCCGGTCGCGGTCGCGCCGTTGACGGTCGCGACGACGCCGCCGGGGGCGGCTTCTTCGGCTTCTTCGCCGCCGGATTTTTTACCCAGCAGCATGAACCCGACCACCGCGATCAGCACGCCAACGAGGGCGAGCTGGGCGATCGGGTTGTCGTTCAGCTTCTCCCTCATCGCGCCACCGGCTCCTGATGGGACTCGATCTGCTCGATCCCGCTGGCGCGCTGGCCGCCGGCGGCGAGCATCAGCTTGAAGTCGTGCGGGCTGGAGGCGTACTCGAGCGCCGTCTCCTCGGTGATCCGGCCCTCCATCGCGTAGGTCAGGAGAGCCTGGTCGAAGGTCCGCATCCCGTAGTACTCGCCCTCGGAGATGACTTCGGTGATCTTGCCGGTTTCCTCCGGGTTGAGGATCAGGTCCTGGACGCGGCCGGTGACCACCAGCACCTCGGAGGCCGGCACCCGGCCCTCGCCGGTGACGTCGGGGACGAGCCGCTGGGCGATCGCCCCCTTCAGGGTCGAGGAGAGCATCACCCGCGCCTGCTGCTGCAGGTGGGGCGGGAAGAAGTCGATGATGCGGTTGATCGTCTCGGTCGCGTCGAGCGTGTGGACCGTGGAGAGCACGAGGTGGCCGGTCTCCGCCGCGGAGAGCGCCGTGCGCACGGTCTCCTCGTCGCGCATCTCGCCGATCAGGATCACGTCGGGGTCCTGGCGCAGGACCCGGCGCATCGCCCGGCCGAAGCCCTTCGTGTCCGAACCGACTTCGCGCTGGTTGATGATCGAGCGTTTGTCGGCGTGCAGGTACTCGATCGGGTCCTCGAGCGTGACGATATGCCGCGCCCGGGTGCTGTTGATGTGGTCGATCATCGCCGCCAGCGTCGTGCTCTTGCCCGAGCCGGTGGTGCCGGTGACGAGGACGATCCCGCGCGCCTCCTCGGCCAGGTCGCGCACCACGTCGGGCAGGCCGAGGTCCTCGATCGAGCGGATGTCGAAGGGGATCGCGCGGCAGACGATCGAGATCGAGCCGCGCTGTTTGAAGCAGTTGACGCGGAAGCGCGATACGCCGGGTAGCGAGTAGGAGAAGTCAGCCTCCCCCTCCTCCTCGAATTCGGTCAGCGAGCGGACCTCGGCGATGTCATGGAACGCCTTCTCGGTGTCCTGCGGCGTCAGCACGCCGAACCCCTCGAGCGCGACGAGTTCCCCGTGCATGCGGGCGACCGGCGGCGACTCGACCTTCACGTGAAGATCCGAGCCCTCCCGCTCGACGAGGGTGCGCAAAGCTGAATCGATTTCGAACATCGCGGTCTATATCGACCGCGTAACTCCCCGTCTTAAGCGGTGGGACGCAGGGCGTCAGGCTGGCCAGAGGGAGCCCGGTCGTGCTCCGGGCGAATTTAGTCGCGCGCCCTAACGGGCGCGGCTCCACCGAGTCGAGCCCGCCTATGGCGGGCAAACATCAGATTGCATATCGCCGCTGTCGCGACATTCGCCCGGAGCACGACCGGGCTCCCTCCCACCAACGTGCCCCGCTAGCTCAGGAGAAGCGGCGAGACCCCGTCGCTCTAGCAGGAAAGCGGCGTGGCCCAACCGGCCTGTGCTCGCTCTTTCAGCGGCCGCGTGCGAGAGGGCAGGGTGCCCCTCTCCCGGAGGCTCGAGGAACCACGCTTGAACCCTGAGGGCTCGACCCAGCTGCGCGACGGTCTCCGGGGGAGGGGCACCCTGCCCTCTCCCCCACAGTCCTGACTAAGCGACCTCGCGCAGTTTTTGCGCCTCGCCGAGACTCTGCAGCTTTTTCAAGCTCTGGTTCTCGATCTGGCGAATTCGCTCGCGGGTGACGTTGAAGGTGCGGCCGACCTCGTCGAGGGTGCGCGGGTGCTCGCCGCCGAGGCCGTAGCGAAGCTCGAGTACGCGTCGCTCGCGGTAGGAGAGGTTCTCCAGCGCTTCCTTCAGCGCCTCTTTGGTCAGCAGGTCCGCGGCCCGGTCGAACGGGGACTCGGCCTTCTCGTCGGCGATGAACTGGCCGAACTCGGACTCCTCCTCGTCACCGACCGGCTTCTCCAGCGAGACCGGCGCCTGGGCCGAGCGCTTGATCGAGTCGACCTCCTCGGGATCGATCCCCGTCACCTCGGCGATCTCCTCCGGGGTCGGCTCGCGGCCGAGCTCGGTGACCAGCTTGCGCTCGGCGCGGCCGATCTTGTTCAGCTTCTCGACCACGTGGACCGGGATCCGGATCGTCCGCGCCTTGTCGGCGAGCGCACGGGCGATCGCCTGGCGGATCCACCAGGTCGCGTAGGTCGAGAACTTGAAGCCCTTGCGGTAGTCGAACTTCTCCGCCGCACGGACCAACCCGAGGGTTCCCTCCTGGATCAAGTCGAGGAAAGGAAGTCCCTGGTTGCGGTAATTTTTCGCGATCGAGACGACCAGGCGCAGGTTCGACTCGACCATTTTCTGCTTCGCGTCGAGGTCACCGCGCTCGATCCGCTTGGCGAGTTCGACCTCCTCCGCGGCGGTCAGCAGGCGAACTTTGCCGATGTCCTTGAGGAACAGCTGCAAGGAATCGGTGGTCATGTCCGGTTTCAGGTCGAGCGCCTGTTTCTGGCGCCGGCGCCCTTTTTTCCCGGTGTCGGCGGGCATCGCGTCGGCCGCGGCTTTCTGGGCCGGGTCCATGTCCTCGACGAGCTCGATCCCCGACTTCTCGAGGTGGCCGTAGAGGTCCTCGACGTCAGACTCGTCGAGATCGACCTCGGAAACCGCCGAGGCGATGTCGCCGAAGGTCAGCACGCCAAGCTGCTGCCCGCGATTGATGAGGTTTTTGACCTCCTCCAACTCCTGAAGCTCTGCTACCAACATTCGTGTCTACTCGTTTCCCTAGCGCGTGGTGTTTAGTCCTGGGCGTTGAAATGCCGTCGCGAGCGAAAAGTCGCGCCGGCAGATTAAAAAGCGGACCAAGGAACTGGTCCGCGAATTAAGGCTCAACAACATTGTGCCCGGTTGGGCAGGCGTCAAACTCTCGTCAAACGCTCGTTCGCATGGTAGTCGCTTCACTTTTTAAAGTCAATGCCCGACTCGATACGCAATCCCGCTCCCTTCCTTCGCGCCTTTTGGCAGCGGGCCTACCGTGAGAACGTCACCGGCCTCTCGGCCATGGTCGCCTACAACCTCATGCTGGCGGTCTTCCCGTTCGCCCTCCTGGTCCTCTTCGTCTTCGGCCAGGTCCTGAAGATCGGCGGCGTCGAGACCAGCGTCCTCAGCGACCTCCAGCGCCTCTTCCCCGACGTCGAGCAGCAGACGCTGACCGACGCCCTCAACCGGATCGAGAGCAACTCGACGACGATCGGTATCGCCGCCTTCATCGGCTCGCTCTGGATCGGCGCCTCCTTCTGGGGCGCGATGGACACCGCCTTCTGCCGCATCTACCACGTCGAGTGCCGCGGCTGGGTCGAGCAGAAGCGCTTCTCCTTCGCGATGCTCGGCGTCGTCCTCCTCTTCATCGCCGCCAGCATCTTCGTGCCGACGGTTGAGAGCACGCTGCTCTCCAGCACCGACCGGCTGCCGCTGGGGCTCTCCGACATCAAGGCGATCGATACCGTCCTGCTGCTGGTCGCGGCGCTGCTGGTCACCTTCCTGATTTGCTCGGTGATCTTCTGGGCGGTGCCGAAAGGGCACATGCCCTGGCGCGCGGTCTGGCCGGGCGCGGCCTTCGTCACCCTCGCCGCCGGCCTCGCCAACTGGCTCTTCCCGATCTACCTCTCCAACGTCTCCAGCCTCTCCCGCTTCGGCTCGACCCTGGGCTTCGTCCTCATCGCCCTGCTCTGGTTCTACGTGCTCAGCCTGGCGTTGATGGTCGGCGCGGTGATCAACTCGCTGCGCCACGAGCTCCACGACACCGGCGAACTGCCCTACAACGGCACCTCGCCGAAGCCGCCGTGCGACGACTGCGGTGGGCGATCGAGGACGCAACCGGATCCTCCGGCGTCCCAGTAGTCAAACAAAACCGCCATATTTCTATTCAGGGATCCGCCCGCTCGGCCGAGGGCGACAGGGGGTCGCGGGCATGCGTCTGCGCATGCTGAAACAATCCAATTGATGCAAAAACACCAGAGTTCTGGAAGCGGGTCCAGCGTTTTATCGCCGACCGTCCCGGCGGACATCGGCGAAACCACTCAGCGCCAGCGCATCATCGAGGCGATGATCGACAGCTGCGCCGCGAAGACGTACGCGGCGACCACGATCACCGACATCGTCGGCCGCGCGCGGATCTCCCGCACCACCTTCTACAAGCGCTTCGGCGACAAGCGCGCCTGCTTCACGGCGACGGTCGACTTCTGCCTCGACGAGCTGCAAGAGATTGCCCGCGAGGCGCACTCCCAGACCGACGAGCCGCCGCAAGCCGTGCGCCGGGCGACCGCCGCGATCCTCGCCCAGATGGCGGCGAGGCCGGCGATGGCGCAGCTCCTGACCGGCGACGCGGTCTCGGTCGACCCGGGTGTGGTCGTGCGCTACCGCAAGATCCTGATCCCGGCCCTGGAAGGGCTGTGGGAGAGCGCCGGCCTGCCCACGAACAGCTACATCGACCCCGGCCTCGCCTTCAGCCGGGCCCAGCTCCTGGTCTTCAACCAGACCGCCGCCGGCCGCTCCGACGACCTCCAGGTTCTGCTCCCCGACATCGTCTACCTCGCCGTCGCCCCCTTCGGAGGCCACGAGGAGGCGCTTGCCCAGGCGCGGCTGGCCCGGCCCGCGAACGGCGAACCAGCGGCCGGCCGGTGAGCGGCCCCGAGGACCTGCGCAAGTGGCGGCTGCCGCGCGGCCGGCACGGCCTCCCGCGGGAGCTGGTTACCCGCTCCCAGCGCGAGCGCCTGCTCGCCGCGGTGGTCAGGGTCACCGCGGCCCGCGGCTACGAGGCGACCACCGTCGCCGACATCCTCGAGGAGGCCGGGGTCGGCAGGGAGAGCTTCTACGAACTGTTCAGCGACAAGCGCGACTGCATGCTGGCGGCGCACGCGATCCTGGTCGAGGATCTCGAGGCGAAGGTGCGCGCCGCCTACGCCGAGGACGGTCCATGGCAGGAGCGAGTCACGAACGCGCTCGCGGCGGCGCTGGAGTGGTTCGCCGCCGACCCCGCGGCGGCGCGGTTCACGGTGGTCGAGCTGGCCGCTGTCGGCGCCGTTTCCCGCGAACGCTTCCAGGACGCCTTCACCCGCTTCATCGCGCTGGTCGACGAAGGGATGGAGGACGGCTCGGGGCCGGAGCTGGCGCAGGCGACCGGCCTCGCCGTCGGCGCCGCCCTGGCGCGCATCTACGAGGAGGTCGTGCTGGAGCGGGCGACCCAGCTGCCCGAGCTCCTTCCGGAGCTCACCTATGAGGCGCTGGTTCCGTTCCTCGGCGAAGAGGCCGCTCGCACCGAGCAGGACCGCGCCGCAGCTACCGCTCGCTGAGAGCGGCGTGGAGGCCGTGGACAAGTCCTTCGGCCAAGCGCCGCCCGCCGCCGAACCGGAGCTCCCCCAGCTCGCCGTCGTTGACCGCGTTGAACCACATCGCGGTCGAGCCGATCGCGAAGGTCCCGGGGCTGCGGCCCAGCTCTGAGTCGCAGGCGATGACCTTGCCGTCCTCGACAGTTACGGTGACGCCCGCCGCCTCTCCGGTCAGGTCCGATTCGACCTCGAGCTGACAGGAACCGGCGACGCCCATCGGCAGCCCGACCAGCGGGGTCGCCAGCATGAAGGCCGCCTCGATGTCGACCGGGGTCACCGGCGTCGCCCGCTCCGGCATGTAGACGAGCTCGCAGCGGCCGGCGGCGGCGAGCGGAGCGATGCCCCTGCGGGCCCACTCGGTGACCGTGTAGGGCGTGCCGGCACCCCGGCTCGGCCGCGCTTCGATCAGTCCCGCCATCCTCATGCTCGCCAGGCGGCGCTCCAGCGCCGGGTAGCTGAGCTCGGAGATGCGCCGGTCGAGCTCGGTCAGCGACATCGGCGTCCAGGCCAAGCGCCGCATGATCGTCGAGCCCCAACCGTCGATGAAGGCCTTGATCACACCCTTGGCGCCAGTGGTGTCCAGCGAGATGCCGCCGTCGGGGGCCTGCCTCAGCCAACCCTCGAGCCGGTCGGCGACTTCGAGCAGATCCCGCCCCATCGGCGTCAGCTCGTTCTCGACCGCGTAGGGCATCTGCTGGGTCGGGCGTTTGTCGATCACACCGATCTCGCCCAGGCTCGCGAGGTGGCCGCGCAGGGTCGTCTGCGCCGGCAGGCCGGTCGCCCGCCGCAGGTCGGCGAGGCGCATCGACTGCTCGGCCAAGGCCCGCAGGATTGTCAGGTTGAGCGGCGTCGCGAGGACCGTCAGCGCGCGCTCGCCGGCGCGGTAGCGCTGCTCTTCCGGCGCACGCGCCGATTCAGCCGTCAGGTCGGCGGCCGTGTCGGAGGCTGCGTCTACTGGAGTGACCAAAGCGCTCTCCCCTTTCGGGGAGTTAGGTTATCAGGAGTTTTTTACTGGAACAACTACGTTTTATAAACGAACAATAGCGTTTATTCGGGCTACCCGTAGCGCTCGCCCGTGACCGCGCGCAACTTCGAGCGGTCGTGGCGGGCGTGGATGCGGCGCACGGTGCCGGAGCGCGAGCGCATCACCAGCGACTCCGTGGTCGCGCCCGGGCCGCGGTAGCGGACGCCCTGGAGGACGTCGCCGTCGGTGACGCCGGTGGCGGAGAAGAAGACGTCGTCGCCGGAGCAGAGGTCATTGGCCGTGAGGATCTGGTCGAGGTCGTAGCCGGCGTCGATCGCCGCCGCGCGCTCGCCGTCGTCGCGGGGCCAGAGGCGGCCGATCAACTGCCCGCCCATCGACTTCAGGGCGGCAGCCGAGAGCACGCCCTCGGGGGTGCCGCCGATCCCCCAGAGCAGGTCGACCGGGGAGCGTTCGCTGACCGCGAGCAGCGCCGCCGAGACGTCGCCGTCGGTGATCAGGCGGATGCGGCCGCCGGCCTCGCGCACTTCGCGCATCGCCTCCTCGTGGCGGGGGCGGTCGAGCATGACGACGGTGACGTCGCCGACGCTGCCGCCCTTGCGCTCGGCGATCAGCTTCAGCATCTCCGGCAGCGGCCGGTCGAGGTCGAGTAGATCGGCGATCTCTTCGGCGCCGGCCATCTTCTCCATGTAGACGCAGGGGCCGGGGTCGAACATCGTGCCGCGCTCGGCCAGGGCGATCACAGCCAGCGCACTCGGCATCCCCAGCGCGCAGAGCCGCGTCCCCTCCAGCGGGTCGACGGCGATGTCGACGACCGGCGGCGAGCCGTCGCCGATCCGCTCGCCGTTGAAGAGCATCGGCGCCTCGTCCTTCTCGCCCTCGCCGATCACGACGACGCCCTCCATCGAGACCGAGTCGAGCACATGGCGCATCGCGTCGACGGCTGCCTGGTCGGCGGCGATCTTGTCGCCGCGGCCGACCCAGCGGGCGGCGGCGAGCGCGGCCGCCTCGGTCACCCGGACGAGCTCCAGGGCGAGGTTGCGGTCGGGCTTCGCCTGCGAAGTCTCGGCCATCGGCGCGCAGGCTATAGGGTCGCCGCATGGATCGGCGCTGGGGACTGACGCTGCCGCTGGCCGGCACCTCGCTCGCCGACCACGGCGAGTTCGTGAAGCGGGCCGAGGCGGCCGGCTACACCGACCTCTGGAGCGGCGAGACCGCCGGGCCCGACGGCTTCACGCCACTCACCCTCAGCGCCGCCTGGACCGAGCGGATGCGGCTCGGAACCGGCATCGTCGGCGTCTTCCAGCGCGGCCCGGCGCTGCTGGCACAGGAGACGGCGGCGCTCGCCGACGCCTCGCGCGGCCGCTTCGTGCTGGGGATCGGCTCCTCCTCGGACCGGATCGTCGAAGGCTGGAACGGCATCCCCTTCGAGAAGCCGCTGAGCAAGGTCCGGGAGACGCTCGATTTCCTCCAGACCGCGCTCGAGGGCAAACGCACCGAGACCGGGTTCAAGCTGGAAACGGCGCCGGCGCACCAGATCCCGATCGTGCTCGCGGCGCTGCGCGGGAAGATGCTGGAGCTCGCGGTCGAACGGGCGCAGGGCGCATTCACCAACTTCCTCCCCCTCGCCGGCCTGCCCAAGGTCGCCGGGCAGGTCAAGGACGCGCCCGACGGCTTCGAGCTGCTCTGCCGCTTCTTCTGCATCCCCGGCGAGCGCGAGCAGGTCGAGCCGCTCGCCCGCTTCATGTTCTCCTCCTACGTCACCGTCCCCGTCTACGCCAACTTCTACCGCTGGCTCGGTTACGGCGATGAGATAGAGCCGATGGTCTCCGCCTGGGAATCCGGCGACCGCCAAGCCGCCGCCGAAGCCGCCCCCTGGGAGCTGATCGAGGACATGTTCGTCTTCGGCACCCCCGAGCAGATGCGCGAGCGCCTCGAGGCCTTCGTCGCCGGCGGCATCACCCTGCCGATCCTGACCCCGATCGTCCCGCCCGAGAAGCTCGGCGAGACGATAGAGGCGCTCGCCCCCGCCTAGGAGGTGAGCGACGCGTAGGCGTCGGGGCGGCGGGTGGTGAGGAAGGGGAACAGCTCCAACCAGTCGCGGCGCTGGTCGAGGTCGAGGTCGGCGATGAGGACGGCGGGTTCGTCGCGGGGAGCCTGGACCAAGACGCGGCCGTAGGGGTCGGAGATGAAGGAGGAGCCGTAGAAGGTCAGCGGCGGCTCCTCGCCGATCCGGTTGACGGCGACCATGAAGACGCCGTTGGCGATCCCGTTGGCGACGATCACCCGCTCCCAGAGCGGCTGGGTGTCGAAGTCCGGGTGGTCGGGCTCGGAGCCGATCGCGGTCGGGTAGACGAGCACGTCGGCGCCCTCGAGGCTGTAGGCGCGGGCCAGCTCCGGGAACCACTGGTCCCAGCAGGTCGGCAGCCCGAGCTTTGCCTCGCCGAGCGCCAGCAGCGGGAACGGCGCCTCGTCGGCCGGGCCCTGGCGGAAGTAGCGGTCCTCGTAGTAGCCGGCGGTGATCGGGATGTGGAGCTTGCGCGTCCGCACCTCCAGCTCACCGTTGGGCGCGACCACGATCGCGGTGTTGAACCCGAGTCCGTCCTCGGCGTCGGCGCGCTCGTAGAGCGAGGCGTGGACGTGGACCCCGGTGTCCTTCGCCAGGGCGGCGGCGAACTCGTGGGTGGGGCCTCCCGGCAGCTGCTCGGGCTCGGCGCCGGCGGCCTCGGGACCGGCCGGGTCGACGGCGAAGTAGCGGCTGAGGGTGAGCTCCTGCAGGCAGACCAGCTCGGCCCCCTCGGAGGCCGCCAGCTCGACCCCGGCGCGGAGGGCGGCGCGGTGCTCCTCTGGGTCGGCGTGCCAGCGGTGCTGGACGGCCCCGACCCGCAGCGGCTTCCGGGTGGCGGGACGCGTCCGGGCGGGTGAAGTGCTTGAACTGTCGGCGGTGATGACTCGTATCTGCTCCATGCCCGCGACAATAGGAGAAACTTGAGCCCGACGATCGATTCCACGCCCGCCGCAGACGGCTTTCGTATGCCTGCGGAGTACGAGCCGCACAGCGGCTGCTGGATGGTTTGGCCGCAGCGTCCAGACAACTGGCGTTTGGGGGCCAAGCCGGCCCAGGAGGCCTTCGCCGCGGTCGCCGCGGCGATCGCCGAGTCCGAGCCGGTGACGATGGCCGTATCCGACTCCCAGTTCGAGCACGCGCGCTCGCTGCTGCCGGATTCGGTCCGGGTCGCCGAGATCTCCACGGACGATTCGTGGGTCCGCGACACCGGCCCGACCTTCGTGATCGACGCCGAGGGCCGGCGCCGCGGAGTCGACTGGCGCTTCAACGCCTGGGGCGGCCTCGACGGCGGCCTCTACTTTCCCTGGGACCGCGACGACCGCGTCGCCGCCAAGATCCTCGAGATCGAAGGCGCCGAGCGCTACCGCGCCCCCTTCGTGCTCGAGGGCGGCGCGATCCACGTCGACGGCGACGGCACCGTGCTGACCACCGAGGAGTGCCTGCTCAACCCGAACCGCAACCCGGAGCTCTCGCGCGAGCAGGTCGAGCAGAACCTGCGTGACTACCTCGGAGTCGAGAAGGTGCTGTGGCTCGACCGCGGCGTTTTCGAAGACGAGACCGACGGCCACATCGACGAGCTCGCCACCTTCGTCCGCCCCGGCGTCGTCCTGCTCACCTGGACCGAGGACGAGAGCGATCCTCAGCACGCGATCTCAAGCGACGCGCGGCGGCGGCTGGAAGCGGCGACCGACGCCAGGGGGCGCTCGATCGAGGTCGTCCTCATCCCCTCCCCCGGCCCGCTGCAGATCACCGCCGAGGAGGCGGCCGGGGTCGACTCGGTCGCGGGCACCTACCCGCGCACCGCCGGGGACCGGCTGCCGGCCTCCTACGCCAACTTCTACCTCGGCAACACGCGGCTCGTCTTCCCGCTGCTGGACGAGCGCACCGACGAGGCCGCGGCGGAGATCCTCCGTGGCTGCTTCCCGCGGCACGAGGTGGTCGGGGTGCCGGCGCGCGAGATCATCCTCGGCGGCGGCAACATCCACTGCATCACCCAGCAGGTGCCGGCGCCCGCGGCGTAGCGGGCTAGGACCGCCCGGGACCGGCGAGTGAGAGCGCGTAGTCGCCGGCGGCGTCGGTGAACCAGCCGCGCAGCTCCAGGCCGGCGCCGGCGTAGACGGATTCGATCCGCTCGCGGGTGAACTTGGTGGAGATCTCGGTTCGCATCTCCTCGTCGGGGGCGAAGGAGATCTCCAGGTCGAGGTCCTCGAGCCGGACCTCCTGCGCGGCCAGCGAGCGCAGCCGGATGTCCATCCGCTCCGCCTCGTCGTCGTAGCGGGCGACGTGCTCGAAGCCGTCGAGGTCGAAGTCGGCGGCGAACGCGTGGTTCAGCACTTCCAGCACGTTCTTGTTGAACTCGGCGGTGATCCCGGCGGCGTCGTTGTAGGCGGCCTCGAGGCGAGTGCGGTCCTTGATCAGGTCAACCCCCAGCAGCAGGCTGTCCCGCGGTCCGAGCAGGGCCCCGATGCGCTCGATGAAGGCGTGGCGCTGGAGCGGGTAGAGGTTGCCGATGGTGCCGCCGAGGAAGGCGATCAGGCGCGCCCCGTCGCCGTCGGGGATCCGCTCCAGGTGATGCTCGAAGTCGCAGACGAGCCCGCGGATCTTCAGCCCCGGGTACTCGTCGACCAGGTCGGCCGCGGTGCGGTGGGTGATCTCCTCGGAGATGTCGACCGGGACATAGGTGTCGAGGGCGCCGGCGTCGCGCATCGCGCTGAGCACGTGGCGGGTCTTCGCCGCCGAGCCGGAGCCGAGCTCGACCAGGGTCGCCGGGCCGCCTGCGGCGGCGAGGATCTCGGGCGAGCGGCCGCTGAGGATCTCCCGCTCGGCCCGGGTCGGGTAGTACTCGGGCAGCTCGGTGATCTGCTCGAACAGCTCCGAGCCGCGCTCGTCGTAGAAGTATTTCGGCGACAGCTCCTTCGGGTAGGCGCAGAGGCCGGCGCGGACGTCGCGCGCCATCGTCGCGGCGGCGTCGGCGTCGAGGTGGACGTCGATCGCGATCATGCGTCCCTCGCGCAGCGCAGGCCGGCGAAGATCTGGCTGCGCTGGGGCAGGTCCCAGTTGCGGAAGCTGGGCCGGGCGACGCGCGGGTGGGTGGCCCAGGCGCCGCCGCGCAGAACCTTGTAGGTGTCGCCGAAGAAGACCTGCGAGTACTCCGGGTAGGGGAAGGCGCGGAAGCCGGGGTAGGCGAGGAAGTCCGAGGAGGTCCATTCCCAGCCGTGCCCGAGCCCGTCCAGGTGCGGCCGCGCCGCCTCCCACTCGTGCTCGTTCGGCAGCCGCTTGCCGGCCCAGCGGGCGAATGCGTCCGCCTGGTGCCAGGAGACGTGGATGACGGGACGGTCGGGGTCGACCGGGTCGCGGCGGCCCATCGCCGTCTCGATCCAGCCGCCCTCGCCGTCGGGCGCCCAGTGGGACGGTGGCTCGGCCCCGGTCTCCTCCATGAACCTCAGGTACGAGGAATTGGTCGTCGCGGATCGGTCGATCTCGAAAGCGCCCAGCTCCACGGCGTGGCGCGGGCGCTCGTTGTCGTAGGCGAAGCCGTGCGCGGGGGCGCCGATCTCGTACTCCCCCGCCTCGACCAGGACCGTCTCCGTCGTGGCGGCGGGCGCGGCGGCGATCCGGTCGCGGTAGCGCTGCGGCAGCTCATAGCCCTCGACCAGTTGCAGCAGCTGCAGCATCGTCTCGTTGTGCTGGTGCTCGTGCGCGAGCAGCATCTCGTAGACGAACCCTTCGCGCAGCAGCGGGTCCTCGGCGTCGGCATCGACCTCGACCGAGTCGAGAACCTCCAGGGTGCGCTCGCGGACGTCGGCCATGTAGGCACGCAGCTCGGCGTCGCGCAGGATCGGCAGCTCGCCGCGGCTCCTGCGCGGGTTCTCGATCGCGTCGTAGAAGCGGCCGAGGTCGCCGTGCAGCGGCTCGCGGTCCCCGACCGTCTGCACCAGCCAGAGCTCCTCGAAGTTGGCGATGTGGCCGAGATCCCAGGCCAGCGGGCTGAGCAGCGGCGAGTAGACGCAGTTGAGCTGCGCCTCGTCGAGCGGGTCGATCAGCTCCAGGGTCAACTCCCGGGCCTCGGAGAGTGCCTCCGCGATCGCTGCCTTGGAGTTTGCCGTCACCTCGGTGGCGATCAGAAAACCCTACACAGCTCAAATAACACCGGTGTGAATAGTCTCCAGCGCGATGAGGGTCGAGGGAGCAGGAGCGCTGGTCGCCGGCGGGGCTTCGGGCCTCGGCGAGGCGACGGCGCGGGCGCTGGCCGCCGCAGGCGCGCGGGTCGTCGTCGCCGACCTCAACGAGGAGCGCGGGACCGAGCTGGCCGCGGAGATCGGCGGCGGGTTCGTCGCCGCCGACGTCACCGACGCCGAGGCAGTGCAGGCCGCCGTCGAGCGCAGCGCCGAGGCCGAGGGCGGGCTGCGGATCTCGGTCTGTTGCGCCGGCATCGGCTGGGCGGAGCGGCTGGCGCGGACCCGCGGTCCCCACGACCTCGAATACTTCTCCAACGTCGTCAAGGTGAATCTGATCGGCAGCTTCAACGTGCTGCGCCTGGCGGCGGCCTCGATGATCGGCAACGAGGCGAACGAGGAGGGGGAGCGCGGCGTCTGCGTCAACACCGCCTCGATCGCCGCCTTCGACGGCCAGATCGGCCAGATCGCCTACGCCGCCTCCAAGGGCGGGATCGTCGGCATGACCCTGCCGGCCGCCCGCGACATGGCCTCCAAGGGCGTACGGGTGATGACGATCGCGCCCGGCCTCTTCGACACGCCGCTGCTAGCGGCACTGCCCGAGGCCGCCCGCGAGTCGCTCGGCGCCAGCATCCCCTTCCCCTCGCGGCTGGGACGGCCGGAGGAATATGCGCAGCTGGTCGGCCAGATCGTCGCCAACCCGATGCTGAACGGCGAGACGATCCGCCTCGACGGCGCGATCCGGATGGCGCCGAAGTAAGTCCGCGGATCGAACGATCCCTTTGTAGTCCTATAGGCGACAAAGGGATCGTTCGTCAGTCGGTGCCCTCGGCCTCGGGGTCGAGCCAGGTGCGCTTGCGCCAGGGTGGGGTGACGGCGAAGCGGGTGCGCTCGGCGGCGGCGATCGGCTCGAGCGGGATCAGGTGGACGCGGCGGCCGGGGGTGAAGCGGGCGCCGCGTCCGGCGCCGGCGGCGTTGCCGGCGTGGCTGCCGCCGGAGACGAGCAGGATCCCGGTCTCGGGGCCCCAGCCGTTCTCGGCGCGGACGCCGACCTCCTCGGCGAGGTCCCGCAGTGGGTCGAAGCCGGCGTCTGAGCCCCAGTTGGCGACACCGCGCTCGTAGTTGAAGCCGCTGTGGGAGGAAGCGCGCTCCGCGACGCCGCCGTCGGGACCGATGCGGATCTGCACCGACTCCCAGTCGTCGTGGTGGAAACCCTCGGCGCCGGCGACCGGGACCCCGCGCAGCGTGGCCGAGTCGGCGTAATAGGTCCAGTACTGGATGTAGAGGTTGCCGGCACGCTCGCCGGAGCAATCGGCGCCGGCGGCTTCGGAGTCCTCCGCCTCGCCCGCCCTGCAATCGATCACGTGGACGAAAGCGGTCACCGGCAGCCGCCGGTCGCTGCGGTGAACCAGGCCCTCCTCATCGCCGTCCCCACAAACTGGGTCGCGGCAGTCGCGGAAGTCCACCGGCAGCGCCCGCGACCCCGCCTCGAAGGCGATCGTCGGCATATGCCGCCGCACCAGCGTCCCCACCTCCGTCCCGTAGGCCGCGATCAGCACGGGCTCGTCCCCGCATCCATCCCCCAGCGCCACCCCACAGAGGATCCGCGAGAACACCACCCGCGCCAGCTCCCCACCCGGAACCCGAACCCCCGCCGCCAGCAGCCCGACCAGCAGCAGCGAGACGACGCACAGCGTCCCCACCCACTCCACCGCCGACTGCCCGCATTCGGATTCCCGCACCCCTCGCTAAGGCGTGAACCTCGCGACTGTCTCCCCCTTACAGCTCACCCGAGCCAGCCCCGGCCGGTCCCGGTAGGGGTGAAGCGTCTTGTACTTTTTCGGCGCCGCGAACCTCGGACGGCCGCAACCGACCCACGAAAAAGTTAAGCGAAACCCCTACCGGGACCGGCCGGGGTCAGAGGTTCTGAATCTCAGCCGCAATGTCCGCCGCCGCCTGTTTGGCGTCCGCGAACAACATCGACGTATTCGGTTCGTAGAACAGATCGTTGTCGATCCCCGCAAAGCCCGGGGACAGCGACCGCTTGATCACGATCACCTGCTGGGCCTCAGAGACCTCGATGATCGGCATCCCGGCGATCGGCGAGTCCGGGTCGTTTTTGGCGGCCGGGTTGGTGACGTCGTTGGCGCCAACGACGACGGCGACGTCGGTGCGCGCCATCTCCGGGTTGATCTCCTCCATCTCCCTCAGGTTCTCGTAGGCGACGTCGGCCTCGGCGAGCAGCACGTTCATGTGGCCGGGCATGCGGCCGGCAACCGGGTGGATCGCGTAGTTGACGGTGATGCCACGCTTCTCCAGCTCGTCGGCGACCTCCTTGATCGCGTGCTGAGCCTGGGCGACGGCGAGGCCGTAGCCGGGGACGATCACGACCGTGTCGGCGTAGGCGAGCTTGATCGCCGCGTCCTGGGCGCCGATCGAGACGTGCGGGCGCTCCTCGGTTGAGCCGCCCCCGCCGCCGCCCGAGGCGCCGCCGAAACCGGCGAAGAGGACGTTGGCGACCGAGCGGTTCATCGCCGTCGCCATCTCCATCGTCAGGATCGTTCCCGAGGAACCGACCAGGGTGCCGGCGACGATCAGCGCGACGTTGTCCAGCGCGAAGCCGGCAGCGGCGGCGGAGAGGCCGGTGAAGGCGTTCAGCAGCGAGATCACGACCGGCATGTCGGCGCCGCCGATCGGCAGCACCACGAGGTTGCCGAGGACCCCGGCCGCGATCAGGATCGCGACGAAAGTGATCTGCGAGGGATCGTCGTTGCCGACCGCGATCGAGACGCAGGCGGCGACGATCCCGATCAGCAGCACGGCGTTGATCACCTGCTGGCCGGGGACCGCCAGCGGGCGGGTCGGGATCAGGTCCTGAAGCTTGGCGAAGGCGATGTTGGAGCCCCAGAAGGAGATCGAGCCGACGACGCCGGCGAAGAGGATCGGGATCAGCTCGTCGAGCGGGATCTCCTCGCCCAGCGAGATCCCGTGGCGGATCTCCGACCAGGCGATCAGCGCCACGGCGCCGCCGCCGACGCCGTTGTAGAGGGCGACCATCTGCGGCATCTCGGTCATCTGCACGCGGATCGAGGCGATCACCCCGACGGCGGTGCCGACGCCGAGGCCGAGCGCGATCAGGCCCCAGTTGCCCATCCCGTCGAGCAGCAGGGTGGTGACGACCGCGACCGCCATGCCCCCGGCGGCGACCAGGTTGCCGCGCTTGGCGGTGGTCGGGTGCGTCCCCTGTTTGATCCCGACGATGAACAGCGAGAAGGCGACGATGTAGAGCGCCGTGGCGGCATCGCCGCCCGGCTCGAACACGGCCAGCACCGAATTCACGCCCCGCCGCCCTTCCCGTCGGCCTCCGCCTTCGGTTTCGGCTTTTTGCTGAACATGCCGAGCATCCGGTCGGTGACCATGAAGCCGCCGACGATGTTGATCGCGCCGAAGGCGACGGCGATGGTGCCGATCACGTACTCGAGGCCGTCATCGGCGAAGCCGAGCACGATCAGGCCGCCGAGCATGACGATGCCGTGGATCGCGTTGGTCTGCGACATCAACGGCGTGTGCAGGGTGGTCGGAACCTTGGAGATCACCTCGAAGCCGACGAAGACGGCGAGGACGAAGATCGTGATCTCGGTCATCAAGCTCATTTCGCGGCCCTCTCGTTCTTGATCTCGCCGGCCTGGGTGATGCAGGCGGCGGCGATGATGTCGTCCTCGAAGTCGACGTTCAGCTGCCCCTCCTCGGTGACCAGGAGCCCGAGCAGGTTCTCGAGGTTTTTGGCGTAGAGCTGAGAAGCGGGCGCCGGCATCTCCGAGGCGAGGTTGCGCGGGCCGAATACCTTGACCCCGTTCTCGACCACGGTCTGGCCGGCCTCGGTCAGCTCGCAGTTGCCGCCGGTCTCGGCAGCGAGGTCGACGATCACCGAGCCGGGAGCCATGCCGCGCACCGCCTCGGCGGTGATCAGCAGCGGCGCCGGGCGGCCGGGGATCGCGGCGGTGGTGACGATGATGTCCTGCTTGGCGGCGTTCTCGGTCAGGGCGTCGCGCACCTGCGCGTTCTCCTCCTCGGTCAGCGGCCGGGCGTAGCCGCCCTCCCCCTCGGCGTCGGGGATGAAGTCCAGTTCCAGCGGCCGGCCGCCGAGCGAGGCGATCTGCTCCCAGGCGGCGCGGCGGATGTCGAAGCCGGTGACGATCGCGCCGAGGCGCTTGGCGGTGGCGACCGCCTGCAGGCCGGCGACGCCGGCGCCGAGCACGAGAACCTTGGCCGGCGGAACGGTGCCGGCGGCGGTGGTCATCATCCCGAAGAAGCGGCCCGACTCGCGGGCGGCGATCAGGGTCGCCGCGTAGCCGGCGGCGGCGGCCTGAGAGGACAGCGCGTCCATCGCCTGGGCGCGGGTCGTGCGCGGAATCGCCTCCATCGCGAAGGCGGTGACGCCGGCGGCGGCCAGCGCCTTGTTGCTCTCGGCGGCGGTCCAGGGCGAGAGGTGGGCGATCAGCAACTGGCCCGACTCGAGCTTTGCGATTTCCTCGGTGGAGGGGGCGGCGACGCGGAGGACGACGTCGGCGCCCCAGGTAACCTCGCCCTCGACCACGTCCGCCCCGGCCTCCTCGTACTGGGAGTCGGAATGGCCGGCGGCGACGCCGGCGCCGGACTGAACGAGCACGTCGACGTGCTCGTTCTTCTTCAGCGATTTGACCACGTCAGGGACCAGCGCGACCCGGCGCTCCCCATCGACGGACTCTTTCGGCACTCCGATCTTCATTCTCGCGGCGCGGAAGGTTATGCGAAACGGCTAGGGAGCCGTCCCGACCCCGGCCATCGCGGCCAGGGAGCCGAGCGTGTGCAGCTGCTCGGAGCGCTCGACGTGGACCGGGGAGACGATCAGGCGATCGATGCCGGCGGCGCGGAAGCGCTCGACCCGCTCGGCGACCTCGGTCTCGGTTCCGACCAGAGAGGTCGCCTCGACGATCTCGTCCGGCATCGCCTCGAAGGCGCCAGCGCGGTCGCCGTCCTGGAAGCGCTGCTGGACCTCGTCGGCGACGTCGCCGAAGCCGAAGCGGTGGGCGAGATCGACGTAGAAGTTGGTTTTGCGGCTGCCCATGCCGCCGAAGTAGAGGACGAGACCGGCCTTGACGACGCTCTTGGCCGCCTCCAGGTCGCCGTCGATCGCCACCTGCAGCGAGGGGCTGACCTCGAGGTCGGTGCGCTGGCGGCCGGACTTGGCGAAGCCCGCCTCCAGGTGCTCGCCCCAGGTCTGCTCGAAGGCGTCGACGCTGAAGAAGATCGGGATCCAGCCGTCGCAGATCTCCGCCGCCATCTGCACCGATTTGCGGCCGATCGCGCCGACGAAGACCGGGATCTCGTTGCGCAGCGGGTGGAAGTTGAGCTTCAGCGGCTTGCCCTCGCCGCCCGGCAGCGGCAGCGTGTAGTGCTCGCCCTGGTGCTCGAGCGGCCCCTCGCGGGCGATGATCGCGCGCACCACTTCGATGTACTCGCGGGTCCGCCCCCAGGGCTTTGCGTAGGGGACGCCGTACCAGCCCTCGGAGACCTGCGGGCCGGAGGGGCCGAAGCCGAACATGAAGCGCCCGCCGGAGAGCTTGTCGATCGTCGCCCCCGCCATCGCCGCCGCCGCGGGCGGTCGCGCCGGAACCTGGAGGATCGCGGCGCCGAGGTTGATCGTCTCCGTCTGCCCCGCCAGCCAGGCCAGCACGCTGACCACGTCGGAGCCGTAGGACTCAGCCGCCCAGGCGGACTCGTAACCGAGCCCCTCGGCGGCGCGGACGATCTCCAGAGCGTCCTCGCCGACCGGGCCGATCCCCCAATAACCGAGGTTCAGTCCTAGCTTCAGGCTCATCGCTGCTCCACCCTATTGAATAGCGCTGTGGGAACCGGCCACCCAACCCCCGAGCAAGGGCTCTCCAGCTCCGAGGCTGCGAAGCGCCTGCGCAAGCTGGGGCCGCCGCCCGAGACCTCCTCGCGCTCGACCTCCAGCATCGTCGCCGGCAACGTCTTCACCCTCTTCAACGCGATCATCGGCGTCTTCTTCGTGCTCGACCTCGGTCTCGGGCTCTACGCCGACTCGATCTTCGGCCTGATCGCCGTCGTCAACTCCTACATCGGGATCCGCCAGGAGCTGAAGGCGAAGGCGACCCTGGACGAGCTGGCGGTGCTGGTCGCTCCCCGCGCCCAGGTCGTCCGCGACGGCGCCGTGGCCGAGCTCTTGGCCGACGAGATCGTCCCTGGCGATCTGGTCCAGGTCGGGCCCGGCGACCAGCTGGTCGCCGACGGCGAGGTGGCCGCCAGCCGCGGCATGACCCTCGACGAGTCGCTGCTGACCGGCGAGGCCGACGGGATCCGCAAGGACGGCGGCGACCGCGTGCTCTCCGGCTCCTTCTGCACCTCCGGCTCCGGCCGCTACGTCGTCGACGCGGTCCGGGAGGACAGCTACGCGGGCAGCCTGGCCGGCGAGGCGCGCGCCTTCCGCCACCCTCCCTCGCCGCTGCAGGAGGAGGTCAACCGGGTGATCGTCGCCTGCACCTACGTGATGCTGCCGCTGGCGGCGATCCTGATCGTGACCCTGAAGGTGCGCAGCGTCGGTCTCGAGGAGGCGGCGCAGACGGCGACCGCCGGCCTGGTGACGCTGATCCCCGAGGGCCTGGTGCTGCTGATGAGCGTCACCTTCGCGGTCGCCGCGGTGCGGCTGGCCCGCAACAACACGCTGGTCCAGCAGATAAGCGCGACCGAGAGCCTGGCAGCGGTCGACACGATCTGCGTCGACAAGACCGGGACGCTGACCGCGGGCGAGCTGCGGCTGAGCGGGGTCGCGTTCGCGGACGGAGTCGGGAAAGCGGCCGGGGAGGCGGCGCTTGCCCGCTTCGCCGCCAGCGCCGGCGACCGCAACCGCACCCTGGAGACGATCGCCGAGCGCTACCCGGGCGAGGCGGGACGGGTCAGCGCCGAGGTCCCCTTCTCCTCGGAGTGGAAGTGGAGCGGGGTGACGCTGGCGGGCGGCGGCTCCGACGGCGCCACCTACGTGCTCGGCGCCCCCGACGTCCTCGCCGAGGCCGGCGCCCTGGCGCTGCCGCCCGGGCTGGCGAAGAAGCTGGAGGAGGAGACCTCGGCCGGCCGCCGCGTCGTCGCCTTCGGCCGCTCCGGCGGCGCCCTTCCGGCCGACGCCGCGGCCGCGCCGCCGCCGCGCCTGGAGCCGCTGGCGCTGGTCGTGCTGGAGGAGACGCTGCGGCCCGACGCGGCGGAGACGATCGCCGTCATGCGCGAGCAGGAAGTCGACCTGAAGCTGATCTCCGGCGACGCCGCCGCCACCGTCACCGCCGTCGCCTACGCGGTCGGGGTGCCGCGCGACGCCGGCGTCGTCGAGGGACCCGATCTGCCAGAGGACGAGGAAGGACTGCGCGAGGCGGCACTCGCGAACACGATCTTCTGCCGGATCAAGCCCGAGCAGAAGAAAGCGCTGGTCGGGGCGCTGGTCGCCGCCGGACGCTACGTGGCGATGATCGGCGACGGGGTCAACGACGTGCCGGCGCTGAAGCGGGCACGGATGGCGGTGGCGATGGGCTCCGGGGCGCAGGTGACCAAGGGCGTCGCCGACGTCGTCCTGCTCAAAGACGAATTTATGCGACTGCCGGAAGCGGTCGGCGAGGGACGGCGGATCGCCCGCAACATCCACCGGCTCGGCCGGCTCTACCTGACCAAGACCGTCTACGCGGCGACCCTGATCCTGCTCGTCGCGGTGCCCGGCTTCGCCTTCATCTTCCTTCCCCGCCACCTCACCCTGGCCGCCTTCCTGACGATCGGGATCCCCTCCTTCGTGCTCGCCCTGCTGCCCTCCGACGGGCCGCTCTACCGCGGCCGGCTGCTGCGAGCGCTGGCCGCCTTCGCGGTCCCGGCGGGGGTGGCGACCGCGATCGGCTCGATCCTCGCCTTCTTCATGGTCGACACGCTCGCCGGCGCCAGCCTCGAAGCCGGGCGAACCGCGGCGACGACGACGCTGATCGTGCTCGGGCTCGCCTTCATCCTGCTGCTGGAGCGCGGCCCCGGCCGCGAGCACATCGCGATCCAGAGCAACATGCTGGCGATGGTGGTGATCCTCGGCGCCCTCTACGCGGGGATCCTGGCGATCACGCCGCTGCGCGACTTCTTCGACATGGTCCTGCTCAGCTCGGTCCAGTGGTTCCTGGCCCTGCTGGCGGCGGCGATCGGGCTGACGCTGGCCAGCGTGCTGTGGAAACTGCCGCAGATCGAACGCCTGGAAGCGCCGCCCGAGCACAAGGAAGACCTCGACTCCCTGCAGCCGAGGATCAGCGACCTGATCAACTGATCTAGTCGCGGGGCGGAATCACGAACTGGGTGACGATGAGATTGCCCGCGAGCTTCGGCTCGCCGCCATCGCGGATCCGTTCGATCTTGACCTCGATCACCACGGTGCTGCGGCCGACGTGCAGCGGCGTCGCCACGGCGACGATCTCGTCGCCGGCGAGACCGGCGCCGAACACGTTCAGCTTCAGCTCGATCGTGGTGAAGTCGTGGCGCGGCGGGATGTTGCGGAAGGTCGCCCAGGCGGCGACGGTGTCGCCGAGCGCGGTCCAGCAGCCGCCGTGCACGTAGCCGCCGGGGTGCAGGTGGCGCTCGTCGACGACGATGCGGCCGCGGGCGCGGTGCTGCTCGATCTCCAGCGGTTCGATCCCGAGGTGACCGGGAAAGCTGTCGCCGAGGAACTGCTTGATGTGCTCCGGGGTGACCTCGGAAAAGTCGAACTCGCGGGCCTCAGGCATCGGGCGGCACCCTAGCGCTCGGGGTCGAGGCCAAAGCCCTCGAGGCCGTGGTCGCCGTAGGGCTCGTCGCGCTCGCGCACGGCCTCGCGGAAGCCGGACTCGGCGGCGCGGCGGACGAAGCCGTGGCCCTCCTCGGTGTGGCGGGCGATGCCGTCGAAGAAGGTGCCGAGGACCTGGGTCTGCGCCAGCCCCTGCGCGTGCACGGTCTGGTTGACCAGCAGCTTCATCATCACCAGCTGGTTGACGGGCATCCGCGCCACCCGCTCGAGCAGCCGCTCGAAGCGGGCGTCGAGCTCGGCCGCCGGCGCCGCCTCGGTCGCCAGCCCCCACTCCGCCGCCTCGGCCCCGGTCAACGAGTCGCCGGTCAGCAGCAGGCGCTTGGCCCGCATCGGCCCCAGCCGGCTCGCCCACATCGCCGTCGTCGGCGAGCCCCAGACGCGGGCCGGCGGATAGCCGATCTTTGCGTCCTCGGCGATCACCAACAGGTCCGAGCAGAGCGCCATATCGGTGCCGCCGGCGACGCAGTAGCCGTGGACCTTGCAGAGGACCGGCTTCTCGGAATGGAAGAGGCTCATGAAGCCGCGCACGTTGCGCGACATGAACTGGTAGTCGACGACCGGGTCCCAGTTGGTCTTGGGGACGTGGTTGGCGCCGATCGTGGCCGGGTCGAGGGGCGAGCCCGGCGCCGCCTCGGGGCCGAGCTCGCTCATCTCCCCCTCGGCCGAGGCGACGAGGTCGTAGCCGCCGCAAAAGCCGCTGCCGTTGCCGGCCAGGGCGATCGCGTGGACCTCGGGGTCGAGGTTGGCCCGCTCGACACACTCCGCCAGCTCGACCGGCATCCGCTGGGTGATCCCGTTGCCCCTCTGCGGCCGATTGAGAGTGATGCGCGCAACCCGCCCATCGGTCTCGTAAGTCAGCGTCTCCACGAGGCGACCTTAGAGCCTGTCCCGGTAGGGGTGAAGCGTCTTGTGTTTTTTCGCGACTCGCAAAATCGGACGGCCGCCGCGGCCCTCGAAAAAACTAAGCGAAACCCCTACCGGGACAGGCTCTACGTCAGATTCGTTCAACCAGCATGGCCTTGCCCTGACCGCCGGCGACGCACATCGTCTCCAGCCCAACCTGCTTGTCGTCGGTCTCGAGCACGTTCAGCAGCGTGCCCATGATCCGGGCGCCGGTCATCCCGAAGGGGTGGCCGAGGGCGATCGCGCCGCCGTGGGTGTTGAGCTTGTCTTCCGCGATCCCGCATTCGGCCATGATCGGGATCACCTGGGCGGCGAAGGCCTCGTTGAGCTCGACCGCGTCGACGTCGCCGATCGTCATCCCGGCCCGGTCCAGGGCCTTCTTGATCGCGCCGATCGGGGCCACGCCCATCAGCTCCGGCTCGTTGCCGTAAGTGGCGGCGGTGATGATCCGGGCCCGCGGGGTCAGGCCCAGCTCCTTGGCCTTGGTGTCGCTCATCAGCAGCACCGCGGCGGCGCCGTCGTTGAGCGGGCAGGAGTTGCCGGCGGTGACGCCACCGCCGCCGAAGGCCTCGGGCAGTTCGGAGAGCTTCTCCAGCGTCGAGGAGGCGCGGGGCCCGTCGTCCTTGCTCACCACGGTCCCGTCCTCGAGCGTGACCGGGACGATCTCGCGGTCGAAGAAGCCGTCTTCCTGAGACCTCACGGCGAGTTCCTGCGAGCGCTGCGCGAACTTGTCCATGTCGGCGCGGCTGACCTCGTACTTGTTGGCGACGTTGACCGCCGTCTCGCCCATCTGGATGTAGGCGTTGGGCTGGCCGTCGTTGCCTTTGAGCTTGTCGTTCTGGTCGTCGGCGCCGGCCGCCTCGGTGCGCTCGTTGTAGCGGCTCACCCACTCGACGCCGACCGCCAGGTAGGCGTCGCCCTCGCCGGCCCTGATCGCGTTGCCGGCGTGGCGGATCGCGTCGAGGCTGGAGGAGCAGTAGCGGGACATGGTGACGCCGTTGACCGTCTGCGGCAGCTTCTCGGAGAGCAGCGAGATGATCCGGCCGAGGTTGTTGGCCTGCAGGCCCTGCGGCATGCCGACACCGCAGAAAACGTCCTCTACCAGAGCCGGGTCTACCTCGGGATTGCGCTCCAACAGCCGGTCGACCACGTAGGCGCCCATCTCGTCGGGGCGAAGCTGGGCCAGCGAGCCCTTGAAGGCGCGGCCGATCGGCGTGCGTAGAGTGTCGATGATCACTGCTTCAGGCATTGCGAGCTCTCCTTCAACGCTTGGGCGGGTACCTGGTGCGGGGTGGAGCGTAGTTGACCCGGTATGCAGAGTGATTGTGCGAAAGCGCACGTAATTCCCGGGTCGTGTCCCCTGCCTGCGTTACATTCGCCTCAATCCACCTCGCGGCAACGCGAGCAATGCCGCGAAGCGGCTGCGAAAGGAGGACCCTTTCATGCCTGAGGGTTACTGCGTCAAAGAGCGTAAGAAGGTCGAGATCCAAGACGCCAAACAGGTGACGATGAAAAATGGGCGCCCGGCGATCCAAGGCGTCTGCCCCGATTGCGGGACGAAGATCTTCAAGATCGGGAAACTCTAGGGCCGGAGCTTGAACCCGAACTGCATCCGCCCCGTAGACGGTTGCGGATGCAGTTCGGGGCATTAAAAGGCGAGCGCGACGTGCGCGAGGCGTATTCAGCTCACTCAGGTGAGCTGTACGGGTTCGCGATGCGCTCGCTCGGAGACTCCGGTCTCGCCGAAGAGGCGGTGCAGGAGACCTTCCTCCGTGCCTGGCGCGCGGGGGAGCGTTTCGACCCGGGGATCGGGTCGCTGCGGACCTGGCTGTTCGCGATCCTCCGCAACGTCGTCATCGACCTCGGCCGTGCCCGCGCGGTGCGGCCGCGCGTCGCCGAGAGCGGCGTCGAACAAACCGTCGAGCCACTCGAGGAGGCGCTTCTCTCCTGGCAGGTGGAGGAGGCGATGCGGCGGATCGGCGAGGACCACAGGCAGGTCCTGATCGAGACCCACTACCGCGGTCGTCCCTACTCCGAGGTTGCCGAGGAGCTCGGCGTCCCCGAGGGAACGGTCAAGAGCCGCGTGTACTACGGCCTGCGCGCCCTGCGCGTGGTGCTCGAGGAGATGGGCTATGAAGACTGAGAGCTGCCGCGACCGCCGCGCTTCGCTGGGCGCCTACGCGCTCGGTCACCTCCCCGAGAAGGAGCGCTCCACCCTGGAGGCGCACCTCGAGGGCTGCCCGGACTGCCGCGCCGAGCTCGACTCGCTGCTCGGCGTAGCCAAACTTCTGCCCCACGGCGACCCCGCCCACTTCGGCCCGGCGCCGAAGCCCTCACCCGCGCTCGGCAGCCGCATCGAGGCGACGATCGCCGCCGAGCGGCGGCAGGCCCGCCGCCAGACGCGCCGGCGGCGTTTCGCCTGGACGCTGAGCGGCGCCACCGCGGCCGCCGCCGCGGTGCTGGCGATCGTCCTCTGGCCCGGCGGCGGCAACACCGCGCCCGACCAGTACGTCAGATTCACCTCCGTTCCCAGCGACATCAAAATGGCCGCCCTGCTCGAGCCTCACGCGTACGGGACCGAGATCCGCATGTTCGTCAGCGGCATCCGTTCCGGCACCCTCTGCCGCGTCTTCCTGCGCGGCCCCAACGGGGCGTCGGTCCCGGCCGGCACCTTCCGCTACCGCTGGGGGGACGACTCCCGGGCCGTGCTCACCTCGGCGCTCGACCTCTCGCGCACGGTGGCGATCGGGGTCGAGGCCGGCGGACGCACCTTCTTCGCCCCGGTCGAACAGGAGGCGGTGGCAATCGAATTCCCGACTCAGGAGGACAAGACCTGAACGGAAAGAGCAGGGTAGTGGCCCTGCTCGCCGTCGTCGCGGCGCTGGCCATCGCCAGCTGCGGTGGCGACGACGGCGGTGGCTCCGGCAGCAACTCGAGTGGCGGCGACGCCGTCGAAACCGGCAGCGGCGACAGCTCGTCGAGCAGCGATTACTCCTACGCGCCGCCCACCGCCGCGCCCAACGCCGAAGAGGGCACGACCTTCGTCTCGCTCGGCAGCGCCGGCGACCTCGGCCTCGTCCTCGTCGACTCCAAAGGCTTCACGCTCTACGACTTCCACAAGGACAAGGGGACGAAGTCGTCCTGCTATGGCGCCTGCGCCGAAGGCTGGCCGCCCCTGCTCAGCGACGGCGAGCCGGAGCCCAGCAACGGCGCGATGGCGAACATGCTCGGCACCACCGAGCGCACCGACGGCACCACCCAGGTGACCTACGGCGGCCACCCGCTCTACACCTTCTCCGGCGACAAGAAGCCCGG
>Ga0157292_10000007_pt1 | contig 108530 bp, 111 predicted proteins | sample NitcycUS179409R1_FD_108401 | JGI IMG/M metagenome (GOLD analysis project Ga0157292, IMG submission 108401) | Soil microbial communities from Arlington Agricultural Research Station in Wisconsin, USA - Nitrogen cycling UWRJ-S179-409R-1 | ecosystem: Environmental > Terrestrial > Soil >... | reverse complement strand
TCGACGTTGTAGCCGACCCCGCGCTTGCCGAACTTGCCGAAGCCGGAGAGGTCGCGACGGATCTGGGTCGGGTTGATGTGGGTGTACTCGGAGAGCTCCTGCGAGGAGATCGTCTCCCGCCCCATCTTGCGCGCCTGGGTCAGCACCTGCAGGTAGCGCGACAGGCGCGCCGCCACGCCCAGCGAGAGGCGCTCGCCTTCGACCGGGAAGGGCTCAGAGGCTTCGAGGTCATCGATCAACTCGACCATGCCCCCACAGTATCGAGCATGCCCCGCACGCCGGCCTCGTCGAAGCGCAGCTCCGAGGCGACCCGGCCGTCGATCTCCACAACCGGTATCCGCTCGAGGAACCGACGCAGCAGCAGGTCGTCGCTGTCGATGTCGATCTCGTGCAGGGCGAAGCGGTAGCCCTCGCCGTGGAGGGCGACGAGCGCCTCGATCGCTTCCTCGCAGAGGTGGCACTCCGGCCGCGAGTAGACGACGACCGTGGGCGGCTCGGCGGTCAATGGGCGACGGCGCGGCGTTCGCCGGAGGCGAAGGCGTCGTAGGACAGGTACTCGGGGTAGGCGATGCGCGGCGCAAAGCGGGCGGCGGAGCCGATCATCGCCGCGTTGTCGGTGCAGAGCGCGATCGGCACCAGCTTCAGCCGCACCCCGTGCTCCTCGCAGAGCCGCGCGACCGCCTCGCGCAGCGGGCCATTGGCGGCGACGCCGCCGCCGAGCGCGACCGCCTCCCACTCGCCGCGCTTCAGCGCCCGGCCCAGCTTCGCGGTCAGCTGGCCGACGACCGCCGCCTGGAAGGAGGCGGCGAGGTCGGCGCGGCGCGCGGCGACGCCGTCATCGCCCAGTTCGCGGCAGCGGTAGACGAGCGCCGTCTTCAGGCCGCTGAAGCTGAAGTCGAGGCCGGGGTCGCGGGACATCGCCACCGGCATCTCGAAGGCCTCGGGGTCGCCCCCGGCCGCCTCCTTTTCCAGCGCCGGCCCGCCCGGGTAGCCGAGGCCGAGCAGGCGGGCGGACTTGTCGAAGGCCTCGCCGGCGGCGTCGTCGAGCGTCTGTCCCAGCAGCTCGTAGCCCTCGTGGTCGCGCACCGCCGCCAGCAGCGTGTGGCCGCCGCTGGCGACCAGACAGAGGAAGGGCGGCTGCAGCGGCTCGGGCTCGAGGAAGTTGGCGGCGACGTGGCCCTGTAGGTGGTCGACCGCGATCAGCGGCAGCCGCCGCGAGGCGGCGATCGCCTTGGCGGTGCTGATCCCGACCAGCAGCGCCCCGATCAGCCCCGGCCCGGCCGTCACCGCAATCGCCTCGATCTCGTCCAGGGTCACCCCGGCCTCGGCCAGCGCCGCCTCGACCAGCGGCGCCGCCAGCTCCAGGTGGTGGCGGGCGGCGACCTCGGGGACGACGCCGCCAAACCCCTCGTGCGCCGCTGCCTGCGAGGAGATCAGGTTGGAGAGGATCCGCGGGCCGTCGAGGACGGCGGCGCAGGTGTCGTCGCAGGAGGTCTCGATCGCGAGGATCAAGCCGCTCAGTCCAGCCACATGATCAGCGCGTCCTCGCCGTTGTCGTGGTAGTAGCGGGGACGGACGCCGGCGGAGCGAAAGCCGAACCGTTCGTACATGCCGATCGCGCCGTGGTTGGAGACGCGGACCTCGAGCGTGAACGGGAGCACGCCGCGGGCCTCCTCGAAGAGGCGCCGCAGCAGCGCGCCGGCGACGCCGGCCTGGCGGCGCTCGGGGGCGACGGCGATGTTCATCAGGTGCCAGACCTGGTCGTAGCGGGAGCAGATCACGTAGCCGGCGATCTCCTCGCCGGCGCTGGCAGCGAGGCAGATCCCGGTCGGCTTGGAGAGCTCGAGCACGAACATCGCCAGCGACCACGGGGTCGGGAAGGAGCGGCGCTCGATCGCGATCACGGCCGGCAGGTCGCTGTAGGCGAGCCGGCGAACGCGGAGCTCCTGGCTCAGCTCACTCTGCTCTTTGGAAAGAATCTCGCTCACGCCACCGCTCCGCGTCTGGAGGTCTGAGATAGATCGGGACCGGCGGGCCTGCCTCGCCGTCGCCGGAAGCGGCCGCGAGCGCGCAGAGGTGCCGCGCGGCCACCCGGTGGACGGGATCGGCATCGTCCGCTATCCGGACGCCGTCTCGGGTCAACTCGTGCCGGAATCGTACCGCCCCCGAACCGGCGACCGTGGGGGGCTCGCCGAGCTCCGCGACCCGCGCCGCCAGCTCCCCCGGCCGGCAGACGAGCGGCTCCCAGAGGCGCTCGCCCGCGACCGAGTAGAGCGCGGCGAAAACCTCGCCGCGGTAGCCGTCGAGCACGGCCAGGCGCTCGCCCTCCGCCCCGGCCTCGCCAATTCCCCGCGCCAGCACGTCGAGCGTGCAGACGCCGCGCACCGGCAGGCCGAGGCTGACGCCGAGCCCGCGGGCGCTGGCGATGCCGACCCGCAGACCGGTGAACGAGCCGGGCCCGAGGCCGACGGCGACCAGGTCGACCCGGTCCCAGCCGCCGGCCGCGGCGGCCGCTCGCTCGACCTCGTCGAGCAGGCCGGTCGCGTGCAGGGGCCTCCCCTGCGGGGAGAGCCCCAGCCGCGACTCGTGCAGCGCCTCGCCGTCGCGCCAGGCGCAGGCGGCCGTGTCGGCGGTGGCGGTATCGAAGCCGACGACGACCAGCGCCTCGCCCTCCCTAGCCAGTGACCCGGAAGGCGAAGGACCCGACTTTTTTGCCCTGGACGAACCAGCTGACGACGTGTTTGCCGGGGATCGTCGAGGTGATCTTGTTCACGTAGAGCGTTCCCTGTTCGGCTTCCTGGGCCTGGGCGCAGAGGTTTTTGCCGCTGGGGAACTTGACGCAGACGCTGTAGGAGACGCTGGCCTGGGTGCTTTTGAAGAAGGCGCCCTTTTTGCTGCCCTTCGGGCAGGAGTGCGACGGTTTGCCGTTCTGGGAGAGGCCGCAGGCGACGTAGTGCTGGTAGGCGGCCGCTCCGGCAGTCGCCGGCACCAGGCTCACGAGCAATCCACTCGCCAGCAGTACCGCCGCAAACGCCTTGATTCCCTTCATTGGGGTCCCTTCTCTTTGGTGGTCCGAAATTTGTGCGCCGATGCTACAAGCTGGCCTCACGGTCTAAGGAACACCCTTAGCGCGGGTTCGGTTCGGCGCTTTTCCGCCACTCGATCTCGACCCCGCGGCGCTCCTCGCCGAGATGCTCGAGCCGGACCTCCAGCGCCGGCCGGCCCAGCCGCGCCGCTCCGGCTGCCGGCCACTCGACGAAGGCGACGCCGTCGAGGCCGAGATAGTCCTCCAGCAGGGCCGGGTCCTCCCCCTCCAGGCCCTGCAGCCGGTAGAGGTCGAGGTGGGAGACCGGCAGGCGGCCACCGCGGTAGGTCTGGCCGATCGTGAAGGTCGGCGAGGTCACCGGTTCGGTGATCCCCAGCGCCCGGCAGGCGCCGCGGATCAGCGTCGTCTTGCCGGCCCCGACCTCGCCGTAGAGGACGACGACGTCGCCGGGCCGCAGGCGCTCGGCGATCCGCGCCCCGAGCGCCTCGGTCTCGGCGGCGGAGCTGGTCCGCAGGCGCTCCACTAGCCGAACATGTCGAGCTGGTCGGCGGGCGGCGGCGGGGTCGAACCGCCCTCGGCCTCCGCCTCGGCGATTTCCTCGGCGCTCGGACCCGGGTCCGGCGGCGGCCCGGCGAGCAGCCCCGGGATCGTCGCGAAGTCGCCGCGCAGGGTCTCCTTCATCGCCGGCGTCCGCAGCGCCGCCGCCGGGTGCAGCAGCGGCAGCAGGAAGACGCTGCGCCCGCCCAGCTCGTGCAGCTGCGGGGTGCCGCGGACCTTGGTGATCCCGACCGGACTGCCGGTCAGCAGCTTGGTCGCGAAGTTGCCGAGCGTGCAGACCACCTTCGGCTCGATCAGCCGCACCTGCTCGAACAGGTAGGGCTCGCAGGCGGCGATCTCGTCCGGCCGCGGGTCGCGGTTGCCGGGCGGGCGCGACTTGAGCACGTTGGCGATGAAGACGTCCTCGCGGGCCAGCCCGATCTCCTCCAGCAGCTGGTTCAGCAGCTGGCCGGCGCGGCCGACGAAGGGCAGCCCCTGGCGATCCTCTTCGGCCCCGGGCGCCTCGCCGACGAACATCAGGTCGGCGTCGGCGTTGCCGGCGCCGAAGACGGCCTTGGTGCGGGTCTCGTGCAGGGGGCATTTGCTGCAGGACGAGACCTCTTTGAAGAGGTCGACGAGGCGCTCACGGCGCTCCTCGGCGGTGGCGCTCACGGCTTCTCCCCCGCCGCCCGCCGCTTGCGCGACTCGGCGATCCGGTCGGTCCGGGCGGCTTCGCGCTCGCCGCGCCGCGATTCGTCCGAGCGCACCGCGGCGCCGCGCGGCTGGCGGCCCGGCGGCGAGACGCGCGAGTAGACCCGCGTGGTCCGGGTCGAACCGCACTCCGCACAGGCTGCCGCGGCGTCCCCGGCACCCAGCAGCTCCTCGAAGCGCGCCCCGCACTCCTCGCACTCGAACTCGTAGATCGGCATCGACCCGATCATAAGTCCGGGTTCGCGCTAATCGCCAGGCTCCGACCCCCCGCGAGCAATACCCTGCCGCGGATGCTCGCACCGGCACGACTCCTCCCAACCATGTGGAAGGCGATCGCGCTCGCCGCCGCGGCGGTGTCCATCGCGGCCCCGGCGGCACTCGCGGCTCCCCCTGGGCGCTCGGCCGACTCCGTGATCCTCCGCCAGTTCGAGCTCGAGGGCGCAAACGGATACGAGATCGAGGTGCGCGGCGGAGAGGGCGGCGGCATCCCGCCGGGCGTCTCGGTGTCGACCCAACGAGGCCCGATCAGCGTGAGCTACGAGGTGCCGGTGGACCCGGGGGCCGGGCTTCACGCGGTGTTCGGAAGCCTCGGCACGGTCGCGATGCAGTTCGAGCGCCGCAAGCGCTCGGTGACCAGGCAGGGCAAGAACTGCGCCTACATAAGAGAAACCGGCGTCTTTCGCGGCGAGTTCTCCTTCGCCGGCGAGGACGGCTACACCAGCGCCGAGGCGACGTCGGCGGAGGGGGAGATTCTTCGCCTCCCCAACGGCTTGTGCGGATTCCGCGCCGCCCGCGGCGGCTTTCCGGATCGCTTCCGCGTAACCCAGGTGGTGGCCCACTCGCGGACCGCCAACGGCTTTGTCCAGTTCGGGGCCTCGAGGCTTGGGGACGAGAAACAGGCCGAGTTCGCCGCGGAGTTGCGGGAAGTCGTTGGAGCGATGACGATCTCCCGCCGGGCCAGGGCGTTCAACCCCGCCGGCTTCGTCCTCAGCCCCGGGAAGCGATCGCGCCGGGCCAGCGTCGACCCGCCGGCGCCGTTCACCGGCAGCGCCCGCTTCGCCGATCCGGCCGCCGGCGCCCCCACTTGGACGGGATCGCTGAGCATCACCCTGCCCGGCGCCCCCGAGGTTGCCCTGACCGGACCGGGGTTCGCCGCCAGGCTCTGCCTGTCACAACCCATCCTCTCCGGCTGCACGACCCCGCACGGTTCGGCACCCGGCTCGTAGTAGGTCCGTCCACGGCGCCGGGCGAGGCAGTAACCTGGCGCGCCGAATGCTCAACCTCGCTTTCGCCAATCGTCTCCGCTCTGCCCTCCCCGGGTCCGCCCTGGCACTGCTGGTCGCTCTCGCGGCGCTGGCGCCGGCGATGGCGACGGCCGCGCCGAAGGGCTCGAAAGGACTGCCAGGCTTCAGCGTGGAAATGAAGCTACGGGGGAGCCACGGCTACAGCGTCAGGATCGGCGCCGACGACCACCGCATCGTGTCCATCATCGTTTCCAAAGGCAGCACCTTCGCCAGCTACTCGGTACCCGGGCGAGCGACCAGCGAGGGCATCGAGGCCAACTTCGGCAAGCTCGGGCGCATCTCGGTTCGCTTCACGCCAGCAAGGTCCTCGGCTCGCCGCAAGCGCGGATGCCGGGTCCTCCGCGGCCACTTCCGGGGCGTGATCAGGTTCCGCGGCGAGCTGGACTACACCCAGGTGACGGCCAAATCCTCCCGTGGCGCAGTCAACCCCCCGGGCGGCGGGCGACGCTGCAACGCCCGCGCCGCCACGCGCCCCGGCGTTGACTCGAGCCCCAACGTTCGTGACCTGCTGGCCAGAGCGGCCGAACCCGACTTCGGCATCACTGGCGTGGGAGCCGCGGCTCATATGGGAGGACGAACGGTTGTCTTCTACGACGTCGAAGCCCTCGAAATCACCCCAGACGCCAAGGTCGTCCCCTTTCTCACCATCACGATCGGGGGGACTGAAGAGCGCCGGGGACGGATCTCGATCAGTCGCCTTGCGCTGCTCATCCTGGGGAGGAGGGTGGCGTTCCCAAGCCCACCCGGACAGCAGCCGCTGACCGCGACGGTGAAGGCTCCGAAGCCGTTCCAGGGCACCGGCTCCTACCTCGAAGTGCCGGACGCCGAGCCGACCTGGACCGGTGACTTCAGCGTGTCGCTGCCGGGCGCCGGGCTGGTGCCGCTGACCGGCCCCGAATTCGACGCTTTGCTGTGCACCGGACCGCTGACCAAAAAGACCGAATCCTGCTTGGACGATCTCGAAAAACTGGTCGGAGAGCCACCCGGCTTGGCGCAATGAGGCCAAAGCGGCTGGGGGCGCTAGCGCTGCTCGCGGCGGCTGCGCTACCCCTACTCGCCCTGCCTAGCGGCGCCGCCGCCAAGCCCGGCTACTCCGTGTCGCCTGAGTCGCATCTGGCAATCGCCGGCCTGGCCGGCAGCAACGGCTACCGCATCACCATCGTTGCCCTTAGCCCGCGCTACGTGGCGCTGGTGGCAATTCGGCGTGGCAGCGCCGTCAGCTACTTCGTCCGTGCGCCGTTCGACGGCAAGCGGATCGACGCCAGGTTCGGGAAGCTCGGCCGGGTCTCGGTCCGTTTCGAGCCCGATGGTCCGCCGCAGCGCGAAGACCAACCCGGAGGCAGCCTGTGCAAGGGCGGGGCTAGCACGAGCCAGTCGGGCCGCTTCGTCGGCACGATCCGCTTTCGCGGCGAACGCGGCTTCACGACGGTGCGGCGCAGCACGGTGAGGACCGCGGTCTTCCACAGATTCCGCCAGGTCTGCAAGCGGCCGCCGGAAGGCAAGGTGACCGAACCCGAGCCCGAGGACAAGGGGACCAGCGTCAGCGCGGTCGTCCGCGGAAACCCGGAGGGACCGGTCTTCACCGCGTACGCGATCCCTCCCGAAGCCGGTCTACAGAAAGAGGGCGCGAGCTTCAACGTGTCCGTCACCGACCGGCGCCAGTCGATGATCGTCACCCACAGCGCCAGCGCCAGCGGCGGCCCGGGCGCATTCGCAGTCACCCCGCTAGGCACCGTGCCGGCGACGGCGACGGTCTCGCCTCCCTCCCCCTTCGAAGGCAGCGCCACCCTGACCAAGACCCCGGGCGGCGCGACGACCTGGACCGGCGACCTCAGCGTCGAGCTGCCCGGCCGCGGCACGGTGGTCCTCACCGGCCCATCCTTCGCCGCCAAGCTCTGCCGCAACATCTCCTGTGCCTGCAACCGCCGCCAGCTCTGCCTCGGCATCTCGGTCGTCGAGGCAGAACGCCTGCAGCGCCTGCTGCGCCTGCGCCGCCGCTGAGATCGGCATTCCGTCCACGGTTGGACCCCGCTCTCCGAGAACTCAGCAGGTACCCATCCGCGTGACTATCGTGCCCACCTCGATGCGTCGCGCCACCGCCCTGATCGCCCTCGTCGCCCTGCTCGTGGCCGCCTCCGTGGCGCAGGCCGCAGGGCTCGGCAAGGTGCTGGCGACCAACACCGCCCACGGCCGCGAAGCGATCGCGTCGACCGCCGGCTCGATCGACGCTCCCAGGGCGATGTACGTGAAAGTCACCGCGAGCCCCAAGCAGGAAGTATTCGGCAGCTACAGCGCGATCTGCTCCAAGGGCACCCGGACCAAGACCCGCTCGGTCGATTTCGACGGCACCAGCCCGGTGACCGTGAAGGTGCAGGCCTCGATCCCCGGCGCCGACAACTGCTCGATCGGGGCGGCCGGCGGCCTCAGCGAACGCGGCGCCATCACCGTGAAGGTCTTCGGCCGCTAGGTCGGAGCCTGCGCCCCTGGTCCGCTAGATCAGCGGCTCCCAGTCCCAGGATTTCGGCGAGGCCAGGCTCTCCTGGTCGAGATAGCGACGGAACTCGGCCAGCTCGGCCGGCTCGACGCTGTAGACGTGATCGGGTTCGGGGAAGTGCCGGGTCCGGACCTCGTCGCCGTAGCGGCGGACCGCGTCGACCATCGTCTCGTGGACGTCGGCGTAGCGCTTGACGAACTTGGCCATGTGGCCGGTGGTGATCCCCAGCAGGTCGTGGAAGACCAACACCTGTCCTGAAGTCGCCGGGCCAGCGCCGATGCCGATCGTCGGCACCTCCAGCTTGTCGACTATCGCTTCGGTGATCGCCGCCGGGATCGCCTCGAAGACGATCCCGAAGCAGCCGACCGACTGCAGCGCCAGGGCGTCCTCGCAAACCCGGATCGCCGCCGTGGCGGTCTTGCCCTGGGCCTTGTAGCCGCCGAGCGCGGTCGCGGTCTGGGGGGTGAGGCCGACGTGTCCCATCACCGGGATGCCGGAGCGGACGATCGCGCGGGCGCGCTCGACCGCGACCCCCCCGGCCTCCAGCTTGACCACCTGGCAGCCGGTCTCCTTGATCAGCCGCTGGGCGTTCTGAACCGCCAGCTCGTTGCTCGACTCGTAGCTGCCCATCGGCATGTCGCCGACCATCATCGGCGTCCGCAGGCCGCGGCGGACGGCCTTGCCGAGCATCACCATCTCGTCCATCGAGACGGTCTCGGTGCCGGGGTACCCGAGCACGACCATCGCCGCCGAGTCGCCGACCAGGACCATGTCGACCCCGGCCTCCTCGGCCACCGTCGCCGAGGGATAGTCGTAGGCGGTGACCATCACGATCTGTTCGCCGTTGGCCTTCATCTCCGCCAGCCGCGGCAGGTTCACCGGCTTGCGGTCGCCGGGCGGCGGCGCCGTGTGCGAGCGGCCTCCGCTGCTCATGAGAGCAGCACCTCGGGGCGGCTGTCGACGGCGACGGCGCGGTTGTCCTCGTCGACGTGGACGACGAGGGGCGAGTAGAGCTCGAGGTCGGCCTCGTCGTAGGCGCCGAAGGAGGCGACGATGATCTTGTGGCCGGGCTCGGTCAGGTGGGCGGCGGCGCCGTTGACCTGCATCGTCCCGGAGCCGGCCTCGCCGTCGATCACGTAGGTGACGAAGCGGGAGCCGTTGTCGATGTCCCAGACGTGGACCTGCTCGTTGGCGATCAGGTCGGCACCGGCCATCAGCTCGGTGTCGATCGTGATGCTGCCGATGTAGTCGACGTCGCAGTCGGTCACGGTCGCCCGGTGGATCTTCGACTTCAGCATCTGCCTCTGCACTGGCGCTCCCTTCGCGGTGGCGTTTTCAAGGCTGGATCAAGACGTTGTCGATGAGGCGGGCGGCGCCGACCCGGGCGGCGACGGCGACGAGCACCGGGCGCTGGCCCAGCTCGGCGACCGGCGCCAGGGTCTCTGCCTCGCGCGCCTCCAGGTACTCGGGCTCGATGCCGGCGCTGGCTAGCTCGCGGCGGGCGGCCTCGAGGCCAGCGGCGAGCGAGCCGGCGTGGGCCTCGCGCTCGGCGGCGGCGAGCGCGCGCGAGATCGCGGTGGCGCGCTGGCGGTCGGCTGGCTCGAGGTAGGCGTTGCGCGAGCTCATCGCCAGCCCGTCGGGCTCGCGCACGGTCGGCAGCACCTCGATCCGCACCGGGAAGTCGAGGTCGCGGACCATGCGGCGGATCACCGCCGCCTGCTGGGCGTCCTTCTGGCCGAAGTAGGCGACGTCGGGCCCGACGACGTTGAAGAGCTTGGCGACGACGGTGGTGACGCCGCGGAAGTGCTCGGGGCCGCGACGGCCGGCGTCGCCGTCGAGCACCTCGGTCAGCTGGCCGCCGACCTCGACCCGGGAGGCGAAGCCCTCGGGGTAGACCTCGGCGACGTCGGGGGCGAAGACGAAGTCGGCGCCGGCCTCGGCGGCGAGGCGGAGGTCGCGATCCTCGTCGCGCGGGTAGCGCTCGAGATCCTCGCCGGGCCCGAACTGGGTCGGGTTGACGAACAGGCTGATGACGACGACGTCGCACTCGGCCCGCGCCGCCCGCAGCAGCGAGAGGTGCCCCTCATGCAGGTACCCCATCGTCGGCACCAGGCCGATCGTCAGGCCCCTCCGCTTCGCCGGCTCGAGGGCAGCGCGGAGCTCGGCCTTGGCGCGCAGCGCGCTTGCAGCCGCAGTCGTGGGGAGGGTGTAGCCGGTGAGGAGGTTCGAATTCATCGGTCCATGCCCTTCGGGGGTCACGGCCATCCGGCTTCCGATTATAGGGCTACGGGAGGTGGATTACCCGAACTCGATCTCGCGGATCGGCTTCGCGGGCGCGCCGGCGGCGATCGTCGCCTCCGGCAGGTCGCGGGTGACGACCGAGTTCGCACCGACCACGCAGCGCTCGCCGACCCGGACGCCGCCGGTCACGGCGCAGTTGACCCCGAACCAGCAGTTGGAGCCGATCTCCACCGGCCCCTTGGTGGTGAAGCCCTGCCAGGTGATCGGCTTCTTGCGGTCGTCGAAGCGGTGATCGGCGTCGCCGACGAAGCAGCCGTTGGCGAACATCGTGTGATCGCCGATCGTCACCTTGGCGAAGGCGGCGATCATCGTGTTGCGGTTGAGGAAGCAGCCCTCGCCGATCTCGATCTCCGCCTCCGGCCCCAGGGTCAGCCAGCAGCCCGGCTCCAGCAGCGTGCCGGCGCCGATCCGCAGCCGGCCCTGGTCGAGCGCCTCCAGCACCTCGCCCTCGACCGGGTGGCGGATGAAGAAGCCGCCGCGGGCGGCGTGGCGGTCGATTCGCCGGCGCCGCAGCCAGCGGTGGTTGCGCTCATACCAGCGCCGCTTCGCCCACCACAGCCTCCACCCGGTCGCCTTGGCCACGCCCCTAGCTTTCCAGAGGCCCCGGCAGTAGGGTCCGCCGCGTGAACGCCGCCACCGCGCCGCGCGGAGGGATCGACCTCGGCGGGACCAAGATCCAGACCGCGATCGTCGAGCCCAGCGGCGAGGTGCTTGGCGAGGCGCGCCGGCCGACGCCGGCCGAGGGCGGCCCCGAGGACGTCGCCGCCGAGATGGCCGCGGCGCTGCGCGAGGCCGCCGAGAAGGCCGGCGTCGAGACCGCGGCGCTGGCCGGAATCGGGGTCGGCTCCCCCGGCGACGCCGACGAGCGCACCGGGGTCGTCTCCGGGGCCCGCAACCTGCCGGGCTGGGAGGGCAGCTTCCCGCTCGCCGAGGCTTTGACGCAGGAGCTCGGGACCGAGGTTCGGGTGGGCAACGACGTCCAGGTCGCGACCGAGGCCGAGTTCCACCTCGGTGCCGGGCGCGAGTTCAAGAGCCTGATCGGAGTCTTCTGGGGGACCGGGGTCGGCGGCGGCCTCGTCCTCGGCGGAAAGCCCTGGCTGGGACGGGGCGCTGCCGGGGAGATCGGCCACGTCGTCGTCGAGCGCGGCGGCGCCAAGTGCCCCTGCGGGCGCAAGGGCTGCATGGAGGCCTATGCCGGGCGCTCGGCGATGGAAGCCGAGGCCCGTCGCCAGCACGAAGAGGGGGTCAAGACCGACCTCTTCAAGCTGATGGAGAAGCACGGCAAACCGCGCCTGACCAGCGGCATCTGGGAGCGCGCCCTCGACCACGACGACCACCTCGCCGGCGACCTGATCCACCGCGCGATCGAGGCCCTGGGCACCGGCATCGCCTCCTCCGTCAATCTGCTCGACCCCGAAGCGGTGATCATCGGCGGCGGCCTCGGGGTCCGCTTCGGCGACCGCTTCATGGAGCCGCTGACGCGGGAGATGGGCAAGCACCTGTTCCTCGACGAAAAGCCGCCGGCGGTGCGGGTCGCCTCGCTCGGTGATCTCGGCGGCGCCATCGGCGCCTCCCTCCTCTTCGCCCGTTGAGCTCCGCGAGCACCGAGCACGTGCGGGTCCTCCGCCCCGCCGAGGGAGTGCTGGCCTTCTACGACGGCCGGGTCGACGGATACAGGTACTCGCCGGAGCCGAACTGGGTCGACGAGGGAGCGATCTCCCTCGGCATCGCCAGCTACGCGCTGGTCGAGGACGACGAGGCGCTGGTCTACGACACCCAGGTCTCGGTCGCGCACGGCGAGCTGATCCGGCGCACGCTGGAGGCCGCCGGCGTCCGCCACATCACCGTCCTGCTCAGCCACTGGCACCTGGACCATGTCGCCGGCAGCGCGGCCTTCGCCGGCTGCGAGATCCTCGCCGGCGCTCGCACCGACGAGCACCTGCGGCGTCATCGCGAGTCGATCGAAGCGGGGACGCTCTGGGGGGCGCCGCCGATCGCGCCGCTCGTCCTCCCCACCCGGACCTACGAGGAACGGATGGAGCTGCGACTCGGCCGCCGCGGCCTGGAGCTGATCGAAGTCGACATCCACAGCGACGACGCGACCGTGATCTGGGACCCCGAGCGGCGACTGCTGTTCGCCGGCGACACGGTCGAGGACCCGATCACCTACGTGGACGAGCCCGAGAACCTGCCGAGCCACCTGCGCGACCTCGAGCGGCTGCTGGCGCTGGAGCCGGAGCTGGTCCTCCCCGCCCACGGCGACCCCGAGGCGATCGCCGAGGGCGGCTACGGTCCCGGCCTGCTGCGCGCGACCGAGGACTACGTGCGGATCCTGCAGCGGATGCGCGAGGAGACGGCGCTGCGCGAGGCGCCGCTGGCGGAGCTCTTGGCGCCATCGCTGGAGGCCGGCTGGATCCGCTGGTTCGATGCCTACGAGCCCGTGCACCGCGAGAACGTCACGCGGGTCTGCGCCGAATCCTGATCGAGCGATCCCTTTGTCGCCCTATGGGACACAAAGGGATCGCTCGAGCTAGACGCGGCCCGAGGTCTGGCGCTGCTGCCGTGCGATCGCGTCGACCAGGACCGCGAGCAGGAGGACGCCGCCGGTGACCATCAGTTTCACCGAAGAGGAGAGCGAGAGCAGGTCCATGCCGTTGGAGATCGAGCCGATCACGAGGGCGCCGAGCAGGGCGGTCCAGACCGAGCCGCGGCCGCCGAAGAGGCTGGTGCCGGCGATCACCGGCCCGGCTATCGCCAGCAGCAGGAGTTCGTTGCCGCCCGAGTTCTGGTTGACCGCGAAGAGGCGCGAGGCGGCCATGATCCCGCCGATCGCCGCCATCGTGCCGGCGATCGTGAAGACCGCGACACGGACCCGGTTGACGCGGATGCCGGCGCGGCGCGCCGCCTCCGCGTTTCCGCCCACGGCGAAGACATGGCGGCCGAAGGTGGTTCGCTTGGCGACGTACTCCATGCCGACCACGAAGGCGAGCAGGATCATCACCGCCAGCGGCACTCCACGGTCGGAGTTGAGGACCGCGACTGCGGCGATCACGATCGCGGCGAGGAAGACGAAACGGGCGATCTGCGCCAGCGGGTTGGTGTCGCCTATCCCGGCGGCAACCCGCCGCCGGAATCCAATTGCCAGCACCGCCCCATAGGCGGCGATGATCACGGCGGCGAAGATCCAGCCGACCGTGTCCGAGTAGAAGATGTTGGCCAACCCGGTGATCTTCGGGTCGTTGATGTTGAGCGAGCCGGTCTGGCCCAGCACCTGCAGCAACGCTCCTTCCCAGGCCAATAAGCCGGCCAGGGTGACGACGAAGGAGGGGACGACGAAGCGGCTGAACAGCGAGCCCTGCATGCACCCGATCGTGGCTCCGACCGCGATCGCGGCGGCGATCGCCAGGTAGGCGTTCCAGCCGTGGTTGACGCTGAGCACCGCCATCACCGCGGCGGAAAGGCCGCTGACGGCGCCGACCGATAGGTCGATCTCGCCCAGCAGCAGCACGTAGACCACCCCGACCGAGATCAGCCCGATCGTGGTGATCTGCAGCATCAGGTTGGTCAGGTTCTGAGCCGAGAGGAAGCGGTCTTCCTGGACCTGGAAGATGACTGCGATCATGACCAGGCCGAGAATGACCCGGACCGAGGAGAGGTCGCCCTGGACGATCCGGCGCAGCGCCTGACCGGTGGTCGAGCGGGGCTCGGTCGTCTCCTCGGCAGCTGCCGCTTCGGTCGCGCTCATGCACCCTCCCCCTCTTCCGGCTGCTCTTTCTGGTTGCGGCCATCGCCGACGCCGGTGATCGCGCTGACGACGTGCTCCTCGGTCGTTTCGTCGGCCTTGAACTCGCCCGCGGCCCGGCCGAGGCGGAGGACGAAGACGCGGTCGGCGACGGCGAAGACGTCGACCAGGTTGTGGCTGATCATGACGACGCCGAGGTCGCGCTCACGGAGGCGGCGGATCAGCTGCAGCACCTGTTTGGTCTGCGGCACGCCGAGCGCCGCAGTCGGCTCGTCGAGCAGGACGACGCGGGGCTCGCCGAGCAGCGAGCGGGCGACGGCGACCTGCTGGCGCTGGCCGCCGGAGAGGGTGCCGACCTCACTGCGCAAGCTGGGAATCGTCACCGCCAGGTTGGAGAGCAGGTCGGCGGTCTCGTTCTCCATCCCCACCTCGTCGAGCTGGCGCGAGACCGAGCCCGCGCCGGGCGATACTTCCTCGCGGCCGAGAAAGAGGTTGGCGACGACATCGAGGTTGTCGCAGAGCGCGAGGTCCTGGTAGACGGTCGCGATTCCCAGTTCGGTCGCGTCCTGGGGCCGCGAGATCGAGACTTCGCGGCCTTCGAAGCGGATCGTCCCCTGATCGGCGCCGTGGATGCCGGCGATCGCCTTGACCAGGGTCGACTTGCCGGCGCCGTTGTCGCCGACCAGGCCGACAACCTCGCCGGCATGGACGGCGAAATCGACCCGGTCCAGAGCCTGGACCGGGCCGAATCGCTTGCTTACTCCCTCCAGCTGCAGGAGCGGAGTGCCGGCCTCCATCTCAACCCGAGATTCCCGCTTCTTTGCAAGCGGCGGCGTAGGGGCCGGTGCAGAGTTCGGAGGCGGTGACGAAGCCGTCTTTGACGACCGTGTCTTTGACGTTGTCCTTGGTCACGGCGATCGGTTCCAGCAGCACCGAGGGCACGTCGGTCTTGCCGTTGTTGATGTCTTCGGTGACTTTGTCCTGCGGGACTTCTTCTCCGTTGGCGAGCGCGATCGCGATTTCGGCGCTGACTTTCGCCTGCGGCGGTATCGCCTTGTAGATCGTCATGTACTGCTGACCGGCGAGGACCCTCTGCACGCCGGCGACGGTCGCGTCCTGGCCGGTGACCGGCCGTTCTTCGGGGTTGATGCCCGCGCCTTTCAGCGCCGCAATCGCGCCTCCGCCGGTGTCGTCGTTCGCGGCGTAGATACCAGCGAAGCCGTCGTTACCGAGTGAGGTGATCGCCTGCTGCGCCTCGCGCTGTGCGTTTTCCGCGGTCCAGCCAGGCGTGTCGTACTCTTTCGCCACCTCCACCCCGGCCGAGTCGAAGGCCGCGTGGGCGCCTTTTTTGAACAGCGCGGCGTTGGGGTCAGCCGGGTCGCCGTTGATCATGATGATCGGGCCTTTCGGCGCGCCGTCTTCTTTCAGTTTTTTGGCCAGCGTTTCGCCCTGGAGTTTGCCGACTTCTTCGTTGTCGAACGAGATGTAGGCGTCGATTTCGCTGTTTTCGGTGAGGCGGTCGTAGCTGACCACCGGAACGTCCTGGGCGTTCGCCCGTTCGGCGATCGTCGCCGCCGATTTCGAGTCCATCGGGTCGAGCACCATGACGTCAGCGCCTTTGGTCAGGGCCGCTTCGCCCTGGGACTGCTGTTTTTCTGCGTCCCCACCGGCGTTGAAGTAGATGACTTCGCAGTCGGGACACAGTTCTTCGACCGAGCTTTCGAAGTCCGGCCGGTCGTTGGTTTCGTAGCGCGGCGTTTCGTTTTCGGGAAGCAGGAGTGCGATCGTCGAACCGCCGCCTCCACCTCCGCCGCCGCCGGTCGTGTCGTCGCTGTCGCCGCAGCCGATTCCCACGGCAGCGGCCAGCAACAGCACCCCGATGGCGATCCCCAAACGACCCTTCAACACAGATGCGGACATGGTCTCCCTCCGGTTCTCCCGCCAGCTTTCGCCCTGCATCTACCCAGCGGCGGAGGATTCACACGTCCCCATGCGGAGACCGCGGATCCTCGTCAGGCGGCGACGGGCAAACGGCGCGGCTTGCGCTTCGGTTTCGCCGGCGTCACCAAGCCGGAGAGGAAGCGGCCGGTGTAGGAGCCGTCGGCCGCCGCGACCTCCTCCGGGGTGCCGGTGGCGACGATCTCGCCGCCCCCTTCACCACCCTCGGGGCCGAGGTCGATCAGCCAATCCGCGGTCTTGATCACGTCGAGGTTGTGCTCGATCACGACCACCGTGTTGCCGGCGTCGACGAGGCGGCCGAGCACGTCGAGCAGGCGCTGGACGTCGGCGAAGTGGAGGCCGGTGGTCGGCTCGTCGAGGATGTAGAGGGTGTCGCCGGTTGCGACTTTGGAGAGCTCGGTGGCGAGCTTGATCCGCTGCGCCTCGCCGCCGGAAAGCGTCGTCGCCGGCTGGCCGAGGCGGATGTAGTCGAGGCCGACGTCATGCAAAGTGCGGAGCCGGCGGGCGATCTTCGGCACGTTCTCGAAGAAGGAGACCGCGTCCTCGACCGACATCTCCAGCACGTCGGCGATGCTCTTGCCCTTGAACCGGACCTCGAGCGTCTCACGGTTGTAGCGTTTGCCGTGGCACTGCTCGCAGGGGACGTAGACGTCGGGCAGGAAGTGCATCTCGATCTTGATCTGGCCGTCGCCCTTGCAGACCTCGCAGCGACCGCCCTTGACGTTGAAGCTGAAGCGGCCGGGCTTGTAGCCGCGCGCCCGCGCCTCCTGGGTCTGGGTGAAGAGCTGACGGATGTGGTCGAAGACGCCGGTGTAGGTGGCCGGGTTGGAGCGCGGCGTGCGCCCGATCGGCGACTGGTCGATGTTGATGATCTTGTCGATTTGGCTGAGCCCGTCGATGCCCTCGTGCGCGCCCGGCCGCAGCTTCGCCTGGTGCAGGCGGTTGGCGACCGCGTGGTGGAGCGTCTCGTTGACCAGCGTCGACTTGCCGGAGCCGGAGACGCCGGTGACGCAGCAGAAGACGCCGAGCGGGACGGTCACGTCGACGCCCTTGAGGTTGTGTTCGCGGGCGCCGCGGACGAGCAGCGCGCCGCGCGGCTCGCGCCGTTCCTCCGGGACCTCGATCCGGCGCTTGCCGGAGAGGTACTGGCCGGTCAGCGAGGCCGGGTTCTTGGCGACGTCGGCCGGCTTGCCGGCGGCGATCACGTGACCGCCGTGCTCGCCGGCGCCGGGGCCGAGGTCGACCAGGTGGTCGGCGGCCATCATCGTCCCCTCGTCGTGCTCGACCACGATCACCGTGTTGCCGAGGTCGCGCAGGCGGTCCAGCGTCGCGATCAGCTTCTCGTTGTCGCGCTGGTGCAGGCCGATCGAGGGCTCGTCGAGCACGTACATCACCCCGACCAGGTGCGAGCCGATCTGGGTCGCGAGCCGGATCCGCTGCGCCTCGCCGCCGGAGAGGGTGCGGGCCGAGCGCGAGAGCGAGAGGTAGCCGATGCCGACGTTCTCGAGGAAGGAGAGCCGCTCGGTGATCTCGCGCACGATCAGCCGCGCGATCGCCCGCTCGGTCTTGGTCATCTCCAGCTCGTTGATCCAGGCCGCCGCCGCCGCCGCCGAGAGGGCGCTGTACTCGGCGATGCTGATCCCGCCGACCTTGACCGCGAGGCTCTCCGGCCGTAGCCGCGCGCCCTCGCACTGGGGGCAGGGCTGCTCGGCCATGTAGCCCTCGATCCGCTCCCGGTTGGTCTCCGAGTCGGTCTCCTCGTAGCGGCGCTGGAGGTTGTTGACGATCCCCTCGAAGCGGACCTTGTAGGAGCGGCGGCGGCCGAAGCGGTTGGTGTAGGTGACCAGGTGACGCTCCTCGCCGGTGCCATAGAGGAAGATCTCCTTCTCGCTCTTCTTCAGCTTCGACCAGGGCCTGTCGGCGTCGACCCCGTACTCCTCGGCGACGGCGGCGATCAGCCGCTTCCAGTAGGCGGTGATGCCGCGGTTCCACGGCTGCAGGGCACCCTCGGCGAGCGAGAGGGTCGGGTCGGGGACGACAAGCTCGGGGTCGATCACCCGCTGGAATCCGAGCCCGTGGCAACGGTCGCAGGCGCCGTGCGGCGAGTTGAAGGAGAAGATCCGCGGCTCCAGCTCCGGGATCGAGGTGCCGCAGCTGAGGCAGGCGAACTGCTCGGAGAAGAGCAGCGGCTCGGACTCGGCGCCGTCGACCATCTCGACTTCGATCAGCCCGGCGGCGAGCCCCGCAGCGGCCTCGACCGACTCCGAGAGGCGGCGGCGCAGGTCGTTCTTCATCACCAGCCGGTCGACGACGACGGAGAGGTCGTGTTTGTACTTCTTGTCGAGCACGATCTCCTCGTCGAGCCGGCGCAGCTCGCCGTTCACCTTGACCCGCGAGTAGCCCTCCAGCCGCATCTGCTCGAGCAATTTCCCGTACTCGCCTTTGCGCCCGCGCACGACCGGCGCCATGACCATGAACCTGGTCCCCTCCTCGAGCGTCATCAGCCGGTCGACGATCTGCTCCTGGGTCTGGCCGGTGATCTCCTCGCCGCACTCGGGGCAGTGCGGGACCCCGATCCGCGCCCACAGCAGCCGCAGGTAGTCGTAGATCTCGGTCACCGTGCCGACGGTCGAGCGCGGGTTGCGCGAGGTCGTCTTCTGGTCGATCGAGATCGCCGGCGAGAGCCCCTCGATCGAGTCGACGTCCGGCTTCTCCATCAGGCCGAGGAACTGGCGCGCGTAGGCGGAGAGCGACTCCACGTAGCGCCGCTGTCCCTCGGCGTAGATCGTGTCGAAGGCAAGGCTCGACTTGCCGGAGCCGGAGAGTCCGGTGATCACGATCAGCGCGTCACGCGGCAGCTCGACGTCGACGTCCTTGAGGTTGTGCTCACGGGCGCCGGAGATGACGATGCGGTCAGAGGCAGGCACTCGCTACGAGTCTACCGAGGCGAACAGATGTTCCCCCGGGGGGAGACTTTCCGTGACGTCGCACTTAAGCCCGCTATGCGGGACGAAATACGACCTCATGGTGATCTGGCGCGACTTGCGGCCGATCAGTATGGCGTTGTATCTCACACGCAACTCCTAGAGCTCGGTTATTCAAGCAGCGCGGTGGGCCGCGCACTCAGGGCCGGAAGGCTGCACTTGCTGGACCGTGGTGCATATGCGGTCGGCCATACCGCCGTGCCGCGCCACGGACTCTGCCTCGCTGCGGTCTTTGCCGCTGGTGCCGGGGCGGCGCTCAGCCATGCCTCGGCGGCTTGGTTATGGGGACTGCTGCCCGGCTTTCCGCTACCGCCGGAGGTGACGACCCCCACGCGAGGTCACAAGAAACCGCGCGCTCGCCTTCACCATTCCACCATCCTCGAGGCCGCCGATCTCGCTGTCCACGAAGGGGTCCCGTCGACCTCGATCCCGCGCACGCTGCTTGACCTCGCGTCCGTCCCGAATGAGCGAAGGCTCAGCAACGCAATCGAGAGAGCAGAGAGGCTAGGCCACCTCGACATCGCCGCAATCGACGACATCCTCGGCCGCTGCGGTCGGCACCGGGGCCGCCGGAAGCTACGGCTGGCGACGGCGATATACCGGGACCCGGCCTTCAGTCGCTCGCGCGCGGAGCTGCTCTTCTTGGACCTGGTGAAAAAGGCAGGACTGCCCCGGCCCGCTCTAAACGCCTTCATTGCCGGGATGGAGATCGATGCCTACTGGGAGGCGGAGCGATTCGCGGTGGAAATCGACGGGTGGGGAGCGCACCGCACCAGAGCAGCGTTCGAGAGGGATCCGATCCGCCAAGAGGAGCTGAAGCTCGCCGGGATCGACTCGATTCGCATCACTGCCCGGCGAATCGAACGCCACCCAGGCCTGATTGCGGAACACCTAAACCAGCTGCTCACCCAGCGGCGCCTTCAACTCCGACACCAGCCATCCCAACCTTGAGGTCGTAGTTGCGCCCGCTATGCGGGATGAAGTGCGACATCAATGGGATGGGAGGGGGCCCGGCAAGTGCGGCGAGGGTGGGCGGGCGCTACTTGTGCCGAAAGTAGCAAAGGGTTAGTTTGGTTATGGCGGGGACAATCAGAGGAGGAGAGATGTCCAACGTCGATACCGCCAAGTCCGCCTACCGGGCGTTCTCGCAAGGCGACGCGGCCACCCTGCAGGACTCGCTCGCCGAGGACGCCGTCTGGATCACCTCGGACGAGCTGCCGCTCGGAGGGGCCACCGAGGGCCGCGACGCGATCATGGGGAACTTCGCCCAGATCCCCAATTACTGGAACTCGTTCAGCGTCGAGCCGGAGGAGTTCATCGACGCCGGCGAGTACGTCGTCGTCCGCGGCACCCAGCGCGCCGGCAACGACAAGGGCAGCTTCGAGGCGCCCTTCGTGCACGTGATCAAGTACGACGACGACGGCAAGATGGCCCGCAGCGAGTTCCTCACCGACAGCGCCAAGGCGGTGAAGCTACTGGCCTGAAGTCCAACTCCGAACGCCCTGCCGGGGCCTGATCAAGCAGGTCAAGGACGCAGGGAGCGCCGTGTGCCCTGCACACAAGCGACCGAGGACGCCGAGATGCGCCGGTCAGGTCCCGGCAGCGGTGATCCCGTCGAGGTCGCGCCGCAGCTCGCGCAGCTCGTCGCGGATCCGCCCCGCCTCCTCGAAGCGGAGGTCGTCGGCGGCGGCGAGCATTTCCTCCTCCAGCGCCACGATCGTCCGCTCCAGCTCCTCCGGGGTCTCGAAGTCGTCGCCGCGCTTGCGCCGCCGTTTGCGCGGCGCCCGGTCCTCCATCGCCAGGAACGCGGACATCTCGGAGATCCCTTTGCGGACCGTCTCCGGGGTGATCCCGTGCTCCTCGTTGTAGGCGAGCTGGATCGCGCGGCGGCGATCGGTCTCGCTCATCGCCGCCCGCATCGCGTCGGTTTCCTTGTCGGCGTACATCAGCACCCGCCCGTTGACGTTGCGCGCCGCCCGCCCGATCGTCTGCACGAGACTGGTCTCGCCGCGCAGGAAGCCCTCCTTGTCGGCGTCGAGGATCGCGACCAGCGAGACCTCGGGCAGGTCGAGCCCCTCGCGCAGGAGGTTGACGCCGACCAGCACGTCGTACTCGCCGAGCCGCAGGTCGCGGACGATCTGGATCCGTTCCAGGGTGTCGATCTCCGAGTGCAGGTAGCGCACCTTGACCCCGTACTCGAGCAGGTAGGCGGTCAGGTCCTCGGCCATCTTCTTGGTCAGGGTCGTGACCAGGGTGCGGTCACCGGCCTCGGCCACGACCTTCACCTCGTTCATCAGGTCGTCGATCTGGTTCTTCGTCGCCCGCAGCTCGATGTCGGGGTCGACGATCCCGGTCGGGCGCACGATCTGCTCGACCGTCCGCGTCGCTTCGGCTTTCTCGAACGGGCCCGGCGTCGCCGAGACCATCACCAATTGCTTGACCCGCTGGAGGAACTCGTCGAACTTGAGCGGCCGGTTGTCGATCGCCGAGGGCAGCCGGAAGCCGTAGTCGATCAGCGTCGTCTTCCGCGAGCGGTCCCCCTCGAACATGCCGCCGATCTGCGGGATCGTCTGGTGGGACTCGTCGACCATGACCACGAAGTCGTCGGGGAAGTAGTCGATCAGGGTGTGCGGCGGGCTGCCGGCGGGGCGGCCGTCGAGGATCCGCGAGTAGTTCTCGATCCCCGAGGTGAAGCCGAGCTCCTTGATCATCTCGATGTCGTAGGCGGTGCGCTGGCGCAGCCGGTGCGCCTCCAGCTGCTTGCCCTCCTCCTCCAGCTCGGCCGTGCGCGATTCCAGTTCGGCGCGGATCTCCTCGACCGCGCGCTCGACCGTCTCGTCGCGGGTCACGTAGTGGGAGGCCGGCCAGACCGAGACGTGGTCGATCGTGTCCAGAACCTCGCCGCTGAGCGGGTCGAAGTGCTGGATCCCCTCGATCTCGTCGCCAAAGAGGGAGATCCGGTACGCCGACTCCGCGTAGGAGGGCATGATCTCCAGCACCTCGCCGCGGACCCGGAAGGAGCCGCGGCCCAGGACCTGGTCGTTGCGCTGGTACTGCATCTTCACCAGCTTGCGCAGGACCTCGTCGCGCTCGATCGACTTGCCGACCTGGAACAGCTGCATTTTTTCGTTGTAGACCTGGGGCGAGCCGATCCCGTAGATGCAGGAGACCGAGGCGACGATGATCACGTCGCGGCGCGCGAACAGCGCCGCCGTCGCCGCGTGGCGGAGGCGGTCGATCTCGTCGTTGATCGAGGAGTCCTTCTCGATGTAGAGATCCTGGGCCGGAACGTAGGCCTCGGGCTGGTAGTAGTCGTAGTAGGAGACGAAGTACTCGACCGCGTTCTCGGGGAAGAACTCGCGGAACTCGTTGCAGAGCTGCGCGGCCAGCGTCTTGTTGTGCGCGATCACCAGCGTCGGCCGCTGCACCTCGGCGATCGTCGCCGCCATCGTGAAGGTCTTGCCGGTCCCGGTCGCCCCCAGCAGCGTCTGGAAGCGTTCCCCGGCCCGCAGCCCCTCGGCCAGCCCGGCGATCGCCTTCGGCTGGTCGGCCGTCGGCGTGTAGGCGGGGTTGAGCTTGAAATCAGGCACCCCCACGAACATAGCGGGCGCGGAAGCTGGCGCCCGGGTCGTGCGTGGTTCCTTATGAACCCCGGGGGTACAAAAGGAACCGCGCGATGGGAAACTTAGGGGGATGAGCCGCTCGCGCGCCGCAATTGCCGCCCTCTTCACCTTCGCCGGGACGATGCACTTCGTGCGGCCGAAGTTCTTCGAAGCGATCGTGCCGCCGGCGATCGCGGAGCGAAGGAAGGAGATCGTCGCGATCAGCGGCCTCGCCGAGATCGCCGGCGCGGGGCTGATCCTCCCCAGCGGCAGCCGCCGCCTCGGTCGCTGGTGGCTGCTGGCGCTGCTGCTCGCCGTCTTCCCCGCCAACCTCCACATGGCCGTCAACCCGGAGCAGATCAAGGGCCTGGACATCGAGAAGATCCCGCGCTGGGCGCTCTGGGCACGGCTGCCGCTGCAGCCGCTGGCGATGCTCTGGGTCTGGCGAGCGACGCGATCCTAGCCATGCCGCCGATATCCGCCGGGATTTCAATCGAAATGGTTTGTCTGTAGCCCTTCTGTCTTCTAATACAGAAGATTCACAGTTCATGGACAAACGCGAGCGTTTCGCCTCAAATCTGCGACTGGCCCGTAAGGCCAAAAAGATCTCCCAGGAAGAGCTGGCCTCTCAGTGCGACCTTCATCGCACTGAGATCTCCCTGCTCGAGCGCGCCGGCCGCGAGCCGCGCCTCGGCACGATGGTGAAGCTGGCGACGGTGCTGGAGACCACGCCCGACGCCCTCTGCGCCGGGATCTCCTGGGCGCCGAAGCAGCAGCGCTACAAGATCGAGAAACCGAAGTAGCGGCTCCCCGCCCCGCGCCCGCCGCTCAGGGCAGCAGCTGTTCGAGCAGTTCGCCGGCCGGGCCGAGGAAGCCCTGCACGTTGGAGAGCAGGCTGCTGGCGTCGTTGACCAGTTCGATCGCCTGGTCGAGCGGGATCTGCTTCAGGGTCGAGCGCAGTGGGTCGGCCAGCAGCGGGCTGAGGGCGCCGGCGTTCTCGGCGTCGTCGACCGTGCGCAGCAGGCTGGCCCGGATCGCCCGCGCCAGCTCCGCGTCGGAGATGTCGTAGCGCTCGAGGAACTGCTCCCGCGCCACCGGGGTCGCCAGCGCCTGGGCCAGGGCCTCGCGGCTGACCCCGAGCTCGCAGGCGGCGCCGTCGAGGGCGGAGATGGAGAACTGATTGGCGAAGTCACTGAGGCTTTCCGGGTTGGTCCAGGGCCGGTGCTTGCAGGGGTCCCTGGTCTTCTCCGGCGTGTAGGAGGCCCCGCCGGCGGCGAGGTAGATCCCGACCAGCAGCAGCGCGACGACGACCGAGCCGCCGACCAGGAGCCAGGAGCGGGTGTTGCCGCCGTCGCTGGGACCGGCGACGTTCACAGGTCCACCCGGCGCGAGAGCGCGATCGGGATCAGCGCCAGGAGGCCGATCAGGGCGGCGAGGCCGAAGGAGGGGCTGAAGGCGTGGGTGGCGCCGCGGTCGAGCTGGTCCTGCAGTTCGTCCTGCAGCGTTTCCACTTCGGCCCGCTCGTCCTCGTTCTCGGGCAACGGCTCGAAGGCGGGCCCGATCGTCGGCACCTTGCCCTCCTCTTCGTCGAGCCGGTCGGAGATCTTCTGCGCCAAGGAGAGCTTCAGCAGCGGGTCGACGCTGGAGTCGAGGATCACCGCGGTGCCGGCGTCGATCGCGTCCTCGCGCTGCTGGGCGATGTCGGCGGTGAAGACGGGGGTCAGGGCGAGCAGGCCGACGACGACGCCGGCGTGGCGGGCCGAGATCGTCCAGCCGCCGTGGATCGCCTGCGGGGCGCGGCCGCCGAGCGCGGTCTCGGTCAGCGCCGAGAGCACCAGCGCGAGCCCGATCCCGACCAGGATCTGCGGCGGCAGGGTCAGCACGACCTTCGCGCTGGGCAGCAGGGCAAGGCCGCCGAGGCCGCCGGAGACGAGGATCGCGCCGGCGGCGGCGCGGGCGCGGGCGTCGGGGACGTGCGGCCCGAGGCGGCTGCCGAGTATCGCGGCGAGCGGCATCACCGTGACCACGATCGCCGCCCCGATCGGGCTCAGCCGCCAGCCTTCGATCAGCAGCAGGACGAGCAGGAAGAGCGCCGCCGCGATCGCCGCCGAGACCATCGCCAGGGCGACGTTCGCCCAGAGGTGGGGACGGCCGGTCTGGCGCAGCTCCGGCTCGATGATCCCGGTCGCGGCCTCGTGGCGGGCGACGGAGAGGATCGGCACCGCCGCGGCCAGCGCCACCGGCACTTGCAGGAGGAAGATCGACTGCCAGGAGATCAGCTCGGTCAGCAACCCGCCGAGCGCGGGGCCGAGGGCGGCGCCGGTGGCGCCGGCGCTCGCCCAGACGACCGTGGCGCGGCGCTCGGAGCCGACCGTGGCCGGCAACAGCTCCAGCGCGGCGGTGACCGCCGCCGCCCCGCCCAGCGCCTGCACGCAGCGGGCCAGGATCAGGGTGGAGAGCTCGTCGGCGACGCCGCAGGCGAGCCCGGCGCCGGCGAAAACCGCGAGACCGACCGCCGCCGTGCGGCCGGGGCCGGCGCGGCGCGCGATCAGCGCCGCCGGCACCGCCGCCAGCGCCATCACCAGGTTGAAGGAGATCAGCACCCAGGTGACGCCGGCGATGCTGGTGTCGAGCTCGCGGTAGATCTCCGGCAGCGCCAGGACGACGATCGAGGAGTCGGCGAGGACGAGGCCGACGGCGAGCGCCAGCGCGGCGACGCGGGGTCGGGGGGCGTCGGGGTTCAGTAGCCCAGCTCCTTCGAGTACTTGTCGCGGTAGGCGCCGCGTTTCTCCAGCACCTCTTCGACGTAAGCGCGGGTTTCCGGGAAGGGAATCTCCCCGACGTCGAGGCCCGCCCCACCCCACTCGTCGGCGTTGCTGGGGCCGGCGTTGTAGCCGGCGAGCGCCGCCGCCTCGTCGCCGTCGTAGCGGTCGAGCAGTTCGCGCAGCAGGAAGGTGCCGTAGCGGATGTTGATTTCGGGATCGCCGAGATCGTCCAGCTCGAAGGTGGTGCCGCCGCTGCGCCGCTCGATGAATTCCGCCGCTTCCGGGGTGATCTGCATCAATCCCCTCGCTCCCGCGCTCGAGGTCTGATCTTCGAACTTCGACTCGGAGTAGATCACGGCGGCGATCAGCGCCGCGTCGACCCCCTTTTCATCGGCCTGCTGGCGGATCACGTCCTCGTGGCGCAGCGGCAGCGTCAGCTCCTGCAGCGCGTCGTCGAAGGCGCCGCTGGAAACCACCAGACCGGCCCCGAGCCCAAGCGCCACGGCGACGGTGCCGAGGGCGATCCAGCGCCGCCGGCGACGGCGGGCGGCCTTCTTCTTCATCGCCCCAGTCCCGCGAGCAGGGCGGCGAGCGAGCGCTCGAGGTCATCGAGGCTGCCGTCGTTGACGACCACGTGCTCGGCCCGCTCGGCCTTCTCGGCCTGGGAGATCTGGCGCGCCTCGCGCTCGTCGACCAGGGCGTGGCCACGCGCCTCGGCCCGCTGACGCCGCAGCTCGTCGGCGGTGACGATCGCGACCGTGGTGTCGAAGACCTCGTTGCGCCCGACCTCGAACAGCAGCGGCACCTCGACCACGGCGACCTCGGTGTCGGCGGGCAAGGCGGCGAACCAGGCGGCGGTGCGTTCCGCCACCAGCGGGTGGATCCGCGACTCCAGCCAGGTCAGCTGGCCGGGGTCGGCGAAGACGATCTCGCCGATCTTGGCGCGGTCGACGGCGCCGCCCGGGGCCACCTCGGGCCCCCAGCGCTCGACCAGACTTCCCTGCAGGGGTTCGGATTCCAGCAACTCGTGTACAACCGCGTCGCTGGAGAGAGTTGCGGCGCCGAGCCGGCCGAATGCCGCCAGCGCCTCAGACTTACCGGCTGCAATCCCGCCGGTGAGGCCAATCTTCAGCGGCGCCACAGCCGCCGCTCAGTCCTGCTCGGGCTCGCCGTTCTCCGCCTCGGCCACAGGCTCCTCCGCCGCGGCCGGCTCCTCGACAGCCTCCTCGGCCTCGGGTGCCTCCTCGGCCGGAGCCTCCTCCTCAGCCACCGGAGCCTCCTCGGCAGCGGGCTCCTCCTCGGCAGCGGGCTCCTCCTCGGCAGCGGGCTCCTCCTCGGCAGCGGGCTCCTCCTCAGCGGCAGGCTCCTCCGTTGCGGGAGCCTGCTCAGCGCCGGCCTCCTCAGCCTCGGGGGCCTCAGCGCCGGCCTCCTCGGCCTCAGGTGCATCGGCCTCGGGGGCAGCCTCGGTCTCGACAACCGCGTCTGAGCCCTCAGCGCCGGCCGCGGCGGCCTCGAGCTGATCGCCCAGGCCCTGCATCGGCATGTTCTGCCCCTCGACCCGCTTGATGCTGAGCGAGAGCCGCCGCCGCTCTTCGTCGATCTCGAGGATCTTGACGTTGAGGCTGGCGCTCGGCTCGACCACTTCGCTCGGGTTCTCGACGTGGTGGTCGGCAAGCTCGGAGATGTGGACCAGACCCTCGACACCGGGGAGGATTTCGACGAAGGCGCCGAAGGCGACGACCTTGGTCACCTGGCCCTCGAGCACGTCGCCCGGGCGGTGGGTGCTGATCACCCGCTGCCAGGGGTCCTCCTGGGTCTGCTTCAGGCCCAGGGAGATGCGCTGGCGGTCGCGGTCGATGTCGAGGACTTTGATCCGCACCGTGTCGCCGATCGCGACGACTTCGGAGGGGTGGTTGACGTGGCTCCAGGAAAGCTCGGAGATGTGGATCAGGCCGTCGATCCCGTCGAGGTCGACGAAGGCGCCGAAGTCGACGATGTTGGAGATCTTGCCTTCCACCACCTGGCCCGGCTCGAGCCGGCCGAGGATCTGCTCGCGGACCTCCTTGCGCTCCTCCTCGAGGACGGCGCGGCGCGAGAGCACGACGTTGTTGCGGGAGCGGTTGAGCTCGATCACTTTGCACTCGAGCGTCTGGCTCATGAACTCGTCGAGGTTGTGGACGCGGCGGATGTCGACCAGCGAGGCGGGCAGGAAGCCGCGCACCCCGAGGTCGAGGATGAGGCCGCCCTTGACCACCTCGATGACGCTGCCTTCGACCGGTTCGCCGGAGTCGGCGGCGATCTCGATCCGGCGCCAGGCCTTCTCGAAGCGGGCCCGCTTCTTGGAGAGGATCAGGCGGCCCTCGGCGTCCTCCTTGGTGAGCACGAGCGCGTCGATCTCCTCGCCCAGCTCGACCTCTTCGGCCGGGTCGACCGACTTGCGGATCGAGAGCTCGTTGGACGGAATGACACCCTCGGCCTTGTAGCCGATGTCGACGAGAACCTCGTCTTTGTCGATCCGGACGACCTTGCCGTTGACGACGTCGCCCTCGTCGAAGGAGACCATCGTGGCCGCGTAATTCGGGACGATCTTGCCGTCGATCTGCAGCAGCAAGCCGCCTGAGCCCTCTACGGGGGTGGCGCTCGGTGCAGGGGTCAGGGTCTCGGTCGCGGACACGGCGGCGAATGATGGCAGAATCGACGCCGATGCCGACCCGAGCCACCAAACGCGGCGACGAGCGAACGCCCCTCGACGGCAGTCACGACGTGCTGATCTGCGGCGCCAGCTTCGCCGGGCTGGCGATCGCACGCGAGCTGGCCGGCTCCGGCGCCGACGTGATGATCGTCGACCGCTACGAGATCGGCGAGCGCCAGACCTCCGCCTGCGGCATCCCGACCGAGTGGATGCGGCGCCTGGGATTGATGGACTGCGAGCGCCAGCGCTTCGACACGCTGGTCATGCACACCCCCCACGGCGACGCCCGCTACAAGCTCCCCTGGACCTTCTCCACCTTCGACTACCGGGAGATGTGCCAGCTGCTCTGGGCCGATTGCGACGCGACCTTCGAGACCGCCAAGGTGAACGGGCGCGCGCATGGCGCTTTTCGTTCCGATGGCGACCGAAAGGCGCCAGGTGAGATCGCGATCGACACCGACCGCGGCACGATCTCCGCCCCGCTGGTCGTCGACGCGCTCGGCTGGCGCCGCATGCTCGCCTCGGGCGACGGCTTCCAGCCGCCCGACGCGCCGCTCTCGCGCGGCCTCGAGGTCCACCCGAACGGCAACGGCGAGGACCTGGAGATCTGGATCGACCGCCGCTACGTGCCCGCCGGCTACGGCTGGTCCTTCCCGGCCCGCGACGAGGTCCGGGTCGGCGTCGGCTCCTTCGACCCGCGCTTCCACGTGCGCCAGACGACCGAGCTCCTGGCCGAGGACCTCGGCCGCGACCGGGTCCGCTACCAGGGCAACTGGATCCCCCACAAACTGCGCCGCGGCACCGAGGGCGGCGTCTTCTTCGCCGGCGACTCGGCCGGCCACTGCCTGCCGCTCAGCGCCGAGGGGATTCGCACCGCGCTCTACTTCGGGATCGCCCTCGGCCGCGAGCTGCGCGAGGTCGTCGAGGGCCGCCAGACCCGCGAGCAGGCGGCGGCGGCCTACGCCGAGTTCAACGACTCGCACGAGTGGAAGTTCAGGTGGATGCTGCGCGTGCAGCGGCTGGTGCCGCGGGTGCCGCCGCGCCTGCTCGGGCCGCTGATCCGGGTACTCGGCTCCAGGCGCTTCATCGAGTGGTCGTTCAACCACTACCTGGCGATCGCACCGCCGGACTTCGTGCCGGAGCGCCAGGAGGCGCCCCAGCCCGAGCCGATTCCCTCCTAAGCCTTCGGCGGGATGATCCGCGCCTCGCGCAGGTGGGCGAAGGTGTCGCGGAAGGTGTCGTCGGTGCGGCGGAAGCTCTGGAAGCCGAGCGCGCGCGATTTGGTCATGTCGGCGAAGGTCTCGATCGGCCGCCCGAGGTCGGCGTCGGAGTGCCACCAGGTGGCGACCTTGGGGAGCGGGTTCGGCGCCAGGTCGTACTTGGCGACGATCTCCTCCCAGACCGGCTCCATGCCCTCCATCTGCTCGACCAGCGGCGTCGGCTCGCCCGGGTAGGGAGCCGGCTCGACGCCGAGGTCGGCGGCGACCACCTCCCACATCCGCTTCCAGCGGAAGACGTCGCCGTTGACGATGTTCAGCGCCTGGTTGGCGCCGTTGGGGTCGGTGGCGGACCAGGCCAGCTGTTCGGAGAGCACGCGGGCGTCGGTGACGTCGGTCACCCCCTCGTACTGGGTGGGAGAGCCGGGGAAGACGAAGGGGCGGTCGAGCTCGCGGCAGATCGCCCCGTAGGCGGCCAGGGTGGCCCCCATGTTCATCGAGTTGGTCGGCGCCCACCCGATCACGGTGTGGGCCCGGTGGACCGACCAGGTGAAGCCGTCGCGCTCGGCGGCGGCGAACAGCTCGTCCTCCTGGTCGTAATAGAAGTTGGCGATGTCGAGCCGGTCCTGGTCCTCGCGGAACGGGGTGTCGGCGGGAGCCTCGGCATAGGACTCGAACGGGCCGAGGTAGTGCTTGAGGCCGGTCACCATCGCCACGTGTTTCGCGGCGCGGGTCGGCGAGAGGCCGTCGAGCACGTCGCGGACGATGCCGCTGTTGACCCGGCGGTTCTCGTCCTCGGTCTCGTTGCGGATCCAGATGCAGAAGAAGACGTGGCTGAAGTCCGCCCCCGCGAGCTCGGTCGCGACCGCCTCGCGGTCGGTGACGTCGACGTGGATCGGGACCACGCCGTCGAGGCCGTCGACCGGCCGGCGCGAGATCCCGTGCACCTCCCAGCCCTGGTCCAGCAGGTGCCGCGCCGTCGTGTAGCCGGTCGTCCCGGTGACTCCGACGATCAGCGCTTTGCGCTCAGACATGCCAACTCTCCTCTATCTAGTCGTTTCTTCATCTCAGATTCAAAGCGCCAGGCTGACCGGCTGCTCGAGCAGGGTGCGGACGCGGGCGAGGAACTCCGCCCCCTCCGCCCCGTTGACGATCCGGTGGTCGCAGGCGAGGGTCACGTTCATCAGGTGGGCGGGGACGATCTGCCCGTTGCGAACCGCGGGCTTCTCCTTGATCGCCCCCACGGCAAGGATTGCCGCCTGCGGAGCATTGATCACGGCGGAGAAGTCGTCGATCCCGAACATCCCCAGGTTGGAGACCGTGAAGGTGCCGCCGGAGAGCTCGGGCGGGGTGATCGAGCCGTCGCGGACCTTGCCGGCCACGGCGCGCGAATCGGAGGCGATCTGCCGCAGCCCCTTCTTGTCGGCGTCGAAGACGGTGGGCACGATCAGCGCTTCCTGGGCCGCGACCGCCACCCCGACGTTGACCCGTGAGTAGAGCTCGAAGCGACCGTCCCGGTAGGCGCCGTTGACCTTCGGGAACTCGCCCAGGGCAATCGCGCACGCCTTCACGACCATGTCGTTGAAGGAGGGGACGACATCTCCCTCCTTGGAGGCCGACTTGATCGCCGCACGGGCGGCAACGGCCTTCGACATGTCGATCTCGGCTGAGAGATAGAAGTGAGGCGCGGTCGCCTTCGACTCCGACATGCGGCGGGCAACGGTCTGCTGCAGCTTGGAGAGCTCGCGGATCTCGACGTTGCCCTTGGCGGTTTCAGCCGCGGGGGCAGCTTCCGCAATCGGCGCTGCCGCCGAAGGCTCGGCCGCTTCCACATCAGCCTTGACGATCCGCCCGGAGGGCCCGGAACCCTGGAGACCGGAGAGGTCGATCCCGCGCTCCTTGGCCAGCCGGCGAGCTATTGGAGAGGCCTTGACCCGTCCGTTCCCCGGCGCGGGAACCGCGGCCGGCCTGGGCTCCGGAGCCGGGGGTGGCGCCGTGGCCTCCCCGCCGATCCGGGCTATGGGCGCCCCGATCGCAACCGTCGCACCCTCCTCCGCCAGGATTTCGGTCAGCGTCCCCGCGACGTCAGCCTCGTAGGCCATGTTCGCCTTGTCGGTTTCGATCTCCACCAGCTCTTCGCCGACCGCGACCTCGTCCCCCACCTGTTTGAGCCAGGCGAGAATCGTGCCCTCCTCCATCGAGTCGGAGAGCCGCGGCATGACCACGTCCTGAGCCGTCATCTGCGCCATCCCGCTATGCCCCGCTCTTCAGCTCGGCGCCGGCGCCGAGCCGCGCGGCGACCTCTGCGACGATCCGGCCCTCGGCCGGGAGGAACTCGTCCTCCAGCGAAGGGCTGTAGGGGATCGGGGTCTCGGGACAGGCGATCGCCCAGGCGTCGTCGAGGTCGTGCAGGCCCTCGGCGGCGACGATGCCGAGCAGGCCCGACGCCCAGCCGCCGACCAGCGGGCCCTCCTCGACCGCGACCAGGCGGTTGGTCTTCGCCACCGAACGCAGCACCGTCTCGGCGTCGAGCGGGCGCAGCGAACGCAGGTCGATTACCTCGGCCTCCACCCCGCGCTCGCTCAGCGCCTCGGCGGCGCGGAGGCAGTCCCGCACCCCCTTGGAGATCGAGACCAGGGTGACGTCGCCGCCCTCGCGGACGACCGCGGCCTCGCCGAGCGGCAGGATCTCCTCGGCCGGGACCGGGTCCTTGACCGAGTAGAGCCGCTTGTGCTCGAGGAAGACGACCGGGTTCTCGTCCCGGATCGAGGCCTTCAGCAGCGCCTTCGCGTCGCCGGCGGTGGCCGGGGCGACGACCTTGATCCCGGGGATGCCCTGCAGCCAGGGGATCGGCGACTGCGAGTGCATCGCGCCGAAGCGGCCGCCGGCGCCCATCGCCGAGCGCACGACGAGCGGCACGCTCGCCTGCTCGTTCGAGATGTACCAGTACTTCGCCGCCTGGTTGATCAGGCTGTCCATGACCAGCGGCAGGAAGTCGGCGAACATGATCTCCAGCACCGGGCGCAGGCCGGTGACGGCGGCGCCGAAGGCACCGGTCGCCATCGCCAGCTCGGAGATCGGCGTGTCGAAGACGCGCTCTGAGCCGTGCTTCTCATCCAGCCCCGGGGTGACCGCGAAGACGCCGCCGGCGACGGCGACGTCCTCGCCGAAGAAGATGACCCGCTCGTCGCGCGCCATCTCCTCGTCGAGAGCGGCGCGGATCGCCTCGCGGTACTCGATCGTCTCGGCCCCGCTCACTTGAACTCACCTCCGCCGAGCGCGGGGTCGGGGAAGGGAGCGGCGAGGCTCCGTTCCACCACCGTGTCCATCTCCGCCGTTACTTCGGCGTCGGCCGCGTCCAGCTGCTGCTCGGTGATGCCGTAGCGCTCGGCCAGCGAGGCCCGCGCCAGCAGCAGCGGATCGCGCTTGCGCCACGCATCGAGCTCCCCCGGCTTGCGGTACTTGCCCGGGTCGCTGCGGGAGTGGCCGACGAAGCGGTAGGTCAGCGTCTCCAGGAAGGCTGGTCCCTCGCCGGAGCGGGCGTGCTCGACCGCCTTCGCGGCGGCCTCGCGCACGGTCCAGACGTCGTTGCCGTCGACGGTCTGGGTGTGGATCCCCATCGCTTCGGGGCGCGCGGCGATCGCGCCGGCGGTGACGTTCTCGATCGGCGTGAACTCCATATATAGGTTGTTCTCGCAGACGAAGACGACCGGCAGGCGCTCGACCTGGGCCCAGTTGAGGCACTCGTGGAAGTAGGCCTGGTTGCTGGTGCCGTCGCCGAAGAAGGCGACGGCGACCGTGCCCGAGCCGAGCAGCTTGGCGCTGAGCGCGGCTCCGGTGGCGGCGCCGATGCTGCCGCCGACGATGCCGAAGCACCCGATCAGGCCGTTGTCGACGTCGATCACGTTCATCGACCCGGCCCGCCCGCCGCAGACCCCCGTCGCCCGTCCCAGCAGCTCGTCCATCAGCCCCTGCGCCGGAACCCCCAGCGCCAGGGTATGGCCGTGGCCGCGGTAGGTGCCGGCGACGCGGTCGCCCTCGCCGAGACAGGAGCAAACGCCCACGCCGCTCGCCTCCTGGCCGGAGTAGAGGTGGGTGGTGCCGTGGACCTCGCCCTTCTGGAAGAGGCTCTGGACGGTGTCCTCGAAGATGCGGATCAGGCGCATGCGGCGGTAGAGATCGAGCGCGGCATCGGCGTCGACCCCTCCCGGAGGCGCCTTGGTGATTGGCTTCTGTGCCATCGGCTCGCTCCTAGCTCTCGTGGTTCGCAGTTTGTGAAGGGACGCGGGCGGGTCGCTCGTAGGCGACCTCGACCAGCTCGAGCACGATCCCGAAGGGGTCGCGGAAGTAGACCCAGCGCCAGCCGGCGAGCACGCCCTCGTCGACGACGGTGACCTCGCTGAGGAATTCGACGCCCTTGGCTTCGAGCTCGGCCTTGGTCTGCTCGGCGCTCTCGACCTGGAAGGCGAGGTGGGTGGAACCGGTGCCGTTGGCGGGGACCGGCCGGCCGATCGGCGAGGGCGGCTCGGTGTACTCGAGCAGCTCGACGATCGCTTCGCCGCAGGCGAGGTTGACCTGGCGCAGCTTCGCCCCCGGCACCCCGACCGCGGGGCCGAGTGCGGGGTCGTCGAAGACGGGGCTGGGCGGATCGGCGAGCTCGAGCCCGAGCACGCCGGTGTAGAACTCGATCGCGCGGTCGAGGTCGGGCACGGTGATGCCGACGTGGTGGATCGCCCTCACCGGCCCTCCTCCCCGGCCCCGCCCGCAGCGACCCTTCGCAGCGCATCGGCGACCCGGGCCAGGTCCTCGTCGCCGCCCTCGAGGCCGGCGGCCAGGGTCATCGCCTCGGCGGCCGCGGAGGCGGCCAGCATCGGGATGCCGGCGCGCTCGCCGAGCTCGCGGGCGAGCGCCAGGTCCTTGCGCATCAGGTCGAGCGCGAAGGCGGTGGGAACCCCGTCGGGGTCGAGGAAGGCGGCTTCCTTGTAGCCGACGAAGGGCGAGGCGACGGCGCTCTCGGCGACCACCCTGTAGGCCTCGCCGCGCTCGATTCCGGCGCTCTCCGCCAGCACCAGCGCCTCGGCGAGGGAGTGCGCGGTCGAGGCGATCATCAGGTTCAGGGCCAGCTTCATCGCCGCCCCCGAGCCGGAGGGCCCGAGGTGGAACTGGGCTTTGCTCATCGCCCCCAGCACCGGCAGCGCCCGCTCGTAGGCGTCCTTCTCTCCACCCGCCATCACCGTCAGCGCCGCGGCCTCGGCGACGCTGGTGCTGCCGGAGACCGGGGCGTCGAGCATCCAGACGCCGCGCTCGACCGCGAGCGCGGCGAGCTCGCGGGCGGCGGCCGGGCCGATCGTGCTCATCTCGAGCAGGACCAGGTCGGGCCCGGCGCCGTCGAGGATCCCCTCCGGGCCGGCGATCAGCGCGCGCGCCGCCTCGCCGTCGGCGACCATCGTCACCACGACCTCGCTGGCGCGGGCCAGCTCGGCCGGGCTCGTGGCCAGCTTCGCCCCCGCGTCGAGCAGCGGCCGGCAGCGCTCCTCGGTGCGGTTGAAGACGGTGAGCGGGAAGCCGGCGGCGAGCAGGTTGCGGGCCATCGGCAGACCCATGCGGCCGATCCCGGCGAAGCCGACGGAGACGGGCGCGTTCACGCGGCGACCGCGACGACGATCTTGCCGGCGGCCCGTCCCTCCGCGAGGGGGACGAGGCCGTCGTCGACGATCCGCTCCAGCGGAATCACCCGATCCAGCACCAGCGCGGCGATCTCGCCGCCGGCCAGGACCTCGAGCGAGGCCGGCAGGTCGGTGCCGCAGACGTGGGCGACGGTGGTCTGCAGGTCGATCTCGCGCAGGGCGGCGTCGAACAGGTCCACCTCGGGCGGCTTCGCCTGCAGGCCGACGATCACGACCCGGCCGCCGCGCTTGGCGGCGTGGATCGCGGCGCTGGGACTGCCCGGCGCGCCGGAAGCCTCGATGACGACGTCGGCGCCCTCGCCGCCGGTCGCCTCGCGCACCGCCTTGGCGACGTCGTCCTCGCGGGCGTCGACCGTCGCGTCGGCGCCGAGCGCCCGCGCCACCTCGAGCCGGTGCGGGTCGATGTCGATCCCGACGAGGCGCTCGAGGCCGCGGCTGGCGGCGGCGCCGAGCACGAAGGCGCCGATGCCGCCGAGCCCGATCACCGCCAGCGTCTGCCCGGCGGCGACGCCGCCGCGCTCGAGCGCGTGGATCGCGACCGCCAGCGGCTGCGCCATCGCCGCGGCGTCGTCGTCGATCGCGTCGGGGACGACGCGGCAGATCGCGGCCGGGCTCAGAACCTGCTCCGCCAAGCCGCCGGGGGCGCTGAGGCCGAGCGTGTAATAGGAGGCGCAGAGATTGGTCCGTCCCGCCCGGCACCAGCCGCACTCGCCGCAGGAGACGCCGGCGCCGGAGACGACCCGCTCGCCGCCGCTGAAGCCCTCGACTTCGGAGCCGACCGCGGCGACGCGGCCGACGAACTCGTGGCCGAGGATCAGCGGGCCGATGTGGCCGCTGGCCGGGTGCGGAGCGCGCAGCGGCACCATCTTCGGTCCGTGCGCGTACTCGGAGGAGTCGGTGCCGCAGATCGCCGCCCGCACCGGTTCGATCAGCAGCTCGGCCGGCCCCGGCGGTCCCGGTTCAGACACACGCTCGACCCGGACGTCGCCGGGCCCGTGGAACACGGCGGCGCGCATCATGCGCGCTGGCCCGCGTTCCTGGCCTGGGTGTAGACGCCGGCGGCGAGCAGCACGAGGAAGCCGACGATCCAGTACTGCCAGGACTGGCCGAGGTCGAGGAAGGTCGTGGCGTTGATCGCCTGCTGCAGCAGCGCCGCGCCGAGCAGGACGCCGAGGAAGGAGCCGCGGCCGCCGAACAGGCTGGCGCCGCCGAGCACGACGGCGGTGATGCTGCTGAGCGTGTAGGTCACGCCCTGGGTCGGGTCGCCGACGCCGATCTGGGCCATCAGCATGATCGCGCCGAGGAAGGTGAAGAGCGAGCAGAGCACGTAGGCGCCGATCACGGTGCGGTTGGTCTTGACGCCGAGCCGGTGGGCGGCGTCCTCCTTGGAGCCGACCGCGCGCAGGTTGAGGCCCCAGCGGGTGCGCCGCAGCACGAACTCGAGGACGACGCCGAGGGCGACCGCGACGAGGAAGGCGACGGGGATGCCGGCGACCTTGGTTTTGATCGCGTCGGTGATCCCGGTGCTGATGAACCCGCCCTGCTGTTCGCGGACCAGCAGGGAGACGCCCTGCAGCGCCACGTACATCGCCAGGGTGGCGGCGATCGGCGTAAAGCGCGCGTACCTGATCAGGGTGCCGTTGACGGTGCCGACGAAGACGGCGGCGCCGATCATGATCGCGAAGCCGAGCACGACGGTCCCGGTCGACTTGCCTTCGACCGCGAAGTAGGAGGCGATCACCACCAGCAGCCCGGCCAGCGGCCCGACCGAGAGGTCGATCCCGGAGGTGAAGATGACCACCATCTGGCCGAAGCCGATGAAGGCGAGGGCCGAGATCAGCAGCAGCACCGAGTTGACGTTGATCGCGTTGAGCACGAGGTCGTTCTGGCTGTAGGTGTAGGCGCCGAACAGCGCGATCACCGCCAGCAGCACCGCGCAGGGGGCGAAGTCGCCCTTGGCGAAGCTGCGCAGGCGCGAGCGCCGGGAGTCGGCGGCGGACGTGGCGGCGCGGCCCTTCTTCGCCTTCTCCTCACGATGGGTGTTGGCGGTGACGATCTCGCGCGCGATCCCCTCCTCGCTGACGCCCTCGTCCTCCAGCTCGGCGACGACGGTGCCGCGGGAGAAGACGACGATGCGGTCGCAGAGCCCCTCCAGCTCGAGGCTGTCGGAGGAGGCGATCACGACCGGGATGCCGCGTTCGGCGATCTCGCGCAGGTTGCGGTAGATCTCGACCCGGGCGCCGGCGTCGACTCCCTGGGTGGGCTCGTCGACGAGGACCAGCGCCGGGTCGGAGAGCAGCGCCCGGGCGAGCGCCACCTTCTGCTGGTTGCCGCCGGAGAGGCTGGCGACCTGGGTCGCGATCGAGGGGGTCTTGACGTCGAGCGCCTGGCTCTGCTCGCGCACCGCCGCGGACTCCTCGCCGCGGCTGACGAAGCCGAGGTGGGCGAACTCCGGCAGGGCCGAGAGCGCCGCGTTCTCGCGCACCGAGAGGGACATCACCAGCCCCTCGTTGTGGCGGTCGGCGGAGATGTAGACGATGCCGGCGTCGTGCGCGGCCTTCGAGCGCCCAAGCTTCAGCTTGGTGTCGCCGAGGCGGACCTCGCCGGAGGCGCGCTCGAGACCGGCGAGCGCCCGCAGGAACTCGGTCTGGCCGTTACCCGCGATCCCGGCCAGGCCGACGATTTCCTTCGGGCCGACCTCGAGGTCGACGTGGTCGAAGCCGGAGCCGCCCAGGCCCTTGACGCTCAGCGCCGGGTCGCCCTCGCCGCGCTTCGCGCTCGACTTGTCGGGGAAGGCCAGGGAAAGTTTTCGGCCGACGATCAGGCGCAGCATCTCCTCGTCGGACATCTCCCCGATCGGGGCGCTGCCGCGGACCTCGCCGTCGCGCATCACGGTGACGCGGTCGGCGATCCGGCGCACCTCGGGCAGGCGGTGGGAGATGTAGATCACCGCGGCGCCACGGGCGGTGGCGGCTTTGACCTGTTCGAAGACGCGCTCGACCATCTGCTCGCCCAGCGGCGCGGTCGGCTCGTCGAGGATCAGCACCTTCGGCTCCAGCGCCAGCGCCTTGGCCAGCTCGACCAGCTGCCGCTGGCCGATCGAGAGCTCCTCGACCCTGGTCCCGAGGCGGACCTCGCTGCCGACCCGGTCGAGCTGCTCGCGCATCCAGTTGGCGCCGGCGGCGCCCCCGGTGGCGACCTCGCGGGGAGCGGCGATCGCCATGTTCTCGGCCACCGTCAGGTCCGGGAGCAGGGCCGGATCCTGGCGCACGATCGCCACGCCGGCCTCCTGCGCCGCGATCGGCTCGATGTTCCCGAAGCGCTCGCCGCCGAGTTCGATCGTGCCCTCGTCGGGAGCGATCGCGCCGGCGGCAACCGCCATCAGCGTCGACTTGCCGGCGCCGTTCTCGCCGAGCAGGGCGTGGACCTCACCGGCCGCGGCGGTGAAGGTGACGTCCCTCAGGGCGCGCACGCCGGGGAAGCTCTTGGAGATGCTCTCCAGGCGCAGGACGCCGGCGGCCTTCGGCGGCGGGCCGGTCTCGGTGGTCGGATTCTCAGTCGTCAGGCTCATGTCTGTTCGTTCGTGAGGCGGGCCGCGGGCGCGGGGAAGATCCCCGCGCCCGCACCGCCAGCCGCGCTATTTCAGGGATGCGGCCAGTTCTTCTTCGCTCAGGTGGGACGAGAGAATCGCTTCGCCTGAGATTTTTTCGTTGCATTCCACGGGGTGAGGCTTGCCGGTGATCGAGTCCTCGAACGGCTTCTGCGGGACCTCGGTCGAGGCGGGAGCTTCGCCGCCGGTCGCCTTCGCGACGGCGAACTGGACCGCGGTACGGACCATCCAGTTCTGCGAGTCGACGGTGTACAGCGGGAACCCGATTTTCTTCTGATCGCAGGAGAGTTCGTTCGAATCCTCGGTTGCGATCGGCGGGATGTCGCGGCCGGCCTGTTCGAACGCCGGGAACGCACTCGCGAGCGCGGCACCGAAGTCGGTCGTGATCGCGTCGATCTCGGGGTTCTTGGCCAGTGCCGCGGTGATCACCTGCTGGGTTTTGGCCGGATCCCAGTCGGTCGCCGCGAACGGCTCTTCGCCGATCGTTTCGATTTCAGTGCCCTCGAGCGCTTCGGCCATGCCTTCGTACTCTTCGACGCTCTGGGTGTTGCCGGCGGGACCGCCCAGCCTCAGGACCTTGCCTTTGCCTTTCAGCGCCTTGATCAGCCATTCGCCCCAGAGGATTCCGGCCTGTTTGAAATCGGTGGTGACGTAGTTGTCGTAGTTGACGCCTTCCTCACCGCCGGGGAAGACCCGGTAGGGGACCGTGACGACGCCGGATTTGTACATGTTGGTGATCGCCGGCAGCATCGATTTGCCAGCGTCGGGGAAGACGACGGCTGCGTCGACTCCCTGGGCGGCGAGGCCTTCGATGTCGGAGATCGCCTTCTGGGTGTCGCCCTGGCCGTCGGTGTACTTGAACTCAGTCACGCTCGGGCATTTGGCTGCCTCGTTTTCGGCCTCGGCAGTGGTGATCTTGCGCCAGTTGTTGTCGCCGAAGCCGTCGGCGAGCGCAAGCGTGATTTCCTCTTCGCCGCACCAGGAGGGCACGCTGCTGCTCGCGGTGGTGTTCTCGCCGCTTTCCGAACTGCTCGTTTCGGGCTCGCTCGAGCTGCTGTCGCTCGAAGACCCCCCGCAGGCGGCAAAGGCCAACGCAAGAACCAGAGCCACGGCCGCCAGGACCGCGCCTCGCTTTGGGTCCAGCTTGAGATTCATCTCCACTCCCTCATCCAATGATTCGTTTTTTTAAATGTCGTTTCCCACGTGTGCCTCGAAGGAAGATCACGTTGGTGCGGTACTGGTGGCCGGTCGGCTCCCGCCCTCCCGGCCGTTGCTGCGGAGCCGCTCCTTCAGGCGACCCCATGGCACGCTGTAGATCGCGATGCCAATTGCCAGTGCCCCTGCCTGAACCAGGTACTGAACGGCGGACTTGACGCCACTGGTCAGGACGAACTGGTCGAGCTGGCTGATGAAGAGCGCGCCGACGGCGGTGGCGATGACGCTGCCGCGACCGCCGAGCAGGGAGGTGCCGCCGAGGACCACCGCGGCGACGGTGGGCAGCAGGTAGGTGTCCCCCTGGAAGGCGCTGGGCGACTGCACGATCCCGGCGAGCAGGACGCCGGCGCTGCAGTAGAGGAGGTTGGCTCCGACGTAGGCGCCGATCTGGTACCTGGTGATCTCCAGGCCGGCGGCGCGGGCCGCGCGCGGGCTCGCCCCCACCGCCTCGAAGCGGCGCCCGATCACGGTGCGCTTGACGATCAGCGCCACGACCAGGGTGATCGCGATCGCGATCGCGACCGGGGTCTTGATCCCCAGCACCGAGCCGGAGACGAACTCCTGCAGGGTCGTGGTGGTGGTCGCGGTGGTGCCGTTGGAGACCTGCAGGTTGACGCCGTACAGGAGCGCGTTCATCCCCAGCGTGGTGACGATCGCGGTGATCCCGATCCGGCTGACGATGGTGCCGGCGATCAGGCCGGCGACGATCGCGCAGCCGTAGGCGAGCAGCAGGGCCTCCGGCAGCTTGCTGGAGTCGCCGGCCGGGTGGTGGGTCATGATCACCACCGTCAGCGAGATCATGCCCGGCACCGAGAGGTCGATCCCGCCCTGCTGGATGACCAGCGTCTGGCCGACGGCGGCGATCGCCAGCACCGCCGCGAACGGCAGCATGCCGTTGATCGCGCCCTGGCTGGTGCTCTGCGGCTCGACGATCGCGCTGATCGCGAACAGCAGCACCGTGCCGACGACGATCACGGCCGAAGCCGGCCAGGCCCAGTCGGCCCAGATGGCGGTCAGCCGCTGCACGACCCTCTCCATTGCTCGCGGCGCACCTCAGGCCCCCACGCTTGCGGTCTCGCCGACCAGGTCGGCGCCGCGGACGTAGGTGCGGCCGGCGACCAGCAGCTCGTCGGCGGGGAAGCGGGTGAGGATGCGGTTGCCATCGGCGGTGACGAGGATCTCCTCCTCGATCCGCGCGGCGGAGACTCCGTCGCCGGCAGCGCAGTAGGTCTCGAGCGCGAAGACCATGCCCTGCTCGATTTCAACCGGGTTCTCGAGACTGTGCAGGCGCGAGATCATCGGCGACTCGTAGAGACCCACACCGAGGCCGTGTCCGAACTGGAGCCCGAAGCAGGACTCCTCGTCGTCGAAGCCGAGCTCCTGTGCGGTCGGCCAAACGGAGGCGATCTGGTCGGTCATGGCGCCGGGCCGGACCAGGTCGATCGCGTCGTCGAGCCACTCGCGGCACTGCTTGTAGGCGTCGATCTGGGCCTGGTTGACGCCGCCGACGCAGAACGTGCGGTAGTAGCACGTCCGGTAGCCCATGAAGGAGTGGATGATGTCGAAGAAGGCCTGGTCGCCGGGCCGCAGCAGGCGGTCGGAGAAGACGTGGGGGTGCGGGATGCAGCGGTCGCCGGAGACCGCGTTGATCGCCTCCACGTGCTCGGAACCGAGCTCGAAGAGGAGCTTGTGCGCGTCGGCGACGATCTCGCGCTCGGTCACTCCCGGGCGCAGCATTTCGTAGATCCGCTCGTAGACGGCGTCGACGATCGCGGCGGCGTGGTCGAGCAGCGCCACCTCCTCGTCGGTCTTGATCGCCCGCGCGGCCAGCATCGCCTGGGAGCCGTCGGCGGTGGCGACGCCGGCCCGGGTGAGGGCGTTGAGCGCGACCATGTCGGTCATGTCGATCCCGACCGGCTCGCCCTCGAGGCCGCGCTCGCGCAGCTCGTGGGCGATCTTGCCGGCGAGCGAGTCCGGCACCCCGGTTTCGTCCGGCATCGCGCCGCGCATCGGGGTGACGCCGCCGCGGAAGTTCTCCGGCGGCAGCCAGGGGGCGTAGAGCTGGTGGTGGCGGGCGGCCGAGCCGAAGTCCCAGAGGACCGGGGCGCCGTTGCGGGGCAGCAGCACGAAGCGGGCGTTCTTGTCGCGGGCCCACTCCCCGATGTGGGTGCTGGTGACGTAGCGGATGTTGTTCGGGTCGAACAGCAGCAGCGCGCCGAGGTCGGACTCCGCGAGCGCGGCCTGGGCCCGGGCGAGCCGGTCCGAGCGCAGCTTGGCGAAGTCGATCCGCTGCTCCCAGTCGACACCCATGGTGGCGCCGCGCGAAGCGATGTGAGTCATCGGCTAACTGCTCCTTTCTCTCCGTCAAAGTGGCGGCACCCTGTCGCCCGCGGGGTAGTAAATCAGATTGAACGGCAGCGTCAAGCTTGTCGAGTTCTATTAACGAAATGTCCACGAAGCGCGCCTGATTCGCGACTGATCGCCCAGCCTGAGTGCGTCCCCCCGAATGTGGGGGGTTGTTTAGTAACTTTGAAAGATGATGGTTCCGGGACCGGTCGGGGAGCGCCTGCGGGAGCACCGCCAGGAGGCCGGAATGAGCCTGCGCGGCCTCGCTCGCGCGGTCGGCGTCTCCCCCAGCCTGATCTCGCAGATCGAGCACGGCAAGGCGACGCCCTCGGTCGGCACCCTCTACGCGATCGTCTCCGAGCTGGACATCTCGCTCGACGAGCTCTTCTTCGACGGCCCGCGCGGCGGCGCCGCGGCGGCGGCCCTGCCGCCTGAAGCCGACCCGGCCGATTTCCCCAGCTCGCTCTCCAGCCAGTGGGAGGCGCCCAGCGAGGGACCGGTGCTGCGCGCCGCCAACCGGCTCACCCTCACGCTCGCCACCGACGTCCGCTGGGAGCGCCTCACCGCCTCCCACGACCCCCGAGTCGAGTTCCTCTACGTCACCTACCCGGTCGGCGGCGAGTCCTGCCCCGCCGACGACCTGATGCAGCACAGCGGCACCGAGTACGGCCTGGTGCTGTCGGGGCGGCTCGGCGCCACCGTCGGCGAGGAGTCCTACGAGCTCGGTACCGGCGACTCGATCGCCTTCGACTCCACCACCCCGCACCGCATCTGGACGACAGGCGAGGAGCCGGCGACCGCCGTCTGGACCGTGGTCGGCCGCGAGGGCGACCCGCGGGTCAGCTGAGCGGTCGCCGCCCTACCGGGTGGCGACGAGGATCTTAATCTGGTCGCCCTCGGGGTCGATCAGGCGCTCGAAGCCCGCCTCGACCGTCTCCTCCAGGGTGGTGCGGTCGCTGACCGCGCGCTCCACCGGGAAGGCCCCGGAGGCGACCATCGCCGTGATCCGCGGCCAGTCGTGGACCGAGTAGCACCAGTTGCCGACCAGGGTCAGCTCGCGCTCGGCCAGGTCCATCGCGTTGAAGGCGGCGTCCTTGACGTGGAGCCCGACCTGGCTGATCGTGCCGCGGGCGCGGGTGCCGTCGAGGCAGGCGCGCAGCGCCGGCTCGTTGCCGGCGCACTCGATCGCGACGTCGACCCCGAGCCCGCCGGTGCGCTCGCGCAGCTCCGCGGCGACGTCGGTCCGGGTCGGGTCGAAGGCGGCCGTCGCCCCGAGCGGCTCTGCGCGGGCGGCGCGGCGCGGGTTCGGCTCGGAGAGGTAAACCTCTCCGGCGCCGGCCGCCCGGGCAGCTAGAACGGCAAGCGCGCCGATCGGCCCGGCGCCGGTGACCAGCACGCGGTCGCCGGGCTGCACGCCGGCGCGGGCCACGCCCCAGGCGGCGACGGCAGCCGGCTCGATCAAGGCGCCCTGCTCGTAGGAGACCTCGTCCGGCAGCGGCCAGGCCTGGTAGGACTCGACCACGGCCGCATTCGCCAGCCCGCCCCACTCCCAGCTGAGGCCGACGCAGCCCATCTTCACGCAGAGGTGGTTGAGGCCGCGCACGCAGAAGTCGCACTCGCCGCAGTAGGCCAGCGGCATGATCGAGACGCGGTCGCCGGGGCGGACCTTCTCGACCGCGGAGCCGACCGCGACGACGTCGGCCGAGAGCTCGTGGCCGAGGATCTGCGGCAGCTGGGTGCCGGTCAGGGGGTGCGGCTCGGTCGGGGTGACGATCGGGCCGGCGACGTACTCGTGCAGGTCGGTGCCGCAGATCCCGCACCAGCGCGGCTCGATCAGCACCTGGGTGGAGCCGAGCCGCTCCGGGTCGGGCGCGGGGACGTCCTCGACCCGGATGTCCTTGACGCCGTAGTAGCGCGCTGCTCGCATCTCACTCATTGACCATCTGCACCTTGACGTTGCGGTCGGTCTGCTGCGCCGCGTCGAGCGCCTCGGTCGCCTCGGCCAGCGGGAAGCGCGCCGTCACCACCGGCGCCAGGTCGATCCCGGTGCCGGCGAGGAAGCGCAGCGCCGCCGGCCAGACGTTGGGGGAGCCGATGATCCCGCGCGCGGTCAGCGACTTCGACTGGATCTGGCCGAGCTTCGTCTCGGCGCTGCCGCCGGTGTCGATGCCGACGAAGACGACCCGCGCCTCGAAGCCGGCGATGTCGAGCGCCGAGGCCATCGCCAGCGGGGCGCCGGAGGCCTCGAGCACTACCTGTGGGGCGGCGCCGGCGACGGCGGCGATCTTCTCGGCCAGGTCCGGTCCGGGCTCGAACGCGGCCACGGCGCCCATCCGGGTGGCGATCTCGCGCCGCTCGGCGACCGGGTCGACGACGATCGCGTTCGCGCCTTTGCCGGTGCAGGCGGCGAGGCAGCAGAGCCCGATCGGGCCGGCGCCGAGGATCGCGACGGTGTCGCTGGCGTCGACCCCGCCGGCGGCGACGGTCGCGTAGTAAGCGACGGTGAAGGGCTCGACCAGCGCCCCCTGGGCGTGGGAGAGCTCAGCCGGCAGCTTGTGCAGCCACTCGGGGCGGACCTTGAAGTACTCGGCGGCGGCGCCGGAGATCGAGAAGCCGAAGTGGTCGGTGCCGATCACGCACTCGCCGACGACGCGGTCGCCGGGGGCCACCGAGGTCACCTCCCGCCCCACCTCGACGACCTCGCCGGACCACTCGTGGCCCGGGATCATCGGGTACTCGACGGGAATGATGTAAGTCCCGTCCAGGAGCTCGAAGTCCGAGTGACAGACCCCCACCGCGCGCGAGGCGACGAGGACTTCGTCGGGCCCGATCTCGGGGCGATCGATGTCGACCACCTCGGCCCGACCCGGCTCGCGGATCATCAGTGCCTTCAACGCGACCTCTCCTTCCCATCGTTTGCTGTTTAGCTATGTTAAACGAAATTGGGCAATGTCAAATGCCGTGTAGTCAAGCTTAAAACCTGCTTGTTTCTCGCGGCCCCGAACCAGGAGAGACCATGAGCGCCGAGCAGCCGCTGTCTTCGCACCCGATGAAGGTCACCGTCGACGGGACCCCCCAGGATCCGGCCCTGAAGGCTGAGGACGGCTGGATCGACATGGACGTCAGGTGGCTGGTCACCTCCGAGACGGTCGGGTCCAAAGACTCGGTCTTCGGCCTCACCGTCTTCCCCCCCGGCGCCAAACACGACATCCACCGCCACCCGCACGCGGAGGAGGTCGAGTACATCGTCTCCGGCTCCGGCGTCGCCCAGGTCGGCGACGACGACGTCGAGATCTCCGCCGGCGAGCTCGTCTTCGTGCCCGCCAACGAGTACCACGGCTTCCACAACACCTCCGACGGCGAGACCGTGATGGTCTGGACCTACGCGCCCGCGGCCAGCCTCGAGGAGGCCGGGTACATCCGCAAGGCCGACGACGAAGCGAATTCCGCCTGATCTTCGCGCGGCGGGGCTGGCGGGCTCGGCGCTACTTGGCGTCGAGCCAGTCGCTGCCGATGCCGATGTCGACCTCGAGCGGCGGGTCGAGCTCGTAGGCGGCGCACATCTCCCGCTCGACCAGCTCGGCCGCGCCCTCCATCTCCCCCGGCGGGCCCTCGAAGAGGAGCTCGTCGTGGATCTGCAGGACCAGCCGGGTCTCCCCCCCGGCCTCGCGCATGGCGGCCTGGCAGCGCACCATCGCCACCTTGATGATGTCCGCCGCGGTCCCCTGGATCACGGTGTTGACGGCGAGCCGCTCGCCCAGCCGGCGGGTGTTGGGGTTGGCCGAGCGCAGCTCCGGGATCGCCCGCCGCCGTCCCATCAGCGTCGTCACGAACCCCTCCTCCTGCGCCCGCTCGACCACCTCCTCGCGGAAGGCGCGCACCGCCGGGAAGCGCTCCAGGTAGCGGGCGACGAATTCCTCCCCCTCCTTGCGCGGGATGTTCAGACGGTCCGCCAACCCGAATCCGGTCAGCCCGTAGACGATCCCGAAGTTGACCATCTTCGCCTTCGAGCGCTGGCCGACATCGACCTCGTCGCGGGAGATCTCGAAGACCTCCGCCGCGGTCGCCGCGTGGACGTCTTCGCCGGCGTGGAAGACGTCTTTCAGCACCTGCTCGTCGGCGACGTGGGCGAGCACCCGCAGCTCGACCTGGCTGTAGTCGGCGGAGAGCAGGCGGGCGCCCTTCTCGGCGACGAAGCAGGCGCGGACGGGGCGGCCGATCTCGGTCCTGATCGGGATGTTCTGCAGGTTCGGGTTGGTGCTGGAGAGGCGGCCGGTGGTCGTCGCCGCCTGGTTGAAGGTGGTGTGGACGCGGCCGGTCTCGGGGTCGATCAGGTCCGGCAGCGAGTCGAGGTAGGTGTTCTTCAGCTTGGTCAGCTCGCGCCAGGACTCGATCTTCTCGACGATCGGGTGCTCGTCGCGAATCTGGGCGAGCACCCGGGCGTCGGTCGAGAACCCGGTTTTGCCGCGGCGCTTGCGGGTCAGCTCCAGCTTCTCGAAGAGGATGCGGCCGACCTGCTGCGGCGAGCCGATCGTGAACTCCTCCTCGGCCAGCTCGAAGATCTCCTTCTCCAGGGTCGCGATCCGCTCGCCGAAGCCGGCGCCGACCTCGGCCAGGCGCTCGGCGTCGAGCTTCAGCCCCTCCCTTTCCATCGCCGCCAGCACCGCGATCAGCGGCAGCTCGACCTCCTTCAGCAGACCCTCCAGCCCCAGCTCCTCGATCCGCGGCCGCTGAACCTCGGCCAGCGCCGCGACCAGGCGCGCCTCCTCGGCCGGGTCGAGGCCGGACTCGACCTCCTCGCCGAGCGAGAGCTGGGCCTCGTCCCCGGGCTCGGCGGCGGCGCCCTCGGCGAGGCCGATCCCGGCGTCGGCGGCGAGCTCGGTCAGCTCATAGGTGCGGCGCTGCGGCTCCAGCAGGTAGGCGGCGATCATCGTGTCGTGGCCGAGCCTGAGGTCGGCGCCCTCGCGGGCGGCGGCGGCGAGCAGGCCGTGGCGGCCGCCGCCGAGCGACTTCAGGTCGTGGCCGGCCAGCGGCCGCTGGCCAAGGCCGACGGCGAGCTCGTCGAGGCTCGAGCTGCCGGTGAGGATTCGCTCCGCCTCGGCCGCGGCCCAGCGGTCGCCGTCGATCGCCAGTGCCACCGGGCCCTCGCCGAGGTCGTCGAGGGACCCCTCCGCGGCCTCGACCTCGAGCTCGGTCTCGACCTTGCGCCCGGGCACGGCCGCACCCTCCGGCAGCGCTTCTTCCAGCCGCTCCAGCACCGCCCGCAGCTCGAACTCGCGCATGAAGTCGCGCAGGGCGCCGCGGTCGGGCTCGGCGCTCATCGCCGCCGCCAGGTCGACCCCGGTCTCGAACTCGTCCTGCAGCGTCGCCAGCTGCTTCGACATCCGCGCGTCGCCGGCGTGCTCGGTCAGGTTCTGCTTGCGTTTGGCGCCCGAGATCTCGTCGACGCTTTCCAGCACCTTTTCCAGGGTGCCGAACCTCTGCAGCAGCTGCGAGGCAGTTTTCTCGCCGATCCCGGGGACGCCGGGGATGTTGTCGGAGGTGTCGCCGCGCAGCCCCATCAGGTCGGTGATCGACTCCGGCGGCACCCCGTAGCGCTCCTCGACCGCGGCCGAGTCGTAGATCTTGGTCTCGGTGATCCCGCGCGAGGTGCTCATCACCCGCACCCCCTCGCCGACCAGCTGGTAGGCGTCGCGGTCGCCGGTCACGACCATCACCTCGATCCCCTCTTCGCGCGCCTGGCGGACCAGGGAGGCGATCACGTCGTCGGCCTCGTAGCCCTCGACCTTGACGTTGGTGTAGCCGAAGGCCTCGACCAACGGCATCAGGTGCGGCCATTGCTCGCGCAGGAGGTCGGGGCGCGGCTTGCGCCCGGCCTTGTAGAGGTCGTAGGTGACCTCGCGTCCCGACATCCCCGCGTCCCAGGCGACCACGACGCCCTGCGGGTGGTGCTCGTCGATGATCTTGACCAGCATCGAGGCGAGCCCGTAGATCGCGTTGGTCGGCCGCCCGTCGCTGGTCCCGATCGACTCCGGCAGCGCGAAGAAGGCTCGGTAGGCGAGCGAGTTGCCGTCGATCAGGAAGAGCTGGGGCGCGTCGGCGGGCATCGGTGCGCACTCTATGAGGACGGGAGGCCAAGGACTTCGCCCAGCTCCGCAACGACTTCGGCTGGGTGGTCGCGGAGCTGGGCTCCGGTGTAGCGGTGCACGATCAGGCCGAGACGGCGGAGGACGAGGTCTCTTTGGTGGTCGTCCTCGAAGGCGATGTGGCCGCGGTGGTAGAGGTAGCCGTCGGTTTCGACGACGAGGCGCTGGGCGCGCCAGAGGAAGTCGACGGTGAGGCGACTGATGCGGGCGTTGACCTCGGGGGCCGGCAGGCCGTGGCGCCGGCAGAGGCGGAGGAAGTCGCGCTCGAGGTCGCTGCGCGTGCGATCGGTCTCGGTGGCGCCGAGGGAGTGCCCGGCGAGCTCCGCCTGGCGGATTGCGCGGCGACAGAGGTGGTCGGGGACGGCGCCCGGCAGGTCTTCGAGGGTGCGGGGGACGGTGGTGACGGGAATGCGGCTGCGGATGGTGGTGAGGGCGCGGGGGCGCTCGTGGTTCGAGACAGAAGCAATGAGGGAGGGGCAGCGATGCAGCCGGACTCCCTTTCGTTTCCCACGGCCGGTGTGCGACGGGACTGAAACGTGACTCGGACCGTCGAGAGGGCGCAGCAGGCCCCAAAGCACGGCCGCGCTCCCGTGGCTCAGAACCGCCCCCTCCCCACAGGCGAGCACCGCCGCCATCCACCGCGCCTCGGGGCTCAACGGCGGGTGTCCCACCGAATAGACGCCCCGATACACGCGATGCAGCCGACCGGCGCGCGCCCGCTTCGCGATCGCCTCTCGACTCAAGCCAACCTCGCGTAGCTGCGAAACCGTCACAACTCCGTGCTGCCGAGCCGCGACCTTCGCGATCGCAGCATCCCTTGAGCCGCGCGGGGCGAGTTTGTCAACCATAGGTTGACTAAGTCGCCCCGCCCCGAATCCTCGCCCCCCCTTAGTTGTGGGCGGTTAGGCGGTGGACCACGGTGCGCGGAGTGCCGACCTCGGGGTCGAAGCCGACTCTGACCTTGAGCTTCAACGGACCGGGCTCGAGCGCGGTCAGCGCTGGCTTGGGGAGCTTGCAACGGAGCGTGAGACGGCCGGGCGCGCCGCGGCTGCTGCGATCGGTGCAGAGAGTTGCACGGCGTCCGGCCAGGCGAGCGGTCACCTGCTGCGTCGCGGCGGCCGGCCCGGTGATCTGAAGGTGAGTGACAACGAACGCACCGACCACCTTGGAGCGGCCGATCTTCGCCGTGGTGGGAGGAACGACCCGCCGCTCCGACTGGGGCTGCTGTGGCTTTTCGGGCTGCCGCAATTCTTCCGTGCAGGGGCTTTCGTTGACCGGGACCTCGGGCGTTTCCGTGCCCAGGTAGTCGTCCAGTTCCCCGGGGCGGCCGGCGATGAGGGCGCGCGTTTCCTCGACGCCCTCGGCGATTTCCTCGGTGTCGTAGACGCGCCGCTGTTCCGATTCCCTCCGCTGCCACCGGGCCAGCTTCTCGGGGATGCAGAACGCCTGCCGATCGAGTCCCAGTCCGGGCACGGCAGCTCGCACTTCTTCCAGTCCCTGCTCGTATAGCGCCTCGCAGGTTTCGTCTGCGAGGCATTTGTTGAAGAGGAGCCCACCGGCGGGCTCGTCGAATTCCATCTCTATCTCCCAGGTCTGGTCGGCTCCCCAGGGCAGCATCTCGAAGACGCCGGAATCGAGGCTGTGGAGGTAGTAGTTGTTCGGCCGGAAGGGGGCCTGCACCCCGGCGTAGCCGTCCCAGTGGCTGGCGTAGCGCTCGACCGCCCAGACGCGGGTCATCCGAGTCAGGTCGGCAGTGGCGGCCATCCCTTCCGACCAGTCGCCTTCGACGTCGTTGGCGGCGGCGATCAGCGCATCGAGGTCGGTCAGATCCCCCTCGTCGCCACGATCGACCTCGAAGGTGCCAGCCTCGCCCGTCCTCACGTCGACCCCCGGCGCGTCGGCCTCGTAGAGGTGCTGGGTCGACGCGAAATGGGCTCCCAGGAAGATTTTGTCGAGCGTCTCGATGTTGAGGTAGACGCCAAAGAACTCGCCGTTCACGCGGACGAGGGCGTAGCCGGTGCGCGAAGCGGGCAGGTCGAGAGCGCGGAAGATCTCGTAGGTGAGGGTCTCGTGGACCATTGAGGCGTCCTGGACCATGTTGTTCAGCGTCAGCCGCTGCAGGCCGAAGAAGAGCTGGTCGTCGACGAATTTGTCGAAGCGGATTTTGAAGGCCGCCTTGCCGGTTTTGATCGGTTCGAAGGAGCCGGCTCCGCCCTTGAGGCGGATTCCGACGTCTTCGAAGCCCGCTTTGGTGACGCCGCCCACCTTCAGCTCGAACGTCCCATGGACCTCCTCGCCGGGTTCCGCTTCGAGTTCGTCGAGCTCCGCTTCGGAGAGCCCGCCGAGATCGATTTCCACCAGCGTTTCGGGCTGGTACATCCACTCGACCTCGTCGGCGGCCGACGTGGCCGGCGCGAGCGCCCACAGAGCAGCGACCAGCACGAATGGCGAAAGCACCCAGAGCGCCAGCGTCCGGGTGTCCTGCTCACTCCGCATCCGACGCAGGCTAGTGAGAACCGAGACCTCGTGCGTACCTGAAATCTGAACTTCCCCCGGAGGGGGATCGCCCCACCGCCAGATTGCGCAGGGAGCCTGGGGGAAGCGAATCTGATTCGATAGCCGCCCATGGCGGTCAGCGCTCAATACAGCGTCACGATCCGGGTCGAGCTCGACGCGCGCCAGGAGCCCCTGGGCAAATTGACGGCCTCGATCGCCGAGGCCGGCGGCCAGCTGCAGGGCGTCGACCTGGTGCCGGGCGCCGGCTCCGAGGGCAAGCGGGTGCGCGAGTTCACGATCGACGCCGCCGACCGCGAGCACTGGGAGCGGATCCTGCGGGCGATCGGCTCGACCCGCGGCGCCCGCGTCCTCGAGTACGTCGACCGCACGATGCAGATGCACCGCGGCGGCAAGATCGAGGTCACCAACAAGTACCCGCTGAAGACGCGCGACGACCTCTCGATGGCCTACACCCCGGGCGTCGCCCGCGTCTGCATGGACATCCACGCCGACCGCACCAAGGCCTTCGAGTACACGATCAAGAAGAACACCGTCGCCGTCGTCTCCGACGGCAGCGCCGTGCTCGGCCTCGGCAACATCGGGCCGGAGGCGGCGATGCCGGTGATGGAGGGCAAGGCGATGCTGTTCAAGGAGTTCGCCGGCGTCGACGCCTTCCCGGTCTGCCTCGACACCCAGGACGCCGACGAGATCGTCCACGCGGTCGAACTGATGGCCCCGACCTTCGGCGGCGTCAACCTCGAGGACATCTCCGCCCCGCGCTGCTTCGAGATCGAGGAACGGCTGACCAAGTCGCTCGACATCCCCGTCTTCCACGACGACCAGCACGGCACCGCGGTGGTGACGATGGCGGCGCTGTTCAACGCCTTGAAGATCGTCGGCAAGCCGATCGAGGACCTGCGGGTGCTGGTGGTCGGCCTCGGCGCCGCCGGCGTCGCGGTGACGAAGATGATGCTCGCCTCGGGGGTCACACAGGTGGTCGGCTGCGACCGCAAGGGCGCCGTCTCGACCGCTCGCGAGGACTACGTGTCGGGCGAGATGAACGCGGCCAAGCGCTGGTATGCGGAGAACACCAACCCCGGCGGCGTCTCCGGCTCGCCGGACGAAGCCCTGGAGGGCATGGACATGTTCATCGGCCTCTCCGGCCCCGGGATCATCCAGGCCGAGTCGCTGGGGAAGATGAACGACGACGCGATCGTCTTCGCGATGGCCAACCCGACCCCCGAGGTGATGCCCGAGGAGGCCGCTCCCTACGTGCGGATCATGGCCACCGGCCGCTCCGACTACCCGAACCAGATCAACAACGTCCTCTGCTTCCCGGGGATCTTCCGCGGCGCCCTCGACGCCGGCGCCCCGACGATCACCGAGGAGATGAAGCTGGCGGCCGCCAAAGGCATCGCCGAAGTCGTCACCGACGAGGATCTGGCCGAGGACTACATCATCCCCAGCGTCTTCAACCGCGACGTGGCGCCGAAAGTGGCCGCCGCCGTGATCGAGGAGGCGAGGCGCGAGGGGATCGCGCGGCGCACCGAGGAGACCGGGACTTTCAGCACCCTCGAGACCGGGTAGAGAGGTCCTCATGAAGGTCCTCGTCACTGGAGCGAGCGGCCTGATCGGATCGGCGCTCTGCGACGCCCTGCTGGCCAGGGGCGACGAGGTCGTGGGACTGACCCGAGACCCCGAGCGGGCTCGCTCCAGCAAGCCAAAGATCGCCTGGCACGCCTGGGAGCCGACCCTGGAACGCCCGTCCGCGGCCGCTTTCGAGGGCATCGACGGCGTCGTCAACCTGGTCGGCGAGAAGATCAACCAGCGCTGGAGCGAGGAGGCGAAGCAGCGGATCATGGAGACGCGGCGGACCGGCACCCGCAACCTGGTGCAGGCGATCGCCGCGCTTGAGCGGCGCCCGAGGGTCCTCGTCAACCAGTCGGCGATCGGCTACTACGGCGACCGCGGCGAGGCGATCGTCGGGGAGACCGAGGGGCCGGGCGAGGGCTTCGACACCGAGGTCGTCGCCGCCTGGGAGCAGGCCGCCGGTGAAGTCGAGGGCAGTGGCGTTCGACTCGTGATCCTGCGAACCGGCCACGTGCTCGACGCGGGCGGCGGCCTGCTCGGCGAGCTGCTCACTCCCTTCAAGCTGGGAGTCGGCGGCCCGCTCGCCGGCGGTGCCCAGTACCTCTCCTGGATCCATATCGACGACGAGGTGGGAATCACCCTCTGGGCGCTGGACAACGAGAGCGTCAGCGGCGTCCTCAACGCGACGGCGCCGAACCCGGCGACCAACCGCGACTTCTCGAAGGCACTGGGACGGGCGCTGGGCCGCCCGGCGGTGACCCCGGTCCCCGGCTTCGTCCTCGACCTCAAATTCGGCCGCGAGTTCGGCGCCGTCCTGCGGGGCGGGCAGCGCGTCGTGCCCCACCGAGCGCTGGACCTGGGCTACGAGTTCAGCCACCCAGATCTCGACCAGGCGCTGAAGGACCTGCTCTAGCCTTGCGACGCGTCGAGGGCTTCGCCGACCTGGTCGCGGAGGGAGCCCGGATCGGCTTCGGCGATCGCGCCGAGGGTCTGCTCCATCGCCGCCTGTCCTGAGCTCGCCGCTGCCCAGGGGATGCCGGCGGAGTCGAGGATCGGGTGCGTGAAGCGGGCGGCCTTCGCGCCGACCGATTCCAGGTAGGCGACAGCGGTCGAGTCCTCGGTCGCGCGCCGCGCGTTGGCGCCGGCGATGGCGAGGTCGAGGCGGTCGCCTGCTTCCGCGGGCGAGAGGCAGACGGCACGGACCCGAAGGTCCCCTGCCTTGCCCCCGGCCTCCGCCAGCGCCTGCTTCGCCCCCGCGCAGAGCCCCGAGTCGACGTAGACCCCCACCGTCGCCCCAGATGACACCCCGCCCTCTCCCCCACAGCCGGCAAGCAGCGCCGTCAGCGCGAGCGCGGTGAGAATTGCTGGGACGCAACGCACGGGCGACGACCCTACACTCGCTCGCGATGCGAATTGGAGTACTCACGGCGGGTGGGGACTGCCCCGGGCTGAACGCGGCGATCCGCGCGGTCGCGCGCTCGGCGATCTACGGCGGCGACGAAGCGGTCGGGATCCGGCGCGGCTACCGCGGCCTCGCCTACGGCGAATACGCCCCACTCGACATGCAGAGCGTCGCCGGCATCCTCCACCTCGGCGGCACGATCCTCAGCACCTCCAGCTTCGAGCCGCTGCGCGAGGGCGCGATCGAGCCCGTCAAGCAGGCCTTCGCCGACCAGGACCTCGACGCCGTGGTCGCGATCGGCGGCGAGCACACGATGGAGATCACCCGCCAGCTCCACGCCGACCACGGCCTGCCGCTGGTCGGGGTGCCGAAGACGATCGACAACGACGTCGGCGGCACCGACTTCACCTTCGGCTTCGACACCGCGGTGCAGATCGTCACCGACGCGATCGACCGCCTCCACACCACCGCCCAGTCGCACGACCGGGTGATGGTGGTCGAGGTGATGGGCCGCAGCACCGGCTGGATCGCCGCCTACGCCGGGCTCGCCGGGGGCGCCGACGGGATCGTCATCCCCGAGGCGACGACCACCGTCGAGGAAGTCGCGGAGGGCGTGATGCGCCGCCACGACCGCGGCAAGGACTTCTCGATCATCGTCGTCGCCGAGGGCGCCAAGCTGGCCTTCGCCAGCGGCGAGGAACGGCTGATCCAGCCGGTCAAGGAGACCGACGAGTACGGCTACCCGCGGCTGGGCGGGATCGGCGGCGCCCTCGCCTCCGAGCTGGAGGCGCTGACCGGGTACGAGACGCGGGTGACCGTGCTGGGGCACGTGCAGCGCGGAGGCACGCCGACCTCGACCGACCGGGTGCTGGCCACCCGCTTCGGCGCCTTCGCCTACGAGCTGGCCAAACGCGGCGAGTTCGGCCAGATGGCGGCGATCCACGGGACCGAGATGGTCGGCATCCCGCTCGAGGAAGCAATCAAGGTCAAGAACGTCGACCTGGGGATCCTCGACATTGCCAAACGCTTCTACACCTGAGAAGGTGGACGAATGACTGATCCCGTCGACTTCGGCGCCGTCACCAAGATCCAGCAGGGAATCTGGTCCAAAGGCGACTTCGCGATGGTCGCGAACATCGTCTTCAACGCCAGCGAGATGCTGGCCGAGCACCTCGAGATCGTCCCCGACGAGCGGGTGCTCGACGTCGCCTGCGGCAGCGGCAACGGCGCCATCTCCGCCGCCCGGCGCAGCTGGGGCGGCACGGTCGGCAGCGACTACGTCCCCTCCCTGCTCGTGCGCGGCCGCGAACGCGCCGAGGCCGAGCGGCTCGACGTCGAGTTCGTCGAGGCCGACGCCCAGGATCTCCCCTTCGGCGACGGCAGCTTCGACGTCGCGATGTCGATCTTCGGGGCGATGTTCGCCCCCGACCAGCCGCAGGCGGCGGCGGAGCTGATGCGCGTGGTCAAACCCGGCGGCCGCATCGGGATGGCCAACTGGACCCCCGCCGGCAGCGTCGGGACGATGTTCAAGACGATCTCCAAGCACGCGCCGCCGCCCCCCGGGGTCGAGTCGCCGCTGCTCTGGGGCACCGAGGACCGCGTCCGGGAGCTGTTCGGCGACGGCGTCTCCGAGATCGAGTTCGAGCGCCGCATCTCGCGTCAGCCCTTCCGCTCGCCCGAGCACTACATCGAGTTCTTCCGCACCTACTTCGGCCCCACCCAGACCGCCTACGAACGGGTCGGCGCGGAGGGCGAAGCGGCGCTGACCGCGGACCTGCTCGCCTTCCTCAATGAGGCGAATACGGCCGGCGACCGCGCCATGGTGCTCGAGGCGGAGTACCTCGAGGTCATAGCGACCCGCGCTTAGGGCTTCGGCTGCAGGACGCGGATCGCCGCGCCAACGAGGAGCACGGCGAAGAAGACCATGCCGGCGATCGGGCCGCCCTGCCCGAAGGCGTAGGAGAGGACCATCGCGGCGATCGCGAGGAAGAGGGTGATGACCATGCCCATTGCGGCCAGGAGCCTATCGCCCGAGGGCGACGCGCGCCTCGCTGAGCCACGATCCGACCGCGGCCGCGGCGGCATCCGCTGAGCCGGCCTCCCCGACCGCCCTGACCAGGCGGCTGCCGACGATCACCCCGTCGGCGATCCGCCCCACCTCGGCCGCCTGCTCGGCGGTGCCGATCCCGAACCCGACCGCGACCGGGGTCGAGGCGTCGGCCTTGGTCGCGGCGACCAGCTCGGCCAGGGACGCGGGCACCTGCGCCCGCTCGCCGGTGGTGCCGACGGTGGAGACGACGTAGACGAAGCCGCGGGCGACCTTGCAGATCTCGGCCCTGCGCCCGGCCGCGGTGGTCGGCGCGACCAGCGGCACCATCGCCAGCCCCTCGGCGGCGAACGCCTCGCGCACCTCCTCCGCCTCGCCCAGCGGCAGGTCGGGGACGATCGCCCCGGCGGCACCGGCGGCCCGGATCAGCCCGGCGAACTCGGCCGCGCCCCCCTGCGCCAGCACCATGTTCGCGTAGACCATCACCACCACCGGCACCCGGTCCGCAACCGAGCGGCAGGTCTCCAGCGCCGTGGAAAGCGTCGCCCCGGCCTCCTGCGCGGCGGTCGCGGCCGCGTGAATCGTCGGCCCGTCCGCCAGCGGATCGGAGAAAGGCACCCCGAGCTCGATCAGATCGGCTCCGCAGTCCGCGTAGGCAGCGGCCACCGCAAGCGACGTATCCAGATCGGGAAACCCGGCCATCATGTAGGGCATCAGGGCGGCTCGCCCTTCGTCCTCGGCAGCCCGGAAAGCCGCGGCAATTCGCTCCTCCCCGCTCGCGACCGTGGGGGGAGTCGGGGCATGGCTCGGCGGAGCCTCCCCGCTGTTGCTCTGGGGAGTCACTCCCCGGTCCCCTGCGCAACCACCTCAGCCAGATCCTTGTCGCCCCGCCCGGAGAGGCACAGAACGTCGAACCCGCTCTCCCCCCGGTTCTCCAGCAGCCAGGCGATCGCGTGCGAGCTCTCCAGCGCCGGGATGATCCCCTCCAGCCGGCAGAGCTCGCCGAAGGCGGCCAGCGCCTGCGCGTCGGTGATCCCGACGTAGCGCGCCCGGCCCGTGTCCCGCAGGTACGCGTGCTCGGGCCCGACGCCCGGGTAGTCGAGCCCGGCCGAGACCGAGTGGGCCTCGAGGATCTGGCCCTCCTCGTCGGCGATGACCGCCGAGAGCGAGCCGTGCAGGACACCGGTCCTGCCGGCCTGCAGGGAGGCGCCGTGGCGCCTCGTCTCCAGCCCCTCGCCCGCCGCCTCGACGCCGATCAGCTCGACCTCGGCGTCGGCGACGAAGGGGGTGAAGATCCCGATCGAGTTGGAGCCGCCGCCGACGCAGGCGATCACCCGCGCGGGCAGCGAGCCCTCGGCGGCGAGCGCCTGCTCTCGCGCCTCGTCGCCGATCACCCGCTGCAGGTCGCGAACCAGGGCCGGGTAGGGCGCCGGCCCGACCGCCGAGCCGATCACGTAGTGGGTGGTCTCGACGTTGGCGACCCAGTCGCGGATCGCGGCGCTGACCGCCTCCTTGAGGGTGCGGGCGCCGGCCTCGACCGGCGCCACCTCGGCCCCCAGCAGCTTCATCCGCTCGACGTTGGGCGCCTGGCGGCGGATGTCCTCGGTGCCCATGTAGACGACGCATTCCAGCCCCAGCAGGGCGCAGGCGGTGGCACTGGCGACGCCGTGCTGGCCGGCGCCGGTCTCGGCGATCACCCGCGGCTTGCCCATCCGCTGCGCCAGCAGCGCCTGGCCGATCGCGTTGTTGATCTTGTGGGCGCCGGTGTGGCAGAGGTCCTCGCGCTTCAGGTAGACGCGGGATCCGACCCGCTCCGAGAGCCGCTCGGCCAGGTAGAGCGGAGTCGGGCGGCCGATGAAGTCGCGGCGCAGCAGGTCCAGGCGGGCAAGGAAGCCCTCGTCCTCGCGCGCCTCGGCCCAGGCCGCGGTCAGCTCGTCGAGCGCCGCGATCAGCGTCTCCGGCACGTAGCGCCCCCCGTAGGGGCCGAAGCGCTCCTCGACCGCGCTCATGAGGCGGGGGCGGTCGCCGGCTGCGCGGCCTCGAAAAAGGCCGCCATCGCCGCGTGGTCCTTGCGGCCCGGCTCGGCCTCGACGCCGCTGGCGACGTCGACCGCGTAGGGGTGGACGACCGAGACGGCCTCGGCGACGTTGCCGGGACGCAGGCCGCCGGCGAGGATCGCCGGCACCTCGGAGCGATGCCCGCGCAGCAGCTCCCAGTCGAAGCTCTCGCCGGTGCCGCCCCAGAGGCCCTTGCCGCGGCGGTCGAAGAGGTGGAGGTCCGTGCGGTAGGCCTCGGCCCCGTGGACGTCGGCGGCGCTGGCGACGTGGATCGCCTTGATCACCTTCAGCCCCGTCCGCCGCGCCACCTCGGCGCAGAAGGAGGCGCCCTCGGCCCCGTTCAGCTGCACCATCGTCAGATCGGCGTTCTCGGTCGCCTGGTCGATCTCCTCCAGGGTCGGGTTGACGAACACCCCGACGACCTCGCACTTGCGCCTGAACGCAGCGGTTATCTCCGCCGCCGCGGCCGGCTCGACGCAGCGCGGACTGCCGTCGAAGTGGATCAGCCCGACCGCCCAGGCGCCGAGCAGCACGGCCTCGGCCGCGTCGTCCAGATTGGTGATCCCGCAGAACTTCACGCGCATGCCCTGAGATTACGCGAGGCCAGGCCCGAGGTGCCTCCGCATCGCAACGAGCGTCCAGGTCGTAAAGCTATTCCTGCGATTCTTCGACCGAGTCGGGGCGCTCGCCGAGCGTGACGGTGGCCTTCTTGGTCTCGCCGTCGCGCAGGATCGTCAGCTCCAGTTCGTCGCCGGGCTCGGCCTCGTTGACGATTTCGACGATCTCTTCCATCTCGGTCACCTTCCTGCCGTCGACCGCGGTGATGATGTCGCCGCCGAGCTTGACTTCGACTCCTTCGATCGTCGCCGAGGTGTCCCCCGCTTCGATCCCGGCCTTGTCGGAGGGGCCGTCCGCGACCACTTCCTGGACGATCACGCCCTCCTCGACCGGCAGGTTGAGCGCTTTCGCCATCTGCGCGGTGATCGTGCCGCCGCTGATCCCGAGGTAGGCGTGTTCGACCTGGCCGTCGGAGATCAGCTGGTCGATCTCGGCCCGCACGGTGTCGATCGGGATCGCGAAGCCGATGCCGACGTTGCCGTTGCCGCTGCCGCCGGTCTGGATCTGGGAGTTGATCCCGATCACTTCGCCCTCGGAGTTGATCAGCGGTCCGCCGGAGTTGCCGGGGTTGATCGCCGCGTCGGTCTGGATCACGTTGGAGATGGAGAAGCCGTTGGGGGCCTGGATCTGGCGCTGCAGGGCGGAGACGATGCCGCTGGTGACGGTGCGGTCAAGCCCGAAGGGGTTGCCGATCGCGACCACCGGGTCGCCGACTTCCATCGCGTCGGAGCTGCCGAGCTTGAGCGGGTGCAGCTGGGCCGGCGTCGCCTCGACCTCGAGCACCGCGAGGTCGGTGGCGGGGTCGGTGCCGACGACTTCGGCCGAGTGCGCGGTGTCGGAGGCGCCGAGGGTGACGCGGATCCGGTCGGCTCCCTCGACCACGTGGTCGTTGGTCAGCACGTGGCCCTGCTCGTCGATCACGAAACCCGAGCCGGTCGCGGTGCCGCCGCCTCCGGATTCCGGTTCGCCGAAGGGCGAGAAGGTCTGTTCCGCGGGCGCCGAGCTCTCGGCTTCGATGAAGGCGACACCGTCGCCGTCGGCCTTGTAGATCTGGTTGACGATGTTGCTGCCCTCGTCCCCCCTGTCGGAGACGGGTGCCGTCAGCGGCGCCGAGATCGTGGTCGTCGTACCGCCCTCGGACTGAATCCAACCGGCCGCGATTGCGATCCAGCCGAAGGCGGCGACGACGGCTCCACCGAGGAGGGCGGAGAGAAATGGGGTGCGGAGTGACCTCTTGGGCTTGGGCATTGAGAGCAGGATGACGGTCGGCGCTCTCCGAGCGCTAAATGCTCTTGAAATTTTTCCTAAATTCGCCCGACGCTTCGAACCGGGCGGCGGAGGGCCGGGCTCGCCCTAATAGAGGTGCTCGCGGGTGCCTTCGTCGGCGCCGGTCAGCTCGCGCGCCTTCGCCTCGGGGTCGGCCGCCGACATCAGGGCGCCGCCGATCAGGACCGCGTCGACCCCGACCCGCTCCAGCTCTTCCAGCTCCTCGCGGCCGGAGATCCCGCTCTCGGCGACGACCGTCTTGCCGGCCGGGACGTCGGGCATCAGCTCGTAGGTGGTGGCGATGTCGACGGTCTGTTCGTCGAGGTTGCGGTTGTTGATCCCGATCACCTCCGCCTCGGCCTCCAGCGCCCGCTCCAGCTCCGCCTCGTCGTGGACCTCGACCAGGCAGTCGAGGTCGAGCGAGCGGGCCTCGGCGTGGAGCGAGCTCAGTTCCTCGTCGCCGAGCGCGCGGACGATCAGCAGCACCGCGTCGGCGCCGTACACCGCCGCCTCATACAGCTGGTAGGGGTCGACGATGAAGTCCTTGCGGATGATCGGCATCCCGCAGGCGGCGCGGGCCTCGCGCAGGTCCTCCAGCGAACCGCCGAAGTGCGGCCCGTCGGTCAGCACCGAGAGCGCGGCGGCGCCGCCGCGCTCGTACGCCACGGCCTGGTCGGCGACCCGCGCGCTCGGCGGCGCAAACTCGGCGACGCTGGGCGAGCGGCGCTTGAACTCGGCGATCAGCGAGAGGCCGGGGCGCACCAGCGCCTCGTTGAAGGGGCGGTCCTCGCCGCGCGCCGACAGGCGCGACTCCAGGTCGGCCTGCGGCACCTCGCGGCGCCGTTCCTCCACGCCCTCTCGGGCACCCAAGATCAGCTGCTCGATGATTCCCACTTGACCAGTAGAGCCTAGACGGACCCGGGGACCGTTGCCGCGATCAGTCCCTCCAGCACGGCGGCTGCCGCGCCGGAGTCGATCGCCTCGGTCGCCTTGGCGACGCCCTCGGAGAGGTCGGCGGCGAGGCCGCCGACGTAGATCGCGGCGGCGGCGTTGAGCACCACCAGGTCGCGCTTCGGCCCGGGCTCGCCGGCCAGCACCGCGCGCGAGGCGGCGGCGTTCTCCTCCGGCTCCCCGCCCGCGAGAGCCTCCAGCCCGGCCGGAGCGAGGCCGAACTGGCCGGGCTCGACGAACCACTCGGAGGTGCCGCCATCGGCGACCTCGATCACCCGGGTGCGGGCCGAGATCGAGAGCTCGTCGACCCCGTCCTCGGCGCTGACGACCATCGCCCGCTCACTGCCGAGCCCGACCAGCGCCTCGGCGATCGTCTCCTGGTAGTGGCGGTCGGCGACCCCGAGCAGCTGGCGGTTGGCGCCAGCCGGGTTGGTCAGGGGACCGAGGAAGTTGAAGATCGTGCGCACGCCGAGCGCCTTGCGGACCGGCACCACGTGCGCCATCGCGGCGTGGTGGCGGGGCGCGAACATGAAGCCGAAGCCGATCTCGTCGATGCAGCGACCGACCTGGTCGGCGTCGAGCTCGACGTTGACCCCGAGCGCCTCCAGCAGGTCGGCAGAGCCGCATTTGCTGGTGTTGGAGCGGTTGCCGTGCTTGGCGATCGCGCAGCCGGCACCGGCGGCGACCAGCGCCGCCGTGGTCGAGACGTTGAAGGTCGAGGGGCCGCCGCCGGTGCCGGCGGTGTCGACCAGGTCGCCGCGGCTGCTGGAGACCGGGGTGGCGAGGGCGCGCATCGTCCGTGCCAGCCCGACCAGCTCCGGCACCGTCTCCCCCTTCGCCCGCAGCGCGATCAGGAAGGCGCCGGTCTGGACCGGGTCGGCCCGGCCCTCCATGATCTCGGCCAGCACGCCGGCGGCGTGGTCGGCGGTGAGGTGATCGCCGGCGCAGACCGCATCGATCGCCCGGCTGACTACGTCGTTCGGCATCGCCCCTCCACGCGTTCGCACTTTTTGACCCTATCCGGCGTCAACCGCGAACGCTTCCCAGGAAGTTGGCCAGCAGGTGTTTCCCCTGCGGGGTGAGGACCGACTCGGGGTGGAACTGGACGCCCTCGGCCGGCAGCTCGCGGTGGCGGGCGCCCATGACGACGTCGCCGAGGCGGGCGCTCAGCTCGAGCTCCTGGGGCAGGTCGGGGTCGGCGACGAGCGAGTGGTAGCGGCCGACGACCATCGGTGTCGGCAGCCCGGCGAAGACCGTCCTGCCGTCGTGCTCGACCTCGGCCTCCTTGCCGTGGATCGGCTCGCCCTGGACGACCTTGCCGCCGAAGACCTCGACCAGCGCCTGGTGCCCGAGGCAGACGCCCAGCACCGGCGTGCCGGCCTCGGCGAAGGCGCGGATCGCGGCGCCGGAGATCCCCGCCTCGGCGGGAGTGCAGGGCCCGGGCGAGACGACCAGCCGATCGTGGCCGCGCTCCAGCAGCTCCCCGACCTCGGCCTTGTCGTTGCGCACGACCTCGACCTCGGCCCCGAGCTCGCCCAGGTACTGGACCAGGTTGTAGGTGAAGGAGTCGTAGTTGTCGATCACGAGCACGCGCATGCCTAGCCCCAGTCCGGCTGGGCGCAGGCGACCTCGACGGCGCGGAAGACGGCGCGCGCCTTGTTCACCGACTCGGTGTACTCGTAGGCCGGCTTGGCGTCGGCGACGGTGCCGCCACCGGCCTGCACGTGCAGCTGCCCGTCCTTGGCGACGACGGTGCGGATGTGGATCGCGGTGTCGAGGTCGCCGTCCCAGGAGAGATAGCCGATAGCGCCGCCGTAGGAGCAGCGCTTGACCGGCTCCAGCTCGTCGATGATCTGCATCGCCCGCACCTTCGGCGCCCCCGAGAGGGTCCCGGCCGGCAGCGCCGAGCGCAGCACGTCCATCGCGCTGACCTCCTCGCGCAGGGTGCCGGAGACCTGGCTGACGATGTGGAGCACGTGCGAGTAGGTCTCGACCACCATCAGCTCGTCGACCGAGACGCTGCCGTACTCGCAGACCCGGCCGAGGTCGTTGCGGCCGAGGTCGACCAGCATCACGTGCTCGGCCCGCTCCTTGGGGTCGTTGATCAAGCGCTCGGCGAAGCGGCGGTCCTCCTCCTCGCTGCGCCCGCGCGGCGAGGTGCCGGCGATCGGCCGCGTCTCCACCCGGCGGCCAATGACTTTGACCAGCGGCTCCGGCGAGGCGCCGGCGATCTGGAAGTCGCCGAACTCGAGGAAGTACATGTACGGCGATGGGTTGACCGCGCGCAGGCCGCGGTAGACGGAGAAGGCCTCGACCGGGGCCGGGGCCGAGAAGCGCTGCGAGGGGACGACCTGGAAGGCGTCGCCGGCGTGGACGTACTCGACGATCCGCGAGACCGCCGCCTCGAAGCGCTTGCGCTCCATGTTGGAGACGAACTCGGGCGGCTCGGCCAGGCTCGGGCTCGCCGGCACCGGGACGGGGCCGCGCAGGCGCTCGCGCATCTCCGCAATTGTCTCCGCCGCCCGTTCGTAGGCGGCGTCGATGCCACCCTCGTCGCCCGCGAAGGCGCAGGCGAGGATTGTCAGCTCGTGGTTGAGGTGGTCGAAGGCGAGCATCGCGTCGGTCACCATCAGCGCCATGTCGGGCAGCCCGAGGGTGTCGGGATTCGGCGCGCCCAGCGGCTCGACGGTGCGGACCAGGTCGTAGCCGAAGAAGCCGACGGCGCCGCCGGCGAATGGCGGCAGCCCCTCGACCGGGGCCGGCTGGAAGGCGGCCATGCGCTCGGCGACCGCTGCGTAGGGGTCCGGCGCGGACTCGACGCGGCTCGGCCCCGCGCCGGCCGCGGCCTCCTCCCCGCTCCACTCCGAGAGCGTCCCGTCGCTCCAGCGCAGCACCGAGCGCGGTCGCAGACCGACGAACGAGTAGCGCCCGACCTGGCCCTGCTCGGCCGACTCCAGCAGGAAGCAGGGCGCCCCCTCGGGCTCGCCCGCGCGCAGCTTGAGGAAGGCGGAGACCGGCGTCTCGCAGTCGTCCACGAAGCTGGCGCGCACCGGCACCACGTTGCCCTCGCGGGCGAGCTCGCGGGCGCGCTCGAGGCTGGGCTCGAGCCTCAGCTCGGAATCAGCTGCTACGGGCATTCAACACTTCCAGCACGTCGGCTTGGGAGACACCGCGGGAGACCAGCAGCACGCTGAGGTGGTAGAGCAGGTCGGCCGCCTCTTCGGCGACCCGCACGTCGCTCTCCTCGCGCCCGGCGCGGATCACCTCCTCGGCCTCCTCCTCGACCTTCTCGCCGATCAGCCCGGGATCGTCGAGCAGCTTCACCGTGTAGCTGCCGTCGGGGCGTTCGACGGCGCGGCTGCGCAGCGTCCGCTCCAGCTCCGAGAGCGCTTCGTAGGTGACCGGGAAGGGCTCGCCGGGAGCCGGCGGGGCGTCCTTGCGGATCGAAGCCGAGCCCAGCACCTCGCGGTAGAAGCAACTGCGCTGACCGGTGTGGCAGGCCGGGCCGGCGGGGTCGACCATGGCCACCAGGGCGTCGCCGTCGCAGTCGTAGCGGAGCTGGCGCAGGTGCATGAAGTTGCCGGAGGTTTCGCCCTTCTTCCACAGTTCGCCGCGGGAGCGGCTGTGGAAGTGCAGGTCGCCGGTCTCCAGCGTCATTTCCAGCGACTGGGCGCTCACGTAGGCGAGCATCAGCACCTCGCCGGTGGCGAAGTCCTGCACCACGCAGGGGGCCAGGCCCTGTTGATCGAATTCGATTTCCCCGAACACCGGCTCAATCGTAGTGACCGGCCGCCAATCCGATACGGCGGTACCGCTACTCGATGCCGAGCCGGTCGAGCATGTCCTCGTCCCGGCGCCACTGTTTGCGTACCCGCACGTTGAGATCGAGGTGGACCTTGGCGCCCAGCTCGCCCTCCAGCGAGCGCCGTGCCGCGGTCCCGATCTCTTCGATCTTGGCGCCGGCCTTGCCGATCAGAATCCGCTTCTGGGACTCGGTCTCCGCCCAGATCTCGGCCCCGACCGTGACCAGGCCGTCCTCGCGCGGGGCGACGTCGGAGACGACGACCTCGACCGAGTGCGGGATCTCCTGCCGGGTCCGGTTCAGCACCTGCTCGCGGATCAACTCCGCCAGCAGCAGCTCGCTGGACTGGTCGCTGGATTCCTCCGGCGGGTACATGTACGGCCCCTCCGGGACCAGCTCGCCGAGCCGCTCCAGGAGCGGCGCCAGGCCGTCGCCGCCGCGGGCGCTGATCGGGAAGACCTCGTCGACGCCCTGCAGGTTGGCGGCGTCGGCGAGCGCCGGCACCATCTGGTTGGGACCGATCCGGTCGGCCTTGTTGACGGCGCAGATCAGAGGGATGCCGGAACCGGCCGCGAGCAGCGTGCGGGCGATGAAGCGGTCGCCGGGGCCGACCCCCTCCTCGCCGTTGACGACCAGGAGGACGACGTCGGAGTCGGCCAGCTCACGCTCGACCCGGTGCTGCATCCGCTCGGTCAGCTCGTCGCGCGGGCGCTGCACGCCGGGCAGGTCGACCAGGACCAGCTGGCGCCCGGCCTCGAGGTCGGTGGCGACGCCGCGGATCGCGCGGCGGGTCGTCTGCGGGCGCACCGAGACGATCGCGACGTGGGAGCCGACGAGGGCGTTGACCAGGGTCGACTTGCCGACGTTGGGCCGGCCGGCGAGTCCGATGAAGCCGCTGCGGGTCATCCCAGCCCCGCCAGTACCCGGGCCTGCAGATCGAGCATCTCGCCGGCGTCGGTCTCGTGGTCGTAGCCGCAGAGATGGAGGACGCCGTGCACCGCCGCCTCGGTCACGTCGGTGCAGTGCTCGGGGCAGATCGCGACGTCGCCGAGCTCGCGCGGGCCGGCGACCGGGCCGGCGCCGTCTAGCGGGAAGGCGAGGACGTCGGTCGGGGCGTCCTTGCCACGGTGCTCGCGGTTGAGCCGGCGGATCCGCCCCTCGTCGACGATCTCTACCGCGAGGTGGCCGTCGCCGACGCCTGCCGCCGCCAGCGCCGCCTCGACCGCGTCGCGCAGCTCCCGGGGAACGTCGGAGAGGTCCGCGCTCAAGAGCCCCCGTGCTCGTCGTAGGCGGCGACGATCCGCTGCACGAGCTTGTGGCGGACCACGTCCTCGCCGCCGAAGCGGACGAAGGAGATGTCCTGGACGTCGCTGAGGATGTCGCTGACCGCGATCAGCCCGGAGCGCTGGTCGCTCGGCAGGTCGATCTGGGTGATGTCGCCGGTGACGACCATGCGCGAGTTGAAGCCGAGCCTGGTGAGGAACATCTTCATCTGCTCGGGGCTCGTGTTCTGGGCCTCGTCGAGGATGACGAAGGAGTCGTTAAGCGTACGTCCACGCATGAAGGCCAGCGGCGCCACCTCGATCACGTCGCGCTCGAAGTAGCCGTTGACGCGGTCGGGGTCGATCATGTCGTAGAGGGCGTCGAAGAGCGGGCGCAGGTAGGGGTCGACCTTGGCCTGGATGTCGCCGGGCAGGAAGCCGAGCCGCTCGCCGGCCTCGACCGCGGGCCGCGTGAGGATGATCCGCTGCACTTTGCGTTCGGTCAGCGCCGCCGCGGCCATCGCCACCGCGAGGAAGGTCTTGCCGGTGCCCGCCGGGCCGATCCCGAAGGTGATCGTGTGGCGGCGGATCGAGTCGACGTAGCGTTTCTGGGTCAGCGTCTTCGGCGCGACCTTGGTGTTGCGGTGGCGCCAGACGACGTCGTCGAGGATCGCCGCCGGGCTCTCTTCGGCCGCCAGCGCCCCGGTCACCGCTTCGATCGTGCCCGGCGCGACCTCGTGCCCCTGCTCGATCAGCTCGACCATCTCGTCGACGATCGTCGCCGCCGCGGCGACGTCGTCGGGCTCGCCCTCCAGCGTCAGCACGTTGCCGCGCAGGTGCAGATCGGCCTCGAGGCGGCCGCGCAGGGCCCGTAGCACCGTGTCCTCCGAGCCGGCCAGCTCGGCGGCGATCGTGTTGTCGAGGGTCAGCTGCCTGCGGGCCACTTACGCGCCCAGCTTCGCTCGAACCGCGGCGCTGACCCGCTTGCCGTCGGCGCGACCGCCGAGCTTCGGCATCAGCGCCGACATCACTTCGCCCATCTGGCGCTGCTCGGTGGCGCCGGTCTCGGCGACGGCCTCCTCGACCAGCGCCGCCAGCTCCTCGTCGGCGAGCTGCTGGGGAAGGTAGCCCTCGATCAGCTCCGCCTCGAAGCGCTCGGCGGCGGCCTGCTCGGCGCGGCCGGCGGCCTCGTAGGCCTCGGCCGCCTCGACCCGCTTCTTGCGCTCCCGCTGCAGCACCGCGATCTCGTCGCCCTTGCCCAGCTTCGCGTCCTGCTGCAGCACGTCGACGACCATCCGCAGCGCCGCCGCGCGCTCGCGGTCGCGAGCTTTCATCGCCACCCGTACGTCGCTCTGCACCTGCTCCAGGACGCTCATCGATCTAAGGGTAGTCGGCGTCGCCGGGCGCCACCGCGAGGCCCTTGGAGACGAGGTCGGCGATGTCGGCGCTGACCAGGGTCATACCGCCGCGCCGCGCGGCGGCGACGTAGGTGGCGTCGTAAGCGGTGAGGCCGTGCTCGGCGGCGACGTCGAGGGCTGACTCGATCAGTGCCGAGTCGACCCTGACCAGCCGGTCCCCACAACGCGAGGCGATCGTGCGGGTCAATTCGCGGGCCGCGTCGAGCTGGCGCCAGCGGGTACCGACGACGTTCGCCACCTCGTAGACGGTCAGGTCAAGCGCCGAGACCGGGAGATTGGAATCGACGACCAGCGGACGAGCCGCCGAGCAATGGCGATCGCTCGCATCCTTGGCCGCGATCCAGACACTGGCGTCTAGCAGGAACACGTCAGTGCGATTCACGGTCTTCGCGGATCAACTTCGCCGCATCCCCGCCCATCGCCACGGGAGGACCGAGGAGGTCTTCGAATTCGCGGCGGCGATTGGCGTTTTCGGCGTCGATCTCGCGCTCAGCCAGGCGCCGCAGGAAACCGCTGCGGGTCTCACGGGATTCGCGCACGTGGGCGTCGATCCGCTCGAGGACCTCGTCTGGGATGGAGATCATCACCTTGGCCACAGGGCGAGTATATACGGTATTGCCGATGGTCAGGACAGGCATGGGCCAGATCGTTGCGGATCAGGACGCACGTGTGGCGCGCACGAAGTGCCAATTCAGTGCCAACTGGGCGCACGTAAGAGCGAATTCAGGCGATATCGACCCGCTCGACCTCTCCCAGCGGCATCTGCAGGAAGCGGGTGCCGACCGCACGGAAGGCCTCGGCGTCGCCGGTGCAGAGGAAGTCGTAGCGTCCCTCGCCGCCGTCCGCGCGGGAGAGCCCCGCCCCCTCCAGGGTGCGCTGCACCGCGGCGGCGACGGCGTGGCCGCCGCTGACCAGGCGGACGTCGCGACCGAGGATCCGCTGCAGCATCGGGGAAACCAGCGGGTAGTGGGTGCAGCCGAGGATCAGGGTGTCGACCTCCGCCCTCCTCAGCGGCGCGCAGTAGGCGCGGGCCATCGCCATCGTCTCCTCGTCGAACAGCGAGCCGTTCTGGATGAACGGGGCCAGGTCCGGCGCCTGCACCTCGGTCACCTCCAACCCCCGGCCCTGCGCTTCCAGCGCCCGCCGGTAGGCGCCGCTCTCGACCGTGTTCGGCGTCGCCAGCACCCCGACCCGGGCGTTGGCGGTGATCGCAGCGGCTATCTCCGCCTGCGGCTCGACCACCGGCACCACCTCGACCCCGCGCTCGCCGGCAACCGCCCGGGCCACGTCCTGCCCGACCGACGTCGCGGTGTTGCAGGCGATCACCAGCAGCTTGGCACCGCGGTCGAGGAGCAGCTCGGAGATGCCGCCGATGCGCTCGCGCAACAACCCGCGGTCGCGGCTGCCGTAGGGGAACCACTCGGTGTCCCCCAGGTAGAGGAAGTCCTCCTGCGGCAGCGAGACCAGGCACTCGTGCAGGACCGTCAGCCCGCCCACGCCAGAGTCGAACATCGCCACCGGCAGCGATGAATCGAGCTGGTTGGCCGTGGGGTTCAGAGCCTCAGGGTTTGACGACCATGAAGAAGATCGTGACCACGACGATCAGCCCGGCGAGGGTGCCGATCTGGCCGAGCTTCCTGGAGAGCGCCTCGAACTCAGGGCTGAGCGAGTCGCCCGCCTCGAGGTCGCGTTCGGCCAGCGCCTTCGCCTTGCGCAGCCCCGGCCCGAAGAAGCCGTGCTGGAGGCCGAAGAGGACGATGATCGCGAGGAAGCCGAGGCCGATGAAGGAATCGCTCATCTCCCAGGGCCCTTCGGCGAGCAGGTAGATGCCGGCCAGCAGCAGCACGATCATCCCCGGGTTGACCAGGTACTTGTCGATCCGCTGGATCCCGGTCAGGATCGCCGGCGTCGCCTGCGGGTACTGCGGCGCGACCGACATCACGAAGCCATAGCCAAAGGTCGGGCCGAAGGCGAGGACGACAGCGAGGATGTGGATGAAGAGCCCGACGCTGTAGTCGGTGATGTTCGCCAGGAGCATCGGGGACAACATATAGCTCAACCCCGACGGAGCAGGAGGGCGGCCCAATCGCCGTCGCTGCGGCGGTCGGACTCGGCCAGACCCGCCGGTTCGAACGCATCCGCGACGTGATCGAGCTCGGCGGGCAGGATGCCCGCGAGGACCAGGGTGCGGGGATCCCGATCCTCCAATTGGCTCGCCACGGCGATCAGGATCGGGGAGGTCATGTTGGCGACCACGGTCGCAGCGAGCTCCGGCAGCCGTTCGCGGAGGTTCATGCGCTCCAGCTCGAGCTCGACCCCGTTGGCCTCGGCGTTGAGGTCGGCGGCTTCGATCGCGGCTTGCTCATGGTCGTAGCCGCGCACCGGGTCCCAGCCCAGCTTCGCGGCGGCGATCGCCAGCACCCCGGAGCCGGTGCCGAGGTCGGCCAGGGGGCCGCCGGCCTCCCCCGCCCCCTCCAGCTCCAGCAGCAGCTCGAGGCAGAGGCGGGTGGTCGGGTGGGCACCGGTGCCGAAGGCCTGGCCGGGGTCGACGACGACGTCGAGCACCCCCTCCCGCTCGGGCTCCCAGGATGGCCGCAGCCAGAGCCGCCCGCCGATCAGAAGCGGCTTGTGGAAGTCGCGCCAGCGGTCGGCCCAGTCGTCGGGGATCTCGGTCGAGCTGACCTCGATCCGGCCGCCGCCGACGGCCGCGTCGAGCTCCCCCAGCTCCGGCAGCTCGCCCTCGCCGCCGTAGATCGCGTACTCGACGTAGCCGGGCCCGCGCTCCTCCTCGACCCCGTTCGGCGCCAGCACCGTCAGCTCGGCCAGGACCAGGTCCGCCTGGTCAGGCGAGCACCTGACCGCGAGGCGGATCAAGGGCAGACCCGCATCAACCGAAGGCCCGGCGGACGCGGCTGAACAGGCCCTCGCCCTGCCGCGGCTCCAGGTTCTCGGGCTCCAGGGTCTCGTCCAGGCGCTCGGCCAGCTCGCACTGCTCCTCGCTGAGGTTGGCGGGGACGACGACGTTGAAGATCACCCGCTGGTTGCCGCGCCGGCGGCCGCCGAGGCCGGGCAGACCGGCACCGCGCAGCTGCTCTTCGTGGCCGGGCTGGGTTCCGGGCGGGACCTGGAGCTCGGTCTCGCCGTCGAGCGTCGGCACCTTCACCTCGGTGCCGAGCATCGCTTCGGTGGCGGCGATCGAGACGACGCTGATCAGGTCGGTGCCGTCGCGGCGGAAGCGCTCGTCCTCGCCCACCCCGACCTCGACGTAGAGGTCGCCCGCGGGCGCACCGGCTTCGCCGGCGTGGCCGGCGCCGCTGACCCGCAGCCGCTGCCCGTCCTCGATCCCGGCCGGGATTTCGACCTCGTGCGTGCGGACGCCGCGGGCGCGGCCGGAGCCGCCGCACTGCGCGCAGGGCGTCTCGGGGATCTTGCCGGCGCCGCCGCAGGTATCGCAGGCGACGCCGCGGACCATCTGGCCGAAGGGCGTGCGGGAGACCTGGCGCAGCTGGCCGGCGCCGCCGCAGCGCTCGCAGGTGGAAATCGGCGTGCCCGGCTCGGCGCCGTTGCCGCGGCAGTGCTCGCAGGCCGAGACGGCGTCGTAGGAGACCTCGCGGGGAACGCCGGCGACGACGTCGGCGAGCTCGATCTCGACCGCGACGAGGATGTCGCCGCCCGGCGCCGGGCCGCCGCGACCGCCGCCGAACCCGAAGCCCTCGCCGAAGAAGGTCTGGAAGATCTCGTCGATCGAGCCGAAGGAGGAGCCGCGCGGGTCGAACCCGCCCGAGCGCAGGCCCTCGTGGCCGTGGGCGTCGTAGGTGCGCCGCCGCTCGGCGTCGGAGAGAACCTCGTAGGCCTCCGCCGCTTCCTTGAACTTGTGTTCGGCTTCCGGGTCGTGGTCGTTGACGTCGGGGTGCAGTTCGCGGGCGAGGCCGCGGAAGGCCTTCTTGATCTCGGTCTCGCCGGCGTCCCGGCCGACGCCGAGGACCTCGTAGTAGTCGCGCGGCATCGGTCTAGTTTTCGTAGACGGTCTCGAAGTAGCGGGAGAGCTCGCGGGCGGCGCCGCGGACCGAGGCGATCGCGGTCGCGTAGTCCATCCGCAGCGGGCCGACCACGCCGACGGCGCCGAGGTTGCGGTGGCCGAGCCCGTAGTTGGCGCCGATCACGCTGACCGAGCGCAGCTCCGGGCGCGGGTTCTCGGCCCCGATCCAGAGGAAGACCGAGCGCTCCTCGAGCGAGGAGCGAAGCATCTGCAGGACGTCGGCGCGGCGCTCCAGGGCAGTCATCAGCTCGTCGGCGCGGGGCAGGTCGTCGCGGTGGTGGGCGGAGAGCAGCCGCGAGGTGCCGTCGACGTAGAGGTCGCCGCCGGCAGCGCGCTCGAATTCGCCGAAGGCGGCGCCGAGCGTGGCGACGAACTGGGACTCGACCGGATCGAGCTCGGGGTCGGAGAGGCGGCCGGCGGTCATCCGGGCGCCGACGCCGTGGCCGGTCAAGCGCTCGTTCAGGTAGCTCGACGCCCACTCGACCAGGCCGCTGTCCAGCGGCCGGCCGAACTCGAAGATGCGGCGGGCGACGTCGCCGGTGGAGGCGATCGCGATCACCACCACCTTGTTCGGCTGCAGCTGCAGCACCTCGACCCGGTGCACGGTCGCGGTCGCCAGCGGCGGCGCCGTCGCCATCGCCACCAGGTCGGTGACCTGGGCCAGGGCTGCGGTCGTCTCCCGCATCGCCTCGTCGACCTCGCGCCGCAGCCGCGTCAGCTCCAGCTCCACCCGCGTCTCCGCCGGCGGCGCATCGGACTCCAGCAGCAGGTCGACGTAGCGCCGGTAACCGACCTCCGTCGGCACCCGACCGGCGGAGGTGTGCGGGTGCGTCAGGTACCCCTCGGCCTCCAGCAGCGCCAGCTCCGCCCGCACCGTCGAAGACCCCCAGTCCACCTCCGGACGACCAGCGACCTCCTTCGACGCCACCGGCCGCGCCGAAGCCAAATAGGCATCGACCACCAACCGCAAAATCAACTCTTGCCGCGCGCTGAGCACCCTCACATCTTAGGAATCAGCTCAGCGCCGCTAGGGCGAGGGGTCCGGCACCCCTCCGAACGGCTTGTACTTTTTCGGCGCGGCCCCGATCGGACGGCCGCACTCGATCCTCGAAAAAGTTGAGAGAGGTGGGGTGCCGGACCCCTCGCCCTAGCGCCCTACAGCTGAATCTCCGCCTCGGCGTTCTTGATGATCTGGCTCTCGCCCTGGCTGGCCACCGTGTCGATCACGACCCGGTCTCCCTCGACCGCCTTCACGGTGCCGGTGACGACGATCTCCTGCTCCGGCATGCCCATCCCCCGGAACTGGACCGAGAGCCGCTTCAGCGCGCGCGGGTCGCCGCCGGCGACGGCGGCATTCGCGCGGGCGACGAGGCCCATCGAGTAGAGGCCGTGGAGGATGTTGCGCGGCAGCCCGACCATTTTCGCGAACTCGTCGTCGATGTGGATCGGGTTGAAGTCGCCGGAGGCGCCCGCGTAGCGGTGCGGCAGGTACTTGTCCGGCGTCACCCGCAGCTCGGGGACGCCGTCGCCCACGTTCAAGTCGGCCATCTTCAAACCCCCCTGACGATGTTGGTCCAGGTGGCGCGCACTACCTCGGCGCCGTCCTGGTTGGTGGAGACGGTCTCGAAGACGTAGAAGCCCTTGCCGTCTCTCTCCTCGATCGAGAGGCATTTCGCCGTGGTCGTGATCTCGTCGCCCGAGCAGACCGGCTCGCCCCACTCGAAGACCTGGCCGCCGTGGACCATCGCGGCGAAGTTCATCGCCACGTCGTCGTCGAAGAGCACCGGCGCCAGCGCCGGGCCGCTGTAGACGACGGCGAACATCGGCGGCGCCACGACGTCGCGGAAACCGGCCTCGCGGGCCGCCCCGACGTCGAGGTGCACGGGGTTGTCGATCCCCAGCGCGGTCGCGTACTCCCTGATCTTCTCCCGCCCCACCTGGTAGGTAGTACCAGGCCATTCCTTACCTACCGCATCAGTTTTAAGTGACATGGTCGGGGACAATAACTGGCCGGCCAGCCAGGGGCCGTCCCGCTACTCGTCTATCTGAAGGACCGCGAGGAACGCCTCCTGCGGAACTTCGACCCGGCCCACCGACTTCATCCGCTTCTTCCCCGCTTTCTGCTTCTTCAAGAGCTTCTGCTTGCGGGTGACGTCGCCACCGTAGAGCTTCGCGGTGACGTCCTTGCGGACCGCCTTGACCGTCTCGCGGGCGAGGATGTTGGAGCCGATCGCCGCCTGCACCGGGACGTCGAACTGCTGGCGCGGGATCGTCTTCTTCAGTCGCTCGACGAGGCGCTTGCCCTGCTCGTAGGAGAAGTCGCGGTGGACGATGATCGAGAGCGCGTCGACCTTGTCGCCGGCGAGCAGGATGTCGACCTTGACCAAATCCGAGGCGCGGTTGCCGATCGGCTCGTAGTCGAGCGAGGCGTAGCCGCGGGTCGAGGACTTCAGCAGGTCGAAGAAGTCGAGCACGATCTCGCCCAGCGGCATGTCGTAGCGGATCTGCACCCGGGTCGGGCTCAGGTAGTGCATGTCGACGTGGGTACCGCGGCGGCCCTGGCAGAGCTCCATCACCGCCCCGACCTGTTCGGAGGGGCAGATGATCGTGGCGCGGATGTAGGGCTCTTCGATCGAGTCGATCAGGCCCGGATCGGGGAGGTCGGTGGGGCTGCGAACCTCCGCCGTCTCGCCGCTGGTCTTGTGGACCACGTAGCGCACGTTGGGGGTGGTCGAGAGCAGGTCGAGGTCGTACTCGCGCTCCAGCCGCTCGCGCACGATCTCCATGTGCAGGAGGCCGAGGAAGCCGCAGCGGAAGCCGAACCCGAGCGCCTCGGAGGTCTCCGGCTCCCAGGAGAGCGCGGCGTCGTTGAGAGCCAGCTTCTCGAGCGCGTCGCGCAGGTCTTCGTAGCGATCGGTGTCGATCGGGAAGAGCCCGCAGAAGACCATCGGCCGCACCTCGCGGTAGCCCTCCAGCGGCTCGGCCGCGGGTTGGGCCTTGGCGGTCAGGGTGTCCCCCACCCGCAGCTTGGCGACGTCCTTGATGCCGGTGATCAGGTAGCCGACGTCGCCGGCGTCCATGCCCTGAACCGCGGTCATCGCCGGCCGGAAGAAGCCGATGTCGTCGATCTCGGCCTCGGTCCCGTTCTGCATCGCCAGGATCTGCCCGTGCTTCTTGAAGGAGCCGTCGACCATCCGCACGTAGGCGATCACGCCGCGGTACTGGTCGAACTCGGAGTCGAAGATGAGGGCGCGGGTAGGCGCATCCGGACCGCCCTTCGGGGCCGGCACCCGGGCGACGATCGCCTCCAGCACCTCGGGCACGCCGATCCCCGTCTTGGCCGAGATCTGCAGTGCTTCCTCGGGGTCGCCACCGGTCAGGTCGGCGATTTCCTGGGCGACCCGCTCCGGTTCGGCTCCCGGCAGGTCGACCTTGTTGATCACCGGGATCAGCTCCAATCCGGCCTCGATCGCCAGGTAGGTGTTGGCGACGGTCTGCGCCTCCACCCCCTGGGCGGCGTCGACGACCAGCAGGGCGCCCTCGCAGGCGGCGAGGCTGCGCGAGACCTCGTAGGAGAAGTCGACGTGGCCGGGGGTGTCGATCAGGTGCAGGTGGTAGGTCTCACCGTCGGCGGCTGCGTACTCGACCCGCACCGCCTGGGCCTTGATCGTGATCCCGCGCTCGCGCTCGAGGTCCATCGAGTCGAGCATCTGCGCCTGCATTTTCTTCGGGTCGACGGCGCCGGTGACCTCGAGGATGCGGTCGGCCAGGGTCGACTTGCCGTGGTCGATGTGGGCGATGATCGAGAAGTTGCGGATGCGGTCCATGGGCGTGCGGAGTATGGCGAGAGCGCCGGGCCGGTGGGTCCTGTCAGCTGGGACAGGACTTGGGGTCGAGGTCGCCCCGCAACTCGAAGACGACCGTAGGCGCCTTTCTCAGAACCGCCTCTGCTCCGGGGCCTTCGGTCCAGCTCGCCTGTGGCGGGAAGGGAGGCTTGCCCGCTTCGATCCGGTCGCGGCTGGCGACGACGTAGTCGTAGTCGCCTTCGTTGAGGAGGCGGCGGTAGGCCCGGCAGGTGGACGGAGCCTCGAAGCCGCCGTGGGGGCGCTCTGCGCCGACGAACTCGACCCGGTTGGAGAGGTCCGTGCTGAAGAGCGGGTACTGGCGGGTGCTGGTGGCGGCGATGCGGGTGCCGGACACGTCGCGGGCCCAGGCGAAGGCGGCGTTGAGGCCCGGCGTGGTGAACGAGGGGTCCGCGTAGCGGCCCTGCAGGTAGTGCCGCTGCAGCGGGTACCCGGCGAGCGCCGCCAGGCCGACGAGTGCCACCACCGCCGCGATCCCCCACCCCCTCCCCTTGAGGTCGTAGTTCTTCCCGCTATGCGGGACAAAGTGCGACCTCAAGCCGGAGAAGCGGGCGAGGCGGGCGAGGCGGTCGCGGAGCAGCGGGACGGTGGGCAGCAGGGCGAGGCCGAGGACCAGAGCCGGGGCGAGGTAGCGCAGGCCGGACTCGAAGCCGCGGGGGACGCCGTCGGGGCCAGAGGCCGAGGTCGGCGCCAGGAGCCAGGCGAGCGCCGTCGCGAGGCCGACCAAACCGGTCAGGACCAGGACAGGGTCCCGGCCAGCTCCGCCCACCTCACCGTCGCGCGGTTCCTTTTGGTCGTCACGCGTCGAAAAGGAACCGCGGGCTGGGAGTAGGGCGAGGACGAGGCCGGCGAGGGCGGCGGCGCCGAGCAGCGGCCAGAGCAGCCAGAGGCCGTCGTGGAGGCCGGGCAGGAACCAGTCGGACCAGACTGGGCCGTCGAACAGGTAGCCGGCGACGCTGTGGGCTTCGCGACCGCCGAGAGCCTGGTCGGGCGCGGGCAGCGAGATCGGGCCGAGGCTGTCGAACCAGGGCAACGGGTTGCCGGTGTGGAGGAGGTTGCGCAGGTACCAGTAGCCGCCGCCGGCCAGGGCGGCGAGCCCAGAGGCGACGAGGACGCGCCAGCGGCTCCCGGGCGGAGCGATCGCGACCAGCCCGACGACCAGGACCGCGGCCGGCAGCAGGAAGTTGAGCTTGGTGCCAGCGGCGATCCCGGCGGCAAGGCCGACACAGAGAACCGGGCCAAGCTGGCCTCCAACCCCGCAGTGGGCGCTTTCTTCCCGAACGGGTGGGACCAAGTCGCCCCTGCCGCGGCGTCCCCAGGCCTCGAGAGCGACCGCGACCGCTGCGAGCAGGAAAAAGATCCCGACGATGTCGTTGCGCGCCTCACCGGCCTGGTCGGAGAGGGCGGGGACGCTGAGCGCGACCGCACCCAGCGCCAGCGACCACGGCGCCACCCGGTAGGGCCGGCCAATGCACCAGCAGGCCAGCAGACAGCCGGCGAACCAGCCGACGTTGAGCAACGGCGAGAGCACATCGCGGCCAAATGCCAGCATCCCCGCCGCGTGGAAGATTTCGCCGTTCGCCGGGTAGAACCAAGCGAGGAATTGCGGCGCGATGAAGTGCAGGTCCCAGGTGTTGCCACTCTGGAAGAACCCGGCGGCGAACGGCCCGTGGTACCAGGTGCTGTCGAAGCCGGTCATGCCCGTGGAGAGCTGCGGCTTCGCGTCCCAGGCGAAGTGGAGCAGGGCGATCGCGGCAATGACAAAGGCGATCAACGCGACAAGCGAGGGACCGGGCACTCCGCCCGCGGGTCCTGTCGCGGTGGACACCACCACGCCACCCGCGGGAGAAGCTGCCGATCTCTTGGCCAGCCCGAGTCGGAGCGCCAGACCCGCACAGGCCATTGCGAGCAGATACGGGAGTGGCTTCAGCAGGGAGACCGTGCCGAGGAGCTCGGCGGTCCAGATCAGGAGAGCTAGCGCTAGGACGAGGGTGGCCAGATGGGCGGGCGCGCCGGCGAACCTCGGGAGGAGAGCCGAGCGGAGGGCGGTGGCTCCGAGCCAGGCGGAGCCGGCGAGGAGGACGAGCTCCGCGACGCCCAGGAGGTAGCGGCCGGGACCGAGCATCTAGCGGCGGCGGAGCAGGCGCGTGATCTGCTCCAGCTCGGCGATGCGCAGCAGGCGGACCAGGGCCAGGTAAACGAGGCCGCCGGCCGCGAGCCCGGCGCCGAGGGAGACGATCTGGCCGGCGAGGCCGCGGCCGAGGACGGCGTCGAGCAGGTCCCAGACGACCCAGCCGACGCCGGCCAGGGCCGCCGAGGCCAGGGTGATCCGGGACGCGGTCGAGAGCAGGCGGCGGATCTCCAGCCCGTCGAACTCGCGGCGCAGGATCACCGCCTGGGCGATCACCGCGGTGGTGGTTCCGATCCCGGTCCCGGCGACGATCCCCCCGACCCCGAACGGCGAGTAGAGGATCAGCGCCGCGACCGCCGAGACGACTAGGTCGATCACCGCCAGCCCGGTCGCCTGCCAGGGCCGCTGCAGGCTGAAGAAGGTCCGGGTCTGCAGCAGGTAGAGCCCGTTGGTCGGCAACGAGAAGGCGAACCAGAAGAGCGCCGTCGACACCACCGCGGTGTCGGCCGGGTCGAAGGCGCCGCGCTCGTAGACGAGCCGGATCATCGGCTCGGAGAGGGCGAGGATCGCCGCCGCGGCCGGGACCAGGACGAAGAGGATCTGCCGCATCCCGTTGGCCATCGTCGCCCGCAGGTTGTTGATCTCCCCCGCGTTGGCGAAGCGGGCCAGGGTCGGGAAGAGGACGGTGGCGATCGCGACCGAGAAGATGCCCTGCGGCAGCTGGTAGATGCGGAAGGCTTTGTCGATCGCCGCCGGCGCCTGGTCGGAGACGAGGCTGCCGAAGAAGCTGGCGATCACCAGGTTGAAGTTGATCAGGCCGAGGCTGATCGTCACCGGCAGCATCAGCCACAGCACCCGCCGCACTCCCGGGTGGCGCCAGTCGAAGCTCCAGCTGAAGCGGAAGGGCGTGTGGCGCAGGTCCCAGGTTGGGATCAGCAGCTGCACCAGGGTCCCGGCCAGGATCGCGATCGCGTAGGCGTAGATCCGGTCCTGCCCCTCGAACAGCGGCTCGATCAGGACGAGGACGAGGATGATCGTCAGGTTCCAGAACAGCGGCGAGATCGCGAAGGCGCCGAAGCGGTCGTAGCTGTTGAGGATGCCGACGACGACGCCGCTGATCCCGAGCAGGATCAGGATCGGGAAGAGGATCTGGGAGAGGGTGACGGTGAGGTCGCGGATCTCGCCCTCGAACCCGGGCGCGAAGATCGGCATCACGACCGGCGCCAGGAGGACGAAGAAGGCGGTGATCGCCCCCAGCACCATCGTCACCAGCAGCAGCATCGACGAGGCCAGCCTGAAGGCCTCTTTGTAGCGTTTCTCCCCGAGCAGTTCGGTGAAGACCGGGACGAAGGCCGGCTGCAGGGCGGCGTCGGCGAAGAGGGCGCGGATCAGGTTCGGGACCTGGAAGGCGACCGTGAAGGCCGACATCGGCCCGCTGGTGCCGTAGAAGCCCGCGGCGACGACCTCGCGGCCGAGGCCGGCGACACGCGAGGCCGCGGTGGCGATCGAGAAGAAGGCGGTCGAGCGCGCGATCCGCCCCCCCTGGCGGCCAGGCGCCGGCTCGGCGTCGGTCACCGAGCGTTCGTCGGGGTCGGGGGTGGCGGGGGCCCTGGGAGTCTCCAAGCTAAGTATCGATTCCTGATTCGGGGGGGACCCAGGGCGCCTCAGTCGCTATAGTCGGCGCCCGCCCGGAGCCGGCACGGCGCCTGCTCGGGCAATTGACATGGCCAACATAGCCTCACAGAAGAAGCGGATCCTACGCAGCGAGCGCGAGCGCGCGGAGAACCGGCTGCTCACGAGCACGGTGAAGACGCATTTCCGCCGCCTCGAGAGCGCGGTCGAGGGTGGCGACGCCGAGGCGATCGCGACCGAGCAGCGCGACCTCGTCTCGAAGATCGACAAGGCCGTGCAGAAGGGCGCCATGCACCGCAATACCGGCGCTCGCAAGAAGTCCAAAGCCGCGCGCATCGCCCGCGCCTAGGGCGCTGCAAACCTGCGCATCGCTGCGTCGTCGCTCGGTCATGTGCAGAGCACACTCCCTTGCTCCTCCTTGCGCTGCTTGGTTTTCGCTGCCCTAAGCGCGGGCCATCGAGCGCAGGGCCAGGGTGAGCGCGAGCGAATCACCGTAGTCGGCGCCGCCGCGGCACCAGAGCTCCAGGTCGGCCAGGGCCTCGGTCGCCAGGCGCAGGTCCGAGAGCTCGGCGTCGCGCAGGCGGCCGACCAGGAGCTTGGCCGCGTAGGGGTGCATTTTCAGCGACGACTCGACCTGCTTCGGGGGGACCCCGGCTTCCAGCTGCGCGGCGGCGGCGCAGGCGCTGCGCAGGCGCGAGGCGAGGCCGTAGATCAGCCCGGTCACGTTCTCGCCCTGTTCGGTCAGCTGCTCGCCGATCCGCAGCGCCGCCGCGGCGTCGCCTTCGAGCAGGGCGTCGGAGAGCGACCAGACAGCCGCCTCAGAGGTGTCGGCGATCATCTCCTCGAGGTCGGCGACGGTGACCGCTCCCCCCTCGCCGGCCCAGAGAGCGAGCCGCCCCAGCTCGTTGGAGAGGCGCACCGGGTTCGCTCCCATGCGGTCGACCAGGAGGCGGGCGGCGGCGGGCTCGAGGCGGAAACCGAGGCGCTGCGCGTCGGCGACCAGCATGCGCGGCATCTCCCGCGCCTTCGGCGCCTCGAATTCGTGGATCTCCCCCTTTGCCGCCTTCACCGCCTTGGCCAGCTTGGCGGGGGCCTTGTCGCGGGCAATCAGGACCAGCGTCAGGTCCGGCGGCAGCGCCGCGATCGCCGCGGCGACGGCGGTGAGCTGGCGCTCGCGCCAGCGCTCGACCCCGTCGGCCAGCAGGTAGCGGCGCGAGTCCATCAGCGACATCGCCGGGATCGCCGCCAGCAGCGCCTCGTGGTCGGGCATGCCGCGGCCCTCCCCCGGCTCGAAGACCTCCAGCGCGTCGCTCCCCCCCTCGCGTTCGGCGCGGGCGCGCAGGCGGCTCCGGGTCGCGTCGATCTTCGCCCCGTCGCTGCCGGCGATCAGGTAGAGCGGTCGCATCTCCTCGGCCATCGGCCGAGTCTAGATGCCCGCTCGGGCCTCCAGGCGAGTCGCCAATCCCTGCTTAGGGAGAGGCGGCGGCTTTCTCGGCCGCGGCCTCCTCGGCGGCGCTCGGCGAGCTCGGCGCGGGCGCCGGCGGCGCGGAAGCGGGCGGCGCCGCGGCCTGCTGGGCGGCGGTGGTGGCGGCGGTGCCCACCGGTTTGGGAGCGGGGCTGCCGCCACCGGCGGCGCTGACCGCGTCCGCCTCGGCTTTGCCGCCGGAAGCCGATTGCGACCCGGAGCCGTTGTTCGAGCCAGTTGGCGCCGGGTTGGCGACGGGCGAGCTCTGCGGCGAGGAGGTCGGCGGCGGGGTGCTGGTCGGCGGCTGACTGCCGGCGCCCGAACCGAGATCCGGCGACGGGCCGGGGTCGGGAGCGGAGCTGCCGTCATTGTCGGGGCCGGAGGAACCGGAGTCGCGGCGGCCGCCTGAATCGGTGCCGTCGCTGTTGCCGACGGGGATCCGGTCGGGACCCGCGGGGACTCCCGCGGGTGCCGGGATCAGGACGCTGATCGGGTCCCCGATGCGGGCCACGGCGGCGGCGTCGGAAACCGCCTCGTCCCCGCGGTCCACCCCCGGGATCGGCAGCGCTGGCAGGTAGGGCACGCCCTGTTGGGCCATGATCGCGACCAGGACCAGACAGAAAGCGGCGGTGCCGCCGAGCATCGCGAAGCTCGTGGCGCGCATCCGGTCGAACAAACCGCCGCCAGCGGGTCCGCGCCGTCGGGCGGGACGAAACAGCAGCTGTCGAGCCTTGGAAAGCATCTGACTAAATCATCGACCCCGCGCCGGAGCGAAAAGAGGTTTCGAACCAAAAGGCCCCAATATCGATTCGACCATCCGTCTAGGACCCCTCACCCGTCAAGCTTGACACTCTAATCGAGCCTCGCTGCACCTCGATCGCGATATCGCCGTCGCGGTCGGTCCTGACCGTGCGTACGCCGTGCGTGGCGAGCGTCGCCAGCGTGCCCGGATCGGGGTGCCCATAGGAATTGCCCTCCCCCACCGAGATCGCCGCCAGACGCGGCCGCAGACGCTCCAGGAGAGCCGCCAGACCGGCGTCGGCGCTGCCGTGGTGGGCGACCTTGAGGACGTCGACGGGGCCGGGGTCGAGCGGGACGGCCTCGGCCTCCGCGTCGGCGCTGAGCAGCATCGAGAAGTCGTGCCAGCGCGCGACCAGGACAAGGGCCAGCGTATTGGGATCGTCGGCGGGCGGGGCGCTGAGCAGCGCCGGCGGCGGCCAGATCGCTTCCAGCGAGAGGGCGCCAGAGCGCAGCACCGATCCCGCCGCCACTCGCACCGGCGTCGCGCCCGCGGCTCTCGCCGCCTCCAGGTCGCCGCCGCCGAGCCGCGCGTAGAGGAGCCGGGCGATCGAGACCTGGCCGATGATCTCCTCGATCCCGCCGGCGTGGTCGGACTCGTCGTGGGTGACGATCACGGCGCCGAGCCGCTCGACCCCGGCCGCGGCGAGCTTGCCGGCGAGTTCGTCGCCCGGCGGGCCGCCGTCGACCAGCACGGCCGGCGCGCCGGCCGGCTGCAACAGGATCGCGTCGCCCTGGCCGACGTCGAGGATCTCGATCCGCAGACCGGCGGGCGGCGGGGCTGCCCTCCCTGAACCCCCAGGCCACCCCACAAAGAGCGCCGCCCCCGTCAGCACCGCCGCCATCGCCGCCACCGGCGCCACCGGCAGCCACCGGCGGCGCGGCGCGTTCGCACTTTTGGCCCCTATGCGGCCGAAAGTGCGAACGCATGGGTGGAGCGCGACCGCGACGACGGCGAGTGCCGCGTAGCTGGCGGCGACGCCGCCGGGGCCGAGGTGGACCTGGACCTGGGCCCAGCCGGGGCGCCCGCACCAGGCGGCCACCTGGGCGACGTAGGCGAGCAGCAGCGCGTTCAGCCCGTTCAGCAGCTCGACCGGCGCCGCCGGGACCTGGGAGGCCGCGGCGCTCGCCATCCCCAGCCACATCGCCGGCGCCACCGCCGGCATCGCCGCGACGTTGGCGAGCAGGGTCACGGTCGAGAACGACTCGAAGTAGAAAGCGATCAGAGGCGCCGTCGCCAGGGTCGCGGCGACGGTCACGGCGACGCCCTCGGCGAGAGTGCGGCGGATGCCGCCGGCACCCCAGCGGGCGAGCAGCGCATCGCGCAGCGGCGCCGCCAAGAGGAGGATTCCGAGCACCGCCGCGAAGCTGAGCTGCCAGCCGACGTCGCCGGCGATCGCCGGATCGATCGCGAGGGTGACCACCAAGGCCAGTGCCAGGGCGTGGAGCCGGGACGCCCGCCGTCCGCCCAGGGTCGCCAGCAGCCCGGCGCCGCCCATCACCGCCGCCCGCTGGATCGAGGGCCCGGCGCCGGCCAGCGGCACGTAGAGGGCGATCAGGGCGAGGATCCAGACCAGCCGCTCGCGCAGGGGGATGCCGAGCGCGCCCAGCAGCGGCATCGCCAGCAACGCCAGCAGGGTGACGTTCTGGCCGGAGACGGCGAGCAGGTGAGCGAGGCCGCTGCGGCGGAAGTCCTCCCTGGTCGCGGCGTCGATCTCCTCGTCCTCGCCGAGCACGAAGCCGCGCGCCAGGGCCGCCTCGCGCGCGGGCATCCCCCGCCCCAGCCCGTCCTCGGCCCGCTCGCGGATCTCCCCGGCGCGCGGCAGCGCCAGCGCCAGCAGGCCGGCGATCCCGAGAAGCACGGGCAGCGGCGGGCGGGGCGAGCGCACCGGTCCTCCCCGCGGCCGCGACGCTACGGCTGCAGCCGCGCCCGCAGCGCCTCCATCGTCGCCGGCCCGATCCCGGAGATCTGGTCGAGCTGGTCAACTGAGGAGAGGCCGCCGTGCTGGTCGCGGAACTCGACGATGTCCTGCGCGGTCACCGGCCCGATGCCGTCGATCGTGTCGAGCTCCTCGACGCTGGCGGTGCCGAGGCTGATCGGCCCCTCTTCCCCGCCCGCCCCGGCAACGGCGGTCCCGCCCGGCCCGCGTTCGGGCACGACCACCTGCTGGCCGTCGGCGAGCCGGGCGGCGAGGTTGATCGCTTCCAGCTGCGCCCGCGGGCTGGCGCCTCCGGCGCGCTGGACCGCGTCGGTGACGCGGCTCCCGGCCGGCATCCGGTAGACGCCGGGCCGCGCCACCGCCCCGGTGACGTCGACGACCACGTCGCCGCCCTGGTCGCTGATCGTGAAGTCCACGCTCCCCGAGCCCTCCGAAGCGGCCGGGAACGAAGCCTCCGCCCCGCTCTCGCCCCGGATCGCCCGCGCCCCGACCAGCAGCAGCGCCACCGCCACCGCCCCGTAGACGACCACCTGCGCTCTGCTCATCCCGCCCATCGCCCGATCGTGAATCAAGCGGGCGCACGAGTGGCGCGCAGGATCAAAATTCTCTGGGGAGAAAGGCGCGCGAAAGGCGCCGCTCCTCGGACCTCAGGGCCTACAGGTCGTCGTCGTCGTAACCGGCGACCTCAGCCAGCTGGTCGCTGTACAGCTCAGCCGCCGCCACGGGGGGCGACTGGATCGAGATGCAGGAGAGCTCGACGTCGCCGTCGTTGCCGACCGAGTGCTCGGTGGCCGGCGGGACCAGGATCAGGTCCCCCTCGCCGACCTCCTGCGTGTCCCCGGCGACCGACATCGTGCCGGCGCCGCGGACGACCACGTAGGCCTGCTCGGACTCCTCGTGCGAGCGCAGCGTCTGCTTCGCCCCAGCCGGGACCGTGAACCAGGTGACCGAGAGATTGCGGGCCCCGAGTTCGCCCGCATCCATGAGGATGTGGGTGCGCAGACGGTGCCACTCCTCGACCGGTGCGTCTTTCATGCGCCTCACGAGCATCGGCGGCTTTGTACCAGAACGCGGCGCCGATGGGGTGAAGCGGAGCTACTTGACGACGAGATTGACCAGCTTGCCAGGCACGACGATCTCCTTCACGACCACTTTGCCGTCGAGGTGCTTGGCGACCTTCTCGCTGCCCTTGGCCAGCGCCAGCAGTTCGTCCTTGGATGCCTCCGGAGCGGCCTCGACGCGGTCGCGCAGCTTGCCGTTCACCTGCACGATCAGGGTCACCGTGTCGCCGACCAGCAGCGCCGGGTCGGCCTCGGGCCAGGGCTGCTCCCAGACTCGGCCGCCCCGCAGCCGCTCCCAGATCTCCGCCCCGAGGTGGGGCGCGAAGGGGAAGATCAGCGAGGCGGCGGTGGCGGTCGCGAAGCGCAGCACCACCCCGTCCTCGGCGCTCCCGGCGAGCAGGTCGTCCTTGAGCCGGTAGGAGTCGTTGACGAGCTCCATCACGGCCGAGATCACGGTGTTGAACTGGAAGCCGCGCTGGAAGTCCCGGGTCGCCTTGTCGATCGCCCAGTGGGCCTTGGCCCGCAGCTCCCGGGCCGGCCCGTCCAGCTCAGCGCTGGGGACCTCGCCGGCCTCCGTCTTCTCCTCGACCTCGGCGCAGAGCCGCCAGAGCCGGGCGAGGAAGCGGTTGACGCCCTCGACCCCCTCGTCGGTCCAGTCGCCGCCGCGCTCGGGCGGGCCCATGAAGCAGACGTAGGTGCGGGCGGTGTCGGCGCCGTAGCGCTCGACGTACTCACCGGGGTTGACGGTGTTGCCCTTCGACTTCGACATCTTCGCCCCGTCGCGGGTGATCATGCCCTGCGCGAAGAGGTTGGCGAACGGCTCCTGGACCGCGACGTGGCCGAGGTCGGCGAGCGCCTTGGTGAAGAAGCGCGCGTACATCAGGTGCAGGATCGCGTGCTCGACGCCGCCGATGTACTGGTCGACCGGCAGCCAGTTCGCGGCGGCGGCGCGGTCCCAGGCGGCCTCGCCGTTGCGCGGGTCGAGGTAGCGGATGAAGTACCAGGAGGAGTCGACGAAGGTGTCCATCGTGTCGGTCTCGCGGCGGGCCGGGCCGCCGCAGCGGGGGCACTCGGTCGCGACCCAGTCCTCGGCCGCCGCCAGCGGGCTCTTGCCCTGCGGCGCGTAGTCCTCGACCTCGGGCAGCTCGACCGGCAGCTGCTCGTCGGGGACGGGGACGATCGCGGCGTCGCCGTCCTCCCCACAGGCCTCGCAGTAGACGACCGGGATCGGCGCCCCCCAGTAGCGCTGGCGCGAGACCAGCCAGTCGCGCAGGCGGAAGTTGACGGCGGTCTCGCCGCGGCCCTCCGAGGCGAGCCACTCGACGATCTCGGCGTAGGCCTCGCGGTTGCCCTTGCCGTCGAAGCGGCCGGAGCCGACCATCGGCCCGTCGCCGGGGTAGGGCAGGCCCTCGTCGTCGCGGGCGACCTCGGGGTCGGTGCCCTCGATCACCCGTACCACCGGCAGCCCGAACTTCCGCCCGAACTCGTAGTCGCGCGAGTCGTGGCCGGGCACCGCCATGATCGCGCCGGTGCCGTACTCCATCAGCACGTAGTCGGCGACGAACATCGGGATCTGCTCGCCGTTGACCGGGTTGACGACGCTGCGCCCGAGCGGGACGCCGGTCTTCTCGCGGTCCTCGGCGCCGCGCTCCTCGGCCGACTCGCGGCCGACCCGGTTGACGTACTCGCGCACCTCCTCCTCGGCCGGGGTGCCCGCGACCAGCCGGCCCAGCTCGGGGTGCTCGGGGGCGAGGACGAAGAAGGTGGCGCCGAAGAGGGTGTCGGGACGGGTGGTGAAGACCGGGAAGTCGAGGTCGACCTCGTCGCAGCGGAAGACCACCTCGGCCCCCTCGGAGCGGCCGATCCAGTTGCGCTGCATCGTGATCACGTGCTCGGGCCAGGACTCGAGCTGGTCGAAGTCGGCGAGCAGGCGGTCGGCGTAATCGGTGATGCGGAAGAACCACTGCTCGAGGCTGCGCTGGACGACCTCGGTGCCGCAGCGCTCACAGCGGCCGTCGACGACCTGCTCGTTGGCGAGCACGGTGGCGTCCTTCGGGCACCACTGGACCGGCGCCTCGGTGCGGTAGGCGAGGCCCTGCTCGAACAGCTGCAGGAAGATCCACTGGGTCCAGCGGTAGTACTCGGGGGTGTGGGTGGCGAGTTCGCGCGACCAGTCGATCGAGATCCCCCACTCGCGGAACTGGCGCTGGAAGGAGGCGATCGAGCGCTCGGTCGCGACCCGCGGCGGCTCGCCGGTTTTGATCGCGTTGTTCTCGGCCGGCAGGCCAAAGGAGTCGTAGCCCATCGGGTGGATCACCTCGAAGCCGTGGCGGCGGCGGAAGTGGGCGATCGCGTCGCCGACCGCGTAGCACTTGAGATGGCCGACGTGGGGCTCGCCCGAGGGGTAGGGCAGCATCTCCAGCACGTATGACTTCGGCTTGGCCTCGTCGAAGCCGGGCTGGCCGGGGTTGGCGACCTCCCAGGTGCGCTCCTCGGCCCACACCTGCTGCCACTTGGCCTCGATCGCCTTCGGCTCGTAGATGACTCGCTGCTCGCTCATCGGTGGCGATCTTATGAGGCGGGGACCTGGGAGCGGCGGCGGGTGCCGTTCGGCCGGGCGACCGGAGCGGTGCCCTTGCCAGGCCGCCGATCCTACGACGGCATCGAGTAGGTGACCGGCGAGAGCGAGTGGAGGATGTGGGGCCAGACGTAGACCTCGATCGCCGCCGCCAGCAGCACCGCCGGAATCGCCAGGGCGACGGTGATGAAGGTGGCGGCGAGCAGCTGGTTCCACTCGCCGCGGCGGCTGGCGATCAACCAGGCGGCGAGCGGCAGGAAGAGCGCGGTCAGCTCCAACAGGGCGTGCGGCATGACGCTGAGGATCAGCTCCAGCCGGGTGATCTGCAGCTGGTAGGCGATCGTCGAGCCCTGGAAGCCAAGGTAGAGCGCCTGCGTCAGCAGCGAGAAGAGGGTGACGGCGCAGACGAAGAGGATCGCTAGCTCGCCCGCCTTGACGTGGACCCAGCGCGAGAAGCCGGTGCGCTGGGCGGCGGCGATCGGCATCGAGGCGCCGGCGATAAAACCGGCGACGCAGGCGGTGGCGTGCAGCGCCAGGACCAACGAGTTGCGCCAGAGGATCGGCAGCAGATCGCCCGGCTCCGAGGGCGAGGTCAGCCCGGGAAGGTGGAGCGGGGTGATGTCGGGGGTGAGCAGCCCGGCCACGACCCAGACAGCCGCCAACAGCGCCAACGCGATCGCCAGGCTCAGCGCGACCCAGCCACGCAGGATCTTCCACGGCTGCCTGCTCCAAGCGTCGAAGGTCTCCCGCGTGTCCTGCATCCCATGCGAGAACACGTGCTGATTGGCCGCACTCATCGGAAGGACCATCGGCACGAGCGGACACGGATTTGAGCTGCGGGCGCGGGACCCCGCCCCCGGTCCCGAGCTAGACCGGCGGCCCGAGCCGGGCGAAGGGCTTGCCGCGGCGACGGACGTGAACCTCGGTGCCGGTCGAGGCCCGCTCCAGGTAGTAGCCAAAGCGGTTTCGGAACTCATGGGCGCCGACCTGAATTTGCTCGGCCGGTGCTTCATCGTTCGCGAGAGTGGAGCTGAGGGGGCTCGAACCCCTGACCTCCGCCATGCCATGGCGGCGCTCTTCCAGCTGAGCTACAGCCCCGAGTCGGTACTTCTCCGCGAAGTGTAATGCCGCGCGCTGGCCGTTTCTCGCCGGTGCCAGCCGCAAGTGGACGGCCGACTGGTCTGCCACGACCTCGATCGGAATCAAGAAACATTCATCGAGGTCAGCGCAATAGACACCGATCGCATCGACCTCAGACGTCTGATAGCGAGTGCGCACGAATCCGTTTGGCCCTCGCCGGCTCGTGGTGAGCGAGACCGAGATCACGTCGCCCTTCCTCCGCCCCCACTTGCACTGGACGCGTAGCAACCGTCCACCGATGCCGATCACCAGGTCGTAGCGCTCATGCTCGGTCAACGGCTTGAGCACCGTGAGGTTCAACTTCGCGGCCTCGGCGGCGATCGCCAGCTCTGCCACGTTGCCCTTTTGGTTGGGATCGTCCACAAGCCCATCCTCGCAGATCCCGCAGACAGAAAGTTTCGGGAGGTTAAGCGGCGCGCATGTCCGGGCCTGGGTCCTCGTCTACGTCGAGGATCAGGTTGTCCGGGGCGGTGTGGCGGACCTTGAAGTCGAGGCTGGAGAGGCCTTCGAGCTCGCGCAGGAGCTCGACCGGCTGGTCGAGGCGCATCGAGAGGGTCGCACGGCCCTCGGAGAAGCGCTCGACGGAGATCTCGGAGGCGCCGAGCTGGCCGACCGCGTCCTCGAACCCGACCAGCTGCGAGAAGTCCCCGAGAGGGCCGATCTCCAGCCGCACCCGGCCCTCGAAGAGGCCGTTGAAGTCAGATGCCTGGCCGTTGCCGCCGGCGAAGGCGGTTGGCGCCATGGGCTCGTTCGCCGGGGCGGCGGTCTCAGTCGCCGGCGCGGCGCCGTTGTTGCTTTCGTGCGCCTCGGTCAGCGCCTGCGCCCGCTGGCTCACCTCGACCGCGTCGCGCAGGGCTTTCATCCGGATCCGGGTCGCCTGGCCGCGCGCCTGTTCCTGCAGCTCCTCGAGCCGGGTCGAGACCGCCTCCAGCGAGGCGATGCTGCGGTCGTGACGTTCGTTGGCCTCGAGCAGGCGCTCGGTCAGGCCGCGGATCTCGCGCTCGCGCTCGATCACCATGCCCGAGAGCGCACTCATCTCCTGCTCCAGCTCCGAGACCGCCTCCTCATGCCCAGCGGCCGCAACCTCGAGCCCGCGGATACGGCTCTCGCGCGTCGCGATGGCGGCCTCGACTTCGGGCCGGCGATAGCCGAACAGAGACCGCTTGAAGCTTCCCATGCGCGGCACCGTACGACCGCCTTCGGACGGCTTTTTGTCAGGCGCTGGCGGCCTCGGGCGCTTCCGGCGCCTCGAAGTCGACCTGCAGGCGCGGAGCGTCGCGCCAGAGGTCCTCCAGCTGGTAGCGGTCGCGCGCCTCGGTGGTGAAGACGTGGAGCACGCAGTCGAGGTAGTCGAGCACGATCCAGCCGGCTTCGCCGCCGCCGTCGACGCCGCCCGGATGGATGCCTGTCTCCTGCTTCACCTGCACCCGCACCTCGTCGACGATCGCCCGCGCCTGCCGTTCGTTGCGGGCGGTGCAGATCGCCAGGAAGTCGGTGTAGGCGACGAGGCCGCGCATGTCGAGCACGACCACGTCCTCGGCCTTTTTCGAGTCGGCGAGGGTGGCCAGGCGGCGGGCCAGGTCCTCGGAGCGGATCGTGGTCACGAGTAGATCCCCTTCTCCTCGATGAAGCGGGCGACCGGCTCGGGGACGAGGTAGCGCAGCGGCCGCCCCGCCGCCGCCCGCTCGCGCACGGCCGAGGAGGAGACGCCGAACTGCGGCATCTCCAGCATCGTCGCCCGGTCCTCGGCGCCGAGGCTGCGCAGGACCGCCGCCACCTCGGTGTCGGAGACGCCCGCCCGCCGTGCCACCGCCAGCCGCGCCAGCTCGACCACGCGCCGCGGCTCGCGCCAGCTCTCGAGGCCCATGGCGGCGTCCGCCCCGATCACGAACACCAGCTCCGTTTCGCCCCGTTCCTCAGCAAGTAGCTCCAAGGTCTCATACGTGTAGGACGGCCCCTCGCGCTCGACCTCCAGGGCCGAGACCGAGAAACGGGAATCGTCGGCGGCGGCGAGCCGGGTCATCGTCATCCGCAGCTCCGGGCCGGGATCGTCGAGGATCCGCTTGTGCGGGGCCTGGCCGGTCGGGACCAGGACGACCTCGCTGAGGCCGAGCTGCCAGAGCGCCTCCTGGGCCAGCGCCAGGTGACCGAGGTGCGGCGGGTTGAAGGCCGACCCCAGCACCCCGATGCCCCCGCTACTCACGCAGCTGGCCGTCGCCGCGGGCCACGTACTTGAAGGTGGTCAGCTCGCGCATCCCGATCGGCCCGCGCGCGTGCAGCTTCTGGGTCGAGTTGCCGATCTCGGCGCCCATCCCGTACTCGAAGCCGTCGGTGAACCGGGTCGAGGCGTTGACGTAGACCGCGGCGCAGTCGACGCCCGCGGCGAACTCGTCTGCCGCCGCCTCGTTGGTGGTGACGATCGCCTCCGAGTGGCCGGTGCCGTGGGCGTTGACGTGCTCGATCGCCTCCTCGACGGAGCCGACCACGGCGACCGCCATCTTCAGTCCCAGGTACTCGGTCCCCCAGTCGGCCTCGGTCGCGGCGCCGACCTCAGTCTCGCCGGCGGCCGCCCGGACCCGCTCGTCGCCGACCAGCTCGACCCCGGCCGCGGCCAGGTCCCCGAGCACGGCGGGAGCGAAGCGGGAGGCGATCGCGGCGTCGATCAGCAGCGTCTCGGCCGAGTTGCAGACGCCGGGGCGCTGCACCTTGGCGTTGACGGCGATCCGCCGCGCCATCTCCAGGTCGGCCTCGGCGTGGACGTAGACGTGGCAGTTGCCCGCCGCCGCGTACATCACCGGCACCGTCGCGACGTCCTTGATCGCCGCCTTCAGCCCCTCGCCGCCGCGCGGGATCAGCAGGTCGACCAGCCCCTCCTGCATCGCCAGCTCGGCCAGGGTCTCGCGGCCGCCGCCGTCGAGCAGGAGGACGGAGTCCTGCGGCAGCCCGGCCTCGGCCAGGGCCTCGCGGACGATCGCCGCCAGCGCCCCGTTCGAGCGTTCCGCATAGCTGGAGCCGCGCAGCACGATCGCGTTGCCGCTCTTGATCGTCAGCGCCGCGCAATCGATCGTCACGTTCGGGCGCGCCTCGTAGACGACGGCGACGACCCCGAGCGGGACCCGGATCTTGCGCAGGTCGAGCCCGCTCTCCAAGGTCTTGCGCTCCAGCTCCTCGCCGACCGGGTCCTCGAGGGCGGCGACGACGCGGACCCCGTCGGCCATTGCCGCGACCCGCTCCGCGCTCAGCGTCAGCCGGTCGCGCAGCGCCTCGCTGAGCCCGGCGGCGCGCTCGTCGGCGAGGTCGGCCGCGTTCGCCTCGAGGATCTCCGCGGTCCGCTCCTCGAGCAACCGCGCGGTCGCCGCCAGCGCCGCGTTCTTGGTCTCGGTGGGAGCGGTCGCGAGCGTCCGCGCCGCCTTCTTGGCGGCGGCACAGGTCTCCGCGACCGAGGTGGTCGTCACTGCCATCCGAGAAGGGTAGCTGGAGGAGGACGGGTGCCCGGGTCCCCAAGCCTTCTCCGGGGAGGACTAGACGAGCACGAAACGGTCGCGGTGGATGACCTCGTCGGCGGCGTGCGGCAAGACCGCGCGCACCGCCTCGCTCTTCATCCCGATCACCCGAGCCAGCTCGCGCGAGGAGTAGTCGCAGATCCCTTTGCCCAGGGTCACTCCGTCGGCGGCGACGTCGACCGCGTCCCCCGCCTCGAAGCTGCCCTCGACGCCGGCGATCCCGACCGGCAGCAGGCTCGACCCGCTCTCGCGCAGCACCCGCGCCGCGCCCTCGTCGACGAGCAAGCGGCCGCGCGAGGGCTTGGCGTATTTGAGCCAGAGCTTGAAGCTGGAGGCTTTGCCCGGCCGCGGCGCGAAGCGGGTGCCGCCCGGCTCGCCGGCAGCCGCGGCGGCGAGGGTCCCCGGCACGGTGCCGTTGCAGATCAGCGCCGGGATCCCCGCCTCGCTCGCCATCTCCGCCGCCGCCACCTTGCTGCGCATGCCGCCGGAGCCGAAGGCCGAGGTGCGGTCGCCGATCTCCAGCCCGGCCAGCTCGGCGAAGTCCTCGACTTCGGGGATCAGGTGGGCGGAGGGGTCGAGCTGCGGGTCGGCGCTGAGCAGCCCGTCGATGTTGGTGAGAAGGACGAGCAGGCGGGCGTCGAGCAGCAGCGCCACCTGGGCGGCGAGGAAGTCGTTGTCGCCGAAGCTGATCTCGTCGGTGGCGGTGGTGTCGTTCTCGTTGATCACCGGCACCACCCCCCACTCGACCAGCCGCCGCAGCGTCTGGCGCGCGTTCAGGTAGTTGGTGCGGGCGGCGATGTCGGCGGCGGTCAGAAGCACCTGGGCCGCCCGCGTCCCGTGCGCGGCGAGGCGGCTCTCGTAGGCGCGGAAGAGGTCGCCCTGGCCGACCGCCGAGGCGCCCTGCAGCTCGTCCATCGCCCGCGGGCGCACCGGCAGCTCCATCAGCCGCATCCCCCGCGCGATCGCGCCCGAGGTGACCATCACCACCCGCTCGCCGCCCTGCTCCAGCGCGCTCACCTGCTCGCAGACCGAGTCGAGGACGTCGGCGCGCAGCTCGCCGTCGTCGGCGGCGACGATCGAAGATCCGAGCTTGACTACGAGGGTCATGGCGGAGCCAGTGTACGAGCGCCATAGGCTGCGGCGGATGAGCCGCGTCCGGCTCGACCCGGTCGGCTACCGTGCGCGGCGTGAGCGGCGCCTTCCTCCACGAGCTGCGGGTCCGCTACGGCGAGTGCGATCCGCAGGGGATCGTCTTCAACGCGAACTACGTCGCCTACGTCGACGTCGCCCTGACCGAGCTCTGGCGCGAGGCGTTCGGCTCCTACGAGGCGATGACCGAGCAGGGAATCGACATGGTGGTGGCCGCCCTTGAGCTCGAGTTCCGCTCTCCCGCCCGCTTCGACGATCTGGTCGGGGTGGAGATCACGATCGCGAAGCTGGGAACGACCAGCATGGTCAGCCGCCTGCGACTGTCGCGCGACGACGATCTCCTCCTCGACGGCACGATCCGCCACGTCTTCGTCGACGCCGAGAGCTGGGCGAAGACGCCGGCCCCCGATTGGGTGCGGGAGCGGCTGCGGCCCTACTTGGCCGCGGCTTCCGAGCTCGCCTGACTCAGATGTGCAGCTCGAACTCGTGCTCGCCGATGCGCACGTCGTCGCCGGCCTGGAACCCGGCCCGGGTGAGGGCGGCGATGACGCCGATCTCCCCCAGCCGCTGCTCGAGGTAGGCGAGCGCTTCCTCGTTTTTGGTGTCGTGGCGCTCGAACAGCAGCTCGACGCCGCGGCCGGCGACGCGGAAGGCGCCGTCGTCCTCGCGCTCGACCCAGTAGCCGCCCTCGCCGGCCGGCCGGTAGACGCGGTGCTCGGCCTCGAACTCGGTGGCCGGCTCGGCCGCGCCCGGGGCCAGCGGTCGGGGCTCGTCGGGCAGCTCGGCCAGGACCCGCCGACGCAGCTCGTCCAGCCCCTCCCCGGTCGCCGAGGACGCCGCGAGGACGCCCAGCGCCTCGCCGCCCAGCCGCTGCTCCCATTCCGCCACCGCGGCCTCGACCCCCTGCGCCTCCAGCAGGTCCCGCTTGCTGAGGAGGATCAGCTCCGGCAGCCGCTCTAGGCCGGCCCCGTGGGCGGAGAGCTCCGCCCGCACGGTTTCGTAGTTGGCGACCGGGTCGCCCTCGATCGGCGCCAGGTCGACCAGGTGGACGAGCATCGCGCAGCGCTCGACGTGGGCGAGAAACTCGTGGCCGAGACCGGCGCCCTCGGCGGCGCCCTCGATCAGGCCCGGGATGTCGGCGACGACGGCCTGGCGGTCCTCGCCTTCGATCGTCCCCAGCGCCGGCGAGATCGTCGTGAAGGGATAGTCGGCGACCTTCGGGGTGGCGCGCGTCAGCCTGCCCAGCAGCGAGGACTTGCCGGCGTTCGGGAGGCCGACCAGCCCGACGTCGGCCAGCAGTTTCAGCCGCAGCTCGATCCAGTCCGCTTCGCCGTTGGTCCCTTTCTCGGCGAAGCGCGGCGCCTGCCGGGTCGAGTTGGCGAAGCGCTTGTTGCCGTGCCCGCCGCGACCGCCGTTGGCGATCACCGCCCGCTGCCCGGGCTCCACCAGGTCGATCGCGCTGCCGTCCACCGTCGTCGCCTGCGTCCCCGCCGGCACCGGGATCTCCAGATCCTCCCCCCGCGCCCCGTGCCGGTTCGACCCTTCCCCATGCCCGCCCCGGCGCGCCCGGAAATGCTTGCTCCCCTTCAGGGCCCCCAGATCCCGCTTCGACGCATCGCAGACCAGCACCAGGTCCCCCCCGTGCCCACCATCGCCGCCGTCGGGCCCACCGCGGGGCACGTGCGCCTCACGACGGAACGAGACGCAGCCGTTGCCGCCGGCGCCGCCCTCGACCCAGATCTTCGCCTTGTCGTACATGGGACGCAGAGGGTAATGGCGCTTTTCGTTCGCTACGCGAGAGAAAAGCGCCCTTACCCCCGGGCCGCGCTGACAGCGACTCGGCTAGCGGACCAGGATCCTGGCCTTGGCCGGCTTCGCCGGTGCGCCCTTGACGATCAGCTTGACCCGGTAGGTGCCGGTGGCGACGGGGCTGACCTTGAGCCTCAAGGTGCCGGCCAGTTTGGCGCCACCGGGGATCGGGCCGAGCTTCTTGCATTTCAGGGCTTTCAGGGCCTTGGCGCGCTTGCCCGTCTTGAGGCAGATCTGGGCGCGGCCGGTGGCGACGTCGCCGACGTTGGCGATGCGGAGCTTCAGCTTCGCGAGACGGCCGGGCTTGACGGCGACCTTTTTCCTCACGGTCAACTTCAGCTTGGCCGCTTTGACCGCGATCCCGGCGCTGGTCTGGGTAGCCGAGCCGGCCTGGTTGGTCGCGGTCGCGATGCAGCCGTAGGTTCCGGCGGTCCTGGCGTTCAGCGTGCTGGCGACGGCGCCCGCGACCGCTACGCCGTTGCGCGTCCACTGGTAGGCGAATTTGGTTGGCGCCTGGTAGACGTAAGAGCCGGCGAAGTCGGCCGCCCAGGTCCCGTTCGAACAGCTCAGCGAGGCCCGCGACCTGGCCGAGCGAGTCACCGCCGGTGCCCCGGTGCCGGTCGGGCTCTTCAGGATCAGGGGGTCCTGCGGGCCCGCGACCGGGGCGGTCGCGATGCTGATCCCGCCACCACCGCCGCCGATACCGGCGAAGCCGATCGCGTTGGTTTCGACCTTCCCGTTGCCGTAGTTGCCCCAGTAGAGCCTGCCGATCGTCGGATCGAACCCGATGCCAAAGGGGCTGTCGAAGGCTGACCCCGGCAGCGTCAGGTCTCCGCCTCCGGTCCCGTTCAGGTTCGCGAAAAGGATGCGATCCGGGGTGCTGTTCTCGAGCAGGTAGAGCCGCCCGCCGGCGGGGTCAGCCGCCAGCCCGGTGATTTCGGTCGGCGGGGCCGCCCCGGTGGTGCTGAGGTCGCCGCCGCCGCTGTTGTTGACGTTGGCGAAGGAAATGACCTGAGGGTTCGGGATGCTGTTGACCCAGTAGACCCTGCCCCCGACCGGGTCGAGCGCCATCCGGGTGGCGCCGCTGAGCGTCGCCCCGGCGGTATTGAGCGCACCGCCCCCGGTGCCGTCGAGCCGGGCGAATCCGATCGAGCTTCCATTGTTGAAGTTGGACCAGTAGACGAGCCTGGTGACCGGATCGACCGCGATCCCTTCGGGGTTGCTGAGCGGCGCTCCAGCCGTGTTCAGGACCCCGGCTCCGCTGCCGTCGAGGTTGACGGAGATGATCTGGCCTTCGCTGTCTGGCCCGCCGTTGCTCGCCACGTAGAGTTTGCCGGTGACCGTGTCGATCGCCATGCCTTCCGGTCGGTCCAGCGTGGCGCCGGTGAGGTTCAGGAGCCCGCCGCCCCCGCCCGTGATATCGGCGCTGGAAATCGTGTTTTCGTCGTAGTTGGTCCAGTAGAGGAGTTCCGCCCCCTGGGCGATGGAAGCGGGCACGAGCGTTAGCGCCGCGCAGACCGCGGCCAGGAGGGTTTTTCTCATACCCCTTCCGACGCAGCGACCGCCGCGCTATTCCCAGGCGCGGCGGAGGGGAGGAGCTGGAGCGCTTTAGTCCTCGGCGAGGACCGAGATCGTGCGGCCCTTACGGGCGGTCTTGAAGTCGACCGTGCCCGGCCGGGTGGCGAAGATCGTGTGGTCGCGGCCGAGGCCGGTGCCCTCGCCCGGCCAGAACCTGGTGCCGCGCTGGCGGACGATGATCTCGCCGCCGTAGACCTTCTGGCCGGCGAAGACCTTGACGCCGAGCATGTTCGGGTTCGATTCGCGCCCGTTGCGGCTGGAACCGAGACCTTTCTTGTGAGCCATCTCCTAGGCCTCCTCTTTCGCAGCGGCTTTTTTGGCGGGGGCTTTTTTCGCCGCCGCTTTGCCCATTTTCAGCGAGGTCACCTCGAGCTTGGTCAGCTCGGAGCGGTGGCCGGCGCGGCGCCGGTAGCCCTTCTTCGCCTTGTATTTGAAGACTTTGATCTTCGGGCCGCGCAGGTGCTCGGCCACGGTCGCCTCGACCTTGACCTTCTCCAGCTCCTTCGGCGCGGCGACGACGTCGGTGTCGCGGAACATCACCGCGCGCAGCGTGACCTTGTCGCCCTCCTTCGCATCGAGGCGATCGACCAGCAGCGACGTGCCCTGCTCGACCTTGTACTGCTTGCCGCCGGTTTCGACTACCGCATACATGCTCAATCGCCTTCCTCGGTGCTGCCTTGTTTGGCGCGTGAACGCCCCCGACCGCCCCGGCGGCCGCGACTGCGTTTACGCGAAGGAGTCGAGGATTCTAGCTCGGAGCCGTTTTCCTCGCCGCCTCCGGATCCGTTCGGCGAATCGCCGCCCAGCAGCGAGGCGATTGCCGCCGAGCGCTCGACCTCCTCGATCCGCACCAGCCGGCGCTGGCCGACGTAGCGACCACCGCCGGTGATGCTGACGATGTAGGAGTCGATCCGGGCGACCGCGTCGTCGGCGTTGTACATGTGCGGCTCGTCGATGTTGACCAGCACCTCCTCGCCGACCTTGAACGGCAACGCCCGCTCCTCGATCTCCGCCCTGGTGCCGGACTCGACCAGCTCGAAGCTGCCGATCGCCAGCGCGTCGCCGCCCTCGAAGTGGAAGCGCTTGCCGGTTTCGCCCTCGAGCTCGGTCAGGCCGCTGTCGGGATCGGTCAGCTCGTGCGCGACCTTGGGGTTGACGCGGAACAGGAAGGCCTCCGCCTCGCCGTTCTCGGCGGCGACGTCGCGCATCTTGCGCAGTCCCTCCAGCGCCACCGTCTCGGCCGAGAGCACGACGCCCTCGCCGGCGCAGGTCGGGCAGGGCGCGGTGAGGATCTCGCGCACCCCGTCGGTCACGTTCTGGCGGGTCATCTCGACCAGGCCCAGCGGCGAGACCTCGACCACGTAGCTCTTCGACTTGTCGGCGTCGAGCGCTTTGCGCATCGTCTTCAGGACTTTGTCGCGGTTGCTCGCCCGCGCCATGTCGATGAAGTCGATGACGATGATGCCGCCGATGTCGCGCAGCCGCAGCTGCCGTACCGCCTCCTCGGCCGCCTCGGTGTTGACTTTGGTGATCGTCTCCTCGAGGCCGCCTTTGCCGCGGCCGGTGAAGCTGCCGCTGTTGACGTCGATCACGGTCAGCGCCTCGGCGTAGTCGATGATCAGGTAGCCACCGGAGGGCAGGTCGACGCGCCGGTTCAGGGTCGACTCGATCTCCTCGTCGATCTTCCATTTTTCGAACAGCGGTTTCGAGCCCTTGTAGAGCTCGACCCCGTCGACCAGCTCCGGCGCGGTGCGCTGGAAGAAGCCGGTGACCCGCTCGTACTGCTTCTCGTTGTCGATGATCGCCTTCTCGAACTCGCTGAGGAAGACGTCGCGCAGGACCCGGACCGAGAGGTCGGCCTCCTGAAAGACCAGGGCCGGGGCCTTGGTCGACTCGCTGCGCCGCTGGAGGATCTCGTTCAGCCGCTGCAGGTAGGAGATCTCGCGCACGAAGTCGGATTTCTTCGCCCCGTGGGCGGCGGTGCGGACGATCAGCCCACCCGGCCCCTTGTAGGTGCGGTCGACCATCTTGCGCAGGCGGTCGCGCTCGGAGTCGGAGAGGCGGCGGCTGACGCCGACGCCGGAGCCGGTCGGCGCAAAGACCAGGTAGCGGCCGGCGATCGAGACGTTCATCGAGAGCCGGGCGCCCTTCGACTTCAGCGGGTCCTTGACCACCTGGACGAGGATCTCCTGCCCCGGTTTGATCAGCTCGTTGATGCGGCGGCCGCTGCCGCGACCGCGCTTCGGAGCCTGCTCGCCGCCCGGGAGGACGATCTCGTCGACGTGGAGGAAGCCGTTGCGCTCGAGGCCGATGTCGACGAAGGCGGCCTCCATGCCGGGAAGGACGTTGTCGACCTTGCCCTTGTAGATGTTGCCGACGATCGAGCGCCGTCCGCGGCGCTCCATGTAAAGCTCGGCGACCGTGGCTTTGCCGCCTTTCTGTTTCGCCTCGAGGACGGCCACGCGGGTCTCGCCACGCTCGGCGGAGACCAGAATCGTTTTCTTCATGTTTTGTTCAGCTCAGTTTCGGTTCGGTACGCATTGCCGGACGCCTATTCAAGGCGTCACCAGGCGAACCTCCCCTGCTGGCTGAGCCGCGACTGAACGTTGATGCTCTGAAGCACGCCGATCGCCAGGAAAGTGGCGAGCACGGAGGAACCTCCGTAGCTCATCAGCGGTAAGGGGATGCCCGTGATCGGCATGATGCCGAGGTTCATCCCCACGTTTACGAAGACCTGGAACAGCAGCGAGACGGCAATGCCGCCCGCGACCAGGGTCCCGTAAGAGTTCTTCGAGAGCGTCACGATCCGCAGCGCCCGCCAGAAGAGCAGGGCGTAAAGGGATAGGACGAACGCGGCGCCCATGAACCCGTAGCGCTCACCGATCACCGCGAAGATGAAGTCGGTGTGCCGCTCGGGAACAAAGTTGAGCCCCGTCTGGGTGGCACGGTCGCCGCGCCCGGACAACTGCCCGGAGCCGACGGCGACCTTCGATTGGTTCTGCTGGTAGCCAGCGTCGCTTTCGTGCTCGTCGGGGTGCATGAACGAGGTCAGTCGCTCCTGCTGGTATTCCTTCAGGATCGGGGTCCCCACAGCGGGGGCCACGACCAGGACGAGCGCGATCAACGCGGCAATGCCGCCGCCGATGACCGCGAAGTGCGTCCATGGGACGCCTCCGAAGTACATGACGGCGAGGGTGGCGGCCACGAACACCAATGAGGTGCCGAGGTCGGGCTGCAGGAAGACGAGCGCAGCCGGTGCGAGGCCGAGGGCGAGGTAGCGCACGGTGCGCTGCTTCGCCGAGCCCCGCCTGGCGCCATCGATGACGAACCCGGCAAGCGCCAGTACAAGCAGGAGCTTGCCCAGCTCCGATGGCTGGAAGCTGAAGAAGGGAAGTTCGAAGGCCCGCCGCGAGCCACGGGCGGCGAAGCCGAAGACGAAGACCAGCGAGACGCTGGCGCAGAGGAAGGTGTAGATGCCGACCCGCAGCTCGCGGAAGCGCGAGTAGTCGATCCGGGTCAGCACGAACATCCCGACCAGGCCGAGGACGCCGTAGATCAGCTGGCGGTCGAAGTAGTAGTGCGGGCTGCCGGGCACGTCGTTCTGGGTCGCCTGGCCGAGCGTGAAGACGCTGAAGGCGACCAGGGCCACAGCGGTGAAGGTCAGCGACCAGTCGAGGTGGGCGATGCCGAGCCGGTCGGCGATGCCGACGTGAACCGCAAAGGGCTCGGGGCGCGTGGTTCTGGTCCGGGTGGCGTACATCTATTCGGCGATCGTGGCGCCGCCGGTTTCCCCGGCCGTCGCCTGTTTGTCGAAATAGGCTTCGAGGATCCGCAGTGCCGCGGGCGCCGCGGATTCGGCGCCGAAGCCGCCTTCCTCGATGGTGACGATGGTGACGATACGTGGGTCAGGATACGGCGCCAGCACCGCGAACCACGACTGGTCGGCATGTCCGGGCCGTTCCGCGGTCCCGGTCTTGCCCGCGACCGGGATCGGAAAGCCGCCGAAAACGGGAGCCCCGGTGCCCGGCGCGACCTGAGCGGCGTCGTGCAGCCCCTCCAGGATCGTCGCCCGGTAACCGGGGTCGATGTGGATCTTGCGGCGCGCCGGGTAGTCGAATTCGCGCAGCACCCGACCCGCCGCGTCCTCGACTTCGAGGCCGACGTGAGGGGTGACGATGCGGCCGCCGTTGCCGAGCGCGGCGTAGGCGATTGCCATCTGCAGCGGGGTCGCCTGCAGGTCGCCCTGCCCGGTCGCCAGCTGGATGTTGTCGCCGACCGACCAGGGCCGGTCGGTTCCGCCTTCGGCGTAGAGCTGGTCGCGCCACCGCTTGCTCGGCAGCAGGCCTTCGCTCTCCTCCGGCAGGTCGAGCCCGGTCGGCCGTGCGATCCCCAGCCTGTGCGCCTCCGCCTGCAGCTCGTTGGTGTTCGCCATCTGCAGGCCCAGCGTGTAGAAGAAGACGTCGGAGGAGACCTGCAGCGCCCGCACCAGGCTCAGTGGGCCGTATTCGGCGTCGCCGGCGTTCTCGAAGCTCTGGCCGCCGATCGTCAGCTCGCCGTCGTCGACGATCGAGGTCCCGGTGGTGATCTCGCCGTTTTCCAGCGCCGCCAGGGCGGTGACGATCTTGAAGATCGAGCCGGTGGGATAGGCGCCTTCGGTGGCGCGGTTGAAGAGCGGCGCGGTCACCGGGTCCCGGTACAGCGCGTTCACCTGCGCCTGGGTCATCGGTTTGGTGAAGACCGACGGGTCGAAGGTCGGGAAGGAGCCGAGGCCGAGGATCTGGCCGTTGTTGATGTTCATCGAGACGAAGGCGCCGGGGAGGCCGCGGGACACCAGAGCGCTTTCCCCCGCCGCCTGCACGTCGGGGTCGATCGTCAGCTTCAGGTTGTCGCCGGGGGCGGGCGGCTCCGAGACCAGTTGGCCGCCCGGAGTCGGCTGACCGAGCGCGTTGACCTGGACCTTGGTCAGCCCCGGGGTCCCGCGCAGGAAGCGGTCGTAGGTGTACTCGACCCCGCCCTTACCGACCTCGTCGCCCGCTTCGAGTCCCTTGTAGGGCGCTTCGGTCAGCTCTTTTTCGGAGATCTCGCCGACGCTGCCGACCAGGTGCGCGGCGGTGGTGGCGTGCGGGTAGTGGCGGACGAAGACGCGCTGGACCGAGACGCCGGGGAAGCGGCGCTGGTTCTCTTCCAGGTAGTAGACGAGGTCGTAGTCGACGTCACGGCGCAGCGTCACCGGCGCCCCGGCGGCGCTCTCTTCCGATTCGCGGATCGTCCGCCGCATCCGTTTCGGCGACATCTGGGCCAGTTCCCCCACTCGCGCCAGCTCGGCCTTCTGCTCGCGCGGGTCGCCGGGCAGTTTCTGCATATTGAGGACGAGCGCCAGGCTGGTCCGGTTGTCGACCATCACGTTGCCGTCGCGGTCGAGGATGTCGCCGCGCGGGGCGATCACTTTGAACTCGCGGGAGCGGTTGTTCTTCGCCTCGGCCAGGTACTTGTCGCCGTCGAGCACCTGCAGGGTCCAGAGGCGGAAGAAGAGGACCGCGAAGAGGGCGACGGCGAAGCCGCCGAGGACGGCGATCCGCAGCGAGAGCCTGCTGCCCCGTGGACGGTCGTCCGATCGCAGGTACATGGCCCTAGGCTCCCAGCACCGTCGGCCGGCTGCGGCGCGGTGCCGCCGGGTCCTCGACCAGGGCCGGCCGCAGCAGGCGGCGCAGGCCGAGGTAGATCGGCCAGCCGAGGACGAAGGCGAAGGCGCTCTTGACCAGGATGTCGCGCACGACCAGGGCGCTGACCGTCGAGTCGTCGAGGCCGAGCATCAGCTCGACGGCGCCGAAGCCGAGCTCGGCAAAGAGGGTGAGGATCATGCAGAGCAGCGGCGCCACCAGCGGGCTCTGGATCACGAAGCGCTCGCGGAAGAGGCCGGCCAGGTAGCCGCAGGCCATCAGCACCAGGGAGCCGCCGCCGAGCGGCACGATCAGCAGGCAGTCGAGCAGGATCCCGGCCGAGAAGCCGCAGACGGCGCCGGTCATCGATCCCCCCAGCAGCCCGAGGGCGACGATCAGCGCCGGCAGCACGTCGGGGCTGGTGTGGAAGACCTCCACCTGCGAGAAGAAGGAGAGCTGCAGCAGCACGCCGAGCAGGACGACGGCGACGAGGCGGGCGAGGATGTTCGGGGTCAGGATCACCCGCGCGAGCCCCCGGTCAGGACCTGGACCAGGTCGAGGTCGCGCAGGTCGGCGAAGGGCCTGACGTGGACCTGCTGCTGGGCCTCCTGCTCGAGGATCGAGGCCTCGGTGATCTCGCCGATCGGGAGGTTCGGCGGGAAGCGCGATGCCAGCTCCTCCGTGCGCCAGCCGGCGGTGACGACCGACTGGCCGCTGCCGACCCGCTTGGTCGAGTCGATGAAGTCGAGGATGAGGTCGCCGGGGTCGCCGACCGAGGGCTTGATCATGCCCTGCACGCCCGGCGGCACGACCTTGGCGGAGACGGCGCTGGAGTGGTCGGAGATCAGGGTCACCCGGGCCGAGCCGCCGGTGACGGCAGCGATCGTCCCGATCAGGCCGTCGCCGTTGACGACCGGGTCGTCGACCTCGATGCCGTCGTTGCTGCCGGCGTCGATCGTCACGTCGGAGAACCAGACGATCGGCGAGCGGGCGATCACCCGCGCCGTCACCGGGTCGTAGCCGGAGGGGATCGCGCCGCTCTTGTCGAGCCCGACCAGCTCGCGCAGCTGCGCGTTTTCGGCCAAGGCCGCCTGCGCGCCCACCGCCTGCGCCCGCACCGTCTCCAGTTCGGTGTGCAGCTTCTCGTTCTGGCCGCGCGCGTCGAAGGTGTCGTCGAACCAGTTGACCAGGTCGCGGGCGGGCTTCAGCGCCCGGTCTGCGACCGACTGCACCGGGCTGAAGACGGCGCTGACGCTGCGCTGGAAGCCGTCGGAACCGCGCCCGTAGGTGATCGTCAGCAGCGCGAAGGAGCCGACGACCAGGAGGGCGAGCACCGCCCTACGGCGGCGTACTTGCTTGCGATACACGTGGGAGACCTAGGTTCGTTGAGTTGCCTGAGCGCCAGCTAAACACGATGCCGCGCCCCTGAGTTCTTTCCGGCGCGGTGGATCGCCTCGAACTCCTCGAGCGAGATGCCCGAGCCGACCGCCACGCACGTAAAAGGCGACTCTGCCAGTTGACAGGGCATCTGGCACTCGTCGCGCAGCCGCTGCTCCAGTCCTTGCAGGAGGGCGCCGCCGCCGGCGAGCGTGATGCCGCGGTCCATGATGTCACCCGCCAGCTCCGGCGGGGTGCGGTCGAGCGTGTCCTTGACCGCGGCGACGATGTGGCCGACCGGCTCCTCCAGCGCCTCGCGCACCTCCTCGGAGCCGAGCGTGATCGTCTTCGGCAGCCCGGAGACGAAGTCGCGGCCACGGATCTCGGTCCGCGCTTCTTCCGGCAGTCGCGAGGCGCAGCCGACCTCGAGCTTGACCGCCTCCGCGGTCTGCGTCCCGATCGCCAGTTTGTAGGCCGCTTTGCAGTGGTTGACTATCGCGTCGTCGAGCTCGTCGCCGCCGACCCGGATCGATTGCGAGACGACGATCCCGCCGAGCGAGATCACCGCCACCTCGGTGGTGCCGCCGCCGACGTCGACGATCATCGAGCCGGTCGGCTCGGCGACCGGCAGGCCGGCCCCGATCGCCGCCGCCATCGGCTCCTCGATCAGGTAGGCCTGACGGGCGCCGGCCGAGAGGCAGGCCTCCTCGACCGCGCGCTTCTCGACCCCGGTGACGCCGGAGGGAACGCAGACGACGACGCGCGGGTGGGCGAAGCGGTTGGAGTTGACCGAGTGGATGAAGTGGCGCAGCATCTGCTCGGTGACGTCGAAGTCGGCGATCACCCCGTCCTTGAGCGGCCGGATCGCGGTGATGTTGCCCGGCGTGCGGCCCAGCATCCGCTTCGCCTCGGCCCCGACCGCCTGCACCTGGCCGCTCTGGGAGTCGATCGCGACGACCGAGGGCTCGGAGAGGACGATGCCGCGGCCGCGCACGTAGACAAGCGTGTTTGCCGTCCCCAGGTCGACGGCCATGTCGCGGCCGCCGAGGGCGCTGAAGCGGTTTCGCAGGCCCATTTAGGCGATCTCACATTCCATTGCCAAGGGATAGATCATCCCAAACGCGCAAAAACGCTATTTGCGCACATCACCCGCGTTCGCAGTTGTGGCCGCATAGGGTCCAAAACTGCGAACGCACCTGGCGCGGCTACGGGCGCTGGAAAAGGCTTGGAGCCAGCTCGGCGAGCAGGCCGACGGGCAGGCCGACGACGTTGGAGACGCTGCCCTCCAGGCGCTCGACCAGGGTCGAGCCAAGGGTCTGGATCGCGTACCCGCCGGAGCGCCCACGCCACTCCCCGAAGCGTACGTAGCGCTCCTTCTCGTCCTCCGTCAAGGGCTTGAAGAAGACCTCGGTCCGTTCGAGACCAGCTCTCTCCTCCCCGTCCTCGAGCACGACCAGCCCGCTCATCACCGTGTGCGCCCGACCACCCATGCGATCCAGATAGTCCCTGGCCTCAGCTTCATCGGCCGGCTTCCCGAGCGCGCTTCCATCAAGGACCACGTCGGTATCGCAGGCAATCACCAGACGATCCGTGGCCGGCACCGCGGCGGCCTTGAGCCGAGCGTTCTCCACCACCTCGACCTCGGGGTCTCCCCCACTCAGCTCGTCCACCCCCGGCACCACGACCTCGAACTCCACCCCCAGCTTCCGCAAAATCTCACTCCGCTGCGGAGATCCGGAAGCCAGCACCACCCTCGTCACTAGCCGAGCTCTGGAAACCAGATCCCGATCTCGCGCTCCGCCGACTCGTCCGAATCGGAGCCGTGGACCATGTTGAAGGTCACCTCGAGGGCGAAGTCGCCGCGGATCGAGCCGGGCGCGGCCTCGACCGGGTTGGTGGCGCCGATCAGCTGGCGCGCGGCCGGGACCGCTTCGGCCCCCTCCAGCACCATCGCCACCAGCGGGCCGCCGGTGATGAAGGAAACGAGCTCGCCGAAGAAGGGCTTCTCGGTGTGCTCGGCGTAGTGCTCGTTGGCGAGCGCCTCGTCGGCGGTCAGCTTCTTCAGGGCGGCGATCCGCAGGCCCTTGCGCTCGAAGCGGGCGATCACCTCGCCGGTGAGGGCGCGCTCGAAGGCGTCAGGCTTGACGAGGATCAGGGTCCGGCTCACGGGCGATGCTCCTTTGCTCTTGGGTTGGTTCGGACCCCTCGTCCTCAGGGGCCCTGCGAGCCGGCTCTCTAGGTGCGGCTTTCGCGGAAGGTTTTCTCTCTGCGGCGTCCGCGGCGGGCGCTTTTTTGCGCCGCGCCGGCGGCCGTTTGGGTGGCTGCTCGCCGCGCTCGGTCTCCGGGCGCCGCTGGCGTTTGCGCGGGCGCTCGCCGCCACCGCCGCCGCCGAGGGCGGTCTCGCAGAAGGGGCAGAGGCCCCAGCGCGGGTCGACCGGCTTGCTGCAGGTCGGGCAGGGGTCCTTGAGCCGGCGCTGGCAGTTGGGGCAGCGGAGGAAGTTCTTCTCGACCGGGTACTCGCAGTTGGGGCAGGTCAGCTCGCGCAGCTGGCGCACCCGCAGCTCGGCGGCGCGGATCTCCAGCTCGCGCTCGTGCGCGTCCTCGAGGAACTCCGGCGGGCGCACGATCGCGTAGACGGCGGTGCCGATGAAGGGGAAGAAGGAGGCGACCGTCGCGCAGGCGACCAGGAAGGGGTCGGAGATGCGGCGGCGGGCGTCGAGGTAGGTGTAGACGATCAGCGCCAGCCAGAGCACGACCAGCATCAGCAGGAAAAGGGTCGCGGCCAGGTTGAGGCCGTCGTTGGTGATGCCGAAGATCGCTAGTGACATGGTTGGGCGTCCCGCCGGGAAAATGGGAGCGGGCAGTCTACTTCGCCACGACTCCGGTGAACCCTGTCGGCACTCAGAGGAAGAGTCTTCCAAACAGGTATCCGACCCCGAAGAAGACCAGGATCACGATCGCGACAACCGCCGCGACCAGGCCCATCATCGAGAGCAGTTCGGAGCCGGTGCTGCGTTCCATGGCCGAATCGTCGCACAGGTAGGCCCCGCGCTACGTCAGCGCTGTGCGGGCTGGGGCTATGGCGTAATGGGAGCCGGCAACGAGGACTACTCCTTTGGAGCTTGCGAGGGTGCGGGCTCGCTGTAGGGCAGCTTCAAAGCTGGGCTCGGACTCGGCTGGCAAATCGGCTTCGCGGCAGGCGGTGGCCAGGTCGGCCGCGGCGTGCGATCTCGCACCCGGGCGGCCGTGGCCTTCCAAGGCCGCGGGCGGCAGCTCGGTGCAGACGGCGCGGTCGAGCACCGGGGCCAGCGCCCGCACCATCGCCGCCGCGTCCTTGTCGGCGAGAATCGCCAGGCAGGCGACGACGGGGTGGCCGGCGGCGAGCGCCGGCAGCGCCTCGGCCAGGGCGGCGGCGCCGTCGGGGTTGTGGGCGGCGTCGACGTATACCGGCGGGTCCTCGGCGAGCTTCTCCAGCCGGCCGGGGACGGCGACCGTCGCCGCCACCTCGGCGACTCGCTCGGGGTCCAGCTCACCGAGGAAGGCCTCGGCGGCGGCGCGGGCGAGGGCGAAGTTGCGGCGCTGGAAGGCGCCGGCGGCGAGCAGTTGCAGCTCCGGGCCGGGGTCGGCCGGCGCGCGGACGATCTCGGCGCCGCGCTCGCGCGCGGTGGCCTCGGCCAGCCGCTCGACCTCGGGCGAGACCTGGCCCAGGACCAGCGTCGTCTGGTCGCGCAGCACCGCCAGCTTCTCGGCCGCGATCTCCGCCTCGGTCTCCCCCAGCCACTCGGTGTGGTCGAGCCCGATCGAGGTGAGGACGGTGACCCGCGAAAGGATCGTGTTGGTCGCGTCGAGCCTGCCCCCCAGCCCGGCCTCGATCACCGCCACCTCGACCCGCGCCCGGGCCAGAGCGAGGAAGGTCGCCGCCGTCGCCGCCTCGAACTCGGTCACCGCGTCGCCGTCGTCGAGGCCGCGGTCGACCCCCTCGGCCGCCCGCGCGACCGCGGCCACCGCCTCGGCCCAGGCCGCCGCGCTCACCTCCTCGCCGCCGATCAGCGTGCGCTCGGTCCAGCGCGCCGCGTGCGGCGAGACACAGGCGCCGGCGGCGAGGCCGTGCGCCTGCAGCAGCGCCGTGGTCATCCGCGCCACCGAGGACTTGCCGTTGGTGCCGACGACGTGGATCGAGGCGAAGCGGCGCTGCGGCATCCCCAGCGCCGTGGTCAGCCTGTGCATCCGCTCCAGCCCGAGCCGCCAGCCGACCGGCTGCAGCGAGTCCAGGTAAGCGTCCGGGTCGAAGTCCGGCTCGGCCAAGGTGCTCAGCCGAGCTCGGCCAGTTCGTTTCGGTAGCGCTCGAGCTTGCCGCGCTCCTCCTCGACCACCTCGGCCGGGGCCTTGGCGACGAAGCCCTCGTTGCCGAGCTTGCGCTCCCCCCGCTCGACCTCGGAACGCAGCTCCTCGCGCCGCTTCTCCAGCCGCCCGGCCACCGCCTCGGCGTCGAGCTGCTCGGAGGCCAGCACCCGCACCGGGCCGATCGAGGCGACCGGATCGCCGCCGTCGGGCTCGAACTCGAAGCGGGCCAGGCGGGCGACGAACCCGGGCGGCTCGACCCCCTCGACCCGCGCCGCCAGCACGCTCGCGGCCGGCACGTCGACGAGGTCGCGCCAGGCGCGCAGGCGCTGGGTGAGGCCGATCCCGCCCTCGGCGTCTGCCTCGGCCGCCTCGTCGAAGAGCGCCTCGTCGGCGACCGGGAAGGCGTGCACGGCGAGGTGGCCGCGGCGGGACGGGTGGAAGGACCAGATCTCCTCGGTGACGAAGGGCATCACCGGGTGCAGCAGCGCCAGCACCCGTTCCAGCGCGTAGAGCAGCGTCGCCGAGACCTCCTCCTCACCCTCGTACAGGCGCGGCTTGGCGATCTCCAAGTACCAGTCGCAGAGGTCGCGCCAGAAGAACGAGTAGGCCTCGCCGACGGCGTGGGCGAAGTCGTATTCCTCCAGCCGCGCCGTGACCGAGGCGATCGTCCGCTCCAGGCGCGAGAGGATCCAGCGATCCTCGACGTGCAGCGGCCGCGGTGCCGCCTCGACCTCCGCGGTGTTGAGCAGGATCAGGCGGCTGGCGTTCCAGAGCTTGTTGGCGAGGTCGTTGCCCTGCTGGACCTTGGCGTCGGAGAAGCGCACGTCCTGGGTCGAGGACATCGCCAGCAGGCCGAAGCGCAGGGCATCGGCGCCGTGGACGTCGATTTCCACCAGCGGGTCGATCCCGGTGCCGAGGCTCTTCGACATCCGCCGCCCGTCGCGGGCCTGGATCACCGAGTGCACGTAGACGTCGCGGAATGGGACGTCGCCGGCGAACTCGATCCCGGTCATGATCATCCGCGCCACCCAGAGGAAGAGGATCTCGCGCGCGGTGGTGAGGAAGCTGGTCGGGTAGAAGGCGCGCAGCTCCGGGGTGTCGTCGGGCCAGCCGAGGGTTGCGAAGGGCCAGATCGCCGAGCTGAACCAGGTGTCGAGCACGTCCTCGTCCTGTCGCAGCGCGACCGGTTTGCCGTG
>Ga0157292_10000006_pt1 | contig 118494 bp, 121 predicted proteins | sample NitcycUS179409R1_FD_108401 | JGI IMG/M metagenome (GOLD analysis project Ga0157292, IMG submission 108401) | Soil microbial communities from Arlington Agricultural Research Station in Wisconsin, USA - Nitrogen cycling UWRJ-S179-409R-1 | ecosystem: Environmental > Terrestrial > Soil >... | reverse complement strand
TGCTGCGCAATATCGGCCAGCGGCCTGAGGGCGTCACCGCGGCGCAGGCGGCCAATGTGGTCACCAACGCGCTCATCTCGAAGATCGCCCAGCGGGTGATCACGAACTTCGACGTGCTGCGGAAAGGCGGCAAGGATGCCGCCATCGACGCGCTGAAGACCCTCCTCAGGTGAAACCGGGTTGCAAATCGCCACAATGGCTCACAATTTCCGGCCCCGATTGATGCGAAAATAGAGGCCTTCACCGCTACAGCAAGGGCTTTCCTGATGACTTCGCTTCACCGACTCCTCGCCGCCGCCGCATTCGGCTTCGGCCTGGTCATCGCCCTGCGGGCGATCTCCGACCTGCCGATCTACCAGACCGAGCAGACCGGCTACCCGCACGTCGTCGTGCCGCTGATCCTCGCCCCGCTCGGCTTCCTCGCTGGCTTCGGCTGCTTCGACTACTGGCTGCGCTGGGCGGTCGGGATGCCGACGATCCCCGACGACCACTCCCAGCACGGCGCCACCAGCTGGAAGGACTACTTCCGCTTCAACACCGACCACAAGGTGATCGGCATTCAGTACGTCGTAACCACCTTCTTCTTCTTCTTCATCGGCGGCCTGATGGCGATGCTGATCCGGGCCGAGCTGGCCCAGCCGGGCACGCAGATCGTCGACGCCGCCACCTTCAACAGCCTCTTTTCCACCCACGCGGTGCTGATGATCTTCGTCTTCGTGATCCCGGTCTTCGCCGGGCTCGCGAACTACGTCCTGCCGCTGATGATCGGTGCGCCGGACATGGCGTTCCCGCGCCTCAACGCGCTCAGCTTCTGGATGCTGCCGCTTGCGGGCCTGCTTTTCATCGGCAGCTTCCTGGCTCCGGGCGGCGCCTTCGACGCCGGCTGGACCGGCTACGCGCCGCTCTCCACCGGGGCGCCGCTGGGGCAGTCGTTCTTCAACCTCGGCGTCCAGTTCGCCGGCGCCTCCTCGATCGCCACCGCGCTCAACTTCCTGGTCACGATCATCACCATGCGTGCGCCCGGAATGACTTTCTGGCGGATGCCGCTGCTGGTCTGGGCCAACCTCTCGACCTCGCTGCTGGTGGTCGCCGCGACGCCGTTCATCGCCGGCGCCCAGTTCATGGTCCTCTTCGACCGCGCCCTCGGCACCCACTTCTTCGACTTCGCCAGCGGCGGCGACGTCGTCAGCTACCAGCACATCTTCTGGTTCTACTCGCACCCAGCCGTCTACATCATGATGTTGCCGGGCTTCGGGATCATCAGCGAGGTCATCTCCACCCACGCCCGCAAGCCGATCTTCGGCTACCGGTTGATGGCGCTGGCGCTGATCGGGATCGTCGTCCTCAGCTACTCGGTCTGGGCCCACCACATGTTCGTCGCCGGCATGTTCAGCTGGCTGCGGGTGCCGATGATGCTGACCACGCTGCTGATCGCGGTCCCGACCGGGATCAAGATCTTCTCCTGGCTGGGAACGCTCTACTTCGGCAAGATCCACACCTACTCGACGGCGATGCTGTTCGCGCTCGCCTTCATCGTCACCTTCACGATCGGCGGCATCAGCGGCGTCATGCTCGGCATGGTGCCGATCGACATCCACGTCTCCGACACCTACTTCATCGTCGCCCACATCCACTTCGTTCTCTTCGGCGGCTCCGTCTTCACGATCTTCGCCGGGGTCTACCACTGGTTCCCGAAGATGACGGGGCGCATGTACGACGAGAAACTCGGGCGCGTCCACTTCTGGGGCACGCTGGTCGGCACCTGGGGCACCTTCATCCCGATGCACTGGATCGGGATGGACGGGATGCCGCGACGCGTCGCCGACTACGCCGAGCAGTTCGGCAACTGGAACCTGCTGATCAGCTGCTTCGCCTTCATGCTCGGCGCCGCCCAGCTGGTCTTCCTCTACAACATGATCGTCAGCTGGCGCTTCGGCCCGCGCGCCGAGGGCAACCCCTGGCGCGCCAACTCGATCGAGTGGCAGGTCTCCTCGCCGCCGCCGATCTTCAACTTCGACGAGATCCCGCGTGTCGTCGGCGGCCCGTACGAGTTCGGCGTCCCCGGCGCCAAGCACGCGATCATGGCCGGCGAAGGGGCCGAGGTCCCGGAGGCCGAGCCGAGCGTGGTGGGCTCGACGTGAGCGCCGCCAGCGAGGGCCGGCCGCTGCTGGTCTTCCTCAACGAGGTCGCTGGTGGCCGCAAGCTGCTGGAGGCGGTGCGCGAGCGCCAGGGGAGCTGCTCCGGCGTCGTCGTCGCGGCGCCGCAGAACCAGCCCTCGGTCGGTCAGCTGATCGACGCCGGGGAGCTGCGCGAGGCGGCTCGTGCCCGGGTCGAGGTGACGATGGCGGTGCTGCGCGAGTTCGGGATCGAGTCGGTCGGCGAGGTGATGGATCCGGAGCCCTCGCTGGCGGTCTGGGACGCGGTCCGCGCCCACGAACCGGGTGAGCTGCTGCTCTCCTGCCTCTACGACTCCCGCTTCGGCCTCACCCGCAAGGATCTGGTCGAGTGGACCCGTGACCGGGTCGAGCCGGACACCAAGCTGACCCACATCCCGGTGCGGATCGAAGACGACGCGATCCGCTGGGACCTGATCCACACGCTCGTGGTCTCGACCCAGACCGTCGCCGCCCCGGACCTGGTCAACCGGCTCAAGGAGCGCGCCGCCGCCAGCCCGCACCGGTACACGATCGTCTGCCCGAGTCACGAGGACGTCAGCGAGGCCGAGATCGTCAACGACCTCGCCGCCACCCTCGCCGAGCTCTACCGCGCCGACATCGACGCCACCGGCCAGCCGATGAGCCCCGATCCCTTCCAGGCGGTCAAAAACGCGATCGAGCACTACCGGATCGACGAGGTGCTGATCTCGACCTTTGCCGGCGAGGGTTCGCAGTGGCTGGAGGACGACCTGATCGGCCGCGTGCGCGAGATCACCGAGAAGCAGGTCGAGCACATCGAGGTCGGCCGGCCGGCCGCCGCGGTGGCCGCCGCCGTCGCCGAAGGAGAGGAGGCCTGATGGAGAGCGCCACCGTCGCCGTCGGCCACGAGCACGCCGATCACCACCACGGCCCGCCCGAGGCCAACCAGAGCTCCCGCATCGACAAACAGGTGCTTGGCATCCTCCTCTTCATCGTCTCCGAGGTGATGCTGTTCGGCGCCTTCTTCGCCGCCTACTTCTTCCTCCGCGTCGTCGTCGACCCGCCGAGCTGGCCGCCGCACCCGTATCACCTCCCGGTCGGCATCGCCGGCATCAACACGGCGATCCTCGTCTCCTCCAGCTTCACGATCCACTACGCCCTGGAGTCGATCCGCCGCGGCAACAGGGCCGGCCTGAAACTGGGCCTGCTGCTGACCTGGCTGCTCGGCGCGACCTTCCTCTTCATCCAGATCAACGAGTACGTGCACATCGGCTTCAGTGCCCGCGACCTCGGCTTCGGCGCGATCTTCTACAGCCTCACCGGCCTCCACGGCGCCCACGTCTTCGTCGGCCTGCTGCTGCTCAGCTTCGCCACGATCCGCGCCTTCCGCGGCCACTTCGGCCCCAAGGCCGAGGACCACCTCGGCGTCGAGGTGCCAGGCATCTACTGGCACTTTGTCGACATCATGTGGATCATTGTTTACGTCACCGTCTACATCCTCTGAGGCGGCTGCAAATCTGCGTCTGGGGGTGTCTTCGGTCGTTCGGCTTCGGGTCATGCACCAGAGTGCATTCCCCTCGCCTCACTCCCTGCGTCCTACCCAGACTTGATTTTCGCCGCCTCAGGGCGAGTGTCTAGGGATGAGGATCTCCGAGGAGGCGGTGTTTCGGTGGGTCGTGATCGTCGGGGTCGCGGCGGGGTCGGTGATCGCTTTGACCTTGCTGACGCGGCCGTTGGTGGGGGCGATCTGGGGGTTGGTGCTGGCGATCGCCGGTGGAGTGCACGCGTATCGCTGGATTGCGCGCAAGCGGCGCGAGGGTTGACGCGCAACTTTTACGGTGCGCCGACAAGACGTTACATTGCGCCCGTTAATGTGGCACCATGTACCAAGTGAGAGAGGCCTGGACTGACGAGCGGCTCGACGACCTCAACGCGAAGGTCGATGACGGCTTCCGGCGCATGGACGAGCGCTTCGATCGGCTGGAAGCGCGACTCGAAGCGAACCAGCGGGAAGCGAACGCCCGCTTCGAGGCGATGCAGAAGGAAGCGAACGCCCGCTTCGAGGCGATGCAGAAGGAGGCGAACGCACGCTTCGACGCGACGCAGCGCGAAACGAACGCTCGGTTCGACGCCATGAATACCCGGTTCGACGTGATGCAGAGCGAGATGAACGCGCGGTTCGAAGCCGTGCACCGGCTGATCGTTCAAGTCGCCGGCGGCATGATCGGCACCTTCGTCCTCGCCGCTGTCGCGGTGATCGCTACTCAGCTCTGAGCTCAGCCCGCCGCCTCCACTCGCGCAGCTCGAGGATCGCCAGGGTGAGGGCGATCGGTACCGTCGCTGGAAGCTGGTCGACGGTGAAGAAGAGGAAGTCGGAGGCGACGCAGACGAGGGCGGCGAGGGCGGCGCCGGTCAGTTGCAGGCGGCGGTCGGAGGCGAGCAGGGCGCCGAGGGTGGCGGCGACGAAGAGGTCGCCGAAGCCCATCACCGCCGAGCCGAAGTGGGCGAGCTGGAGCTTCGGCAGGCCGGCGGTGGGGGCGGCGGCGTTGAGCACGGCGTTCGGCTGCGCCAGGAGGTCGGAGCCGACCAGGTAGGCGTCGATCGCGGCCAGGGCGTAGATCCCCAGCTTGATCCAGCGGGCCTCGACGACGCAGACCAGCAGCCAGCCGAGGCTGACGCAGGCCAGGGCCGAGAGCACCAGCGCCGCCGTGTGGCCGCCCAGCGAGCCCTCCCAGGCCCAGGCGATCGCGAACAGCGGTAGTGCCAGCAGTGCCAGGTTGGGTCGGGCGCCGCGGACGATCGCCGCCAGGGCCAGCGCCGCCAGCGGCGGCACCGCGAACAGGGCCAGGTAGGTGAGGATGCGGGCGCTGTCGGAGCTGAGTTCGATCGCGGCGAAGACGAGCGCGAGGGGCAGCGGCAGCGCCAGCGCCCACCAGCTGCTGCGGAGCCGATTCAGCAATGGCAGCGCGGCCGCTCTGGGGGCCGCCACCAGCGTCGCCTGGACGAGGCTGAGGGCGCCGATCGAGAGCCAGAAGGGGAGCATGGTCCGGCCGCGGCGGCTTGGCTAGACCGCGCCCGTGGCCGGGGCGGGGGAGCGCTCGCGTCGCTCGCCGTCGTCGGCGGCCGCCTGGCCGCGGGGCTCCAGGCGCCCCGCCGCGGCGACCGTCCACAGCATCGCCAGCCAGTTGACGGTGGCCAGGGCGACGTGGACCCAGACGATCTCGCCGGGCAGTTCCAGGGCCCACTGGAGACCGCCTATCGCCCCCTGCAGCGCCAGGAGGCCAAGGACCACGCTCAGGGGCTTCACGGCCCGTCTGTCGCCCCCAGGGCGCCGCAGCAGGAACCAGACCCCGATCGCGGCCAGCCCGTAGACGGTGGCGAGCACGGCGTGGCGCTGGACGACCCACTCCAGGGTGTCGCCGCCCTCGAAGGTGAAGCGGTGGACCAGCTGCCCCTCGTGGGCGCCGGCATGGGGCCCGGAGGCGGTGGCGATGGTGCCGGCGAGGATCGTCAGCTGGCCCAGCGGGACCAGCGCCCGCACCGACCAGACGCCGAGCCGGTCGCCCGAGCGCCGCCGCTCCCAGGGCTCATAGCGCGCGCACCAGGCGAGCGCGAAGGCCGCGTCGAGCAGCATCATCGAGAGGATGAAGTGCGACATCACCAGCCCCGGAGCCAGGTGGTACTTGACGACCAGCGCCCCGAGGATCGCCTGGCCGATCACCCCCAGCGGCAGCAGCGCCCCGAACAGTGCCAGGTGCCAGCGGTAGGGCCGGCGGAAGAAGGCGAGCACGCAGGCGGCGATCACGGCGAAGCCGACGAACCCGGTCAGCAGCCGGTTGCCGTACTCGATCACCGCGTGCGATTCCAGCGGCGGGGTCGTGCCGCCGTAGCATTTGGGCCAGTCCGGGCAGCCGAGGCCGGACCCGGTCAGCCGCACGGCGGCGCCGGTGAGGACGATCAAGGCCAGGGCGGCGAGGGCGACCGCGGTCACCTGGGCGTAGCGCCGGGGAGAGATCTCGAGGCGGTTCTGGAGGCGTTCCCGCATCGTCACGAAGATGATCGCAGCGGCCGCTGGCCGCCCCGTTTCAGCTGCTCCGGATCAGCCGCCCGCCTGGCCTTTGCCGGCGGGGGAGTTTTCGATCAGGAATTCGACGAGCTGTTCGATTTCTTTTTTCGAGATCGTGTCGCCGAAGGTGGCGGGCATGATGCCGGAGCTGAAGCCGGGGGCGATGTCGGCCTCGGGGTCGACGATCATCTGTTCGATCAGCGCCGCGGTGTCGCCGGGCGCCAGGGATTCGTCGAGGTCGGGGCCAACGGTGCCGCCGGAGCTGGCGGCGGCGAAGGTGTGGCAGCCGCCGCAGCCGTTGTTGGCGAAGACCTGGGCGCCGGGGCCGCCGGGCACCTTCGGCGGCGCCGCGCCGGGCACGCCGGCGTAGAGGCCGACGTAGGCGGCGACGTCGTCGAGATCCTGGCCGGTGACGATGTCGGCCGGCATCGAGGCCGCCGGGTTGCCGCTTTCGGGCCGCGGGAACTCGACCTGGTTCTTGACGATCCCTTCGACCGTGTCGCCGTTCTCGCCGACTTCGCGGGCGGCGGCGAAGGCGGCGTCGAGGCTGGGCCCGATCGTGGCCGTGGTTCCGGCCTGCGCCAGGGTGTGGCAGGTGCCGCACTTCTGGACGAAGAGGACGCGGCCGCGCTCCGGGTCGGCGCTGGTCGTGCCGCAGCCGGAAGCGGCGACGACGACGGCCGCGAGGGCGACGAGCGCGAGCAGCAGGTTGATGAGTTTCGGGCGGCGGGCCATGGGGGCGGGAAGCGGGCCGGAGTCTATATGTCGAGGCCCACCGAAAGCGTCCTGTGGCGGGCGTGGATTCGGGTACTCTTGAGGCGATTCGCACTAACTCCACGACCACCGGAGGAGGACGCCGATGCAGGTGAGGGACGGGATGTCGGAGGTGACGGTGAGCGTCGGCCCCTCGCACACGCTGCGCGAGGCGGCGGCGATGATGGTCGAGCGCAAGACCGGGGCCGCCCTGGTCAGCGACGCCGACTCGCCGACGCCCGGGATCGTGACCGAGCGCGACCTGCTGATCTCCGTCGCCGCCGGCGAGGATCCCGGGGCCGAGCGGGTCGGGGACCACATGAGCGAGCGGGTGATCGCGGCGGCGCCGGACTGGAGCCTGGAGCGGGCCGCGGCGGAGATGTCGCGGCGCGGCGTCCGCCACCTGGTCGTCTTCGACGGCGGCGAGGCGGTCGGCGTGCTCTCGATGCGCGACATCGTGAGGGTATGGACGTCCGAGGGCGCGACGTCAGGTATGACCCCCGGCTGAGAGAGCGCTGAAGCCCGACTAGGGCTTCGGGGGGACGCTGATCGTCTCTACCGGCAGAGCGGCGCCACGGACGCGCTGCTTGCGGGGGAGGCGGTAGAACTCGCGGATCGCGCCGCGGACGATGCCGCGGAAGGCGGCGAGGGCGATCACGGCGCCGGCGATCCCGTAGACGTACGGGGCGAAGATGAAGCCGGAGGCGAAGGTGCCGCAGACCAGGCCGAGCGCCCCGAGCGCGAGGAAGACCGGCGCCCAGGAGGGCTTCGGCGCGTAGACCAGCTCGCCGGGCTCGCTGATTTGACGCTCGTCGCTCATCTCACTGGGCGATGTAGAGGAGGGCGGCGACGAAGCAGAGGGCGAAGACCGCGGCGGCGAGGCCCCCGGCCACCAGGCCGGCGCCCATGTTCTTACGTGCGGTCTCGCGATCCATGCAGGGCGGATTTCTATCAGGCCGAGGGGAAGGGGAGGTGGGTCAGGCCGGGCCAGGTGGCCCTCCTCACTCGGTACCTCGTCGATCAGGGGAATTGCCGCTGACGCCCGGTCGAGCCCTGCTCCTCCTCCGCAAAACGTTCGGAGGGGCACCTGGACCGGCCCACGAAGCCGCGCCCGCGGCTGATAGCCATGCCTGCGAAAGCTGGCGGAACCCGGAAACGCCGCAGGGGGCTAGACGTTGGCCGCGATTGCGATCGAGAGGAAGAGCAGGGCCAGGTAGGCGAGCGAGAAGAGGTAGGTGCGCAGGGCCCAGCGTCGCTCCTTGGTTCGCAGCAGCTTGACCGAGAAGTAGATGAAGACGGCGCCGAGCAGCATCGAGGGGACCAGGTAGGCGACGCCGAGGCCGCCGGCGCAGAAGGGCAGCTGGGTGACGGCGTAGAGGAGCACGGTGTAGAGGACGATCTGGCGCCGGGTCTCGTCCTCGCCGCGGACCACCGGCAGCATCGGGATCCCGGCCTTGGCGTAGTCGTCCTTCATCAGCAGCGAGAGCGCCCAGAAGTGGGGCGGGGTCCAGAAGAAGACGATCGCGAAGAGGTAGAAGGCCATGCCGCTGAGCTCGCCGGTGACCGCCGCCCAGGCGACCAGGGGGGGGACCGCGCCGGCGGCACCGCCGATGACGATGTTCTGCGGCGTCGTGCGCTTCAGCCAGAGCGTGTAGACGAAGACGTAGCCGAGCAGGCCGGAGAGCGAGAGGGCGGCCGCCAGCGGGTTGACGGTCAGTGCCAGCAGCGCGAAGGAGGCGCACCCGAGCAGCGTCCCGAAGGCGATCGCGGCCCGCACGGAGACGCGGCCGGAGGCGACCGGGCGGTCGGCGGTGCGGTTCATCATCTGGTCGACGTCGCGGTCGACGGCGTGGTTGATCGCGCCGGCGCCGCCGGCGGAGAGGGCGCCGCCGAGGCAGGTGAGGAAGATCAGCCCGGCCGAGGGGTCGCCGGCGACGTACATCGTCGTCACCGTCGTGAACAGCAGCAGCGACTGCACCTTCGGCTTGGTCAGCGTCAGGTAGTCGCGGAGGACGGTGGCGACGGGGGAGCGGGGAACCGCCCCGGTCGCCGACGGGTTGGGCGCGGTCTGCGCGCCGGCGCCGGGTTCCATGCGGCTCAGGCTACCGGCTGCGACTCGCGAGCAGGCTGCTCGGAGCGAGCGGTGCGGTGCGCGATCGCGTCGCGGATGTCGCGCATCGGGCGGGTGCCGCGGACGTCGGGCAGGACGTCGAAGTTGTGCGGGTCAGGGGGCGAGAGCGCAAACCACTCGAGCGAGTCGCCGCCCCAGGGGTCGTGGCCGGCCTCGGGGCCGTTGACGCGGCTGCCGATCGCGTTGGCGAGCGTCAGCACGATCCCGATCGCCAGCACCAGGGCGCCGATCGAGGCGATCAGGTTGTAGGTGCTGACGCCGGTGCCGCCGAAGAACTTGTAGGCGTCGATCACCTCGTTCTCGGTCGAGCCGGCGAGGAAGAGCGGGACGAAGGCGAGCAGGATGCCGGCGATCATCGTCCAGAAGGAGATCCGCGCCAGGCTCTCGCCCATCGTCCGCCCGGTCATCTTCGGGAACCAGTAGTGGAGCGCCGCGAAGCCGCCGAAGACGGCGCCGCCGACCAGCGCGAAGTGGGTCGCGGCGGTGGCGTCGGTGGTGTTCTTCAGCTGCCAGGAGGCGGCGACCATCGAGTGGGTCATCTCGGCCCCGAGCCCGATCGAGATCGCGGAGATCGCGCCAGCGGCGAACAGCAGCGGCGCCCGCACGTGCAGCGCCCCGCCGATCATGGTCGAGATCAGGTTGAAGACGATCAGGCCGAAGGGCACGATCAGCGCCAGCGACATCACCATCGCGAAGTACATCCAGCCGATCCCGATCGGCGCCGTCAGCATGTTCTGCATCCAGGCCAGGGTGCCAACGACGGCGATCGCGACCATCGAGCCCATGATCACGCTGCGGTTGAGCAGCGCCCGGCCGGAGAAGGCGGAGACGATTTCGGCGATCGCGCCGAAGGCGAAGATCAGCACCAGCATGTAGGTGCCGGTGTAGAAGATCCAGCTCAGGTGCTGCCACAGGAGCGGCGCGCCGCCGGAGCCGTCGGCGAAGAAGACGCCGTCGAAGTTGCGGTCGATCATCAGCATCGTCAGCGCCGCCAGCAGCACCGGGCCGATCACCAGGACCAGCCAGCAGCTGACGGTCGCGCCCCAGGCGAAGACCGGGACCCGGCGCCAGGCCATGCCGGGCGCGCGCATCCGCCGCAGCGTCGTCAGCAGGTCGATCGCGATCAGGACGAAGCCGAGCGTGGCCAGGCCGGTCGCCGCCGCCCAGGCGTCGACGCCGTTGTTGGAGAGGAAGGCGACCTCGCTGAGCGGCGCCAGCGGGTTGACGCCGGCCTCCGACGGGGTGAAGAGGAAGGCGGCGTAGAGGACGGTCGCGCCCATCGCGAAGAGGCCGACGCCGATCTGCCCGAGCCGCGGCAGCGCCGTGCCGCGGGCGCCGATCTGCAGCGGCGCCACGTAGTAGAAGAAGCCCAGCACCAGCGGGATCGCGAAGAGGAAGATCGCGGTGGCGCCGTAGGTGGAGAGCATCCGGTTGAAGGCGACGGGGGAGAGGAAGCTGTTCTCCGGGATCGCCAGCTGCAGCCGCATCAGCAGCGTCTCGACGATCGCGATGAAGAGGAAGCCGAGGGCGCCGCAGATCAGGATCCGGCCGAGGTCCTTGTGGTCGGCGCTGGTCGCCAGCTCCGCCCAGCGCGGGCGCCGGCGCGGGTAGCCGTCGATGACGAGCTCGGGCTGGGGCTTCGGCTTCACGGCGTGTCCCCGCTTTCGATCAGGTCGACGACCCGTTCCTGGGCGGACTCGATGTCGGACTTCTGCTGCTTGACGAAGGCCTCGTACTCGTCGGCCGAGACGACCTCGACCTCGGTCCGCATCGCCGCGTAGGCCTGGCCGGAGAGGGTCGCGGAGTCGCCGTCGTAGGTGCCCTCCTCGTCGGCGAGGAAGATCACGTCGTTGACCTTGCCGGGCACCGCGTCGCGCTTGCCGGAGAGGTCGGGGACGGCCCAGGTGTGGACGACGTCGGTGGAGACGAGCTCCAGCTTCACCGCGGTGTCGACCGGGACCACCAGCTTGTAATAGGAGAAGGCGCCGTTGGGGTAGTCGTAGCGCCACAGCCACTGCTGGCCGGTCGCCTTGATCGTCAGCGGCTCGGTCTTGGCCGCGGCGAGGGCGGCGTCGCCGGTGCTGGGCGTCTCCCGGGCCTTGTTCGTGTAGACGACGCTGAGGATGAAGAGCACGGTGGCGAAGGCGGTGAGGGCGCCGCCGACCCGGAACTGGAGGCGGCGGTTGTCGCTGGCCGGGCGCGGCTCGGCGCCGCGGGCGGCGCGGAAGCGCCGGATCGCGTAGATCAGCGCGACGTTGATCGCGACCACGACGATCGTGGCGGCGACGAAGCCGATCCAGAGCAGAGTGTCGATCTGATCAGTGCCAGGGGAATGGGGCGCCAAAGCGCGGCCATCCTATACTCGCCGTCCTGATGACGAGGCGCCGCCGCTCATCCAGCGTGCTGCGGGTGGCGGTGCGTGCAGGGGCCGGCTCCGCGGTCGCCGCCGCGGTGGTGGTGCCGCTGCTGCGCCGCCGGATGCGGATCCCGGCCCCGGTCACGATCGCCGCCTGCGCCGCTGGCCCGCTCGCGCTGACCGTGCTGCATCCGCGCTCGAAGAAGCGAGACGTCGCCCTCTTCGCGATGCAGATGTGGGCCTTCACCGTCGTCCATGAGATCCCCTTCGACGACCCCGAGCGCCTGCGGGAACGCCTGCGCAGCCGCTACCCGATCGCCGTCGACCGCGCGCTCGGCGCCGGCACCCTGCCCAACGTCCGCCTGCAGCGGGCGCTGGCGCGGTTGCCGCGGGTCGGCGCCGTCGACCGCTTCCTCACCTGGGCCCACTGGCTCTGGTTCATCGAGCCCTACCTGGCCCTGGCCCTGATCCTGGTCCGGCACAACGACCGCTTCCCGCGCTCCGCGCGCCAGATGGCGGCCGTTTTCGACCTCGGCTGCGCCGTCTACTTCGCAGTGCCGACGGCGCCGCCCTGGTGGTCCTCAGAGCAGGGCCTGACCGGCGAGGAGGTGCGACGGATCATGGTCGAGGTCGGCGAACCGACCTGGGGCGAGGCCTGGGAGAAGATGTACGACACGCTCGGCGGCAACCCCTGGGCGGCGATGCCCTCGCTCCACTTCGCCACCTCCCTCGCCGCCGCGCTCTCGCTCTCCGAGGCGGGCAGGGTCGAGGGGGCGCTGGGCTGGAGCTACGCACTGACCCTCGGCTTCGGGCTCGTCTACCTGGGCGAGCACTACGTCACCGATCTCGCCGCCGGGGCGCTGCTGGTCGCCGCCGTGCGGCGCGGCGAGCCTTTGGCGGAACCTCTAGTTACCGGCGTAAATCGCGCCCTTCAGCGTCTGGAGAGGATCGCGAGCGGGTAGCGTTCGTATGAGTGTCTGACGGAGATTCGGCTAACGGCAACCGGATCGCTGGGATGCCGCAATTCACCACGCGGCACGTGATCCAAATGCTGGTCCTGGTTCTGGTGCTGCTCGGCAGCATCTACTTCCTGTTCCCGAAGCTGGTCGGGCTCGGGGACGCGATGAGCAAGCTCGACGAGGCCGACCCGCTCTGGATCGGGATCGCGATCGGCTTCAACGTGCTCGCCTACGCCACCTACATCGCCCTCTTCAAGGCGGTGGTCGGGGGCGACGCGCTGCGCCTGCGCTGGACCGAGACCTACGAGATCAACATGGCCGGGGTGGCGGCGACGCTGCTCTTCTCCGCCGGCGGCGCCGGCGGCATCGCCCTCACCTACTGGGCCCTGCGCAAGGCGGGGATGGCCCGCCGCGACGTCGGCCGCCGCATGGTCGCCTTCATCTCCCTGCACTACGCCTTCTATCCGCTGGCGCTGATCCTCTTCGGGGTGCTGCTGCGGACCGGGGTGCTGAACGGCAAGGACTCGGTCGAGCTGACGATCATCCCCGCCGCCGTCGCCGGCCTGCTGATCGTGGTCGGGGTCCTGATCGCGCTGATCCCGACCGACGTCGAGCGGCGCCTCTCCCCCTTCGCCCACGGGGAGAAAGCGAGGGCCTTCCTGCACACGGCGGCGAAAATCCCGGCGACGGTCGGCGAAGGCTTCCGCTTCGCGATCGGGCTCTTCACCCACCCCTCGCGCGGCGGCCTCGCGGTGCTCGGCGCCGCCGGCTACTGGGCCTTCAGCATCGGCGTGCTCTGGGCCTGCTTCCACGCCTTCGGGGCCCACGTCCCGCTCGCGGTCGTCGTCCAGGGCTTCTTCCTCGGCATGGTCGCCAACCTCTTCCCGCTCGCCCCGGCCGGGGTCGGTGCGGTCGACGCCGGCATGATCGGCGCCTTCGTCCTCTTCGGGATCCCCGAGGAGACCGTCTTCCCGGCGGTCCTCGTCTTCCGCCTGGTCGCCTTCTGGATGCCGATCCCGCCCGGCGTCGTCGCCTTTTTCCAGCTGCGCAAAACGGTCCACCGCTGGGAACAGGAGGGGCTGCCGATCGACCGCGGCGGCGACGCCGAACGCGACCTCGACCTGGCCGTGGGGACGCTTGCCCCGACGCCCACCGAGAGCTACTATAAAAAGTGAAGTATTAGACTCAACGAGCCTGAAACCACCCGCTGCGAAGAGGAATCGAGAGCTGAATGACTGAGGAGAAGAAGGTCGAGAACGTGATCATCATCGGCGGTGGCCCCGCCGGTTACACGGCCGCGCTGTACACCGCGCGGGCCAACCTCGAGCCGCTCGTCTTCGAGGGATTCCAGTGGGGCGGACAGCTGCAGAACACGACCGACGTCGAGAACTACCCGGGCTACCCAGAGGGGATCATGGGCCCGGAGATGATGAGTCAGTTCCGCGCCCAGGCCGAGCGCTTCGGGGCCCGCTTGGTCACCGACGACGTCGACCGGGTCGAGCTCTCCGACGGCGGCGTGCAGAAGGTCTGGCTCGGCGACGAGGAGCACCGCGCCAAGACCGTGATCCTGGCGATGGGGGCGGAGCCGAAACGGCTCGGCATTCCCGGCGAGATGGAGCTCGGCGGCCGCGGCGTCTCCACCTGCGGCGTCTGCGACGGCGCCTTCTTCAAAGGCGAGAAGGTGATCGTGATCGGCGGCGGCGACTCGGCGATGGAGGACTCGATCTTCATCTCCAAGTACGCCTCGGATCTGACCATCGTCAACCGCCGCGACGAGTTCCGCGCCTCGAAGATCATGTTCGACCGCGCCCGCGAGCAGGAGAACATCGGCCTCAAGACTCCATATGTCCCGGAGGAGTTCGTCGCCGGCGAGGACGGCAAACTGGCCAAGGTCCGCGTCCGCCACGCCGAGACCGGCGAGCAGGAGGAGATCGAGGCCTCGGGCGCGTTCATCGCGATCGGCCACATCCCCCGCTCGGAGGTGGTGGTCGGCCAGGTCGACACCGACGAGGACGGCTACATCGTCACCGAGCCGGGCTCGACTCGGACCAACCTCGGCGGCGTCTTCGCCGTCGGCGACGTCGTCGACCACACCTACCGCCAGGCGGTCACCGCGGCCGGTACCGGCTGCATGGGCGCGCTCGACGCCGAGTGGTTCCTGCGCGACAGCCCGCCTCCGGTCGAGGCGCACTGGATGCCCGGCGGCGAGCCGGTCGAGCTCACCCCGTAGTGGGCAAGCGCGCTTCGAGCCTCTTTCCCTTCGGGATCGCGGTGGTCCTGCCGCCGGCCGGGCTGATCCTCGGCCTGCTCAACATCCAGCAGAACGACCGCGAGCTGGGCATCCGCCTGATCGCCGTCTCCGTACTGGCGGCGGTCGTCTGGGTACTGCTTTTCGTCGCCTGAATCGCCCGGGCGCGAGGTGTATCTTCCGGGAACGGCCACGGAATGCTCACACCTCGACGCGGTCCACTACCCCGACCCTCCTGGCACGGTCGCGGGCTGTGAGGAGTGCCTTGCCGCCGGGATGCGCTGGGTCCATTTGCGGATGTGCGTGACCTGCGGCCACATCGGCTGCTGCGACAACTCGCAAGGCAAACACGCGACCGCGCACCACAAAGAGACCGGGCACCCGATCATCCGCTCCGCCGAGCCGGGGGAGGACTGGAGCTGGTGCTACCCGGACGAGCTGATGATGCGGCTCAGTCCTTGAGGCAGGGCCTCAGCGGCCCTTGAAGTCCGGCTCGCGCTTCTCGAGGAAGGCGCGCGTGCCCTCGACCCGGTCCTCGGTCGCCATCGCCTGGTCGAACAGCTCGCGCTCGGCCTCGAGGCCGGCGGAGATGCCGCGCTCCTCGGCTTCGAGGACGGCTCGCTTGGCGAGGCGGATCGCGATCGGCGGCCGCTCGGCGATCGTGCGCGCCAGCTCGACCGCCTCGGTCAGCCAGGCGCCTTTGCCGATCGCCTTGTTGACGAGGCCCCAGGCGACCGCCATCTGGGCGTTGAAGTGGCGGCCGGTGAGCACGTACTCCATCGCCCGTTGCTTGCCGATGGCGCGGGTCAGGCGCTGGGTGCCGCCGCCGCCGGGGATGATCCCCAGCGTCACCTCGGGCTGGCCGAAGCGGGCCTGCTCGTCGGCGACGATCAGGTCGCAGGCCATCGCCAGCTCGCAGCCGCCGCCCAGCGCGTAGCCGGCAACCGCGGCAATCAGCGGCGTCTCCAGGGCGGCGATCCGGGTCCAGAAGGCGGCGCCCTCGGGGTCGGAGGGGGCGTCGAGCGGGCGCTCGGCGAGGGCGCGGATGTCGGCGCCGGCGGCAAAGACCTCGTCGGAGCCGGCGATCACCATGCAGCGCACCTCGGAGTCGGCGTCGAGCCGCTCCAGCTCGGCGATCAGCTGCGCCCGCATCGCCGGCGAGAGGGAGTTGCGGGTCTCCGGGCTGTTCAGCCGCAGCAGCGCGACGTGGAACTCGTCGACCGAGGTTTCGACCAGCTCCGGCACCCGGCTCAGCCTTCCTCGAAGGGCAGCATCGCGTTGATCCCGGTCGCAGCGCGGCCGATGATCAGCTTCTGGATCTGCGAGGTCCCCTCGTAGAGGGTGGTCACGCGGGCGTCGCGCAGGTAGCGCTCGACCGGGTAGTCGTCGACGTAGCCGGAGCCGCCGTGGACCTGGATCGCGAGATTGGCGCACTCGACCGCGGACTCGGTCGCATACAGCTTCGCCACCGAGGTCTCCATCAGGTTCGGCTTGCCTTCGTCCTTGAGCACGCCGGCGCGGTAGACCAGCATCCGGCTGGCGTCCCGTTTGAGGATCATTTCGGCGATCATCTCCTGGACCAGCTGGAAGCGGGCGAGGGGGACGCCGAACTGTTTGCGCTCGGTCGAGTAGGCGACCGAGGCCTCGACGCAGCCCTCCATGATCCCGACGCAGCCCGCGGCGACGCTGTAGCGGCCTTTCTCCAGTGCGCTCATCGCCACCTTGAAGCCGTCGCCGACCTCGCCAAGCATCGCCTCCTCGCCGACCTCGACCTCGTCGAGCGAGAGCTCGGCCGTGTCGGAGGAGCGCAGCCCGAGCTTGCCGTGGATCTCCTGGGCGGTGAAGCCGGGGCTGTCGGTGGGGACGAGGAAGCAGGCGAGTCCGCGGTGCTTTTTTGAGGGGTCGGTCTGGGCGAAGATCAGCGCCACGTCGGAGACGTTGCCGAGCGAGATCCACATCTTCTGGCCGCTGATCGACCAGCCCGAGCCGGTCTTGGTCGCGCGGGTGCGGATGTTGGCGGCGTCGGAGCCGGTGTCGGGCTCGGTCAGCCCGAAGCAGCCGAAGCCCTTGCCCGAGCAGAGCAGCGGCAGCCACTTCTGCTTCTGCTCCTCCGTGCCCCAGTGCTCGATCGAGCTGCCGACCAGCGAGGTCTGGACCGAGACGACGGTGCGGGCGGAGGAGTCGGCACGGCCGATCGCCTCGACGATCAGCCCGTAGCCGATGTAGTCGAGGCCGCGGCCGCCGTACTCTTCGGCGATCGGGGCGCCGAGGAAGCCGACCTCGCCGAGCTTTTCCGCCAGCTCGCGGTCGAAGCGTTCAGCCCGGTCGTTCTCGCGGATCCTCGGCAGGATCTCGCGGTCGGAGAACTCGCGCGCGGCCTCCGAGATCAGCTTCTGCTCGTCGCTCAACTGGAAGTCCATCTGGTCCCCGTCCCTCCCTATTCGGTGTTCAAAGCTCGCGCAGCTCGCGACCCAGGGTCTGCGCGAAGGCCTCCTGCGCCTCGCGCGTGCGGGGGCCGGGAGCGGCCGGGAGCTCGCTGCCGTCGATCGCGGCGACGGCCTGGATCTCCCGCGTGGTCGAGGCGAGGAAGGCCTCGCTGGCGGCGCGCAGGTCGTCGACGTGCCAGCTGCCCTCTTCGACGTGGAGGGCCTTGATCAGGCGGTCGCGGGTGATCGACTCGAGCACGCCGTCGTCGAGCGCCGGCGTGCGCAGCTCGCCTTCGGGCGAGACCCAGAAGATCGCCGAGGTCGGCGGCTCCAGGACCGTGCCCTCGGGCCGGACCAGCACCGCCTCGTCGGCGCCGCGGCCCTTGGCGATGCGGCTGGCCTGCATGTTGGCGGCGTAGGAGAGGGACTTGACCCCGTTGAGGATCACCGTCGGGCTGTAGGTGACGGTGGCCAGGGAGAGCGTCTCGCCGTGGTCGGGGATCGGCTCGGTGGCGGCGATGCGGCGGCCGCCGCGGGTCACGATCAGCCGCATCTGCCCGTCGACGGGGCCGGCGGCGGCGAGCAGGGCGCCGATCTCGCGCTCCAGGGCGGGGCGGTCGAAAGTGAGCTCGATCGCGGCGGCGGAGCGGACCAGGCGGTCGAGGTGGTCGCTCAAAGCGAAGAACTAGCCGCCGTAGAGGCGGATCACCTCGAAGGCGCCGTCGCCGCGGTAGACGCCGTCGTCCTTGAGGCCGATCGTCGCCTCCGCCGTCGGTGTCACCTTGCCGTCGACGCTGGCCAGCTCTTCGAAGCCACTGCTCACGGCTGGCGAGGCTACCCTTTATCCGTGCTGTTCGTTCTCGGGACCCTCGCCGTTTTGGCCTTCATCGTCGGGGCGCTGCTGATCGTCGGCCACTTCTACCCCGGCACTTCCGCCGAGCTCGTCGACTGGACGCCGACCCGTTCGCCCGAGGTCGAGGCGCAGAACGAGATCGACGACGTCAGGCAGATGTTGGAGGCGCAGAACGAGATGCGGCGGCGGCGGGGGGTGCCGGAGATGACCGAGGCGGAGCTGCAGGCCGCCGTCGCCGAGGACGAGCGCCTGCGGCTGCGGGGCCGCGGGCCCTTCGAGGCGACCTAGGTGCGGGCGCTGATAGTCGGCTGCGGTTGCCGCGGCCGCGGACTGGGGGAGAGGCTGCTTGCCGAGGGCTGGGAGGTGCGGGGGACGAGCCGCCGCGAGTTCGGCGTCGAGGCGATCGAAGCGGTCGGGATCGAGCCGGCCCTGGCCGACCCGGACCGGCCCGGGACGCTGCTGGACCTGGTCGGCGACGTCGCCGTCGTCTTCTACCTGCTCGGGTCGGCGGTGGGAGAGCCGGAGGAGCTGGCGGCGATCCACGGGCCGCGGCTGGAGCGGCTGCTGGAGAAGCTGGTCGACACGCCGGTGCGGGGCTTCGTCTACGAGGGCGCCGGCAGCACCGACCCGGAGCTATTGGCGGGCGGGGCGGAGATCGTGCGCGCGGCCGGGCGCACCTGGCGGATCCCGGTCGCGGTCGTCGCGGCCGAGCCGGGGGACCTCTCCGGTTGGCCGGGGGAGGTGGCGGCCGCGGCGCGGGCGCTGCTCTCGCCCGGCAGCCGCGGTTAGGGCGCGTGGTCGGGGGCGCGCGGGCGCGGTCGGGGCGCGGCGGGGGCGTCCCTCAGTCCAGGCGCTCCAGCAGGTCTCCCAGGATTCGCGCCGTGGCACCCCAGATCAGGTGGCCTTCGACCTCGTAGGTGGGGGTGTGGATGGGGAGGCCGCGGCGGGTCAGGCGGCGCATCGCGTAGCCGCTGCGCAGCAGCTCCAGGGAAAAGGTGAGGACGGTCTCCACCTCGGCCGGATTCGAGACCAGGTTCAGCTCCCCGGGGTGGGCGACGAGGCCGACGAAGGGGTGGACGCGGTAGTTGGTGACGAAGGTCGAGACCGGCGCCAGGGCCCCCGCCAGCTCGACTCGGGCCGGCTCCAGGGCGATCTCCTCCTGCGCCTCGCGCAGGGCCGTCGTCATCAGGTCGGCGTCGACCGGATCCTGGCGACCGCCGGGGAAGGAGATCTCGCCGGCGTGGCGGCGCATGTCGGCGCGGCGCTCCGTGAAGATCAGGCCTGGATCGTCGGGCCAGCCGTAGAGCGGCAGCAGCACCGCCGCCGCGACTCCGCGGCGCCCCTCCATCGCCGCCGCCTCGTCCGGGTTGAGCAGGAGCTCGGCGAGGTTTGGCGCGTTACTCGTCATATAGCCGAGAAAGGCGCCAAAGCCGCTCAGATGATGACCTGGACGGTGCCGCCGTCGACCGACCAGGCGGCGCCGCTGACGTAGGAGGCGCGCTCGGAGCAGAGGAAGACGATCGCGGCGGCGATCTCGGCCGCCTCGGCGAGGCGGCCGAGCGGGCGCCTGGCGCCGGCTTCGGCCAGCGCCTCCTCCCGGCTTGCGGCGCCGCTGAGATCGCGAGATTGGTCGAGCAGGCCGCCCGGCTCCATCCACATCTCCGATTCGACCGGGCCGGGGCAGATCGCGTTGACGAGGACGCCGCTCTTCGCGTAGCGGTCGGCGAAGAGGCGGGAGAGCGAGAGCTCGGCCGCCTTGGCGACCGAGTACTCCGGCATCGCCGAGGAGGGGCGCTTGCCGGCGGTCGAGCAGACGTTGACGATCCGGCCCCAGCCGCGCTCGGCCATCGGCGGCGCGGCGGCGCGCATCGCCCGCAGCGGTGCCATCACGCTGACCTCGTACTGGGCGCGCCAGTCCTCGTCGGGGACGTCGTCGAGGTCGCGCCAGCTGGCGAAGCCGGCGTTGTTGACGAGCACGTCGAGGGCGCCGAAGCGCTCGGTTGCGGTGGCCAGCATCCGCGCGCCGGCATCCTCGGCGGTGACGTCGAGGGCCAGAGCGGCGGCCTCGCCGCCGCTCTCGGTGCCGGCGGCCTCGGCCGCGGCGACCGCCGCCGCCAGGCGCTCCTCGTCGCGGCCGACCAGCAGCACCCGCGCGCCCTCGGCGCAGAGCTGCACCGCGGTCTCGCGGCCGATCCCGCGGCTGGCGCCGGTGACGGCGCAGGCGCGGCCGCTCAGTCCCAGGTCCATCCCGGCGGCCCGGCCTCAGCCCTTGCCGCGGCCCTCGAACAGGGCCGGGTCGTCGACGTCGGCGAAGCGGGCCATCGCGTAGACGAGGTCGGAGGCGCGGTTGACGAAGTGGATCACGGTCTCGCCCGGTAGGTCGCCGGCCTCCTTGAGGGCGGAGATCGCGCGCTCGGCGCGGCGGACCGTCGTGCGGGCGACGTCGAGCTGGGCCGAGAGCTGGTTACCCCCCGGGATCACGAATTTCGGCGGCAGCTCGACCTCCGCCATGTAGCGGTCGATCAGTGCCTCCAGCTCGGCGACCATCGCCTCGGTGGTGCGGCTGACGCCGTCTTCCAGCCGCTCCGCCGCCTCCGGCGCGGTCGCCAGCTCGGCCCCGGCGACGAAGAGGTAGTCCTGGAGGTGGAGGATGTCGGTCGCCAGCCCGGCCTCGTCGGGGCCGCAGAGGGCGCGGGCGACGCCGAGCTGGGAGCAGGCTTCGTCGAGCGTGCCGTAGGCCTCGGTGCGGCCGTGGTGCTTGGGGATGCGCCCGCCGTACCAGAGCGAGGTGGTCCCGTCGTCGCCCTTCTTCGTATAGATCTTGACCACGGGCCCATCCTACGCCGGGCCGGCGGCGGCCAGGGGCGGTTAGCCGACCGGGCTGAAGACCATCCCGGTCATCACCTTGGGGAAGAAGTAGGTCGACTTCGGCGGCATGTTCGCGTCGGTTTCGGCGACGGCGCGGACCTGCTCGACCGGGACCGGGCGCTGGATGAAGGCGACGTCGTAGGGGCCGTCCTCGACCTGCTCCAGCGCGGCCGGGACGCTCTTCGCGTATTCGAGCCCGCGGCGCTCGTCGATGTCGTGGTCGCTCATCCCCGCCAGGCCCTTCAGCACCAGGGTCTCGAGGATCGCCGAGTCGAGCCTGCGGTAGGCCTCGGGCTTGCCCGCCAGCAGGCGGTCGAGCTCGGCGGTGTCCTTGAGACGGAGGCGGAAGGCCTGGCGGTGGAAGCTGTCGTAGAGGCCGAAGACGCCGACCCCGTCCTCGCCGGCCGGGTCGAGCCCGTCGCGACCGGTCTCGGTCACCTCGAAGAGCTCGCGCAGGCCGTTGCCGAGCGCGCGCTGGCGCTCCGGGTCGTCGGCGAAGCCGGAGAGCAGGCGGTGGGTGGGGAAGACGGTGAGGCCCGGGTCGTCGAGCCCGGTCAGCGCCATCAGCGTGTAGTTGTGCTCGCCCTCGCCGCCGATCTCGTCGCGGTAGGCGCGGGCGGTCTCGTAGCGGTGGTGGCCGTCGGCGATCAGCAGTTGGGCGCCGGCGAGGCGCTCGGTCACCGCCTCGAGGATCGCCGGGTCGGCGACCCGCCAGACGCGGTTGACGGTGCCGTCCTCGTCGGTCGCCTCGCCCCAGGGCTCGCCCTGCACGGCGGGCTCGACCAGCGGCCAGGCGTCCTCGGTGCTGAGCGAGAAGATCGGCGAGAGGTTCAGCTTGGTCGCCCGGGTCAGCTCCAGCCGGTCGAGCAGCGGCCCCGGGTGGGTGCGCTCGTGCGGGCGCACGGTGCCGGTCTCGTAGTCCTCGACCCGGACCCGGGCGAGGATGCCGTGGCGGCTGTAGGAGTTGCCGTCGGGAGCGGTGTAGTCCTGGGTCAGCGCCCAGACCGCCGGCTCGGAGTCGGCGACCAGCGCCCCCTCCGCCCGCCAGGCGTCGATCCGCCGCGCCGCCTCCTCGTACGGATCGCCCCCGGGCTCGCTCGCCGGGTCGGCCGGATCGAACGGTTTCGGCAGGTCTATGGCGACCGCGTTGAACGGCGAGCGCTCCAGCAACCGCGCCCGCCCGGCCGCGTCGATCACGTCATAAGGAGGCGCCGCCACCGCATCCAGCGAGCCGACCTTCCCGAGGTCGTAGTGCAGCGCCTTCAGCGGGCGTACGTCGGCCATGGCCGAAGAACCTACACTTGACCCCAGCGGGGCGTGGCGCAGCCTGGTAGCGCGCGGCCTTTGGGTGGCCGAGGTCCCCGGTTCGAATCCGGGCGCCCCGATAATTGGTGGGGAGAGTCTGGTGCCCTGAGCGACTTAGCTGGGGATCGCACGAACGCAGGCTGTCTACTACCGGGACAACCGAGGGAGCGAACCCGTTGACAAATTCATCGAGGCGCTTCCGGCGAAGCAGAGGATGAAGATCGACGGTTGCGTCGAGGAGTATCTGAACGGGCGGACAGCGGATGCCCCGCCGCCGGAGTTCCCGATCAGCTCCCAGATCGAGGGCGAGCTACGTGAGTTGAGAATCCGGTTCGCCAAGACGCGGTATCGAATCCTCTATCAGCGCTCTGGGAACCTGATCGTCCTGCTTCACGCCTTCGAGAAGAACACGGGAGCGGTGCCAACTTCCGAGAAGGCCTTGGCGAATCGACGATTGGCTGATTTCAAGCGACGCATGGACGCCAAGCCGAGGAAACCTCCACGCGCTGCAGGCAAGGACGCGCCATTGAGTGACCGGTGAAACCTTGAAAATTTATCTATTTCGATAAACTAGCCGGCATGGGCGCAAAAGAAGATGGCTTCATCAGTCCGAAGGGCAGGCCTGTCGCTGAGGCGGCGCGGGATCGCGCTCGCCGCAGCGAGGCGTACCGCGAAGCCCGCGACGAGTACGCCGCGATCCGCGAGTTGCGCGAGCGGAACTGGATCGCCGCGCATATCCGCGAACGGCGCTATGAGCTTGACCTGACGCAGAAGGAGGTCGCAGAGCGGGCGGGTACTTCTCACTCCTTCATCTCGAAAGTCGAGGGCGGCAATCACATGCCGACGATCCCGGTCCTCAAGCGCATCCTCTCCGTACTTGACGAGGAGTTGCTGATCGGGATCGAGCGTCGGGTTCCAGACGAGGAGCCGGAGCGGGAAGTTGCTCCTGCACCTGAGCTGGCTGCCGCCTGACGGCCGCCCGGCGTCAGCGGGCCTTGCAGCCGTGGGTCAGGCTGCCCTGGCTCGACTCGCCCCTGACCGTGGCCTACCCGAACACTTCGCGGTCCCGTCGCTTCACGGGGTCCGTGTAGTACTTGTCCCACCAGGGTTTCTCGCCGGCTTTGGGGGGCCTGGCGAGGGCGAGGGTGTCGTCGGCGTCTTTGGCTGCCTGCTCGGCGACGCGGAAGCGGTAGTGGTCGAAGATGCCCAGCGCCTCGACGGTGTAGGCGGCGGCGACGCCGGGGTCCTTGATCAGCAGCAGGTTCTCGCCGTTCTTGGTGTCGGCGGCGTCGGAGAAGTTGTAGGAGCCGAGGTAGACGCGGGCGGTCGGCTTGTCGAAGTCGATGACGACGAACTTGTGGTGCATGCGGATGCCGCTGCCGCCGGACGGCTCGGACTTGAACGGCTCTGGGACGTTCTCGCTGAGGCGGGAGGAGAAGACCGGGGCAACGTTGCCGGCGGGGGTCTGCAGATCGAAGCCGTCGACCTCGCGGTCGGCGATGCCGTAGACGAAGATCTCCGGGTCCTTGGTGACTTTCTCGATCGCGTCTTTGATCACCCCCTCGGTCTGGGAGAGGAAGGCCAGCGAGTAGAGCAGGGAGGACTCGGTGTTGGCGTCGATGTCCTCGGCGATCGTCGCCAGCAGCGCGTTCTCGGCGATGTGCGGAGAGAAGGCGACTTCGGCGTCGATGCCGTCAAGCCCCAACGTCGTCAGCTTGGCCGGGTCGGTGGCGCCGAACGCCGCCGCCCCGCTGTTGTCCCAGTAGGAGTCGAAGGCGGCGGTGAACGCTTTCACCGGGCCCTCGCCGCGCAGGACCACGGCGTTGTTCGACTGCACGTAGAAGCCGCGCCAGCTCATGTTGGTCGAACCGCCGACCGCGGCCTTCACCTTCGGCCCGTCGACGACGATCGACTTGTTGTGCTGGAGGTCGCCCATGTGCTGGCGTATGACGTTGTCGGCGCCGGCGGAGGCTTTGAGTCGTTTCGCCGCCGCGGTCTCGGCGGAGTCCTTCTCGCCGTGGGCGTCGGAGTCGTCGACGATCACTTTCAGCCGGTCGCCCAGCTGCTCCAGCCGGGTGACGATCTCCGGCATATTCAGGTCGTAGGCGACGACCCTGACCTCGGCGTCCCTGTCCTCGATCGCTTCGTCGAGCAGCGCCAGGATCGCGCGCCGCGCCTCGAACCCCATCCAGTTCAGCGCTTCGTCGGCTTTCGGGTGGGTGGGCTCGAAGGTGAGTCCCGCGTCCGCCTGCGAGGGAATCAGGCTGGAGATCTTCTCCCCGTCCTTTTCGAAACGGTCGACAAACGCCTGGGACGAGACGAACCCGCGGGTGAAGGTCACGTTCAGCTTGCCGGGGTGGGTTTCGCCGCCGAGCACGATCGCGACCTCCTGCGGCTCTCCGTAGCTGAGCGCGTCGCCCTCGTCCATGAGGACCGGGGTTACGCGGTAGTGGAACTTGCCGTCGACTTCGGCGTCGCGGGGGAAGTGCGCCCAGCGGAACTTCTGCAGCGGCGAAACCATGGTCGACTTGCTGGTCTTGGAGACGCTGCCGTCAGCGGCGGCGAACGAGAGGCGGTTGTCCAGCGCGAAGAACTCTTTGTCGTCGGGTGGCTTGCACTCGATCGCGAAGCCGACGAAGTCGTCGGGGGGTTCGCCCGGGTTCCAGTCCATCACCAGGAGAACCATCCCCTCGCCACGGCGGACCTTCAGGGTGAAAAGCGCCTCATCGTTTTCACCGGTTACTACGAACCTCCCGCTCATACCCACCCATCCTAAACGGGGTTTGGCGCTTAGTCGCGGGCGTAGCGGTACCGGCCCCGGCTCGCGTAGGAGCCGAGGTCGATGAGAAAGGCGAGGATGACGATGAACCACTCGAAGCCGGAGACCCGGTCCGAGCTGCTCCACATCACCGCGTAGGCGAGCGTCGTCCAGGGCAGCAGGAAGAAGCCGAGGAAGGGGACGAACCAGCTGTCGAAGGCCTGGCTGAGCAGGTCGGAGAAGAGCCACAGCGCGAACAGCGCCAGTCGTGGCGAGAGAAATGCGAGGAGTACGACGAGGCAGCCGATGCCGAGACCGTATCGTCTAGGTAAGGAGGAATACAGATGAACGGACTTTCAAAGCTGATGACGATGCTGAATCCCGACAAGACGCGGATGCCCGCCGCCGAGGAGGCGTTGCCCGGTCGCAGCGAGCCCGCCTTCACCGTTCCCGAGGCCCACGCGGTGCTGGGGACCCCGATCAAACCGCCCTTCCCCGACGGGACTGAGGTCGCCTACCTCGCGCTCGGCTGCTTCTGGGGCGCGGAGCGGTTGTTCTGGGACCTTGACGGGGTCTACTCGACGGCGGTCGGCTACATGAACGGGACCACGCCGAACCCGACCTACGAGGAGGTCTGCAGCGGCAAGACCGGGCACGCCGAGGCGGTCCTGGTCGTCTTCGACCCGGACAAGATCTCCTACGCCGACCTGCTCAAGGTCTTCTTCGAAGAGCACGACCCGACCCAGGGCATGCGCCAGGGCAACGACGTCGGCACCCAGTATCGCTCCGGGATCTACTTCGCCAACGACACCCAGAAAGCGACGGCGGAGATGGCGAAGCGGGCCTACGACGAGGCGCTCCGGGCCGCCGGCCACGAGCCGATCACGACCGAGATCGAGCCCGCCGCGCCCTTCTACTACGCCGAGGACTACCACCAGCAGTACCTGCACAAGGTCCCCAACGGCTACTGCGGCCTGGCCGGGACCGGCGTCTCCTGCAGCATCCCGGCCGCCGCGTCCTGACCGCCGCCGGGCGCGGCGAATAGCATCCCGCGCCCGTGGCGCCCTCCTTCGGTTCCTACATAGGCGGCTGCCTGGCCCTGATCGGCATCGTTGCCGCCCTCGGGCTCGGCGCTTACTGGTTGCGGCGCTGGATCGTGCCGGAGTTCACCGGCGCCCTGGCGCGGCTCGCCGACGCCACGATCGCGGTCGCCCTGCTGGTCGTCACGCTGGAGATCCTGGGGACGCTGAGCATCCTCCGACTCGGCTGGATCGTCCTCGTCTGCATCGGCGTCGGCCTGGGCGCGGCCTGGCTCGGGCGGACGATGGCGCCGAGCGACGCGGAGGAAGTGAAGGCGCCGCGGGTGCAGACGGTCGCGCTGCTGCTGGCGGTCGGCGTCGCCTCCTTCACCGTCGCCGAGTGGACCTTCCCGACCCAGCTCAGCCTCGACCAGGGGATGTTCGGCGGCGACACCACCTGGTACCACATGCCCTTCGCGGCGACGATCGCCCAGGAACACTCGACCGTCCACCTCCACTTCACCGACCCGCTGCGCCTGGCGGCCTGGTTCTACCCGCAGAGCACCGAGCTCATCAACGGCGCCACGATCGTCCTCTTCAAGAGCGACTGGCTGGCGCCGCTGCAGAACCTCCTCTGGCTGGCGATAGCGCTGCTGGCCGCCTGGTGCATCGGCCGCCCGTACAAGGTCGGCCCGGCGACGCTGGTCGCCGGTGCGATCGTGCTCGACGCGGGGGTGATGATCGAGACCCAGCCCGGCGAGGCGCGCAACGACATCATGGGGCTGGCCTTCCTGCTCGCCTTCGCAGCGTTCCTGATCAACGGCCACCAGCGGCGCGCGCCGGCGGCCGGGGCGGTCCAGGACGCGCCCGAGCGCGACGCGCCGCTGCTCGACAAGGGACCGCTGGTGATGGCCGGGATCGCCGCCGGGCTCGCCGCCTCGGTCAAGTTCACCTTCCTCGTTCCGGTGGCGGCGATCGCCGTCGGCGTCGTCATCTTCAGCGGCCGCGGCCGGCGCTGGACTACCGCTTGGGTGATGGCCCTGCCGATGCTGATCGTCGGCAGCTACTGGTACCTGCGGGCGGCGATCAAGACCGGCGGCAACCCGATCCCGATCACCAAGTTCGGGCCGCTCAACCTGCCGACGCCGGACCAGATGCCGCTCGACCCGCGGCCGCGCTTCGCCGTCGCCCACTACCTGCCCGACCCCTCGATCTACCGGCGCTGGTTCTTCCCCGAGCTCGACAACGCCTTCGGGCCGCTGTGGCCGCTGATCCTGATCGTCGCCGTCGCCGCCGCCGTCTACATCGCCTGGCGCTCGCGCAACGTAATTCTGCGGGTGATCGCGGTCGGCGCCCTCGCCACCGCCTTCGTCTACGTCTTCACGCCGCTGACCGCGGCCGGACAGGAGGGCTCGCCGACGGGGTTCTTCACCAACACCCGCTACCTGGTGCCGGGCCTGGTGCTGGCGCTGACGCTGCTGCCGATCGCGCGGCCGCTGCGCGCGCCCGAGCGCCGCGCCCGGCTCACCCTCTACTTCCTGCTCGCCGTCTACGCGGTCACCGTGCTGACGACCCCGCGCTGGTACCCGGGCTTCATCGTCGGCACCGTCTTCCTCACCCTGGCCCTGGTCTGGGCGCCGGCGGCGCTGGGTCTGAAACGGGTGCGCGGCGAGGTCAGCCGCGGCATGGTCGCCCTGGTCGCCGGCGCGGTGCTGCTGCTCGCGGTCGTGGTCGGGCGGGCGCAGGAGGTCCAGTACGCCGAGAACCACTACACGCGCTCGACCCTCTTCCTCGGCGAAGGCGGGCCGCAGAAAGCGTATGACTTCGCCCGCAAGCTGAAGGACCAGAAGATCGGGATCGTCGGCTCCAGCGAGATCATCTTCGGCCAGTACGGCTTCTACGGCGGCGACCTCTCCAACGAGGTCACCTACGTGGGCGTGCCCGGGCCGGACGGCACCTACCGCCTGGCGACCACCTGCCACTCGCTGCGCCGCCAGATCAACGCCGGCGACTACGACTACCTGATCATCAGCCAGTACACCCAGGACGTCGGCCCCTACAACTCGGAAATCGAAAACCCGTACCAGTTCCCGGTCTACGCCTGGCTGACCGACGACCCGGCGCTGAAGCTGGTGGTCGAAGAGCCCGACATCGTTCCCCAGCCCGACTACGTCTACAAGGTCGAAGGCAAGCTCGACCCCGACGGCTGCGGCGGCTGAGCTCGCCGGGGCTAGCTCGAGGCGGCGGCGAGCGCGTGCTCGCGAACCAGCTCGGCCGAGCGCTCCGGCTGCTCCCACCAGAAGAGGTGGCCGCAGCCCTCGTAGACCTCCAGCTTCGAGCCGGGGATCAGCGAAGCGACCATGCGGCCGTTGGGGACCGGCAGGACCTTGTCCTCGGTGCCGTGGATGACCAGGGTGGGCAGTGCCAGGTCGCCGAGGCGGGCGCTGGTGTCGTGGCCGAAGATCGCCTGCAGCTGCAGCTGGATCGTCTCCTGCGCGACCGGCAGCGCCGCCGCCATCTCGTGGAACTCGGCGTAGCGGCTCTCCTCGGCGCGGAAGCCGGGGGAGACGTTGAGCTCCCAGCCGGCGCGGAAGACGCGCTCGCGGTCGCCGGAGGCCATCGCTTCGAGCAGTGGGGTGGAGTCGGCCGGGTCGGTCAGCACCGAGCCCTCGCCGCCGCAGTAGGTGCAGCCGAGCGTAAGGGTGCGGATGCGGTTGGCGTGGGCGAGCGCCAGCTCCTGGGCGATCATCCCGCCCATCGAGATGCCGAGCACGTGCGCGCGCTCGATCTCCAGCGCGTCGAGCAGCCCGACCGCGTCGGCGGCCATCTCGGCGATCGTGAACGGCTCCGCGGCCGGCCCGGAGAGGCCGACGCCGCGGTTGTCGAAGCTGACGCAGTCGAAGCTTGCGTCCATCAAGGCTTTGAACGGCGTGCCCCAGGAGAGGTGGGTCCCGCTCATCCCCTGGATCAGCAGCAGCGGCTCGCCGTCGCCGGCGCGCTCGTAGTTCATCTCCCTCCCCGCAACCCCCGCAGTAGGCATGGCGGCGATGCTACGCGATCTCGCTGCGCGAGGGCCTAATCTTGCTGGCGAGCCCCCGTAGCTCAGTGGACAGAGCGCCGGACTTCTAATCCGATGGTCGCTGGTTCGAATCCAGCCGGGGGCGTTAGAAAATTGGCTTATAGAGCGGAATCAATAACAGTCAGATGATACGACTGGCGAAGTTGGTCCCCAATTGGTCCCGAAACCGGCTAGAATGGGGCCATGGTCCAGCCTGAGCAGCGGCCGATTTCGGGGCACCTCTTCAAACGCAAAGGCAAGCGCGGGGCGGTCTGGTATGCCAAGTACCGGCTGCCGGACGGGCGGCAGCAGAAAAAGCGGCTCGGGCCTGACTGGTCCGAGAAGACCGCGCCGCCCGATGGCTCCTTCACGAAAGCGACGGCGCAGGCGCAGCTCGACGCGATCCTGCAGCAGGCCCGCGCGGGGACGCTGCCGGGTCTGGTTCAGACCGGGAAGACGTTCCGCGAGGCCAGCGCCGAGTGGCTGGCCTACTGCGAGAACGTCCGCGACTGCAAGGCGTCGACGCTCAACGACTACCGAGCGCTCGCGTCCGTCCTTGACCGACAGTTCGGTGATCGCAAGATCGAGACGATCACCGAGCGGGATATCGAGACGTGGATCAGCAGCTATCCCGGCTCGAACCGCACGCGGCAGAAGTACCTCGTCTGTCTCGGCTCGATCTTCAAGCGGGCGATGAAGGTCTACGGCCTTCCCCGCAACCCGGTCGAGCTGGTGGAGCGGCCGCGCGTGCGCAGGGCGGCGACGATCGACGTGCTGCGGCCGGAGGAGGTGATGGCAATGGTGCGCGCGGCCGAAGACGAGCAGGACGCGGCGCTGTTCCATACCGCCGCCTTCGCCGGTCTGCGGATGGGGGAGCTGCTGGCGCTGCGCTGGCGCGACGTTGATTTCACGCGCCGAACGATCCACGTCCGAGAGAACTGGACGCAGGGGGAGACGACGACGCCGAAGGGCGGCACCGAGCGGGCGGTGCCGATGGCCGAGGAGGTCGCCGAGCGGCTGGCGAGGCTCGGCCAGCGCAAGCACTTCACCGCCGACGACGATCTCGTCTTCTGCACCGACCGGGGCCAGCACCTCGGATACAAGTCGTTGAAGGTCCGCTACCGCGCCGCCCTTCGAGCGGCGGACCTTCGGGAGGATTTCCGCTTCCACAACCTGCGCCACACTTTCGGCAGCACGGTCATCCGCCACGCCGATTCCCGCGAGGTCATGGAGTGGATGGGCCATGCCGACCTGGCGACGACGCGGCGCTACCTCGCCTTCGTCGACCGTGGCGACGCCGCCAACCGAGTCTCGGAAGCGTTCCGTCTCGAGGAGCCGGACGCCTCGCCGATCCCGGCCTGACGATCTAACGGCGTCGGCGCGTCCCATAGGTGTTCTCCGCGATCCACTCGTTCAGGTCGGAGCGGGTGAACCGCAAGCCACGCTCGCCGATGCGAATGTGGGGCAGACCGCGCGAGCGGACCAGCTCGTAGAGGGTGGAGCGCGGGACACGAAGGAGCCGCGCGGCTTCCTCGGCCGTCAGCAGGGGTTCGGCTTGCCTGAGCCGATTGGCAGCGCCGCTCATTGCTTGCTCGCCCCGCCCTCGCCGATCCAGTTCACGGCCTGTTGTGGCTCCCCGACCGCGTAGAAGATCGGCGCGAAGGGGCCGCGATCCTTGAGGTCGTCAAGGAAGCAAAAGTAGATCGACACGTCATAGGCGCGGTCGAGCGCGGGATGCTTTGCGAGTAACCAGAGGGCGACGTCGAGCCGCCGATTCAGCGTCTCGCGCGATCCGCCCGTCAAGGCGCAGATCACGGCCGGGAAGCTCCGGTAGTAGTAGCTCCACAGCGGCTCGCCGCCCTGTTTCTCCCGCGCCCGGTAAAGCTGCCCGTAGCGAGCGAGCTCGGCAACCAGCCGTTCGGCCGAGAGCGTGGCGCGATCCACCTCAACGAAGCGCTGGTAGATCGCGATCTGCCGATCCTCGGGCCGGACGTAGGTGAAGACCGCATCGGCGATCAGCGACCGTCGAGCGCGGCCGCGGCCACGGTTGAGAGGATGCGCGACCTCGTGCCGCCAGGAGAGCGGCAGGAATTCGTCGCCCTGCTCGCGGGCGGCTTGCAGGAAACTGATCCCGACTTCGTTGACGCCGAGGGTGTGGGCGGTCAGCGGTCCCGCCGCCTGTTTCGCGGTGAGGACTTTCGGCCGCTCTCGGGTATCGCCGGCGAGGATCACCGCGTCAGCGCCGGCATCGGTCAGGAACCAAACCCGGCGCGGGGTTCGGCGGGTATCGACGTGGGCGACCAGGCCCGCCCGCTCCAGGTAGGCGAGCGCCTGCTGGGTGCGGCGCGGGCTGCGATCCGGGTAGTGGATCGCCCGCACCTGGGCAGTCGAGAGGATGCGATGCTCGCCAAGGGAGGCGATGATCTCTGCCGTCGCCTCCGGTAGCCGCAGGCGTGAGCCTGCTTGCCAGTTCACGCTGACCCCCAGGGCAGCGGTCGTTTGACGGCGAGGTGCTGCGAAGCCAGCGCCGAGCCGGTGATCGGCTGTGGGGTAGGAGTTCCAGGCACCAGGGCGATTTCGGTCGCCGAGGTGATGGAGAGGCGCTGTGGAGCCAGCGCGGTGGCGATAGTGCAGGCGTCGGGTGCAAGGGACGTGAATCGAGGATGGATAGCGAACATGCGTGAGACCTCCTTGGTCTTGTTTTGAATTGGGAGTGGCGTAGGAATGTCGGCGAATCGCCAGGCCCGCAAACGGCATTGGGATGGGCTCTGGCCGCCCTTGGAGCTATTCAGCCTGCGAAGCGACAGGCGAAGCCAAGGGCGAAGGCTCAGGCGAAGGCGTGGAAATGAATTTGCTGCTCCCATGCACAACAGAGCAGCGAGCAGCGAAAGTGGACCCCGCTCCTTAACCTGCGGTTCGGTTCCTCGCCTCATACCTCCTTGACGAACGGGGCGCGGAAATGTCCCAAAAGTTCGCGCCAGCCTCCCTGGCGGGCGGGCGATCTGAGATGGGGTTCTTAGGCGCATCCACTACAACAGGGAGCCGAACCCGGAAAGTGGACATTCCTTTCAACGAATATTCGACTTCTAGCTACACGCCCCACCCCGCCGAGGGGCAGCGAACTTGCCCGGGCGGCTTTCCGGCCCCGGCACCCAATTCAGGCCCTCGACCAGATCGTCAATCGGCACCCCTAGGGAGCAGGCGAGTTTGATCACGGTGTCGATTCGCGCCAAACGCTTCCCATGCTCCAACATGCCGATCTCAGTCCGATGCAGATCGGCCCGAAGGGCAAGCTCCTCCTGTGAGATCAGCAACCCTCTGCGTTGGCGCCGTAGGTTTTCGCCGATGCGGATCGCCGCCGCTTCCTTGTAGCCCTTGCTCCGGGAAGACATCAGAGCATCGGCAGACGCCAGAAGTAGAGCGCCGCCCGGGTAGGGGAGAGGAATCGGCCGTGGCGATTCACCAGACCCGCCCCGACCAATTCGTTGACCGCCCTTCGCGCGACGTTCTCGGGGTCGCCGTTGTCGGGATCGGCGTGGAGGACCAAGACCAGCTCGTCCATCGTCAGCTGCGCCGGGTGTTCATCGAGCAGCAGGGTCAGGACCACGCTCTCGGTGCGGAGATTCGCTGCCGGGGAGCCGGGTTTACTCGGCGCCCGACCCGTAGGGTTCTCGTCAGCCATGAGGAGCTACGCCTCCTTGTGGTCAGGCTCTCGGTGGCGTTACCGCGCCGCCGGGAGCCGCTATGTAGATCGGCCGAACTTAGCAGGCTGTGGAGAAAAACTCCACAGCAGCCTTGCTATTCGCCCCGGATGATCTGGCCGATCCGCGAATGATCTAGGCCAACCAACTCGCCGATTTCTCGGAGAGAAAGCCCGTCCTTCTGGGCCTGGGCGAATGCTTGGCGCCGGGCCTTGCGTGCGGCATCGCTGTCGCGCTCAAACTGCTTCTGGGCCGCTTTCACGGATTTGCGGACGGCGCTCCGCTCGACGTCTCCAGGCATTTGCGGAGCCTATTCAGTGCGACGCTCATGCGCTGGTGGAGCGTAGAAGGGGAGGACCAGGGAGCCGCCGCCCGGTAGCGCTGGATAGCGGCTGCGCATCTATCGGGCAATCGAGCGCGGCCGGGCGAATCCAAGCTGGGGTGCGGTGACCGCGATAGCCGAGACATTCGGCTCGTCGATGGCCGAGGTCGGCAAGCCCACGCGGACAAGCGGTGCCCGTCCTAGATCCGAATCGGCTGCGGGACCCGACGGCAGGCGAATGCCAGACGCCGAAGAGCCTCGTATCCTTACGTACCTAAACAAGTTGGCGGGGGCGGAAATGATCACCAGGATCATCATCGATGGCTATAGGTGTTTCGAGCACCTGGATTTCGAGCCGAATCCTGGCTTGAACATCGTCGTGGGCGATAACGAGTGCGGAAAGTCAACTCTGCTTGAGACCATTGCCCTAGCCCTAACGGGAAAGATCAACGGCAGGTGGGCCTCGGAAGAATTGAATCCGTACTGGTTTCACTACCCGAGCGTGCTTCAGTTCTTCGACAGCTACAAGCCTGGCGAAGCCGTTCCACCAGAAGTGGTCATCGAGCTGTACCTGAGCAATGACATCGATGCCCTCCAGCGCTTGCGCGGCGTGCACAACTCCCAAAAGGAAGACTGTCCGGGGGTCGCGCTTCGGGTATCTCTTGCAGGCGACTACCGCGCCGAGTTCGCAAAGTACATGGAAAGCGAGCCCCCCACGGTTCTGCCGGTCGAGTATTACGAGATTGAGTGGCGAAGCTTTGGGGACGACCGACTTGTGAAGCGTCCGAAAGAGCTTGCGGCGTCCTATATCGATTCACGGACCATCCGGTCCACCGCTGGGGTCGACTTTCATACCCGCGAAATGCTGAGCGAGCACCTAGAGAGTCGTGAGCGCGCTGAAATTTCTCTGGCGAGTCGCCGATCACGGCAGGAGATCACCGAGAAAACCCTTGGCGCAATCAACGATCGCATTCGGCGCGATAGCGAAAAACTTCACGACAAGCCGATTGGCCTCCAAATGGATCAATCCGCCAGGAATTCCTGGGAGACGGGCATCGTGCCGCAGGTTGACGAAATACCGTTCGCTATGTCCGGCCAGGGTCAACAGGCGGCAATCAAGATGTCCCTCGCCATGAGCAAGACGACGGGTACCTCAACCTATGTGCTTATTGAGGAGCCTGAGAATCACCTCTCGTACACGAGCCTCAATCAGCTCATCTCGCGAATCGACTATCTGGCGGGAGAGGAGCAGCAGCTTTTCGTTTGCACTCACAGCTCCTTCGTGGCTAACCGATTGGGAATCGATCGGCTAGTGCTCCTGCATCGGGGCAATGCAGCGATGCTGTCTACATTGCCAGACGATACTGTCGCCTATTTTCGTAAATTGCCTGGCTACGACACGCTCCGCTTAGCCTTGGCTCGCCAGGTGGCGCTTGTCGAGGGTCCCTCCGACGCCATGATTGTCGAACGGGCCTACCGCGACAGCAAAGGAAAACTTCCAATTGAGGCCGGGATTGACATCGTCTCGATGGGGGGTCTCACGTTCCGTCGTGCTCTGGAAGTCTGCCGAGCGTTGGATCGAAAGGGGGTGGCGCTTAGGGATACCGATGAACAAGCACCATCCAAAATTCGAGATGGCCTCGCCGATCTTTTGGAGGACGGGAGCCGAGAGATATTCATTGGTGAGCCTGCGACCGGTAAGACCCTTGAGCCTCAACTTGCTTCTGCAAATTCTGAGGAGGTAATGCGGCGCGTCCTGGGTCTTCCCGATGGCACCAACATCGCAACCTGGATGGGAAACAACAAGACCGAGGCCGCAATCCGGATTTTTGACGCTGAGGAGCGGATCGAGATGCCAGCCTATGTCACGGAGGCGATCGAGTTTCTGGGAACGCACACCTGAGCCTAGCCGTCGCTGGCGGTAGGAAGACGCAGTCTCTTATCGAGTTTTGTGCAACCGGGTCCGATGATGTCCGAGTTCTCATTCTGACCTATACGCAAGTCAACCAAGAGATTATTCGGGGACGCCTACTAAGGCACAACCTGAGCGGGTGCCAGGTGGAGGTCATGGGCTGGTTTAGCTTTTTGATGAGTCATTGGGTGAGGCCGTACCTCCCGGCCCAGTTTGCGGGCTGCAGATTGCACGGCCTGAATTTTGAGGGCGATCCGGGCAGGTATGCCACGGGTCGCGCGCGATTTCTCGATGCCGAGGAAAAAGCCTATAAGCGCCACCTGGCGCATCTCGCAATGGATGTCGACACTGCCAGCGCGGGGTCAGCGATGGACCGACTAAGTCGGATCTACGACTGCATTCTCATAGACGAGGTTCAAGATTTGAACGGCTACGACCTTGAGGTGCTCGATGCCTTGATCAATGCGCAGATCGAGTTGAGGCTGGTCGGGGATGTGCGTCAAGCGACTCTGTTCACCAATCCGCAAGATCCCAAGAATAAGCAGTACAAGGGCATCAAGATCAAGACTTGGTTTGAGGACCAGGAGAAGGCAGGGCGTCTTTCGATCGACCATCAAAATCAGACGTGGCGGTCGAATCAGGCCATTGCTGACTTTGCGGATTCCGTTTTTGACCCCTCCTGGGGCTTCGCGAAAACGAAATCCGCGAATACGGCGGTGACTGGCCATGACGGCGTCTTCCAGCTAGCCCAAGTAGACGTCATGGCCTACGTTGAACAGTTCGACCCGCTCTGCCTACGAAGCAGCGCGGCGACCGCAAAGGAAATCGACCTGCCATTCAGTACGTTCGGCTCAGCGAAGGGGATGGAGGCGGAGCGAGTGCTGATCTGGCCGACCGGGCCGATCATGGATTTCATCAAGCGAGGGAAAGAGCTAAAGCCGTTGTCCTCCTGTGCCCTTTACGTGGCGATCACGAGAGCCCGTTCCAGCGTTGCTGTCGTTGTGCCGAAACCAGTGGAGTGCGATCTTCCGCTTTGGAGCCCCGACTGAGCCATGGCGAGCGATCAAAGAGCTGGGCAGTACGCGGTTTGCGCTTGGTCGTTGCTGTCGGATCACGAAACCGAGGGCGCTGCGGCCGAAGAACTTGGTCCCGAAATTGGTCCCCGACTCCAGCGAACTCAGCAGAACTCGTTGGACGTGATCGGCTCTGTCGCGCCAGATTCGCCCCGCTCCCGGCGACTTTCGCCGGGTGTCGGCGGAAGGCGGGAGGAGCCAGTCTCGCCACCCTCGCTCAGGATGTCGGCAATACCACATGCCGACGCCACCGGGCTTTGGGGGTGGGCTACTCTCAGGCATCCGGTAAGCGCGCGAAAATAAACGTGTGTCAGACACCGTCGCAGTCGCGCTGATCGCTGTCGCCGGAACGCTCGTGAGCGGAGCCCTAAGCTACTTCGCTGCGCGCCGGAACACGTCGGTACAGCTAGCCGGAGTTGAGGTGGAACTTCAGAAGCTCGCAGAGAGCCGCGACGAGAAGGCCCGTGAGGAGCGCCTAGGGGTGTACGGAGCGTTCCTCGGTGGCATAGAAGCGATCGAGAATCACACTAGCGGCGCAGCTGACGAGGAAATGAAGATCAAGACCTTCCACGCCCACGTATCAAACCTGGAGACTGCTTACAACCGGCTCCTACTGCTCGGCTCTGAGGAGGTTGCCGAACTCGGTCAGCCAGTTATGGAAGCGGTCGCTAAGTTCGCCCGAGCTTGCGCGGAGACGCCCAAGGGGGCGTCAATCCAGGAGGCCTACAGGTTGGGAAAAGAGGCGACTCACAATTCGTGGTACCCAGCCCGTAGTGCAATTCGTGAGGCGATGCGGCGGGACCTAGCTCGAACGGCACGCTAGAGACGAGCGCTCTCCGCCTGCGGATTTCGAGTGATTCCCAGCGACGACCAGCCTCCGCGATCAAGCTCTCGTCGTTCACGGGATCAAGGTAGACGATGATCGCGACGGCTTGGGGCCTATGAGCCTGGCTGCACCCCAAAGGGCCTTCCTGAGACCGTGCAAACTTGGTCCCGAAATTGGTCCCCAACTCCAGCGAACTCAGCCGAACTCCCTGGACAGGATCCAGCCCCTCAGGCTGAATCCGCTCCCTTGGACGCTTCCCGGCTGAACTTCTAATCCGATGGTCGCTGGTTCGAATCCAGCCGGGGGCGCTTCCGTTCGAGCACGAGCAGCCTGCGCTGGGTCGACGGCGTTCCCCCCGTTGGGTTGAAGGCAATCGAGATTTCCATGCGGAGACGAGCTGAGCGTAGGAACGAAGCGAGGACGCCGGACCTGGGGGAGATGGTCACCCGCACCGGGCGCCCGTCGGCGGTGGAGGCCGAGGCCGAGCCGTAGCCGATTCGCTGGCCCTTGTCGGCGCGGCCGGAATTGGGGCTCCCCGCTTTCGGGAAGGGACCAGGTACACGCGTTACGCATCCGTTCGATCCGGCCTCGCCACCGTGCTTTCGACCGGTCCTTGGCGGTGCGCCGATGGCGGCGTCGGCGGCAAACGTGCCGGGGCCGAGGGCCACGAGCGTGATGACGATGCGCCCGTCACACCGGACCATCGGATCGCCGAAGGTGAACTGGATCGGCGACGGCGGAGGGGCGCCGGGCGCGCCCGGCGCCTGCGGATCGGGATCGGCTGAGCCCGTCGGATCGGGATCGTCTGGCGGGGTCGGAGCGACGATCTCGTGCTCGGCAAACGCGCGGTATGACGACCCGCTGCCCTCGGGTGCTCCCAGGGCCGAGCCGACCGCGACGCAGGCATCGGCCTGCGGACATGACACCGAATCGAGCGGGGCTTCGTGCCACCAACCTGCCGGTACTGGGAGTTTCGCTGGTTCGAGGACGTTCCATTCGGCCCCGTTCCACCGCTCGAGCAGCGTGCGCCATCCGTGGTCCGATTCTGAGGTGCTGTAGTACGTGCCCGCCGCGGTGCAGGAGGTTGGCAGGGCGCAGGAGACCCCATACAGATTCCCCTCGCCATTTGGGGTGGGGGTTGGCTGCGTGGTCCATGCGTTCCCGTCCCAGCGCTCAGCCAGCGTCGCGATGGTCGGGCCGTTCTGGAAATAGCCGACCGCGGTACATGCCGTTTCCGAGCTGCAGGAGACTCCGTCGAGCCGGGCGGTCGCTCGGGATCCAGGATTCTGCGGTTTCTGCAGTTTCCATTCCCCGCTGATCAGTCTCTCGGCGAGGGTCTTTTCCGTTCCCCCTTCGGTCTCGTAGCCCCCGACCGCAATGCAGGCCGTGACGGACGGGCAGGAGACGCCGGAGAGCCAGCTCGCGGGCGCGGCGGCGGGGTCCGGCGTCAGCTCCGGCGTCCATTCGCTCCCGTCCCAGCGCTCGGCCAGGGTCCTGTCGACCCCTTCGGAGTCCTCAAATCTGCCAACCGCAACGCAATCCGTCGGCGAAGTGCATGAAACGTCCTCCAGGGCAGCATTGGCGGTGCCGAGCGGGGTCGGCACCGGAGCCGTCGACCATTCGCTGCCATCCCAGTGCTCCACCAGGGGGCTCGGCACGTCGTCCGACCCTCGGTACCAGCCGACGGCCACGCAGGAGCTCGCCGAGGTGCACGAAACCCCCCGGAGCACGGCGTGCCTGTCGTATTTCCACCCTTCGCTGAGTCCGGGTGGGTTGGGCGTGTCCATCGGGGTCCACAGTTCGCCGTCCCAGCGCTCGGCGAGGGTGACATTGGTGTGTACGTCCAGGCTCCAGTTCTCACCAACGGCGATGCAGTCGCTCGGCTCGAGGCAGGAGACCCCGAAGGTCCGGTGGCCACCTCCCGAGTTCGGCGGCTGCGGGAGGTAGCCGGCGGTCCACGACGGGGAGGACGCGTCGGCGGGGGCGGTACTGAGGCCCATCAGCAGGGTCAGGCCGAGCGCGAGGGCGACCACACACCTTTTTCCCCGCACCGTTCCTCCTCTCTGCCCAGCCGATTGACAGCAGCGGACTATAGACGGTGGAGTACTCTCTCGGTACGTACTGGTTTAGGAGGGAGGCGCGCTAGAGCCCCGGCGGGTGCCTGACCGCGAAGCCGTCGGGGGCGGCGGTGGCGAGGTGCCAGCGGGGGCCGGTGCCGTTCTCGTCGCCGACCGTGTCCCAGCGCAGGCCGGCGATCTCGACGTAGGTGTGGCCGGGGCTGGCGTAGACGGTGATCCAGTGGCCGGGGCCGGGGGCGCCCCAGAGCATCAGGTCGCCGGAGGTGAGCGGGCGGGGGATCAGGCCGCCGCCGAAGAGGGCGAAGCTGACCGAGCCGGAGCAGTCGTAGCCGGCCGAGTACCAGGACTGGTGGCCGCCGCCCCATATGTAGGGGCGGCCGACGATCGTGTTGGCGGCGTTGATCGCGCCCTTGACCGCTTCGGGGGCGTCGGGGGGCGGCAGGGCGATGCCGCTGAGGAGGATTGCCGTCGAGCTGTCCGGGGTGCGGGAGCGCGCGAAGAGCGGCTCGTCGCGCAGCGAGGAGGCGCGCGGCGTGTGGGAGCCGTTGGTCCCGGCCGAGGCGGGAGGCAGTTCGCTCGGGTCGTCGACCGGCTCGTCCGGTGCGGGAGCGCTGGGTACCCCGTCGTAGGCTTCGTCGGCGATCGATTCGAGCCTGTAGCGGGCGCCGAGCAGGGCGAGGCTGTTTTCCACCGCCTCGATCGCGCCGCCGGTCTCGCTGGTTTCGATCGCGGCGAGCACGGTGCGCCCGAGCAGCTCGAAGCCGCTGGCGTCGGGATCCGGCCTGTCGGTCCCGGTGGCGGCGCTTGCCGGGGCGGCCAGCGCCAGCATCAGCAAGGCGGCCACTGCCACCCCCACCGCACGCCGTAAGGCTGTAAAAGGAAGCTTCATGGCCAACGACGAGGGTATCGGCGTGTGAAATTCCTTCTCGTCCCGTTTGCCATCTTCGCGTTCGTCCTGCTGCTGATCGTGCTCGGGGCGATCGGCCTCGGCATCGCCTTCGCGGTGATCTACCTGTTCGGCCGGATCTGGCGGCTGCTGGTGTACGGCGGCCGCGCGCCCGCGCGCCTGGGGCGTCGGGTTCGCGGCCGCCGGGGAGACCGGGCTTAGGCGCTCAGCGCCTCGAGGTCAGCCCCTGGAGCACAACCTCGATTGGCGAGCGGTGCCTGCTGTTGGGGCCGTGGGCCGATTCGCGGTTGCGTTGCAACTCGGTCGCCAGCTCGCCGACCTGGGTGCTGAAGCTGCCGACCTCCTTCGCCGCCCTGGCGACGTCGTGCGAGGTCAGCTTGATCCGCGGTTTGTGCATCGACGCCGCCAGCCGGCGGTGACGATCCTGGCGGCTCGCGGCGAGGGCCAACCCGCCGGCCGCTCCGGCGAGGGCGGCGCCCCCGGCGATCAGCGGCACCTTGGCCTTGCCGGCGGCTTTGCCAACCGTGCGGCCGGCACCCTTCGCGGTCTCGCCGGCGCTCTTCGCTTTGTCCTCGACGGTGTGCCGTGCCGAGTCCAGCTGGGCGCTGGCGCCGTTCGACGAGCGCGATTTGGCGCTGGGGGAGCGGCGTTTGCTCGCCGGGCGGGATTTGCGCGACGTCGAGCGCGATTTCGAGCCGGGTTTGGCCGTGCTCGATCTCGTTTTGGTTGAGCCACGCGATTTGGCCGGCGATTTGCTCGACCGTTTCGGCGCGGCTCGTTTTTTGGTTTGAGCCATGGGTTCGTCTCTCCTCTGGAGGGTGGGGGCCTTTGCGCCAGTTACCCGATGCAATGCGGGCAAATCATGGAGCGGGGACGCAGGCGTGGCCGGAGAGGGCGACGCTCAGCAGGGGTGAGCGCCCGCGGCGCTCTTGACGACCTCGAATGCGCTGCCGGGTATCGCCTTCAGCTGACTGAGGTTGTCGTCGTCCCAGCGGCGGTCGCTGGAGCCGGAGAAGTACCAGTTGGAGCCGTTGTCGGCGACGATCAGGCCGTACCGCTTCATCGCCAGCGCGATCGTCTTCGCGGCGCCGCTGAACCGGCCGAGGCCGTATCCCGCCTTCAGCCGCAGCCGCAGGCCCATCGGCGGCGCGTCGCCGCTGTCGGTGTCGCCGGCGCAGTGCGAGGCGGGGTGGACCCAGGCGTTGCGGGTGCTCTCGACGGTGACCCGGATCGCGTGGTCGAGGTGGCCGGCGGCGACTTCGTCGTAGCGGACGAGGCCGGCGAAGACCGGCAGCCCGGCGGCGTCGGCCGAGGTCCAGCCCTCGGGCCGCAGCGCGGTCGAGCGCAGGTCCCAGGCGACGCCGGCGTCGGCGTTCCAGTGCGGCTTCGGCCCGGCCTCGTAGAAGGCCCGGTAGAGCTCGTAGAGCTTGCACTCGTCGCGGTCGACGACCAGCACGTGGCGGTCGCCGTCGCTGCCGTTGCCGCCCTCGACCGGGGCCTTGGCCGGGACCGGGAACGGCCCGGGGTCGCTCTCGTCCCCATAGGCGGTGTAGTTGACCGGCAGCCTGCGCTGGCCGGCGCCGACGACCGAGTAGGGGAAGCCGTAGGGGCGGGGCGAGCCGAAGTCGGGGTGCAGCGAGTCGCCGCCGCTGCCGTTGATGTAGCCGATGATCGCCGCCGAGCGCGGGTCGCGGGGGGCCTTCGAGATGTCCTGGTTCCAGGCCGCCTGGTTGGGCAGGGACGGGGCCCGCGGCGAGAGCGAGGCCGGCGGATCCGGGAAGACCTGACAGGCGCCGAGGTCGGGATAGGGCCCGACCGCGCCGGTCTGGTCCGCGCCCAACGCCACGAGGAGCGCCGCCATCCCGGCCGCCGCGAGCGCGACTGCGCGTATCCGACCTTTTACGGATCCTGGCACGTACAAAGTCGGATGCGAGTCGGCGGGGCGGGGCACGGCGCGAACCGTAGCGGCGTTTGCGGCGGGCGCCGGCGGGGGAGAATCAGCGCGTGGACGTGTGCCTGATGATCGAGGGGCAGGAGGATGTGACCTGGACCGACTGGCTGGCGCTGGCCGCCGCCTGCGAGCAGCACGGGGTGGGGACGATGTTCCGCTCCGACCACTACCTCTCGGTCGACGACCGCCGCGAGCGCGGCTCGCTCGACGCCTGGGGCACGATCGCCGCGCTCGGCGCGGTCACCGAGCGGCTGCGGCTGGGGACGATGGTCTCGCCGGCGACCTTCCGCCACCCGGCGCTTCTGGCGAAGCTGGCGGTCACCGCCGACCACATCTCCGGCGGCCGGGTCGAGGTCGGGATCGGGGCCGGCTGGTGGGAGCGCGAGCACCAGCTCTACGGCTTCGACCTGCCGCCGACCGGGCCGCGCCTGGACGCGCTGGAGGAGCAGATGCAGATCGTCCGCGGCCATTGGGGCCCGGGTCCATTCACTTTCGAGGGCGAGCACTACCGGGCGCGGGAGCTCGATGCGCTACCCAAGCCGGTGCAGCAGCCGCGCCCGCCGCTGATCCTCGGCGGCCGCGGCGGGCCGCGCAGCCTGCGCCTCGCCGCCCGCTACGCGGACGAGTACAACACGGTGATGTCGACGGCGGCGGAGATCGCCGAGCTGCGCGAGCGCCTCGACCGCGCCTGCGAAGCCGAGGGCCGCGACCCCGCCAGCCTGCCGCTCTCGATGATGACCGGGTGGCTGGTCGGCTCCGACGCCGCCGAACTGCGCGACCGCGCCTCGCGGCTCTCGCGGTGGAAAGGGGAGGACGGCGACGGCGAGGCATTCATGGCGGGCCTGCGCGAGAGCACGATCCTCGGCACCGCGTCCGAGGCGGTCGAGCAGCTGCGCGACCTGGCGGCGGCGGGGCTGACCCGGATCATGGGACAGCACCTGCTCCACCGCGACCTCGACGCGGTCGAGCTGATGGGGCGCGAGATCGCGCCGCAGCTGCGCGGGTAGCGGGGCGGGGCCGGGCTCAGCCGGGCGAGACGCTGCCGTAGATCGCCCGCAGCCAGATGTCGACCAGGACGTCGAGCATCCGCTCGTCCGCAATGGCGGGCGTCTCGCCGGCGAAGCTCGCGTACTGGGCGCGCTCGTTCATCTGCACCAGGGCGATCGCCAGGTCGCGCGCCGGCTGGCCGGAGGGCGCGGCGCCGCGGGCGCGCTCGGCCTCGATGATCGCGGTGACGTCGGCGACCCAACCCTCCATAACCTGGCTCCAGAGCTGGCGCGCTTCGGCGTTGCTGGCGCGCAGCTCGGCGGCGGCGAGGGCGACGGCGCGGCGCGAGCGGAAGGCGGCGTAGAAGCCCTCGAGGCCCTGGCGCAGGCCCGCCCGCGGGTCGCTCGCCAGCCGCGCCAGCGTCTCCTCGCGGCCGGCGTCGGCCTCGGCGACGAGGCGGTCGACGATCGTCAGCACGACCGCGTCCTTGGAGGGGAAGTAGAAGTAGAAGGTCGGGCGGGAGATGCCGGCGCCGCGGGCGAGGTCGTCGACCGAGATCTCGTTCAGCGGCCGTTCCTCCAGCAGCCGTTCCGCGGTCTCCAGGATCGCCCGCTCGCGGTCATCGCCGCTGGCGCGGGCGGCGCGGCGGCCGCGCGTTTTCGGGCTCGGGGCGGCTTTCTGGGCGGGGGGCATCGCAATTACCGTACATCGTGTCGAGCAATTCGACAAGTCGTTGACATATTCGACACTGTGTTGATAAGGTCCGGGCCATGAGCAAGCGAGTGATCGTCACGGGAGCCGCGAGCGGCATCGGCGCTGGCACTGTCGAGGCGCTGCGCAAGCGCGGGGCGGAGGTCGTCGGACTGGACGTGCAGGCCGGCGAAGGCGTCATCTCCTGCGACGTCACCGACCAGGGCTCGGTCGACGCCGCGGTCTCGATCGCGCTGGACCGCCTCAAGGGCAAGCTCGACGCGCTCGTCAACTGCGCCGGGATCGGCATCCCCCAGAGCGCCGCCCAGCGCCCCGACGAGGACGCCCTGCGCGTGCTCGACGTCAACCTGCTCGGGACCTGGCGGGTCACCGCCGCGGCGCTGCCGGCGCTGCAGGCCTCGCGCGGTCGCGTCGTCAACGTCGCCTCCGGCCTCGCCCACATCGCCTTCCCCTTCGCCACCGCCTACGGCGCCAGCAAGCGCGGCGTCGTCGGCTACTCCGACCAGTTGCGCTCGGAGGTCGGCGACGAGGTCACAGTCACCACCGTCTACCCCGGCTACATCCGCACCCCGATCCACGACGCCAGCAAGAGCGCCGGCATCGCGCTCGAGGGCATGGTCCCGGCGGAGCCGGTCAGCGCCGCGGTCTCGACCCTGCTGCGGGCGATCTACGGCAAGCCGGCCCGCGACCTGGCGACCTCCCGGCGCGGAGCCATCACCTACAGGATCGTCGGGGCGCTGCCGAAAGGCGTCGTCGAGAACGGGATCCGCCGCCAGATGCGGACCGCCGCCCGCAAGGGCCGGTTCGCCTCCAACCAGATGACGAGCGACCTGCTCGCTCGCCTGAGCAAATGAGCCAGGAGGACCAGGCGCGGAGCGAGCACGTGGACGTGCTGATCGTGGGCGCCGGCCTCTCGGGGATCGGCGCCGCCTGTCATCTGCAGGAGCGCTGCCCGGAGAAGAGCTACGCGATCCTCGAGTCGCGCGAGGCGATCGGCGGCACCTGGGACCTCTTCCGGTATCCGGGCATCCGCTCGGACTCCGACATGTACACGCTCGGGTACTCGTTCCGGCCCTGGCGCGAGGAGAAGTCGATCGCCGACGGCTCGACCATCCTCGAGTACATCCGCGACACCGCCGGCGAGCGCGGGGTGGAGGCGAACATCCGCTTCGGCCACCGGGTGCTCGGGGCCGAGTGGTCGAGCGCGGAGGCGCGCTGGACCGTCCGCGCCGAGCGCGACGGCGAGCCGGTCGAGCTGACCTGCGACTTCCTCTACGGCTGCACTGGCTACTACCGCTACGACGAGGGCTACTCGCCGCAGTTCCCGGGGATCGAGAGCTTCGCCGGCGAGGTCGTCCATCCCCAGCACTGGCCCGAGGATCTCGAGTACGAGGGCAAGCGGGTGCTGGTGGTCGGCAGCGGCGCCACCGCGGTGACGCTGGTGCCGGCGCTGGCCGAGCGGGCGGCGCACGTGACGATGCTGCAGCGCTCGCCCGCGTACATCCTCTCCTTGCCCTCCCGCGACAAGATCGCCAACGCGATGCGGCGCTGGCTGCCGGAGAAGACCGCCTACGCGCTGGCGCGCTGGAAGAACGTGCTGACGACGACGCTGACCTACCAGGTCGCGCGCCGGGCGCCGAAGTTCGCCCGCAAGGTGATTCGCAGCGGGGTCGAGCGGCAGCTGCCGGAGGGCTACGACGTCGACCGCCACTTCAACCCCAGCTACGACCCCTGGGACCAGCGCCTCTGCCTGGTGCCGGGCGGGGACCTGTTCCGCTCGCTGCGCAAGGGGGACGCCTCGGTCGTCACCGACGGGATCGAGACCTTCACCGAGCGGGGCGTGCGGCTGACCTCCGGCGAGGAGCTGGAGGCCGACGTCGTGATCACCGCCACCGGCCTCAACCTGCTGCTGCTGGGCGGGATGTCGCTGGTGATCGACGGCGAGCCGGTCGACGTCTCCAAGACCGTCGCCTACAAGGGCATGATGCTCAGCGGCATCCCCAACGCGGCGATCGCGATCGGCTACACCAACGCCTCCTGGACCCTCAAGTGCGACCTCGTCGCCGAGTACGTCTGCCGCCTGCTCCAGCACATGGACGCGCACGGCTACCGCGTCGCGACGCCGCGCGCGCCGGACCCCGCGCTTCCGACCGAGCCCTTCATCGACCTCAAATCCGGCTACGTCCTGCGCTCGATCGAGCAGCTGCCGAAGCAGGGCGCGGCCCGGCCCTGGCGCCTGCACCAGAACTACGCCAAGGACGTCCGCCTCCTCAAGCGCGGCCCGGTCGACGACGAGATGGACTTCTCCGCCGGACCGGCGCAGCCGGGCCCCGCCGAGCCCAAGCGCGACACCCCCGAGCCGGACCTAGCTCTGGCTCGCTAAATTGCAGCCTGCGAGGTGGCAGTAGCTCAGTTGGTAGAGCTCCGGCTTGTGGTGCCGGTGGTCGCGGGTTCGAGCCCCGTCTGCCACCCCTCTTGAAGTTGCTGGAAATGGGCGGGTTTGGGTTGCGGTCGGCGGTTGAACCGGGGTCCAGGTCTCGCTCCGATCAGGCGAAACCGCCTGGTCGGCGTTGGATAGGCAGGGATGTGCGTCGATTGGCGCCGATTTCGGTTCGCGTAGCCCAGCTCTTCGTCAGGCGAGCGCGCGGCGGAGCGGTTGAGAGAGGTCGCCTTTGCGCGCCACCGAAACGCCGCCGAGCTCGAGCCAGTCGCTGAGCAACCGCAGCTCCGCGGCCAGTTCCTCGGCGACGAAGGCGGTCTCGCATCCAGGCTCGGCGAAGGCGCTGCGCACCTGCAGCACGCCGGCCTGCCGATCGCTCTTGAGGTCGACCCGCGCGACCAGGCGGTCGCCGAGCAGGAAGGGGAGGACGTAGTAGCCGTAGACGCGTTTCGGCGCCGGCACGTAGATCTCGATCCGGTATCGGAAGCCGAAGAGGCGCTCGGTCCGCTCGCGCGCCCAAACGAGGGAGTCGAACGGGGTCAGCAGTGCCCGCGCAGCCGCGACCCGGCGCAGGCCCCCGGGCCGCTCGGTCGCGAGATAGGCGGGCTGCCGCCAGCCCTCGACCCGGACCGGGACCAGACCGCCGTCCTCGGTCAGCTCGGCGACGCGGGCCTTCGACTCGGCGCGGGGGAGGCGGAAGTAGTCGCCGAGATCGGCCTCGGTCGCCACCCCGAGGCGCTTCGCGGCGATCAGGACCAGTCGCCGTTGCGCTTCCTCCTGCGAGGGCGTTGGCGCTTCGAGGACGTACCGCGGCAGCACCCGCTCGGGCAGGTCGTAGAGGCGCTCGAAGTTGACCCGTCGCGCCGCGCAGACCCGCCCCGAGAAGAACAGGTACTTGAGCGCGGTCTTCTCTTCGCTCCAGCTCCACATCTCTCCCGGCTCTCGTCGGCGCCCCTTCGCCGCCAGCTCCGACGCCCGGATCGGCCCCCGCTTCCGCACCATGTCGAGCACGAACTCGAGCAGCTGGGGTTGCTCCGCCGCGATCCGCGCCACGCCTTTCCACGCCAGCGCATCGGCCCGGGCCATCCGCCAACGCAGCAGCGGCTGCAGATCGACCGGGAGCAGCGAGGCCTCGTGGCCCCAGTACTCGATCAGGTCCCGCTGCCGCGCCCGCCTGGTCTTCCCCTTTCCGTCCTCGTGCCAGGCCAAGCGGTCCAAGGCCTGCCGCGGATACGCACCGAGCCGCGAGTAGACCGGCATGTAGTGGGAGCGGCAGAAGACGTTCACCGAGTCGAGCTGGAGGAGGCCGACATCGTCAATCGCCCGCCGCAGGTGCCTGGCGTCCACCCGACCGGTCGGCCGCGGGCGGCTGAATCCCTGGGCGGCGAGGGCGAGGCGTCGCGCCTGCTCGGCGCTGAGGTCGAACTCGGGGTCGGGCACGATCGAGCGATTCTTCCGCAGACGGAGGACCTGCTGCGGGATTGAGCTAGCGCCGCTCCACCTGGAACATCTTCAGGGCGTGGGCGCCGGCGGGGTGGGCGCGGAACTCCCGGACTTTTGCGGCCATCGGTGGGGGGAGCTCGTCGGGCTGGGGAAGGGGGACGCCGTACTGGGGCGGCATCAGCAGCGGCGCTGATAGGGAGGCGAAGCCCAGGTCGGCGGCGGTGAAGCGCTCGCCGCAGAGGTAGGGACGGCCGTCGCCGAGCCGCTCGGCAACGCGGTCGAAGACTGCGCGTACCTCCGCCTCGGATCGTTCGGCGCTGGCTGAGGTGATGTCGAGGTAGCGATCGATGATTCGGGCGGCGAGGGGATACGCCAAGGGAAGGGCCCGGCGCTGCCAGGCGGGCACGCCAGTGCATCCGTAGGCGATCGCGATGTCGCGCCGGCCGCGCAGGTTGAAGTACATCCACCTGCGCCCCTCGGGCCCGAGCAGCTCGTCGAAGTCACGTTGCAGCGCCCGGACTTCGGCCGCGGCGGCGGGGTCGTCGGGAAACAGGGCGCGGCCGGGTCGCGCCCGCGCGCTCGCCTCCTCGACGATCTCCGCCGAGTCGGCGAAGACCCGATCACCCCAAACAAGCACCGGCGCCGTTTTCTTCCCGCCGGCGCGAGCGACGGGGATCCAGTGGATCACCTGGAGGTGCGCCCGCTCCCGGTAGGAGATGCCGGCCCAGTCCAGCGCCCAACGAGCCTTCTCGCAGTAGTGGCTGATCGGGATCGTGATCAAGATCGGGGTCTCAGCCATCGCAACAGTGTTCCCCATCGATCCCACACAAGGGGCTGCCGCCGCGTTCTACCCACATGACCCACTGCCGGCTGACGATGACGTGAGCTGGACCTGGACCCTGATCGGGCGCGGACCTTTTGATGTTGCTTGGAATGGGCGGGTTGGATCGCGAAAGGCGCTGGGCCCGGGACGCAATTTCGATTCGGTCAGCGCAGAAATTTCCTGAAACGGCGGATAGGCGCTGATCCGCGATTGCAGGAGGTTCCGGCTCTCTCGTCGGAGCCGACGAGCTACGGCGGCCGGGGCGTTAAGCCGTTAATGTCGGGGCCCGGCCCGTACCCTTTTGGTTTGTGGATCTCGTCGCCTTAATACTGTCCGTTCTGAGCTTGCTGCTGGCGGGCGTGGCCTTGCTTGGGACCGAGCTTCGGTGGCGAGCCGAGCGAGCGAGGGACGTGCGCGTTCTTACCTGGCACGACGGGATGGGCATTGATGCCTACCCCGACAGAGAGGAGGTCGAGCATGTGATCGCGGTTCGCGTACACAACCTCGGCGAGCGTGCCGAGCATGTCGTGGAGATGGGTCTCCAATCGCCGTCCGGCAGTCAGATCGCCGATGACCGTCCGGCGGATGTAAAGCTCATCGACGAGCCTCCTCCAGAGGGTCGCGAGTTGCCGCCGCGAGGGCAGATCCCCGCTAATTTCAAGGTTTCGGCCGACGCTATCGTCGAGGGGTTCGTTGCCTACGCCGTCCTCGGCACCGGTGATCGTGCTTACTCGGACATTGCACTCCGCAATCCGGGGTTCGGCGATATCGAGGAGATCGTCCGAGGCACCATCACTGAGGCTAAGTCCCGGCGCGATGTAGTGGATCAGGACGGTCAGTAGGCGATCCGATCATGGGCGCCTCCGCGTCACAGCGAAACTGATCCGATGACGCGGAAGTTGGTACGCGGCAAGGCCGACAGCTGAAGTCGGCTAGTCCTCACGCGTCCGGGCCCCGGGCACTTTGACGCTCTCCACCTCTGCGCCACTGCCGACAATCCGAAGCTCCAGCCCGTCCTCGCGAGGATCGGCGACCTCGGAGACAAGCTTCCGCATGTTGTCGACCAGAGCCACCCGCGCTTCAGCCGTCATAGCCTCCGAGGCGATTTTGTTGACAGTCGGAATCGCTTTCCCCGCCGTCAGTCTGTCGGCGGTGACTACGACCATTGCGCTAAGCGTTTCATCGACTTCCGCCCGCACCAAATGCAAGATCGACCTTGCCCAGGCCTGCTGGTCGAGCGGGGAGCCGATCGCGGAAAAGAGGAAGCGCAGACCAGCAGTCTCGTAGTCGCCCTCCTGCTCTGCGGCGACTGCGAGGTTCCACCACGCGAACGGATTGATGCCGTCGACATCGATCATTTGCCACAAGAGGTCCGTGGCGGGGATCGACGGATCGCCAGCGAACGCTTTCTCGAACAGTGCCTTCGCCTTCGTCAGGTCGCGCTCCTGACTCTCTATTCCGCGTTTGACGATGAGGAAGTCGAGCAAAAGCAACTTCAGTGGGTACTCGGCACCGCGCTGAAAGCTCTCAATTTCGGGAAATGCCTCTCGTATCGCGTCGTTCGATTCGGCATAGCGCCCGGCGTACAGAAGCGCGTCGGCACCGAGAATCTGGTCCCAAGGATCACCGTCCAGCTCGAACGCCTTGGCGTAGGCCTCTGCTGCATCCAGCGGACGCCCGGCGAAGAAGTAGGCACCTCCAAGCTCGTGCCAGTAGTGGACCCGTTGAAGGTATTCGGGATCGAGCTCGGCGGCCCGCTCGTAGAAACTGACCGCCGCCTCACCCTTGACCTCGTAGCGGAAATGATTTGCCAGCGAGAGAGCTTCACGCGAGGCCGCAATCGTCTCCTCGGTCTTTTCGCGGCGGCGGACCCGGGCTTCGATCGCCTCCGCGTAGGCCTTTTTCTCGGCATCGGAAAGCGATTGGGTATGCCGGCGCGGGGTGAGCGTGAACAGAAAGCTGGTATTACTCTCCGGCGAGGTCGCTGCGGCGTCGATCTCCTCTGCTATTGCGAGCGACTCTGGGAGTCGACGCGCGGTGGTCATTGCCCCGGCGAGGAGCAGGGCGATATCGGCATCCGCTACGAGGGTCGATCCGGCATAGAACGTGGTGGCGATTCGGGCAGCAAGATCGTTCTGACCCCAGCGGGCGAAGCCGGCGCCACACAAAGCCATCATGTCGGTAGCAAGTTGCTCGGCGTCCGCGCCTGGATCGTAACCATCGCCGAGTTCATAGTTCGCTGCCCTCGTCCCTGAGAGCTCGATGGCCAGCAGACGACCGCGGACGATCAGCTTCCCGTTTGCTTTTGTGGTGCGCACCTCAATCACGTCGGGCCGCCTGTTTGCCGCTGCCTCAAGGGCTAGTTCGATCTCGGTCGCCCCGAGCCCAAAGGGCGACTCCTCGATTGCAGCCTCGAAGAAGAAGGGCAGCGGCGGAGAGGTCGAGCGAAGCTCGTAAAAGCCGCGGGCCTCCGCTCCGAGGCGATCAGAGTCCGCGGTCTCGAAGATGTCTTCCTCGGACCAGTGGAAGGTGCGGGACGCGGCGTTTGCTCTCGGGGCGCGCTTGCCGGGCAGCGGGTCGTGCCACCAGCGGACGTAGAGCTTGTCAGCGGGCGCGACGTACCCAACCATCAAGAGCGGTTGTGAAAGCGAGTTGTAGTACGCGGCGTGGTCGGTGGGAATCGCGCGCTTGAGAGCGGTGCCGGAGTCCTCGCCGTCGGTTGCCTTGAGTTGGACGAGGAAGCGGAGTCCGGTAGTCCGATCATCTGAGTCGAACTCCTCGATGCTGCCGTCGATTCCGTAGTCCTCGAACTCGGGTCGGAAGAGAAAACGTTCGTCGAGCCTCTCTTCCAAGTGGCGGCGCGACTTCTCAGAAATTCGTTGCGATCGGGTTCGGTTCGGCATCAACCGACCTCGTCTCTAGGTGTTGGGGGCGCGAGATTAACTATGACGACATCGTAGGGCCGTCTCGCTTCCAGCTTCCTTCCTTTGGTTGCTCAGGTCTCTCGCTGGGGCCCAATCGCCGGCCTGTTGCTTACCTTGCGAAAGACATGCCATCCGGCAGATCGGTTTCGGAATGAGGTTCACGAGCCCGAGGCCTTCTGACTCTGGGCTCTAGGCGCTGGCACTATCTTCCGCACTCTGAAGTCCATTTGGGAGAAGCTGAAGGGCATGCTGAGAGGCGGGCGGAGGCCGAGGGCGACGGCATTCGTTATCGAGCTGCCCTGGGACCTTGGCGTCCCTGATGACCTTGAGGTTGGTCCGCCTGCTCTGGCCGGGAGCAGAGAGGAAAAGCCATGCTGGTTGAAGTTCAGAACTGTCGAAGTGCCAACTCAGCTACCACTTGCCGCCTCTGACCTCGCGTTCGGCGACCTCGCGGGCGATAAAGCGTCGACCCCCTCCGAACAACAGGAACGCGCTGCGGCGGTGAAGGGCTTTGTGGACAAACCCTTCCTTGTGCGGAGAACTGCCGCCGTCGTCTACGTTCAGTGTGAGCGTGACTTACGGCTCGAAAAGGCCGACGAGATGGCGGAGGCCCTTCGTCGCGGCTTGAAGGCGCTCAACGACTTCTTGGTGAGTCTCGGGGTTCTCTTCAACGACCGAATTCGCCCGATCTCAATTGAAGATCTACCTCCCTTGCTCCCGGTCATGTCTGCCTATCGGTCAAGAAGCACCTTCCGGCACGGACCGAGTCAGGTGATTCCCCTCCGCAGTCCCTACGAGGAGACGCAAGCGCGCACGACTGAAGAGATGGAGCGAGTCGAGCGCATGTTGGCAATTGTCGCGTCGGACGAAGGGCTCGCCTCCTTCTACGAGATCATTCAGCGAGCCGGCTCTGCTCGGCGCGCAGGCCGCCACCGGGAGGCAGTCAATGACTATGCGACTGCGGGTGAGATCTTCATCACGACCATGCTGAGCGTCGTTGGGGAGAGGCAAGAAGTGGCACCGTCAAAGCTCGCGAACATCCTGGCCGGGCCATTCAAGGATCGAGCGCTTCACCTCTGTCGGCTACTTGATCTTCCCGAGGATCCCGAGAATGGAGATTCGCCGCTGTTCTTCTGGTGGATGCATTGCTACCAGCAGCGCAACGGAATCGTCCATCGCGGCGCCGACTCGATGGCGCCCTTCTCGGAGGGCGCTCGGATTGGACTTGTCCAACTGGTTGTGGACATTCGCGAGGCGATCCGGCGCGATGATGACCTTTCCGACCTTGGCGCAATGATTCTGTGGGGTCGTCGAATTGATCAAACGGGCAAGGGCGAAAGCTCGGAGCCCGACGCACCCCCGCCGCTATCTTGATGAGGAGTCGCGTCTGTTCAGGCAGAGGGCGTCATGATGGAAATTGCAGGTTGCGCCCGCGGACCCTCGGCTGTTAGGCCCGGGCGGTCGTCGGCTCGGGGACCCCAGTGAGACACCCCTTTTCAACTTGCTGGAAGTAAGTGAGGTTTAGATACGGGCTCAATGCCCCTCTTGTTCATGCCTTTTGCCTGGGCGGCCTGAAGAAATGGGATGGGCGCCGTGGCCGCGACCTCGGTTGTAAGCCGATTCGTCCGCGAGCACGGCCAAGATGATGGGTCGCAATGGATGGATTCGTAGAAAGAGATGAGAGCGAAGCGAGCGCTTACCTCGCTGAAGATATTGGCAACGGCATAACTCGCGAGCAGCTTGTCGGATCGATGGAAGATCTGCTCGTATTCACGAAGAAAGCGGTCTACACCTGGGACGATGACTTCGGGGCTCTCATCTTCGCAACCGTTGCTCGCTCAGGCCGGACCTTCGACGGTATCTGCAAGCTCCTGCGGGCCGGGCTTGCGGTGCAAGCAGCGATGTTGTGCCGGACCTTGTTCGAGGACATGATCATTGGTCACTGGCTTCTCTACAACCAAGGCGACCACGACTGGTTAGTTGATCGATTCTTGCGGCAGCGCGAGGCGATCGCTCTTCACAAGGAGCGCATTCGGGACGCCACCGGTGGGGCTGCAATGGGTCCACCCCTAGTGGTTGCCGACGATGTGAAGGGCAGGGAGGAAGCGCTTCGCGACGAGTTCGGAAAGGAGGCTCAGCGGGACTGGTGGGACCCGGGGAAGCAAGGCCGCGGAAACGGCCGACCGGTCGGAATCCGGAAGCTCGTCAATACGCTCGAGGATGCGGCGGCAGAACACAAGATGTTCCATCCCCGCTTCGCAGGGGGTGAGAGGCCGCTCCTCCGGATGATGGACAAGGTCACCTATAAGTGGCTAAACCAGTGCATCCACCACACGACGGTCGGCCTCCCTTTCACGCCGACTGTTAAAGGCAAAACCGAGAAGTCGCCGGACCCAATGTTCATTGTTGCGTGGAACGCATCGTGGATTTTCGCGCAACAGGCCTACCTTGCCCACGATGCCACTCACTTGCCTGGAAAGGCCTTGGAGGCAACTTGGTGGGAATGCATGATCCGCTTCAGCGAAGCCCTCGGTCAGACTGAGTGGACCGACCGCTTGGAAGCGGAGCTGTTCGGGATCTTAGGAATTGATCTCTCGGAGAAGCCCGACGGAGGATGGCTGTATGAGCGCTGGCTAGGCCTGAGCGACACGATTAGCTGGTGGTGGTTCCGACTCAAGCAGTTCACGAGTCGCAGTAGGAATTGACAGCCTTGGAAACTCCCTCTTTCGTGGCCGAGGTTTTTGTATCGCGATGGGCGCCCGGATGGGTGCAGATCCGCGGCGACTGGCTGATCGCAACTAGGCAATCGGGGGCGCCAGCCCCCGCCGCCCGAACGGGCCGAACTCCGGGTCCAGCTCGAGGACGCGCTCGGTGACCATGGCGGCGGCGCCGATTACGCCGGCGCGGTCCTCTAGGGGGCTGCGGACGATGCGGAGGTGGCGGGTTGCGAGGGGGAGGGAGCGTTGGTAGACGACCTCGCGGATGCTGGCGAGGAGCTGCTCTTGGGCGTCGGCGACGTCGCCGCCGATCACGATCACCGAGGGGTTGTAGAAGTTCGCTGCGGCGGCCAGGACCTCGCCGATCAGGCGGCCGGAGTGACGGACGAGCTGGACGGCGGCGGGGAGGCCGGCGCGGGTCAGCTCCACCAGGGCGCGGGAGTCGCGGACCTCGACGCCTTCGGAGCGCAGGCGGCGGGCCATGGCGCCGCCGCCGGCCAGGGCCTCGAGGCAGTTGACGTTGCCGCAGCTGCAGACGACGTCCTCCTCCTCGTCGTCGACCGGGATGCGGACGTGGCCGAGGTCGCCGGCGGCGCCGTCGGCGCCGCGGTGGACCTTGCCGTCGACGATGATTCCGCAGCCGATCCCGGTGCCCACCTTGACGAAGAGCAGGTGCTCGACCTCCCGCCAGTTGGTCCAGTGTTCGCCGAGGGCCATGAGGTTGACGTCGTTGTCGACCAGCACCGGGGCGCCGAACTCGCCGGCGAACCGCTCCGGAATCGGGAAGCCGTCCCAGCCGGGCATGATCGGTGGGTTGCGGGGCAGGCCGGTCGAGTGCTCGACCGGGCCCGGCACGCCGATCCCGATGCCCGCGACCGCGGCGCGCTCGGCGCCGACCTCGGCGAGCAGGGCGTTGAAGCGCTGTTCGACCCACTCGAGCACCACTTCGGGCCCGTCGGCGATCTCGATGTCGCCGCGGTCGGAGGCCAGCACCTGACCGCCGAGGTTGGTGACGGCGAGCCGTGAGTGGGTGGCGCCGAGATCGGCGGCGAGGACCAGCCCCGCGTCCTCGTTGAAGACCAGCCGCATCGGCGGCCGCCCACCGGTCGACTCGGCGCCGGCCACCTCCTTCAGCAGGCCGAGGGCCTGGAGCTGGTCGAGCCGCTGGGTGATCGTCGAGCGCGCGAGGCCGGTGCGCGTGGCGAGATCGGCCCGGGTCGCCCCGTCGCCTTCGCGGATCAGCTTCAACAGGGAGCTGGTTTCCATGGCCGGCGAAGAGTATGGATGACTTATGCGTGCCTGGCAAGGGACTTTTGCTTGACAGGCACGCAAAAGCGGGTTAGCTTCGATCCATGGAGGAGAGCGCCGTTCAATCGGGGCCTCGTAGCCCGTTGGCACGCGCACAGGGACTGCGCGCCGGGATCGTCGGAACCGGCTTCGTCGGCCGCGTGCACGCCCGCTCCGCCCGCCTCGCCGGGGCCCGGATCGCCGGCGTAGCCGCCTCCAGCCCCGCCAGCGCCGCCGCCGCCCGCGCGGAGCTCGGCGCCGACCGCGATTTCGCCAGTGCCGAGGAGCTGGTCCGCTCGGCGGAGATCGACGTCGTCCACATCTGCACCCCGAACCACCTCCACGTGCCGCTCGCCTTGGCGGCGATCGAGGCGGGCAAGGGGGTGATCTGCGAGAAGCCGGTGGCCCTCGACCCGGCCGAAGCCGGCGTGCTCGCCGCCTCGGCCGAGGCGGCGGGCGTGCTCGTCACGGTCCCCTTCGTCTACCGCTACTACCCGACGGTCCGCGAGCTGCGCGCCCGGCTTGCCGCCGCGACACCGGCGCGCCTGCTCAGCGGCGGCTACCTGCAGGACTGGCTGCTCGACGCCGGCGACTACAACTGGCGCGTCGACCCCGAGCTCGGAGGCGCTTCGCGCGCCTTCGCCGACATCGGCTCGCACTGGTGCGACCTGGTCGAGTTCGTGACCGCTCAGCGGCTGACCGCGCTGGTCGCGAAGACGGCGATCGCCCACGAGGCCCGCAGCGGCGCCGGCGCCGCCTCCTTCGAGCGCGGCGGGGGCGGCGAGGAGCGGCCGGTCCAGACCGAGGACGTCGCCGCGCTGCTGTTCGAGACCGACGCCGGGGCGACCGGCTTGCTGCTCGTATCCCAGGTCTCGGCCGGTCGCAAGAACCGCCTCTGGATCGAAATCTCCGCCGGCGCCGAGACCTTCGCCTTCGATCAGGAACGGGCGGACGAGCTGACCGTGCTGCGGCGCGACGCCGCCGAATCGATCCCGCGCGACTTCGACACGCTCGACACAAGCGCGGCCCGTTACGTCACCCTGCCCGCGGGTCACCCGCAGGGCTACCAGGACTGCTTCGACGCCTTCGTCGCGGAGAGCTACGCCGCCTTCGCGGGGGAAGCGCCGGCGGACGGCTTGCCCGGCCTCGCCGACGGCGCCCGCGCGGTCCGCATCACCGAGGCGGTGCTGGAGTCGGCGCGCCGCGGCGAGTGGATCGAGGTGAAGGCGCGATGAAGCTCGGCCTGCTCAGCGCCTGCCTGCCGGGATGGTCGCTCGAGAGGCTCGCCGGGTGGGCGGGGGAGAACGGCTACGAAGCGCTCGAGCTGGCCGCCTGGCCATCGCTGGGCGACCGGCCCTTCACCGCCTCCCACCTCGCCGCCGACCGCTTCGACGCCGCCGAGGCAGACCGCGTCCGCGCCGTCCTGCACCAGAACGACCTCGAACTCTCGGCACTCGCCTACTACGACAACAACCTGCACCCCGACGGCGACGAGCGGGAGGCGATCCACGGCCACCTTCGCGCCTGTATCGACGCCGCCGCCGAGCTCGGCGGCGTCCCCGTCGGCACCTTCATCGGTCGCGATCCGACCCGCACCGTGAGCGAGAACCTGCGCGAGGCGGAGCGGGTGATGCCGCCGCTCGTCGACTACGCGGGCGAGCGCGGGGTCAAGCTGATGATCGAGAACTGCGCCATGGAGGGCTGGCACCCCGACGGCGCCCCCGGCAACCTCGCTTACTCGCCGGAGCTGTGGGAGTGGATGTTCGGGCTCGGCCTCTATCTCAACTTCGACCCCTCGCACCTGCTCTGGCTCGGGATCGACCCGGTCGAGGCGCTGCGTCCCTACGTCGGCCGCGTCGTCCATGCCCACGCCAAGGACGCCGAGGTCTTCCCGGCGCAGCGCAACCGCTTCGGCTTCTTCGGCCGGCTCTCCGAGCGCGAGCAGGATCCTTGGGACATGGGTTGGTGGCGGTACCGGCTGCCCGGCTCGGGCGAAGTCGACTTCCGCCGCTACGTCGACACCCTGTACGAGGGCGGCTTCGACGGGGTGCTCTCGGTCGAGCACGAGGACCCGATCTGGGGCGGCAGCGAGGAGAAGATCCTGCGCGGGCTCGAGATCGCGGAGCGCAACCTGAGGCCGTTGGTGGTCGGATGAACGGCGCGCCCGACAAGCCGGCCGCCGCTCCGGGGCCGATCGTGCTCGAGGTCCGCGGCCTGGTCAAGACCTACCCCGGAGTGGAGGCGCTGCGCGGGGTCGACTTCGACGTTCGCCAGGGAGAGGTGCACTGCCTGCTCGGCCCCAACGGTGCCGGCAAGTCGACGCTGATCAAGTGCGTCGCCGGCGCCGTGGAGCCGACGGCGGGGGAGATCCTCGTCGACGGCGAGTCGCTTCCCGAACGCGATCCGGCGGCGGCCCTGGGACGAGGGGTGGCGACGATCTATCAGGAGCTCGACCTGGTCGGGGACCTGAGCGTCGCCCAGAACGTCTTCCTCGGTCACGAGCCACGCCGCGGCCCGCTGCTCGATCTCGGCCGGATGCGCGCCGACGCCGCCGCCCTGCTGGCCCGGCTCGGCCACGAGCGGATCGACCCGCGCCTACCGGTGCGGGCGCTGCGCCCGGCCGCCAAGCAGGTCGTCTCGATCGCTCGCGCGCTCTCCTACGACGCCCGGGTCCTGATCATGGACGAGCCCTCGGCGATTCTCGACGCGGGCGAGGTCGAGACGCTCTTCGAGGTGGTGCGCCGCCTAACGGCGGAAGGAGTCGGCGTCGTCTACATCTCGCACCGGCTCGACGAGATCCGCCGCATCGGCGACCGCGTCACCGTGCTCGCCGACGGCGCCACCGCCGCTGGCGGGATCGCCGCCGACACCCCGCCCGACGAGCTGGTCCGCCTGATGGTCGGGCGCAAGGTCGAGCGCCTCTACCCGGAGCGACCGCGAGGCGGCGGCGAGGTTCTGCTCGAGGTCCGCGACGCCCGCGCCCTGCCCGCCGTGCGCGGCGTCAGCTTCGAGGTGCGGGCGGGGGAGGTGCTCGGGATCGGCGGCCTGGTCGGCTCCGGGCGCAGCGAGCTGCTGCGGTTGATCTGCGGGCTCGACCCGCGTGAAGCGGGCGAGGTGATCGTCGAGGGACGGCGGCTGGCGCCGAACCGGCCCGACCGCGCGATCGCCGCCGGGCTCGGGCTCGCGCCCGAGGACCGCAAGTCGCAGGGGCTCCTGCTCGACTGGAGCCTGACCAAGAACATCACGCTGGCCGACCTCGGCCGCTTCAGCCATGGCCTGCTCGACGTGCGCGGCGAGCGCGAGGCGGCGCGGGCGCAGCTGAAGGCGCTGAACACCCTTCCCGACGACCCCGAGCGCCGCGCCCGCGAGCTCTCCGGCGGCAACCAGCAGAAGGTCGTGCTCTCCCGCTGGCTTCTGCGCGAGTGCCGAGTGCTTTTGCTCGACGAGCCCACCCGCGGGGTGGACATCCCGAGCAAGGCGGAGATCTACCGGATCGTCACCGAGCTGGCGGGCCGCGGCCTCGGGGTCGTGCTCGTCTCCTCCGAGCTGGAGGAGCTGGCGGGGATCTGCACCCGCATCCTCGTGATGCGCGAGGGCGAGCTGGTCGCCGAGGTCGACGGCGACAAGGCGACCGAGCGCGAGCTGCTCTCGCACGCGGTCGTCCCGACCGCCGGCCCCGACCTGATCGAGGAGGTCGCATGAACCAGGTAACCGCTCTGCGCAATCGCTTCGGCGCTCTGCAGTTCCAGGAGTACGCACTGGGGCTGGTCGTCATCGCCCTCTTCGTCACCGGCGCGATCCTCAGGCCGGACACCTTTCCGACCTGGGACAACGTCCGCAACATGCTCACCCAGGCGAGCATCATCGGCGTGCTCGCGGTCGGGATGACCTTCGTGATCGCGACCTCCGGCATCGACCTCTCGGTCGGCTCGATGGTGGCGGCGGCCGGGGTTTTCGCCGGTGTCCTCGTCGACCCGAGCGGTGGCACCCTGCTCTTCATCCTCGGCGCGATCGGCTTCGCCGTGCTGCTCGGGACGATCAACGCCACCGCGATCACCTTCGGCCGCGTCGTCCCCTTCATCGCCACCCTGGCGATGCTCTCGATCGCCCGCGGGCTGGCCCTGCTGCTGAACGACAAGCTGCCGGTCGGCCTGCTCGACCTCAACGGCGGCTCCTATGGCGACCCGGCGCCGTTCTCGCTGCTCTGGTTCGGGACCGGGAAGATCCTCGACATCCCGGTCTCGGTCTGGGTCTTCCTCGGGATCGTGGTCGGCGGCTGGGTCGTGCTCAACCGAACCCGCTTCGGACGCTACGTGGTCGCCGTCGGCGGCAACCGCGAGGCGGCACGGATCGCCGGTGTGCCGGTCCGCAAGGTGATCTTCAGCGTCTACGTGCTTTCCGGCCTGATGGCGGGGATCGCCACCGTGCTGCTCAGTGCGCGCCTCGGCAGCGCCTCGCCGGTCAGCGGCAACCTCTACGAGCTCGACGCGATCGGCGCCGTGGTGATCGGCGGCACCAGCTTGGCCGGCGGCCGGGCGACGATGGTCGGGACCTTCCTCGGCGTACTCACCTTCGCGCTGATCTTCAGCCTGATGACCCAGCTCGATCTCTCGACCGAGATCCAGCAGGTGACCAAAGGGGCGATCGTGCTCGGCGCGGTCCTGATCCAGCGCCCCGAGGCGAGGTACTGAAAGGACTTTTGGACTTCTCATGGGGGAAAATCAAACAAGGAGGAGGAGAGATCATGTCCCTGAAGCGACTGATGCTCGCGATCGGTGTCATGGGCCTATTGGTGTTCGGAGTCTCAGCCTGCGGTGGGGACTCCGAGACGGTGACCGTCACCAGCGAGAGCTCGGGCGGCGCCGCCGAAGGCGGCGACACGGGAGGGGGCTCCGGCAAAACCGTCAGCATCGTCGCCAGCGTGCCGCCGACCGACCACGGCTGGCTGGGGGCGATCTCCAAGGACGCCCAGGCGCAGGCCGACCAGTACGACGACATCGATTTCAAACTGCTCGAGGCGGCTGACGCGGACTCGCAGGCGCAGCAGATCGAGCAGGTGATCTCGGAAAAACCGGACGTGCTGGTGGTCCTGCCGCAGGACGGCGAAGCGTTGACGCCGGTCGCCCAGAAAGCCGAGGCGGCGGGAATCCCGGTGGTGAACATCGACCGCCTGTTCACCCAGCCCGACGCGGCGACGGCGACGATCCTCGGTGACAACTACCAAATCGGGGTGCTGGCGGCCGACTACATCGCCGAAGAACTCAATTGCAAAGGCAAGGTGGTCGAAATCCAGGGTCTGGCGGGGATCTCGGTCACCGACGAACGGACCAAAGGGTTCGAAGACCAGCTCAAAAAGGCCTGCCCCGACGGCGGCATCGAAGTCGTCGCCCAGCAGCCGGGTGACTTCAACCCGGACAAGGGCCTGACCGTGATGGAGAACATCCTCCAGTCGGAGAACGAAATCGACGCCGTCTACACGCACGACGACGACATGGCCCAGGGCGTCGTGCAGGCGATCCGCAACGCCGACCGCGACGACGAAATGTTCCTCACCGGGGTGGGTGGTTCGCAGGCGGCGATGGACCAGATCAAAGAAGGCGGCCTCTACCGGGCGACCTTCCTCTACAACCCGAACATGGCGGCCTCGGCCGTGAACATGGCACGCCTGATCGGCCTTGGCGAGGGGTTCTCGGAACTGGTCCCGCCGGAGGTACCGCGGCAGATAGTCGTGCCGGCGGCGGTGGTGACCAAAGACAACGTCAGCGAATACGAAGAGTACGCGTTCGACTGAGCCAGGGCTGATCAATGGGAGGGGAGCGCCGGGGCCCTCGGGCCCCGGCGCCCTGATCGCCCAGCTCTGCGGATCCGCAGCCCGAGGGCGTAGCCGCCACTCCGGGTTTCGTACTCTTGGTGAAACCCGATCGAAGGAGCAAGATGACGCTGCAGTTGGGACAGACGGCACCGGACTTCGAGGCGGAGACGACCGAGGGGCCGATCTCCTTCCATGACTGGATCGGCGACTCGTGGGCGATCCTCTTCTCCCACCCCAAGGACTTCACTCCGGTCTGCACGACCGAGCTCGGCTACATGGCGAAGATCGAGCCGGACTTCAAGAGCAGGAACGTGAAAGTCATCGGTCTCTCGGTCGACCCGCTCGACAAGCACGAGGAGTGGGCCAACGACATCGAGGCGACCCAGGGCGCGGCGCCGAACTACCCGATCATCAGCGACGCCGACTTCAAGGTCTCCAAGCTCTACGAGATGCTGCCGGCCGACGTCTCCGGCGATCCGGCCGACCGCACCCCGGCCGACAACCAGACGGTCCGCAACGTCTTCGTCGTCGGGCCCGACAAGAAAATCAAACTCATCCTCGTCTACCCGATGACCACCGGGCGCAACTTCGACGAGGTCCTGCGGGTGATCGACTCGCTGCAGCTGACCGCCAACCACAAAGTGGCGACCCCGGCCAACTGGCAGAACGGCGACGACGTGATCATCGCCGGCTCGGTCTCCAACGACCAGGCGAAGGAGATCTACCCGGACGGCTGGGAGGAGCCCCGGCCCTACATCCGGATCGTCCCGCAGCCGAAGTAGCGGCAAAGGGGCTGGACAAAGGGTCCAGCCCCGCCTCGCTCGCTGCTAGCTTGCCCGCGCCTTCCCGGCTTTCCCCCCGGCCACACAGAGGGCACGAAACCAACCGAGCCCTCGCCACGCGCCGGGCAAGCAAGGAGACAATCGCATGAAGCACAGCCGGATCGCGGCGCTGATCGCCGCCGCGTCCCTCGCGCTCTTCCTCACCGCCTGCGGCGGTGGTTCCGACGATGGCGGGTCTTCGACCGAGTCGAGCGCTCCCGCCGAGGCGGCGAGCGGCAACGAGTCGCCCTCCACCGGTGGCGGCCTCACACCTCCCGGGACCACGCTTAAACCCGGCGAAGAGGCGACGGTCTCCTGGGTGCCGGCAGCGGAAGCGACTCTGAGCGCGACCGAAGGCAAAGAACTGAAGGTGGCGGTCGAGGGGATCGAGGAAGGCTCGATCGGCGACTTCGACAACATCGAACTCGAAGCCGACGACGAGGACAACATCCCCTACTACGTCACGACCCGGATCGAAGCGGTCGGCGACGTCCCGGGCACGTCGAGCAGCAACAATCCCGACTTCGTCTTCAGCGCCTACGACGCGGACGACGAGCGGTTGAGCTCGACCATCATCATCGGCGATTTCGAGCCGTGCGACGACGGCGACGTGCCGGTCCCGTTCAAAGCGGGGGAAAGCTACGAATCCTGCAGCATCTACCTGCTGCCGGAAGGCACGACGGTCGCGGGCGTCAAGTGGGACAACGGGCCCAACGAGGAGGGTGAGCTCTCCCCCTACTACGACGACCCGATCGTCTGGGCCGGGAGCTGATCTGAGCACGGCTCCCTCCGATCTCACGTCCCGACCGCGGCGGTCGTTTACCTGTGTGAATGGAGACCGCCGCCGGCTGGACGATCTGCGAGAGCCCGATCGGGCCCCTGACCGTGGTCGCGGGGCCGCGGGGCGTGACCGGCATCCACTTCGCCGGCCACGCTCCGCGACTCGCCGCGGCGGAGAGGCGGCCGCTGGCGGCGGTGGCCGAGCAGCTGGCGGCCTACTTCGCCGGCGAGCTGCGCGCCTTCGACCTGAAGCTGGAGATGCGCGGGACGCCGCTGCAGCGGGCGGTCTGGGACCGGCTGCTGGAGATCCCCTACGGGGAGACGACCAGCTACGGCGAGGTCGCCCGTCAGGTCGACGAGTCCCTCTACGGGGAGGGGATCGAGGCCCACGAGCGGCCGCGGTCGGTCGGCGCCGCGGTCGGCAGCAATCCCGTGCCGGTCGTCGTGCCCTGCCACCGGGTGATCGGAGCCGACGGCTCGCTGACCGGCTACTTCGGCGGGCTCGAGCGCAAGCGGACGCTGCTCGACTTGGAGAGTGGCAGCGAGGCGGGATGGGCGCCCGTCCCGAGCCGGGCGAGCGGCCAGACCACCCTGCTCTGAGGGCCACGTGACCGCGCCGCCCGGGCCTCGGGTCCGGGTCGCGGCGGCGATGGCGATGACGTCGATCGTCTCGGTCCAGTGCGGGGCGGCGCTGGCGACGACGCTGTTCGCGGAGATCGGCACCCAGGCGACCGTCTTTGTGCGCGCGGCCACCGGCGCGCTGGCGCTGCTGGCGCTCGCCGGCGGCAGCCTGCGCGCCGCCCGCGGCGGCCCACTGCGGGAGGTCGTCCTCTTCGGCCTCGCGCTGGCGGGGATGAGCGTCAGCTTCTACGCGGCGATCGACCGGCTGCCGTTGGGGATCGCGGTCACGCTCGAGTTCACCGGGCCGCTCGCGGTCGCGGTGCTCGGCTCGCGGCGGCGCCGGGACCTGCTCTGGGTGGGGCTGGCCGCAGCCGGGATCGTGCTGCTCACCAACGGCGCCGGGGGAGAGGGGGTGGACGCGGTCGGGGTCGCGCTGGCGCTCGTCGCGGGTGCCTTCTGGGGCATCTACATCCTTCTCAGCGCCCGCGTCGGCAGCAGCTATCCGGGCGTCAGCGGGGCGGCGGTGGCGGCGGTGATCGCGGCGGTGCTGGTGGCGCCGCTGGGAATCGCGGAGGGTGGCGGGGAGCTGCTCGTGCCCGGGCACCTCGCGCTCGGCCTCGCCGTCGGTGTGCTCACCGCCGCGGTCCCGGTCGGGCTGGAGATGGAGGCGCTGCGGCGGCTTCCGAAGGCGGTCTTCGGCGTCTTGATGAGCCTGGAGCCGGCGATCGCGGCGACGGTCGGCTTCGTCGCTCTCTCCCAGGACCTCTCAGCGACCGAGGTGGCGGCGATCGGCCTCGTCGTCTGCGCCTGCGCCGGCGCCCTGCGCTCGGCCACGACGCCCGTCCCGCACGACGCCTGAGTCGGCGATTGGCGCGTTTCTCGGCTCCGAGCCGAGTAAGGCGCCAATCGCGATCACCTCTCGACCGCTACCGCGGCGCGCTGCCCGGGAAGTTGGCGGAGCGCATGACGATCCGGGTCTCGGTCGTTGAGGCGCCGCCGTCGCGGCGGATCGCGCGGACGGTTTGGTCGAGGTCTTCGGCGTCGCGGCAGGCGACCCGCAGCTGGTAGTCGAAGCGGCCGGTGAGAAAGGCCATGTCGCGGACGGCGGGCAGCTTCTCGACCAGGCGCTCGAAGGCCTCCGGGTCGGCGCTGGGGAGGAGGCGGACGTCGATGAAGGCGTCGAGGCCACGACCGACGGCGCCGGGGTGGACCCGGGCGGCGTAGCCGTCGATCACCCCGTCGCGCTCGAGCCGGCGCACGCGGTCGGCGGCGCCGTGCGGGCTGAGCCCGACCGCCTCGCCGATGCTGGCGAAGGAGGCCCTTCCGTTTCGGACGAGCAGGCTGAGTATTTCTTCGTCGATCGCGTCCATGACTGTGGATTCGGGGAGATTCCGGCGTTCCCCTTGGACTTTAGGGGATCGAGGCGAAGAATCCGGCCACAAACTTCTGGGAAAGGTGGCTGTTCATGCGCGTCGGCGTTCCAACCGAGATCAAGAAAGACGAGTACCGGGTCGCGATGACCCCGGCCGGGGTGCGGGAGCTGACCGCGCGCGGCCACGAGGTCCTGGTCCAGGCCGGCGCCGGCGAGGGCTCGGCCTTTGCCGACGCCGAGTACGAGGCGCAGGGGGCGCGTCTGCTGCCAGACGCCGCCGCCGTCTTCGCCGAGGCGGAGATGATCGTCAAGGTGAAGGAGCCGCAGGCGCCGGAGGTGGCGATGCTGCGCCCCGACCACCTGCTCTTCACCTACCTCCACCTCGCGCCCGACCCCGAGCTGACCGCGGGCCTGGTTGCCTCCGGCGCTACCTGCATCGCTTATGAGACCGTCACAGACCCCGCCGGCCGGCTGCCGCTGCTGGCGCCGATGAGCGAGGTCGCCGGCAAGATCGCCAGCCAGGCCGGCGCCTTCATGCTGGAGCGGCCGCTCGGCGGCCGCGGCCTGCTGCTCGGCGGCGTTCCCGGCGTCGCCGCCGGCAACGTGATGGTGATCGGCGGCGGCGTGGTCGGCGAGAACGCCGCCAGGGTCGCGGTCGGTCTCGGCGCCGACGTCTTCGTCTACGACCGCTCGATCGACCGCCTGCGCGAACTCGAGACCTCCTTCGACGGCCGCATCTCCACCTGCTTCGCCTCGACCCTGGAGATCGAGCAGCGGCTGCCGGAGATGGACCTGGTGATCGGCGCGGTCCTTGTAAAGGGCGCGAAGGCGCCGCACGTGATCAGCCGCGAGCAGCTGGGGCTGATGAAGGAGCGCGCGGTCCTCGTCGACGTCTCGATCGACCAGGGCGGTTGCTTCGAGACCTCGCGGGCGACGACCCACTCCGACCCCACCTACGAGGTCGACGGGATCACCCACTACTGCGTCGCAAACATGCCCGGCGCGGTCCCGATCACCTCGACCAACGCCCTCACCAACGCGACGATTCCCTACGCGCTGCGCCTCGCCGACGAAGGCGCCGAGGCGGCGCTCGCCGCCGACCCCGGCCTCGCCGCCGGCCTCAACGTCGCCGCCGGCCGCGTCACCAACGAGGCCGTCGCCCGCGACCAGGGCCTCGAGTACACGCCGCCCGTGGCGGCGCTGGGCCGCGAGCCGGTCGCCGCATAGGCGACATCGCGGCGCTGGGCGATTTAGTTCCACCCGTGCGGGACAAAGTCGCCCAGGCCGCGGCTCTAGGCTGCTGTGCATGGGTGCGGACGATTCAGCGGTGCGCGCCGTGGTGCGCGGGGCGGTGCAGGGCGTTGGCTTCCGCGACCAGGCGGTGCGGCGGGCGCACGAGTTCGGCGTGCTGGGCTGGGTGCGGAATGAAGAGGACGGGACCGTGCGCGTCCACGCCGAGGGGGCGGAGGACGCGGTCGAGGCGCTGATCGCGTTCCTGCGCGAGGGACCGCGCGGCGCCGAGGTGGAGGACGTCGAGGTCGAGAGCGTCAAGGTCGAGGGGCACGAGCAGTTCGCGGTGCGGGGGGTGAGCGCCGGTGTCTTCGTCGTCCAGGAGCACCAGGCGACGGCCCACCACTTCGACCTGCGGTTGGAGGTGGACGGGGCGATGCGCTCGTGGGCGGTGCCGAAGGGGCCATCGCTGGACCCGGCGGTGAAACGGCTCGCGGTCCAGGTCGAGGACCACGAGATGTCCCACAACGATTTCGAGGGTGAGATCGAGGGCGGCCGGGTGATCGTCTGGGACCGCGGTAGCTACGAGCAGGGCGGCCGGGTCGCCTGGCCGGAGGCGCTCGAACGCGGCCACGCCGTCTTCGTCCTGCACGGCGAGAAGCTGCGCGGCGGCTTCGCGCTGCAGCGGACCCGCCCCGGCGAGAAGCCGCAGTGGCTGCTGATCAAGCGCCGCGACGACGAGGCCCGGCCCGGCTCCGACGTCGTCGCCGAGCTGCCGAACTCGGTGATCAGCGGCGAGCCTCTGGGCTGACGCGTTGGCCGCGCGAGCCCGTACGGTTCGAGCGATGGCGGTGACGATCGACGAGCTGCGAGTCGCCGACGCGCCGGAGGCGTGGAAGGCGCTGGGCTTCGAGCTCGACGGCGATGTCTGCCTCGTCGGCGAGGTGCGGATCCGGATGCTGGGGAGGGACGCCGGCCGCGGCCTGGTCGGGTGGTCGCTGCGCGAGCTCGGCGGGACGGAGCGCGACGGGACCGGGGTGGACCTCGATGGGCTCGCGACCGAGCGCTCGGAGCGGGCGGCGCCCGAGTCGGCGCCGGCGCACCCCAACGGCGTTGCCGGGCTCGATCACGTGGTCGCGATCACCCCGGCGCTCGACCGCACCGTGGCGGCGCTGGAGGCGGCCGGGCTCGACCTGCGCCGGGTGCGCGAGGAGCCGACCCCGGCCGGCGCCCCGCGCCAGGCCTTCTTCCGGCTCGCCGCGGTCATCCTCGAGGTCGTGCAGGAGCCGCCGGAGGCGATCGAGCGTGGGGGAGGGACCGACCGTCCCGCCTTCTTCTGGGGCTTGGCCTTTACCGCGCCCGAGATCGAGGCCACGGCCGCCGCGATAGGGGAGAGCGCCAGCGAGGTCCGCGACGCGGTCCAACCCGGGCGCCGCATCGCCACCCTGCGTCGCTCCGCCGGCCTCGCCGTCCCCGTCGCCCTGATCACCCCGCCCTAGCGACCCGCCAGGTGCAGTCGATGCCGCTCCACGCGGCCAGGCTAGTTGTGACTTGACATGTGACTTATTGGTCACCTATAGTCCCTCGCATGGACGAGGTGTTCAAGGCGCTGGCTGACCCGACCCGTAGGGAGCTGCTCGACGAGCTGTTCCGCCGGGACGGGCAGAGCCTCAGCGCCCTGGAGGAGCGGTTGCCGATGTCCCGCTTCGGCGTGATGAAGCACCTGAAGGTGCTCGAGCAGGCCGGGCTGATCACCACCCAGCGGCGGGGGCGGGAAAAGCTCCACTTCCTCAACCCCGTCCCGATCCGGCTGGTCCACGACCGCTGGGTGAGCAAGTACGCGGAGCCCTGGGCCTCGGCGCTCAGCGAGCTCAAACGAGAGATCGAGGAGGACGACGATGAGCGATGACGCCTACACCGTGGTCGGCGACCGCGGCAGCATGACCGTGTTCGAGATCTACATCAAGACGACCCCCGAGCGCCTCTGGGAGGCGATCACCAGCGAGGAGATGCGCAGGAAGTACAGCTTCGGGGTCGGCACCAGATCGGACTGGACCCAGGGCTCGGGCTATGAGTCCTCGGTCCCGGGGGTGATCGAGATCGCCAGGGGCGAGAACCTCGAGGTCGACCCGCCGCGGCGCCTGGTGCAGAGCTTCACGGCGCTGTGGAGCGAGGACGTGGAGCGGGAAGGGACCTCGCGGGTGACCTGGGAGATCGAGCCGGTCGGCAGCTCCTGCTGCCTGCGGGTCACCCACGACCAGCTCGGCGCAACCGCCAACAACGAACTGTACGGCGGCTGGCCGATGATCCTCTCCGGCCTGAAGACCCTGCTGGAGACCGGCGAGCAGCTGGACACGCCGGGGTCCCTGCGCTACTCCGGGGCGCAGGGCTGAGGGGGCGAAGGCGCTCGCACGGCTCGGCTTCTACCCTTGCCAGGTGTGAGCGCCTTCGTCGCAGTCGTCACCGCCACCCTGCTCGCCGCGGCGTCGGTGGCGCCCTCGCACTGCCCGCCCGGGCACCCGGCCTGCCGGACGACCGAAGGGCGGATCGTCTACGTCGAGCGGGTCGATCCGGATGGGGACGGGGACGCGCACTTCGTGATCGCCGATGAGCGGGGGATCACCCTGCCGGGGCTGACCGCGATCGACGTCCGCGCCGGTCTGCGGCCGCACCCGCTGCCGGGTCCCGGGGATCTGATCAGCGCCTCCGGCCCGGTCCAGAGAGGCTCCTACGGGCAGCGGCAAATACATGCGCTGGAGCTGCACGTGGCCGGGGAGCCCGCCGGCTAGACTGCCGCGATGCTTGCCGCTCGGCCACCCGCGGCGAGGCTGGCTCTGGCCGCCTCGCTCGCCCTGATCGCCCTCGCCCTGCTGGCGCCGGCCGCGCTCGCCCGCGAGGTCTACGTCCCGAACTCCGACGCGAACACCGTCTCGGTCATCGACACCACGACCAACCAGGTGACGGCGACGATCCCGACCGGGCCCCTCAGCGGCCCCTTCGGGCTGGCGATCTCCCCGGACGGGCGGACCGTCTACACGGCCAACTCCGTCGGGGACAGCGTCAGCGCGATCAGCACGCAGACGAAGAGCACGGTCGGGGCGCCGATTCCGGTCGGCGAGCGACCCCTGGGGATCGCGATCACCCCCGACGGCAAGCGCGCCTACGTCACCAACTTCCAGGACGACAGCGTCACCGTCCTCGACCTCGTGGCCGGGGCGGTCGTCGGGGCGCCGATCCCGGTCGGCGAAGGCCCTGAAGGCGTCGCGATCACGCCCGACGGCAGTCGCGTCTTCGTCACCAACGCGGGCGGGGAGACGGTGCTCGGGGACACGGTCTCGGTGATCGACACGGCGACGAACCAGGTCCTCGGCTTGCCGATCCCGGTGGGCCTTGGTCCGTTTGGACTGGCGGTCACCCCCGACGGCACGCGGCTCTACGTCGCCAACAACGACGCCGAAACCGTCTCGGTGATCGACACGGCGAGCCTCCGTGTGCTCGGGCCCCCGATCGCCGTCGAGGAAGATCCAAGCGGCATCGCAATCACCCCCGACGGCGCCCGCGCCTACGTCGCCAACTTCAACGGCGACTCCATCTCCGTCATCGATACGGCAGCGAACGCCGTGGTCAGCGCGATTCCCGGCGTCGGGGCTGCCGAATTCGTCGCCCTTACCCCCGACGGCCGCCTTGGCTATGTCTCCTCTGAGAATACGGTCGCCCCGTTCTCGGTCGGGCCCAACCAGTTGCTCTCGCCGATCGCGATCGGTGGGCAAGCCACTGAAGAGACCGGCCAGCCCGCGGTCGTCCCCAACCAGCCACCGGTCGCGGCCTTCGCGCCTGCCGCGAAGCGCATCCGTCCCGGCGTCGTCACCGAGCTCAGCGCCGCCGCCTCGGCCGACCCGGACGGGACCGTCGCCACCTACGCCTGGGACTTCGACGACGGCCAGACCGCGAGCGTCCCGGCGCCGGTCGTCAAACACGTCTTCCGCCGGCCCGGCAAATTCCAGGCGACGCTGACCCTGACCGACGCCGAAGGCTGCTCGACCGCGCTCGTCTTCACCGGCCAAACCGCCTCCTGCAACGGCTCCGCCGTCGCGACGGCGACCGAGACGGTCACGGTCGCCTACCCCGGCGTCCGCCTCAAGTGCCCGAAGCGCGCCCTGCCGGGCGGCTGCGCCTTCAAGCTGCGCGCGGTCGCGGTCAAGGGGCGCGACAAGAAACGGATCAAGCCGCAGAGCGGGTTCGTCCGTACTCGGGTGAAGCCAGGCCAGACGAAGATCGTCTCGATCAAACCGCGCAAGGCCTTTGCCAAACGGCTGGCGCGGGCGAAACGGATCCTGGTCCAGGAAACCCGCAAGATCGCCGGCGAGAAGCGCCAGCGCATCCGCAAGCTCAGCGTCGTCCGCTAGTCCCTCCTAGGGCAGACCGCCGTGGTGCGGCACCTCGACCCGGGTTGTGTAGAGCGAGGCGCGCGGCTCCTCACCGCCCATCCCCAGTCTCCAGTCGGGTGCCACGCACATCAGCAGGGTGCGGCCGTCATCGCCACCTAGCATCGTCGCGTAGATCACCGAGCCCGACTCGGGGGCGCGGATCGTCTCGAGGATCTCGCCGCCGGGGGCGACGCGGGCGATCTCGGGGCCGAGCGAGTTGCCGGCCCAGACGCAGCCCTCGGCGTCGAGGCAGCAGCCGTCGGGGCCGTAGCCGACCTTGGTGTAGGAGGCGTCGATCTCCTCCAGGGCCGGGGTCGGGGCGATCTGGGCGTAGACGCGGCGCTCGCCGAGGCTGCCGTCGGCGGCGATCGTGAACGCGGTCAGCCGGGCGGCGATCGTCTCGGCGACGATCAGGGTGTCGCCGGGCGGCGGGATCATCATCGAGTTCGGGAAGTGGAGGTCCGCGGCTGCGGCGTGGACGCTGCCGTCGGGGTCGACCCGCATCAGGGTCGCGCCGCGGGCCTGCTCGCCCGCGTAGAGGTCGTAGCCGAAGCTCCCGACCCAGGCCCGTCCCTCGGCGTCGACGCACATGTCGTTGGCCTCGCCGCGCGAGTGCTGAGCGAGGTCGGCGTGGAGGACCGGCGCGCCCTCGGCACCGATTCGCCAGATCCTGTGGCCGGTCATCGAGACCGCCAGGAGGTCGCCGCCGGGCAGCCAACCGAGCCCGGAGGGCTGCTCGAGCGCTATCTCCCGCTCGATCGCGCCCTCCGGGTCGATCGCGAGGATCCTTCCCCCGTTGGCGTAGAAGTCGGAGACCCACCAGCGCCCCTGATGCCAGCGCGGCGACTCGAAGAAGGTGCCGCCGCCGAGGAGCCTGGAGACCTCTCGCATCCAGGGACGAGCGTACGCGTGGAGCGGCGGGCTCGCAGCCCCTCGGGCCCCTCAGCTTGGAAAAATCCCAGCGAGTCTCAGTCGCTGTTGCGGTCGCGGTCGATTTCCGCCTGGAAGCGCTGCATGCCGCCGAGCCAGCGGGCGTGGTCGCCGGCGCGGCGCTGCATGTAGGTCTCGACCTCGGGGTGGGGGAGGATCAGGAAGCGGCCGGCGCGGATCCCCTCGACCAGCGCGTCGGCGGCCTCGTCGGCGCTGATAGTGCCGGCGTCGGTGGCGATCCGCGCGGTCGGGTCCTCGGTCCATTTTTCGAGCATCGGCGTGGCGACGCCCTGCGGGCAGAGGCAGGAGAAGGTGACGCCGGAGCTGGCGCCGTAGGTGATCTCGAGCCACTCGGCGACCGCGACCGCGGCGTGCTTGGTCACCGAGTAGGTCATCAGGCCCGGGTTGGCGAGCAGGCCGGCGGCGGAGGCGGTCGAGCTGAGGTGGCCGTGGCCGCGGTCGAGCATCCCGGGCAGGAGCAGCCGCGCGGCGCGGACGTGGGCCATCACGTTGACCTCCCAGATCCGCTGCCACTCGGCGTCGAGCACCTCGGGCCCCCCGTACTCGCCGGCGATGCCGGCGTTGGAGCAGAAGACGTCGACCGGGCCGAAGCGCTCCTCGGCCTCGCCGACCAGGCGCGCCAGCTCCTCCTCGCTGCCGACGTCGACGCCGATCCCGATCGCGTCCGTCCCGGCCGCGGCCGCCTCGGCGGCGCTCGCCGCGGCGGCGTCGCCGTCGAGGTCGGCGGCGACGATCCCCTTCACCCCGGCCCGGGCGAACCTCCGCACCGCGGCGGCGCCGATGCCGTTGGGGGCCCCGGCCCCGGTCACGACCACGTGTGCGTCCTCGAGCTTCATCCCTTCCCCCTGCGGAGGGTCGAGACGCGGCCGTCGATCGTCAGCCTCACAAGTTTGCGGGGGACGATTTTCGGCTCCGCGGGGTCGATCCGCTTACGCTAGCCGCACGGACGGTCAGCTGCACATGGAACTCGATCTCTACCGGGAAGTCTCACGAATACGCGCCCTCGAGCTGCTGCTCAACCGCCACATCGAGGAGCACGGTTTCGGCGGTTTCTGGCACCCCGGGCTCGGCCAGGAGGCGATCCAGGCCGGCGCCGTCTCCGCCCTGCGGCGCGACGACTACCTCTTCTACGCGCACCGCGGCCTCGGCTACGCGCTGGCCAAGGGCATGTCCCCGGTCACCCTGCTCGCCGACCTCTTCGGCCGCAGCGGCGGCAGCGTCGGCGGCAAGGGCGGCGGCACCGTCCACTTCGTCGACCCCGAGCTCGGCGTGCTCGGCCAGGGCGGCACGGTCGGCTCCAGCTTTGTGCTCGGGGCGGGGGCGGGGATCTCGGCCCAGATGCTCGGCACCGACCAGGTGGTGGCGATCTTCTTCGGCGACGGCGCCGCCGCCCGCGGCACCTGGCACGAGGCCGCGCTGACCGCCTCGGTCTGGAAGCTGCCGCTGGTCTGGATCTGCGAGAACAACGGCTGGGCGATCTCGGTCCCGATCGCCGAGCAGAGCCCGACCGAGAACATCGCCGACCGCGCTGCCGCCTACGGCGTCCCGGGGGTGGTGGTCGACGGGCAGGACGCGGTCGCCGTGCGCGAGGCCACCGAGGAGGCGGTCGCGCGGGCGCGCGCCGGCGAGGGCCCGACCCTGATCGAGGCCAAGACGCTGCGCATCCGCGGCCACTTCGAGGGCGACAAACAGGCCTACCGCGAGGACGCCGGCGACGGGCTCGAGGTGCCGCGCGACCCGCTGAAGATCCTCCGCGAGCGGGTCCCGGCGGAGCAGGCTGACCGGCTCGACGCAGAGGCGAAGGCCGAGGCCGAGGCGGCGCTGGAGCAGGTCCTGGCGATGCCGCCCGGGGATCCCGGCGTGATCACCGACGGGGTCTGGGTGTGAGCGCCGAGCCACCCCCCACGAGCGTTCGCACTTTTCCACCGTCCGCGGCCGAAAGTGCGAACGCGCCGAGCGAGGCACCGCAGCTCGGCTACGCGCGGGCGATCAACCAGGCGCTGGGGGAGGAGATGCGGCGCGACGAGCGGGTCTGGATGCTGGGCCAGGACGTCGGCAAGATGGGCGGCGTCTTCGGCGTCACCCGCGGCCTTTTCGACGAGTTCGGCGCCGCCCGCGTCCGCGACACGACCCTGAACGAGACCTTCATCGTCGGCGCCGCCGCCGGCGCGGCGATCACCGGGACGATCCCCGTCGCCGAGCTCCAGTTCGCCGACTTCATGCTGATCGCCGGCGACGAGGTCTTCCACAAGATGGCGAAGTGGCGCTACATGCACGGAGGCAAGCTCTCGGTGCCGATGGTGCTGCGGCTGCCGACCGGCGTGCTCGGCGGGGTCGGCGCCGAACACTCGCAGTCGCTGGAGGTGCTGGGCATGCACTTCCCCGGCCTCAAAGTGGTGCTGCCGGCGACCCCGGCCGACGCCAAGGGCTTGCTGAAGACGGCGATCCGCGACCCCAACCCGGTCCTCTTCTTCGAGCACAAGGGCATGTACCGGACCAAGGGGCCGGTGCCCGAGGACCCGGAGTTCCTCGTCCCCTTCGGCGAGGCCGCCGTGCGCCGCCAGGGCACCGACGCGACCGTGGTCGCGACCGGCCTGATGGTGCCGCGGGCGCTGGAGGCGGCGGAGAAGCTGGCCGCCGAGGGCATCGAGCTGGAGGTGATCGACCCTCGCACCCTGGTCCCCCTCGATATGGAGACGATCGTCGCCTCGGTCGAGCGCACCGGCCGCGCCATCGTCGTCCACGAGGCCGTCCGTACCGCCGGCCCCGGAGCCGAGATCGCCGCCCGTATCCAGGAAGCCGCCTTCTTCGCCCTCGACGCCCCCGTCTGGCGCCTCGGCGCCCTCGACACCTCGATCCCCCAAAGTCCTGACCTGGAGCAACTGGTGATCCCGAGCGCCGCCCAGATCGAGGCCGCGGCGCGCGAGCTCGTTGCGATCTAACGCGTAGCCGACTTTGTACGGGCTATAGGACGTACAAAGTCGGTTGCGGGGTCGACGCCGGCGCTCGCCAGCTCGGCGGCGAGGGTGCGGACGGCGGCGCTGCCCGGGCGACGAGCGCGCCGCTGACGGCGGCCGGCAACTCGACCACAAAGGCAGTGCTCTTCGGGAAGGTGTGGTTCTGCCAGCGCGAGGCGCTGCCGGGGTAGCGGCCGGGGAGGTGGGAGAGGGGAGGGGGGCGAGGTCAGCGAAGCGGCGTTCGGCCCGGGCTGGTTGCCGCCCCTGCACCGAGCGCCCAACCACGCTCTGCTCCGCCGCCGATGCCCCGCCGCGACCACCAGCCCGACTCCCGCGAAGCCGAGAGCAACCCTCGTCCACCTGAGCATTCGCTGTTTGTAGCCCGCTGGGCGACAAATCGCGAACTCTGGCTAGTAGGGGCGGAGGCGGAAGGTGCGGTTGCGGGTGCGGACCCGGCAAGGGGCGGCACCGGCGCGGTGGCCGCATCCCTCGTCCACCCAGTGGACCGTCGACTCGCTCGTCACCACAGCTAGGGCTTTCTCGACGCCGAACCGAACGACGACTTCCCCGTAGTAACGGTGCCCGCCCTGGTGCCAGCGGTTCCGGCATCTCGCTTCTTCCCAGGCCAGCCGCCGGCATTTGACCCACTTCCGCGATCCCTTGCGGAAATGGGAGCCGAAGGCGCTCCGGAGAGCTTCCCGGTCGGCTTCGCGCGCTCCTCCCAGGTATAGGTAGGGAGGACTGGGCACCGGCGTCGGAGGCGGCGCTGCGCCCTGTTCGGCGGCGGCGATCCAGCCGAGGACCCACTCGGAGATGGCGTCGACCCGCGTATAGGTGTTTGGCACATGGAGCGTGCAGTGAGGCCCGCCGCTGCTGACTATCCCGACCTCCACCGGCGTACCGTCGGGGCGTAGCGCGAAGGCCGGGCCGCCGCTGTCGCCGGAGCACGCGGTCGTTCGGTGGTCTGGTTTGTCCTGGGCGCACAGCTGGCGCCCCGGCGAGTAGGGGGCGAGTTCGAAGGGCGGCCGCATGTCGGCGCGGGCGCGGCAGTACGCGTCCGTCTGCAGCTCCACCGTGCCGGTCCGGGCGGTGTAAGGAAGCGTGTTGCCCCGGTGGCTGGTCAGACCCCAGCCCGCGATTGCGACCTCGGTCCCGGCCGAAGCCAGCGCCGCATCCGCCGCGGTGGCGATCGGCAGCACCGGCGTCCTCACCGGCGTGGAGAGGATCAGCAGGCCGGCGTCGGTCTGTTCCTTCGCGAGCTCGAAGCTCGGGTAGGCGACTGCGCGCGCGACTGAGGAGACGACCCGCCTCCGCCTGTCTCCCAGGTTGGTGACGCCGGTAGCAACCTTGAAGCGCTTGGCCGGGACAACGGTGTTGAAGCCTTCCCGAACGCAATGGCCGGCGGTGAGGACGACACGTGGGGCGACGACGGTCCCGCTGCAGATGGAGGGGCCTGGATAGCCGTAGACGACGAGCGCCGCCAGCCACGGCGCCTGCGTGCGGGTGATGGGCTGGCCGCCGATCACCGAGGAGTGGGCGGAGGGGGCGGCGTTGGCGGTAGGCGCGGCCGCGAGCAGCGCGCAACCGACACCGATCGCCGCGAGGACCCTCGCCTTCCTGCTCCCACGCATGCTCGAAATATATTTGAGTGGGGGAGGTTAGGTGTACGCCCCGGGGCCCCAGGCCTCGAGGCGGTCCTTGACGGCGACGGCGAAGCGGGTGGCGGCGGCGCCGTCGACGGCGCGGTGGTCGAAGGTGACGGCGAGGCGGAGGATGGGGCGGATCGCGATCGACTCCTCGCCGCGCTCGTCGGCGATCGTCCAGGGGCGGCGCTGGATCGCGGGGACGCCGAGGATCGCGACCTGGGGCTGGTTGATGATCGCCGGCGCGGAGACGGCGCCGACCGAGCCGGGGTTGGAGAGCGTGAAGGTGCCGCCGGCGAGGTCGTCGGGCATGAGGCCGCGGTTGCGGGCGCGGTCGGCGAGCAGCGCAATCGCATCGCCGATCGCCGGCGCTGTGAGCCGGTCGCAATCCCGCACCACCGGCACCAACAGCCCCTCCGGCGTATCGACCGCGACCCCAAGATTGACCGTCTCCCACCGAATCATCCGCTCGCCGAGGAAGGTCGCGTTGAGGTCAGGGTGTTCCCCGAGCGCCTCGCAGGTGGCACGGGCGATGAACGGCAGGTAGGAGAGCTTGGCGGCGCCGGCCGCCGCCCGTGACTCGTTCAGCTTCGCCCGCGCCCGCACAACGGCCGAAAGATCGACATCCACCTCCGTAGTCATGTGCGCCGCCGTCTGCCGCGACCGCACCATGTGCTCCGCAATCGCTTTCCGCACCCGCGAGGTCGGCACCACCTCATGCGGAATCCCCTCGTAACCCCGTGGCAGCCCTTCAGCGCCGAGCGGCGCCGCGGCCGCTGAGGGGGCGGGAGAGGAGACGACCGCGGCACTGCTCGACGTTGAAATGGCCCGCTGGACGTCCGCCTTGCGAACACGCCCGTGCCGGCCGCTGCCCTTCACGCCAGCAAGATCGATTCCGTGCTGAGCCGCCATGCGCTTGGCGACCGGAGAAGCCTGCGTTCCGACTCCAACCTGCCGGGCAGGTCCGGCGACAAAGCTCAGCACCGCTTTCGCAGCGGCCTTCGGATCGAACCTCCCAAACTCGTCCCGACCCGCGGCCGCTCGCTCCGCGAGCCCAGGACCCGGCGGGGCCGCCGGGGTCGACTCTCCGGACGCGACTCCGCGAGGGGCGGGGGAGCTCTCCGTGGGTGGGGGCGGCGCTCCGCGCTGAGTGTCCGGAGAGCCGACCCCGACGGCCCCGCCATGTTCGGAGGTCAGCTCAGCGACCGGGGCGCCGACCGCTACTGATTCATTCTCGGCTACCAGTTGCTTGGAGAGGACGCCATCGACTGGTGCCAGGACCTCCGTGTCGACCTTGTCCGTGGCGATCGCGCAGATCGGCTCGTCAGCGGCAACCGGGTCACCTACTGCCTTGAGCCACTCGATCACCGTCCCCTCCTCGACCGAGACGCCCATGTGGGGCATCGGGACGGTGATCACGGTGGCCTCGGTCATGGGGTCGCCCTACCCAGCCAGTTGTTCCTCAAGCCGCCACCTCGACCAGAACCTTGACGTCGTCCCCCGGATCATCCGCCAGCCTCGCGATCTCCGCTGGGGTCTCGGCCAGCGGTACCCGGCGGGTGATCATCGCCTCCGGCTCGAGCTGGCCTGAGGCGATCATTGCTGCCACCCGCGGCAAATCGTTGTGGTACCCGAGCGCGGCGATCAGCGAGCGCTCGTAGAGGACCATCCGCCCGGCGTCGACCGGGACCGGCTGCTTGGGGATGCCGGCGCAGACGATGCGGCCGCCGCGCTTGGTCATCTCCAACGCCGCTTCCAGCGCGGGGACGGCGCCGCTGCAGTCGACGACGACGTCGGCGCCGCCGCCGGTCCGCTCGCGCACGGCGCGGGAGACGTCGCCCGCCTCGCCGCCGGAGTCGAAGGCCTCGAAGCCGTGGTCCTCGGCCCGCGCCCGCCGCCCCGGGTGCGGCTCGCCGACCGTCACGCCCATTCCCAGTGCCCGCCCGACCATCGCCGTGCAGGCGCCGATCGGGCCGTAGCCGAGCACCACCACGTCGTCGGCCGCCCGCGCGCCGCCGCGGTCGAGCGCGTGCAGCCCCACCGCCAGCGGCTCCAGCAGCGCCCCGGCCTCGTCGCTCACGGCCTCCGGCAGCGGCACCGCGCAGTAGGCGGGGAAGCGGACGAGGGGGGCGAAGGCGCCGTCGGAGGAGAGGCCGATCGAGCCGCTCAGCCGGCAGAGGTTGTACTCGCCGGAGACGCAGGCCTCGCAGACGCCGCAGCGCCAGCAGGAGTCGGCGGCGACGCGGTCCCCCGGCGCCACCTCACTCACCCCCTCGCCGACCTCGGTGACGACGGCGGAGAACTCGTGGCCGAGGGTCAGCGGCGGTTCCTGCCCGGTCAGCGGGTGGGGGCGGCCGGGCCGGATCGCGAAGGGCTTGCGGTACTCGCCGACGTCGGAGCCGCAGATCCCGGTCCAGCGCACCTCGGCCTCGACCATGCCCGGCCCCAGCGGCAGCCGCAGCTCGACCTGGTCGAGCCGGAGATCACCAGCAGCGTGCCAGCGCACGGCCTCCACCGGACGACCCTAACCCGCTGGCCGAACGTGCGGTCCGGGCCACCAGAGCGGCTTTGGAGGACCCATAAAGCCGCGCGGGCCGGCGGTCTCGCGCGCCGCAGGCCGGAACTAATGTGGCATCACGGCGCCGGGCGGACCGCCGGCCGCCGCACGACCAACTCGACGAGGAGGAGCGCTTCGTGGCCGGACTCGTTTGCGGCGTCGACATCGGCGGCACCTTCACCGACTGCGTGCTGGTCGGGGAGGACGGTCGCGTCGCCTACGGCAAGGCGCTCTCCTCGCCGGCGGACTCCTTCCAGTCGGGCTTCTTCGGCTCGATCGAGTCCGCCGGGGAGCAGCTGGGCATGTCCGCCGAGGACCTCTACGCGCGCATGGACCGGCTGATCTCCCACGGCTCCACCGTCGCCACCAACATCGTCGTCGAGCGCAAGGGCGCCGCGATCGGGCTGATCACCACCCGCGGCTTCGAGGACACGGTCCGCACCATGCGCGGGCTCGGCCGGCCCACCGGCGAGCCGCCGGAGAACCTGCTGCGCTTCGCCGAAACCCGCAAGCCGGAGCCGCTGGCGCCGATCGAGCGCACCCACGGCGTCGACGAGCGGATCGACTCCGAGGGCGACGTCGTCGTCGCCCTCGACGAGGCCGCGGTAGCCGCCGCCGCCGACTCCCTGCTCGAGGCCGGGGTCGACACGATCGCGATCGCCTTCCTCTGGTCGGTCCGCAACCCCGCCCACGAGCAGCGCGCCCGCGAGATCGTCGAAGAGCGCGCCCCCGGCGTCTTCGTGACGATCTCCAGCGACATCTCCAAGGCGGTCGGTGAGTACGAGCGCTTCGTCGCCACCCTGATCAACTCCTACGTCGGCCCGGTCACCAGCACCTACCTGCACGGGGTCCAGGACCGGCTCGCCGACGTCGGCTTCGCCGGCGAGCTGCACATCATGCAGTGCCACGGCGGCATGGTCCCGCTCGGGCTCGGCGCCGACCGGCCGATCTTCACGATCGGCTCGGGACCGGTGGGCGGCCTGATCGGCTGCGCCCGCGTCGCCGACGAGCTCGGCCGCCGCGACATCATCGCCTCCGACATGGGCGGCACCTCCTTCGACGTCGGCATCGTCAAGGACGGCGAGCCGCTGGCCGCCGACGACACCCTGCTCGGCAAGTGGCGCTACCGCGTGCCCGCGGTCGAGGTGATCTCGATCGGCGCCGGCGGCGGCTCGATCGCCTGGATCGACGAGCTCGGAGGTGGCCTCCGGGTCGGCCCGCAGAGCGCCTCCTCGCTGCCCGGCCCCGCCTGTTACGACCGCGGCGGGGAGGAGCCGACGGTGACCGACGCCGACCTGATCCTCGGCTACATCGCCCCCGAGGCGACCTTCGGCTCCAAGGGCAAGCGGGGCGGCTTCAAGCCGCGCCGCGATCTCGCCGAGCAGGCGATCCGGGAGCGGATCGCCGAGCCGCTCGGGCTCTCCGTCACCGACGCCGCGCTCGGCATCGTCGAGGTCGCCAACGCGAAGATGGCGAACGCGCTGGAGAACGAGATCATCGGCCGCGGCTTCGACCCGCGCGATTTCGTGCTCATGTCCTATGGCGGCGCCGGCCCCTTCCACGCCGCCGGCTACGCCTCCTCCCTCGGCGTCGACACGATCGTCGTCCCCGGCGAGGCCGCCTCGGTCTGGTCGGCCTTCGGGATCTCCCAGGCGGACATCCGCTACCAGTACGAATCCTCGGTCGTCCTGATCGAGCCCTTCGACGCCACCGCCGTCGCCGCCGCATTCGACCAGCTCGACGGCCAGGCGCGGGAGGCGCTCGACGCCCGCGAGGACGCCGGCGCCTTCGAGTTCCGCCGCTTCGCGCGGATGCGCTTCCAGTGGCAGCGCCACGAGCTGGAGATGCGCTTCCCCGGCGGCCGGATCGACGCCGCGCGGCTGCAGGAGGTGAAAGAGCGCTTCGTCGCCCTCTACACGGAACGCTATGGCGAGGTGGCGCTCCTGCCCGGGGCGCGGGTGGAGATCGTCTCGATCCGGCTGGAGCCGGCGATCGCGATGGGCTCCGGCAAGCTCGACCGGCTCGAGGTCGCCGCCGGCGATTTTCGTAAGGGGACCCGGGAGGTGTTCTTCGAGCGCGGCCAGGGCGCGGTCGACGCCGCGGTCTACGACGGCGACGCGATGCCGCTCGGCGAGACGGTCGAGGGGCCGGCTGTGATCGACCTCGCGATCACCGGGATCGTCGTCCCGCCCGGGACCAGCTGCGAGCGCCGCCAGAGCGGCGACTTCGTGATGACCCTCGGCACAGAGCCCCGGGGCGACTTTGTCAACCATAGGTTGACTAACTCGCCCCGCGAGGAGGCCGCGCGTTGACCTCCGAGACCGCCATCGCACCCGCCACCGACGCCGACCGCGAGCGCCCCCAGCGCCCGCCCGAGTTCTGGGACGGCGTCGACCACGCCTTCAACCCGACCGGCCCGGTGGTGGCGCCGCCGAACCTGGTGCTCTCGACCGAGGCGGAGACGGAGATCGACCCGATCACCTATGAGGTGGTCCGCCACGGCCTCTGGAACGCCAACGCCGAGCACGTGCGGGAGATCGAGAACCTCGCGGTCTCCCAGATCACGGTCGAGATCCGGGACTTCCAGCCCTGCATCCTCACCGAGGACGCCGAGCTCCTCTACTTCGGCCCCTGCCTGCAGTACATGTCGGGGATGCTCGACATGATGACCCGCTACATCCTCGAACACCGCGGGGAACGGGTCGCCGACGGGGACATGTGGCTCTGCAACGACCCGATCATCGGCACCGCCCACCAGCCCGACGTCGGGCTCATGTGCCCGGTCTTCGTCGACGGCGAGGTCTTCTGCTGGGTCGCCAACATCTCCCACCAGAACGACATCGGCGGCACCGTGCCCGGCTCTTTCTGCCCCAACGCCGAAGACGCCTTCTGGGACCCGCCCAGCTTCCCGCCCTTCAAGATCGTCGAGCACGACCAGATCGTGCCCGACATGGAGGCGCTCTACCGGCGCTGCTCGCGCACGCCGGAGAACCTCTCGCTCGACCTGCGGGCGACGATCGCCGGCAACAACGCCGCCCGCTCGCGCATCCTCGGCCTCGTCGACAAGTACGGCAAGAGGGTGGTGAAGGGGACGATGCGCCGGGCGCTCGACGCCAGCCAGCGCGCCTTCGAGCAGGCGCTGGACACGATCCCCGACGGCGTCTACAGCGAGCGGCTGATCCAGGAGGTCTCCCGCAGCGGCGACCGCGGCACCTACCCGGTGCAGACGACGGTGACCAAGCGCGGGCGCGAGCTGATCTGGGACAACGTCGGCACCCACGACCAGGTCGGCGCGATCAACGTCGGCTTCGCCGCCTGGCGCGGGGCGATCCTCGGCTCGATCAACGTGCTGATGCTGCCGGGGCAGATGGGATGCATCGGCGGTGCCGCCCGGCTCTGCCGGTTCGACCCCGAACCGGGGACGATCACGGCGCCGGACTGGGGGGCGGCGGTCAGCCCGGCCGGGGTCTACGCGACCGAGACCGCGATCTCGCTCGGCAACGCGCTGGTCTCGAAGATGATGCTGGCCTCCAGCGATGAGACCCTGCGGGCCAACGCGGTCACCCCCGACGGCGCCCAGTGGCCGTGTCACTTCGTCGCCGGTGACAACCAGCGCGGCGACTACTACGTCGGCGGCATGGGCGACAACATGCTCGGCGGCGGCGGCGCCACCGGCCAGCGCGACGGCGAATTCGCCAACGGCCACTACTGGATCCCCGAGGGCCGCGGCCCCAACGTCGAGGCCTACGAGGCGGATTGGCCGATCATCTACCTGTTCCGCCGCGAGCACCCGGACTCCGGCGGCGCGGGCCGCTTCCGCGCCGGCAACGGCGGCGAGATCGCCTACGTCCCGCACAAGGGCGAGTCCTCCCTCGGCCTCTACTGCAACGAGGCGATCCCGAAGACGACGGGCCTGCTCGGCGGCGGCCCCGGCTCGATCATGCGCACGCGGGTGATCCAGGGATCCGACATCCGTGACCGCTTCGCGGCCGGCGAGTTCACCCAGGATCTCGACGCCCTGCGGGGGACCGAGCTGGAGCTGGGCGGCAAGGGCGACGGCTTCCCGGTCGGCGACGACGACGTCCTCTACTGGAATTGGCTCGGCCCGGGCGGCTACGGCGACCCGCTGACCCGCGACCCCGAGGCGGTACTCGCCGACGTCGCCGCCGGGGCCGTCAGCCCGCGGGCGGCCGACGACCTCTACGCGGTGAAGCTCGACGCCGATGGCGGCTCGGTCGACGCCGAGGCGACGGCGAAGCTGCGCGACCGGCGCTTCCTCGAACGGCTGCGCGAGGGCGGGGCGGAGCGCGACGAGCGGGCGCCGGCCTCGCCGCCGCCCGCGGGCTCGGAGACGATCGGCGACGTCTACGCGATCGACCGCGGCGCCGGCGTCCTCCGCTGCCACGGCTGCGCCACCGAGCTCGGCCCGCTCGAGGCCAACCACCGCGGCCGCATGGCGATGCTGGAGCGGCCGACCACCTCGCTCGGCCCCGACCACCCGGAGCTCGCCCGCTTCGTCGACGACGAGGTCGTCTGGCGCGAGTTCCTCTGCCCCGGCTGCGGCGTCCGCCTCGCGACCGAAGTCGCCTACCCGGGCGCGGCGCCGCTGCACGAGCTCCGCATCGACTGATGGCGCTGGCGCGGCCCGGCATCTCGCACTGGGTTCCCGACCTTACGGCGGAGCCGCCGCTGCTCGACCTCACCGTCGGCGACCTGCTCGACCGCGCGGTCGAGCGCTGGCCCGACCAGGAAGCGATCGTCTTCTCCGCCTACGAGGACGTCGGGATCTCGGCTCGCTGGAGCTATGCCGAGCTGGGCGAGCGGGCGCGCCGCGCCGGCCGGGCGATGATCGCCTCGGGGATCGAGCCCGGGGAGCGGATCGGGATCTGGGCGACCAACGTCCCCGAGTGGCTGGAGCTGCAGTTCGGCGCCGCCTACGCGGGCGCGATCGTCGTCCCGATGAACCCGCTCTACCGGCGCAGCGAGGTCGAGTTCGTGCTCGCCAAGGCGAGGGCGTCCGCCTGCTTCGTGCTGCCCGAGAACCGCGGCGCCAGCCTCTGGGAGATCGCCGCCGCCGCGAGCGCCGAGCTCGACCACGTGCGGGCGCTGGTCCCGATCGGCGAGGTCGACGGCGCGCCCTCCTGGGAGGAGTGGCTGGCCGGCGGCGACGGCGTCGACGAGGACCGGCTGGAGCAGCGCCGCCGCGGCACCGGCCCCGCCGACACCTCCCAGATCCAGTTCACCTCCGGCACCACCGGCTTCCCCAAGGGGGCAGAGCTCTCCCACGGCGGCATCGTCAACAACGCCCGCCTCTTCGCCCACCGCGGCGCCCTGCCCCAGCACGGCCGCCACTGCAACCCGATGCCCTACTTCCACTGCGGCGGCTGCGTGATGTCGACCCTCGGCAGCGTCGCCACCGGCTCGGCGCAGATGCCGGCGGTGACCTTCGACCCGGCGCGGATCTCGCGCACGATCGAGCAGGAGCGCTGCACCTCGGCCTCGATGGTGCCGACGATGATGATCGGGCTGGAAGAGCAGGTGGCGAAGGACGGCCGCGACCTCGGCTCGCTCGAGGTCGTCGTCACCGGCGGCTCGCCGGTGCCGCCCGAGGTGCTGCGGCGCTGGCGCGAGCGCTACGGCGTCGGCATCAACAACACCTACGGCCTGACCGAGTGCTCGCCGGTGATCTGCGCCACCCTGCCCGGCGACCGCGAGGAGCTGCAGACGACGACCGTCGGCCCGCCGCTGCCGCACATTGAGGTCGACGTGGTCGAGCCCGGCGGGGACGAGCCGGTGCCGATCGGGGTCGAGGGCGAACTGCGCTCGCGCAGCGCGATGGTGATGAAGGGCTACTGGGACAACCCCGAGGCGACCGACGAGACGATCGGGCTCGACGACTTCCTCCGCTCCGGCGACCTCGTGCGGATGGACGAGAACGGGTACGTCTCGATCACCGGGCGTGCCAAGGAGGTGATCATCCGCGGCGGCGAGAACATCTATCCGGCTGAGGTCGAGAACGCGATCCGCGAACTGCCGGCGGTCGCCGACGCGGCCGTGGTCGGGGTCCCCGACGAGCGCTACGGCGAGGTCTGCGCGGCCTACGTGCGGCTGGCCGAGGGCGCCTCGCTGGGCGCCGAGGAGATGCGCGAGCAACTGCAGGGCCGGGTCGCCCGCTACAAGATCCCGGCCCACCTGCGGACCGTCGAGGAGCTGCCGCTGACCCCGTCGGGCAAGGTGCAGAAGTTCAAGCTGCGGGAGGAGTTCCTGGCCGGTGCCTGAGCGCTGGTTCGAGCCGGAGGAGCTGGGGCAGATGTCGCGGCCGACGATGGACCGCGCGATCGAGGCGATCGAAGCCGGCGACTCGGAGCTGGCGCTGGAGCTCTGCAAGGGATGCGGCACGAGTGGCGCTTCCTCCACACGAGGAGAAGTTCACCGTTCGAGATGAACCCCTGCGGCTCCGGCCAGCGGCTCTGGCGCAACGGGGCGTATGAGGGCGAGGACTCGTACGGGTGACCGAAAAAGCGCACGATTGGTCGTATGGGAGGGAGGGATAGGCGGGCGGTGATCTCGGGCGAGTCGCGAAATCGCGGTGAGTTATCCGCGCCAGGCGCGGAAAAGTCACCCCGATTTTCGGGATGAATGCGTGGGAACCCCGCCGCGAACGCGATTCAGCAGGACGACAGGAAGCGCTCGATCGTTTCTTCGATGCCGTCGCGGTCCAGTGCCGTGGGGTCGGCTTGGAGCTGGTCGGAGGTGATCCCGTCCATCACCGCGATCAGCTGGGAGGCGTGCGCTCGCGGGGTCTGGCAGCCGCTGGCTCGCAGCAGCAGCTCGGTGAGGCCGACGAAGTGGGCTCGGGATCCCTCCATCACCCGGCGCAGGGAGGGGCGGCGGGTCGACTCCATGATCAGCTCGTAGCGTGCGGCCAGCATCGGCCGCGCCTCGGGGGCGAGGACGCGGTCGAGCGCAGCCATCACCAGCGCCTGCGCCTGCTCGCGGGTCAGGTCCAGCAGCGGGGCGGCGAGGGCCTCGAGGTCGTCGGGCGGCGGGTTGTCGAGTTCGGCGTGGCGCAGCGCCGCGGCTTCGAGCAGCGCCTCGCGGGTGCGGAAGTGGTTCGAGGTCGATCCGGTGGGCAGCTCGGCGGCCTCGTCGACGGCGCGGTGGGTGAGCCCGCGCGAGCCCTCTGTCGCGAGCACGATGAGCGCCGCGTCGGCGATCGCGACCCGGCGCCCCTCCGCGTCGGGCACGCGTCGCATATTCGGGGATCGGGTCGCCATCCGCGTCAGGTTAGAGAGCCGCTTCCCTTGCCCATGGGCGGGTGGGCGACTTGTTCCCACCCGTGCGGGAGAAAGTCGCCCCGCTAGCCGAGCTCGACCGCTTCGCGCGGGGGTTTGACCACCATCGCCCCCCGCGCGACCTCGTCGCCGCGCTGGTTGCGCCAGGTGATCGCCATCGTCGCGCGGTTGCGCTCGCGGTCCAGCTCGGCGACCTCGACCCGGACCGCGATCGTGTCGCCGAGGAAGACCGGGGCCAGGTACTCGATGTGGTTGCTGACCGCGACCGTCCCCAGGCCCGGCAGTTCGGTCCCCAGCGGGCCGGCGCAGAGGGCCAGGGTCAGCGGGCCGTGGGCGACCCGGGCGCCGAACGGCGTCGTCTTCGCATACTCCGCGTCGACGTGCAGCGGGTTGAAGTCGCCGCTGATCCCGGCGAACAGGTAGACGTCGGTCTCGGAGACCGTCTTGCGGGTTTCAACTGCGTCGCCGACGCTGAGCTGGTCGATCGGTATCGAGCGCATCCGTCCTCCTCGGGTCGCCGCGGGCTTGCGGCGACCCTAACCGCCGCTCAGGCCGGGAACGAGCGCGAGGTGCAGCCGCCGTCGGCGAGCAGCGCCGTGCCGGTGCAGTAGCTGGCCTCGTCGGAGCCGAGGAAGAGGATCGCGTTCGCCATCTCCTCCGGCCGCCCGGCCCGCCCCATCGGCACCATCGCGTATTTGGTGTCCTCGCTCTTGAACAGGTCGATCGCCGGTTCGATCATCGGCGTGTCGATGAACCCGGGGCAGACGCAGTTGGCGCGCACGCCCTGTTTGGCGTAGGTGATGGCCATCGAGCGGGTGAGGTTGATGATCGCCCCCTTGGCCGCGGTGTAGGCGTGGGCGTCGTAGAGCCCGGTCAGCCCGGCCATGCTGGCGACGCTGACGATCGCGCCGCTTTCCTGCTCCAGCATCGTCGGCAGCGCGGCGTGGATCATCGTGAAGTAGCCCTCGAGGTCGACGCCGCCGATCACGTCGCGCCAGTTCTGCACGTTGGCCTCGTGCACGGCGGCCATCGTCCCCGGGTTTTCTTCGCCGTACTTCCAGCCGACGCCGGCGTTACAGACGAGGATGTCGATGCGGCCGTACTCGTCGAGCGCGGCCTTGATCACCCTGTCCGGCGTGGCGTCGTCCTCGAGGTCGGCGGGGACGATGATCCCCTCGCCGCCGCCGGCCTTGACCGCGTCGAGCCCTTCCTGCAGCTTCGACTCGGTGCGGGCGGTGGCGACGACCTTGGCGCCCTCGCGCCCGAAGAGCTCGAAGGAGGCGCGGCCGATGCCGCTGCTGGCTCCCGTGATTACCGCGACCTTGCCGGCGACGCGGCCGCCGTTGTCCTGGCTCATTGTCTTCCCTCTTTCCTTGGCGTTGGCGACGGTTTCGATACTCCCGTCTGTGCCCGCCGCGGAGGGGGCGGCCTCGTCCCGCGCTTGTGGAACCCGACAGCGACGCCCGTCCACCGGCGCCGGCGCCGCGCGGGGTCGAAGGTATGACTTGTGCCCTTGACTTCATCTCGCGAACTGACGTGGGCCAGGCGTCGCCAGGCAAGGACGCAGGGAGTCCGAATAGCAGCGCTATTCGGGCGACCGAGGACGCCGCATGGCGGCGACCTGGGACCGTCAGTTCGTGAGATGCGCCGTCTCGTTGAAGGCGACCAGAACCCAGCGCTTGTCGGGCATGCGGAAGAGCCGGGTCAGGGAGCCGTTGCTGTTGTGGAGGAAGGCGAACGGCTCGCTGCCGGTCACCTGGCGGCAGAACTCGGCGATCACCGCCGAGTGGGTGACGGCGAGCGCGACTGTGCCGTCGCCGGCCGCGTCGGCGACCTGCTCGATCCCGCGCCGCACCCGGGTCGAGAAGACCTCGGCGGCCTCGGCGCCCGGTATCAGGTCCCAGCGCTGCTCGGTCAGGACCCGGGTCAGCTCCGGGTCGCCGCGGGAGCCGCGGTCATGGATGCCGTGGCCCTCCCACTCGCCGAGGTAGACCTCGACCAGGTCGGGGAGCACGACCGCCTCGACCTCGTGGTTGGCGAGGATCGCCGCCGCGGTCTCCCCGGTCCGCCGCAGCGGCGTCGCGAAGGCGGCCGCGATCGGCTCGCGGCGCAGCAGCTCGGCTGCCGCCGCGGCCTCGCCGCGCCCGCGCTCGTTCAGCGAGGGGTCGCTGCGCCCGTCGATCAAGCCGCCCGGCGGCGGCGGGTCGCATGCCCCGTGGCGGACCAGGAGGACCTCGTGGGCGCCGGGCGGAGCGGTCAGCGCCCGCTGGAAGTCGACCTTCACCGCTGCATCATCGCCACCAACCGAACCGCCTGCCATGGAGGACACTTTTAGCTATGGAGATGACCCCAGAGACCATCAAGGCGCTGCTTGACGCGTTTGATCGCAGTGACTGGCGGGAGATGGTGGTGACGGTTGGCGAGGATCGGTTGCACGTCTCCCGAGATCCGCTGCCGGAGTCCGCGGTACACGGGGCCGACTCCTCCGCGGGTCCTGTCACCGCAGGGGACCCACCGCCCCTTCCGGTAGCTAAAGCTTCCTCAGGGGCGGTACCCCCTACGGTGCCACCCCCAGAGGAGTCGGCCCAGGGCACTGGGGGTTCAGGGCAGGGGAGCGGGGGAGATGCGGCGGTCCCAGCTGCCGGGACGAAGATCGAGTCGCCTTCGGTGGGACTGTTTTGGCGCGCGCCCGCGCCGGGGGCAGCGCCATTCGTCGAGGTGGGGCAGACCGTGGCCGCCGGGGAGACCGTTGCCATCGTCGAGGTGATGAAGCTGATGAACCATGTCGCGTCGCCGGTCGATGGGGTGGTGACCGCCATATTGGTCGAGAACGGCGCCGCGGTCGAGTTCGGGCAGACGATCGTCGTCGTCGATCCCGAGGGCTGAGCGGCGATGCCGCTGCGCCGCGTCCTCATCGCCAACCGCGGCGAGATCGCCGTGCGGGTGATCAAGGCCTGCTTCGACGAGGGGATCGAGTCGGTGCTGGCGGTTTCCGAGGCCGATCGCGGCAGTCTCGGCGCTCAGCTGGCCGACGAGGTCGTGGCGATCGGACCGGCCGCGGCGGCGGAGAGCTATCTCGACGTCAACCGCGTCGTCGCCGCCGCGACGGTGACCGGGTGCGACGCGTTGCACCCCGGCTACGGCTTCCTCTCCGAGCGGGCCGAGCTCTCGGCCGAGTGCGCCGAGGCCGGGATCGCCTTCGTCGGGCCCTCGGCCGAGGCGATGCGCCGCAGCGGCGACAAGGCAACCGCCCGCGCCCTCGCCAAGGAGCTCGAGGTGCCGATCAACGAGGGCTCCGACGTTGTCGAGGACGACGAGGAGGCGCGACGCGTCGCCGCCGAGGTCGGCTACCCGCTGCTGCTGAAGGCATCGGCGGGCGGCGGCGGGCGCGGGATGCGGCTGGTCGAGGCCGAGGCGGAGCTCGCCTCGGCCTACGCCCAGGCCCACGGCGAGGCCCAGGCGGCCTTCGGCGACGGGCGGCTCTTCGTCGAGCGCTACGTGCGCCACGCCCGCCACGTCGAGGTCCAGGTGCTCGGCGACGGCGAGGGCGGCGCGATCCACGTCGGCCACCGCGACTGCACCCTGCAGCGCCGCTACCAGAAGCTGGTCGAGGAGGCCCCCGCCTACGGGCTCTCGGAGGCGCTCGAAGACGAGATCACCGGCGCGGCGCGCAGGCTGATCGGCGCCCTCGAGTACGCCGGCGCCGCCACCTGCGAGTTTCTCGTCGACCCCGACCGCGGCAGCGCCGGCTTCCTCGAGATCAACGCCCGGCTGCAGGTCGAGCACCCGGTTTCGGAGATGGTCACCGGCGTCGACGTCGTCCGCGAGCAGCTGCGAATCGCCGGCGGCCAGGGGCTCTCGGTCTCCCAGGACGAGGTCGAGGTCCGCGGCCACGCGATCGAGGTGCGGATCAACGCCGAGTCCCCCGAGCGCGACTTCGCCCCGAGCCCGGGCACGGTCACCCAGTGGGTGGCCCCGGTCGGCACCGACGTCCGCGTCGACACCGCCTGCTTCCCCGGCTGGACGATCGTCCCGCACTACGATTCGCTGCTGGCGAAGCTGATCGCCCACGGGCCCGACCGCGAGGCGGCGCTGGCGCGGTCCCGGCAGGCGCTGCGCCACCTGCGGGTGGCCGGAGTGGAGACGACCGCCGGCTTCGCCCTCGACGTGCTCGAGCACCCCGACGTCGTCGCCGGCCGCGTCCACACCCGCTGGGTCGAGGAGGAGTTCATCCCGAGCTGGGGCGCCGCGCACGCCGCGGCCGGCGCGGGGGAGGAGACGGGCTGATGGCTCGCATCGAGATCGTCGACCAGTCGCTGCGCGACGGCCAGCAGAGCTACTGGGGGATGCGGATGCAGGCCGGCCAGATCCTGCCCGTGGCCGAGGCGATCGACAGCGCCGGGTACCGGATCGTCGACCTCACCGGCAGCTCGATCTTCGAGGTGATGGTCCGCTTCCGCCAGGAGAACCCGTGGAAGGGGCTGGACGCGATCCGCGCCGCCCTGCCGAAATCAACCCTGCGGGCGGGTACCCGCACCAACGGCATCGTCGGCATGAACGTGACCCCGGACTCGATCGTCGAGCTCTGGATCCGCACCCTCGCCAAGCACGGGATCGAAAGCCTCTGGATCTTCGACTGCCTGCACGACGTCGAGAACATGATCCGGGTGGCGCGGATCGCCCGCGACGCCGGCCTCAAGCCCTCCCCCCAGATCAACTTCTCCGAGTCCCCGGTCCACACCGACGACTACTACGGCGACGTGGTCGAGCGCATGGTCGCCGGCGCCGCCGCGGAGACGATCCTGCTCGGCGACGAGGCCGGCGTGCTCGGCCCCGAGCGGGCGCGGCGCTGGATCCGGCTGATGCGCGAGCACGCCCACGCGGTGCCGCTGGAGCTGCACTTCCACAACCGCACGGCGATGGCCAACCTCAACCACATCATCGGCGTCGAGGAGGGGGTGAGCATCGTCCACTCCGCCGTCTCCACCCTCGCCAACGGGGTCTCGATGCCCTCGACCGAGGTCACCGTCGACAACATGCGCCGGCTCGGCCACGAGGTGGCGATCGACGACAGCCGCCTGGCCGAGGTGGCGGCGCACTTCGGCGCCCTCGCCGACGAGGAAGGGTTCGCCCGCGGCGCCCCGGTCGAGTACCAGGTGGCCAACATCCAGCAGCAGTTTCCGGGCGGGATGATGGGGACGCTGCGCGAACAGCTGAAGCAGGTGGGGATGTCCGAGCGGCTGCCGGAGGTGCTGGAGGAGGCGATCCGGGTGCGCTCGGAGATGGGCTGGCCGATCATGGCGACGCCGTTCTCGCAGCTGGTCGGGATCCAGGCGCTCCTCAACGTGGTCCAGGGCGAGCGCTACGCGACGATCCCCGACGAGAACCTGATGTACGTCGCCGGCTGGTACGGGACGCCGCCGGGCGAGGTCGACGCCGAGCTGCGCGAACGCGCCGCGGCGACCGCCCGCGGCAAGGAGATGATGGCGGCCGGCCACGCGCCGCAGCCGAGCCTGAAGGAGATCCGCGCCGAGTACGGCGAGAACCTCTCCGACGAGGAGCTGCTGCTGCGGTATCTGATCCCCGGCAACGACGTCGAGGCGATGTACGCCGCCGGCAGGGCGATCGAGCCGATCCGGCCGATCGGCGGGCCCGAGGGCATGCCCTGGCTCCGCGACCTGCTCGCCAACTCCGAGGCCCGCGGGCTCAGCGCCAGCCGCGGCGGCGTCAGCGTCACCCTGAGGCGCTGAGAGCGGGGACGGGATGGAGCTCGCGCACGAGTTCACCTTCAACGCCCACCTGGCGCCCGCGGTCCCGGTCGGCGACGGCCCGTTCGGCAACCGCCGCATTCGCGAGGTCACCGGCGGCGAGGTCAGGGGCGAGCGGATCAGCGGCAAGGTCGGGACCGGCGGCGCCGACTGGGTCCTGGTCGGGCCCGACGGCTGGGGCCGGCTCGACGTGCGGCTGACGATCCTCACCGACGACGGCGCCTCGATCTACGTCCAGTACTTCGGAGTAATCGAGTACAACGATGCGGTCCAGGCAGCCAACGCGGGCGAGCGCTCCAGCGAGTACTCCGACCACTACTTCCGCACCGCTCCGCGCCTGGAGACGGGCGACGAGCGCTACGCCTGGGTGAACCGCACCCTGTTCGTCGGCGAGGGGCGACTGCACCCTGGCCCGGTGGTCGAATACCGCGTGCATCGCGTGCTCTGATGCGGCCTCGTGCCGCCCTTGGTGTTTCTCCAAGCGTCGCCCGCTGAGCCCTCCCGCCGCCCTCCCGCCGCTCGTACGCTAGCCCTCAAGTCCGGCTTGTTAACCGAGGAGGAGAGTCGATGAAGCAACACGCCCGTCGCACCATGGCGAGAACGAGGTGGCCCCTGCTGGTCATGTTCGCGCTCGCAGCGTGCGTTCTGGTGTTCGCGGCCTGTGGAGGCGGCGACGACGACACGTCCAGCTCTGATGCCACCAGCTCTGAAACTTCAGGCGGCGGCGAACAGGCTACGGGCGAACCGATCGTCACCTGGACCTACACGGACGTGAACACGGAAGGCCCGCAGTACAAAAACATCGAAGAAACCGCTCGCGTCTACGAAGAGTGGATCAACGCGAACGGCGGCATCGACGGGCGTCCCCTCGAGGCCCACTTCTGCGATGCGCGCGGCACCCCGACCGGTGTGGCCGCATGCGGTCGCGAAGCGGTCGCAGGTGGCGCGGTTGCCGTGGTCGGCAACTTCACCTTCACCGGTGACGCGATCATCCCGATCCTCGAAAAGGGCAAAACCGCTCAGTGGGGCAACTGCTGCGCGATCGCTCCTTCGGAACTGGTCTCCCCGATCAGCTTCCCGATGGGCAACCAGCCCCTCTACTCGGTCGGCCTGGTGAAAAAAGCGGTCGAAGACGGCTGCAAAAGCATCAACGGCGTGATCATCGAAGGCGCCGAAGCGTTCATCCCGCTGATGGAAAACGCGGCCAAAGCCGAAGGCACCAAAATCGGCAAATTCGTCACCCTGCCGGCAACCGCACAGGACTACGCCCCGCAGGTCGCGGAAGCAACGTCCGGCGACGCCGACTGCCTGGTGATGATCGTCTCCGAAACGCCGTACATCGCCTGGATGCCCCCGTTCGCACAGTCGGGTTCTGAAGCCGTCATGTACGGGCCTCAGGGCAACTTCAACGAAAACGCCGTCAAAGGCTTCGAGGAAGTCGTCGAGGGCGACGTCAACGCCGGCATGTACCCGGACATCTCCACCGAAGCGTGGGCTGACTACCGGGCGGCGCTCGACGAATACGAAGCCGATTCCGCACAGGACTACAACAGTCTCGGCGGCATGGGCACCTGGGCCGCTTACGCAGGGTTCAAACAGGTTGTCGAATCGATGGGTGGCAAAAAACTCGACAACGAGTCGTTCCTGAAAGCAGCCGAAAGCGCGGTGGTCGATCTGCCGGGCATGGTCCCGCCGGAGGACTTCGCGCTGACCTGGGACAAAGACGGTGGGCCGGAAGGCTACGACCGCCTGGTCAACCGCTGTGTCGTCTTCAGTGAATTCAAAGACGGCAAGTTGGTTCCTTCCAGCGAAGAATTCACCGACGTCTCCGAAATCGCGGGTGGTACCAAACCGCAGGACTGCGGACCGCCGTTCGGTTGATCCACGAGTAACCGGTCGCCAGGCCCCGGGCGCGCGTCGCCCGGGGCCGCCGGCGGCTCCAAGCGCCTAGTACCGAAAGAGAGCTCAGGTGGAGGAAGTAATTCGTTTCGCGCTGTTGGGTCTCGGCATCGGGGCCACCTACGCGCTCGCCTCGCAGGGCCTGATCATCATCTACCGCGGTTCGGGGGTTCTGAACTTCGCTCTCGGCGCGATCGGGATGGCCGGCGCCTACGCCTGGTGGGAGCTGACCGCCAACCAGGAATGGGCCTTCCTGCCGGCCCTCGTCGTCGGTGTCATCTTCGCCGCCGCGATCGGCGCCCTGGTCCACCTCCTGATCATGAGGCCGCTGCGCCACTCGGCGCCGCTGGTCAGGGTGATCGCCACGCTCGGGGTGCTGATCACGATCCAGGCGATCGCCGTGCTGCGCTACACGGCGACCTCGAAGTTCGTCCCCAGCGACCTACCCACCGACATCGTCGACATCCATAACTCGATCGTGATCTCGGCCGATCGCCTCATCCTCCTCGGGATCGCCGCCGCGCTCACCCTCGGGCTCTGGCTCTTCTACCGCTACACCCGCTTCGGGCTCGCCACCGCCGCCGTCGCCGAGAGCGAGCGCTCGGCCTCGGCCCTGGGCCTCTCGCCGGACCGCGTGGCGACGCTCAACTGGGCCTTCGGCTGTGGCCTCGCCGGCCTCGCCGCGATCCTCATCGTCCCGATCGTCACCCTGCAGCCGGCGGTCCTCACCAACCTCGTGCTCGCCGCCACCGCGGCGGCCCTGGTCGCCGGTTTCCGCTCCTTCCCGATCGCCCTGCTCGCCGGCCTCGTCGTCGGCATCGCCCAGACCGAGGTCACGCGCTACGTCGACCAGACCGGTGTCGGGACCGCGGTCCCGTTCCTCCTCATCGTGCTCTGGCTGGTGATCCGCGGTCAGGCGCTGCCGTTGCGCGACTACCTGCTGCAACGGCTGCCGACTATTGGCACCGGCCACATCCACCGGGTCGGGCTGGCGATCGGCGCCGTGGTCGGCGTCGTCCTGCTCTCGATCATGTCGCCGATCTGGATCGACGCCCTGACGGTGACGATCTGCGTCGCAGTGATCGCGCTCTCGATCGTCGTCCTCACCGGCTACACGGGGCAGCTCTCGCTGGCGCAGTTCGCCTTTGCCGGCTTCGGCGCCTGGGTCGGCGGGCGATTGCTGGCGACGACCGACATCCCCTTCCTGCTCGGCTGCCTGGCCGGGATCGTCGCGACGATCCCGCTCGGCGTGCTCTTCGGCCTGCCGGCGGTGCGAACGCGCGGCATCAACCTCGCGATCGTCACCCTCGGGCTCGGCAGCGCGGTCGAGCTGGTGCTGTTCTCCAACACCGACTTCACCGGCGGCTTCGGCGGCACCCAGATCGGCGAACCGAGCATCCTCGGGCTCGACATCAACGCCGCCTCGCACCCGAGCCGGTACGGGCTGCTGGCGCTGCTCTGCCTGATCGTGGCGACGCTGATCGTCGGCAACATCCGCCGCGGCCGCACCGGCCGGCGCCTGATCGCCGTCCGCACCAACGAGCGTGCCGCCGCCGCGCTCGGGATCAGCGTGCCGGGGGCGAAGCTCTACGCCTTCGCGGTCGCCGCCGCGATCGCCGGGCTCGGCGGCATCCTGCTCGCCTTCCGCACCCCCTCGATCAGCTTCGCCCAGTTCGACTCCTTCACCTCGATCACGATGGTCGCCTACGCGATGATCGGCGGCATCGGCTACCTGTTCGGGCCGGTGATTGGCGCCACCCTGGCGCCCGGCGCCTTCTCCGAACGGCTGCTGAACCAGATCGACAGCGGCATCGGCAAATACATCCCGCTGATCGGCGGCGTCTCCCTGATCGTCCTGCTGCTGGTCAACCAGAACGGGATCGTCAAGGAGCAGATCGCCCAGCTCGCCTTCCTGCGCACGAAGCTGGCCGGGTTCGTCCCCTTCCTGGCGATGAAGGAGCCGCAGCCGCGGGTGCTGCCGGCGCCCAGCGCCGAGGGCCAGGTGAAGGTGGCGAGCAGGACGCTCGAGGTCGAAAACGTGACCGTCAAATACGGCGGCACCGTCGCCGTCGACAACGTCTCGCTGACCGTCAAGCCGGGCGAGGTGCTGGGCCTGATCGGCCCCAACGGCGCCGGCAAGACTTCGCTGATCGACGCGGTCACCGGCTTCACCAAAGCCTCGCCGGGGTCGGTCCTGCGCCTCGACGGCGAGGACATCAGCCACTGGTCGGCGACCAAGCGGGCGCGGGCCGGGATGGGCCGCTCGTTCCAGTCGCTGGAGCTCTTCGAGGACTCGACCGTGCTGGAAAACCTGCGCGCGGCAAGCGACCCGCGCGACATCGGCTCCTACCTGCGGGACCTGGTCTGGCCGGTCGACGTGCAGCTGCCCGACACCGTGCTCTCGACGATCCGCGAGTTCAAGCTCGAGGACGACCTCGACCGCATGGTCGAGGACCTGCCCTACGGCCGCCGCCGGCTGCTGGCGATGGCGCGGGCGGTCGCGACCGAGTCCAGCGTGCTGCTCCTGGACGAGCCGGCCGCGGGCCTCGGTGACGCCGAGTCGGCCGAGCTGGCGCACCTGGTCGGGCGGTTGGCCAAGGAGTGGGGGATCGCCGTGCTCCTGGTCGAGCACGACATGAACTTCGTGATGTCGGTCTGCGACGAGCTGGTGGTGCTGGACTTCGGCCGCATGATCGCTTCCGGGCCGCCCTCGCAGGTCCGCAACGACCCGGCCGTGATCGCCGCCTACCTCGGCGAGGAAGAGGCCGACCACCCTGCCGTCGGCGACGAAGCCCCACCGGCCAAGGGCGGCCCGCCCGCGGCGATCTCGGGGCAGGAGGGAAGCTGATGCCCGATCCGGTGATCTCGGTCCGCGACCTCAGCACCGGCTACGCCGGGCAGCCGGTCGTCCACGACCTCAGCTTCGAGGTCGCCCCGGGCGAAGTGCTCTGCCTGCTCGGCCCCAACGGCGCCGGCAAGACGACGACGATGCTGGCCCTGGCCGGCGAACTGCCGCTGCTCGGCGGCGAGGTCGAGTTCGCCGGCATGAAGCCGAAGGCGCCGCTCTTCAAGCGCGCCCGCAGCGGCCTCTCCTACGTCACCGAGGAGCGCTCCGTCTTCAAGGGCATGACCCTGCGGGACAACCTCCGCGTCGGCGGCGTCGACCCGAAGCAGGTGATCGGCCTCTTCCCCGAGCTCGAGCAGCGCATGACCACCCGCGGCGGCCTCCTTTCCGGCGGCGAGCAGCAGATGCTGACCCTGGGGCGGGCCCTGGCCCGCAAGCCCCGCCTCCTCCTGGCCGACGAGCTCTCCCTCGGCCTCGCCCCCCTGGTCGTCGACCGCCTCCTGCAGGCGGTCCGCCAGGCCGCCGACGAGCAGGGCACGGCGGTGGTGATGGTCGAGCAGCACGCCCACAAGGCCCTTCGCTACACCGACCACGCCATCGTCATGCGCCGCGGCCGCGTCGGCTTGGACCTAACCGGCGAGCAGGCGCGTCACCGCATCGGAGAGGTCGAGCAGGCCTACCTGACCGCGTCCGGCGCCGATATCGCCGCCGGCCAGGCCGAGCTGCAGCAGAACCAGAACGACGCCAGCGCCTGACGCGCGGTTCCTTATTCGCGCTGGAGGCGCAAAACGAACCACGAACGGGGAGGAGCGCTCGGGTGCCCCTTCCGCTTGCTGGGATTTTCGCCGTTAACGGCCCGTCTCTCGCCAAGTCTCCGCTGCGAAAATCAGGACGCCGCGCGCTCCAGGGGCACCCGACCACTCCTTCTCGCTTCGAGGTGCCGTCCGCCAGGTTCAGATTCTCGAACGATCTCGTATTTCCCACACCATGGTGTGGTCAACTCGACCAACTCTTGGATCCCGAGGCCTCCCAGCGGCTCGAGAGCCAAGGGCGCCGTCCTCGCCCTCCCGGCTCAGGCCACTGGCACCACCGCGGCCGACTCGGTGTCGAGCGCGCTCCAGTCGTCGTGGCGACCGTGGTGGTAGGGGAGGAAGACGTCGGCCGGGGTGGTCGCGACCGCCTGGCAGGCGCCGATCAGGTCGCACTCGGTGTAGGTCGCCCGCTGCACCGAGCGCACCGGCAGCTCGTCGAGCGGGTCGTGCACGGTCCCGCGCAGGACGACGCTGCCGGCGCCCTCCAGGGAGGCCGTGGCGTGGACCTCGAAGCGGGCCCGGGTGAGGATCGCGTCCTCCTCCAGGCCGGAGCCGTTCGCCGCCGGCCGCGCCTTGAAGTTGAAGTTGTAGCCCTCGGTGTCGAAGCCGCCGGTGTCCTTGCTCATCTCGCCCTGCAGTTCCATGATCCGCACCCCGCCGCGCTCGACCCAGCCGCGGAAGGCGTCGCCGCGCCGCATCAGGGCGCTGTCGGCCAGCTTCTTCGGCTCGCCGAAGAGGTCGCGGCCGTAGATCATCGGCACGTCGTTGTCCATGTACATCGCCAGCACGTACTCACCCTCGATGCCCTCGTGGCGGGCGGCGACGTAGATCGAGGCACCGCGGAAATCGCCCACGCAGTTGGACTGCCAGCGGCCGACCATCGCCCGCACCGCGGGCGTCTCGGTCGGTTCCAGCGGCGGCGGCAGCACTTCGGCGACGACGCTCTCGTCGGTGAGGAACTCCACCGACAGCATCTGGCCACCTACGAATCGGGGGTAGGTGAGGGCGCGCTCGATACGGGCGATCTCCTCGGGACGCTTGACGAAGCCCATTTCTCATCCTCCTGGTGGGGTGAAACCACCGTATTCGGCTCCGCGGCACCCGTATAAGGGAGGTCGAGGATCTCTTGGTGAAGGTCCAAACCGCGCTTCTCCCAGGCCGTCCGCCAGTCGTTGATGTGCCGGCGCATCACCGACGCGGCGGTGTCGGCGTCGTGGACGTCGATCTCCTCGAGGATGCGGCGGTGGTAGTTGGTCGCGTGCTCGGCCATTTCGCGCGTGTCCATGAAGCGCAGCAGCGCCGGCAGCAGCAGCTGGCTGATCGGCTCGCGGGCGACGATCAGCGCCGGGTTGGCGCTCATCTCGGCGATCGCCGCGTGGAACTCGACGTCGAGCCGGCTCCACTCGCCGAGGTGGCCGAGGTGGCGGTCCTGCTCGTCGACGATTTCGTGCAGCGCCTTCAGGTCGCTCTTGTCGGCGCGGATCGCGGCGAAGCGGGTGAGCTCGGGGTCGAGCGTCATCATCGCCTCGTGCAGGTGGTGGAAGGTGACGTTGTGGCGGCGCAGCTCGCGCCGCAGCTCGCGGAAGGCGGGGACGTCGGAGCGGTCGGCAACGACCATGATCCGCGGGCTGGCCCGTTCGACCAGGCCGTTCTGCTCGAGGATCCGCAGCGACTCGCGCACGGTCGAGCGGCTCACCCCGGCCTGTTTGGCGAGCGCCGTCTCCGAAGGCAGCCGGTCGCCGACGCGCAGATCGCCGGAGGTGATCCGCTCACGTAGCAGCCCCGCGAGCTGCTCGTATGCACGCGCAATTTTGATTGGTTGGACGAGGTGTCCGTCAGTCATGGCCTGGTTCCCGCCTGCCACAGCGTCTAAAGACAAAGCCTATCCCTCCGCTTTGAGCGTCTGAGCCGCGGTTGAAACCGCTTTCGGAGTAGGCAACAAAGCCCTCTCCAGCTCAGGGCTGAAAGGCATCGGAACCGCCGGCGCCCCCAGCCGTCGCACCGGCGTGCGCAGTTCGTCGAAGAGCTCCTCGCCGGCCCGCGCGGCGATCTCGGCCCCGGCGCCGAAATCCTGGACCGCCTCGTGGACGATCAGCAGCCGGCCGGTGCGCCGGGTCGAGGCCAGCACCGTCTCCATGTCGAGCGGCCGCAGCGAGCGCAGGTCGATCACCTCCAGCGAGGCCTCGCTCTCCTCGGCGGCGGCGAGGCAGGTCCGCAGCATCTGTCCCCAGGTGACGACGGTGACGTCGTCGCCGGGGCGGGCGACCCGCGCCTTGCCGAGTGGCAGCGGTTCGGCCTCCACCTCGCCCTTGCTCGAGTAGAGGCGGCGGTTCTCGACGAAGACGACCGGGTTGGGATCGCGGACCGAGGCCAGCAGCAGGTCGCGGGCGTCGCCGACGGTCGCCGGCAGCACCACCTTCAAGCCGGGGACGTGGGCGAACCAGGCCTCGAGGCTCTGCGAGTGCTGGGCCCCGGCCGATTTGCCGGCGCCGGTCTGCATACGGAAGACGATCGGGATCTCCAGCGCCCCCGCGGTCATGTAGCGCAGCTTCGCCGCCTGGTTGAGGATCGGGTCGAGGCAGACGCCGACGAAGTCCATGAACATGATCTCGACGATCGGCCGCAGCCCGGTCATCGCCGCGCCGACCGCGGCGCCGGCGAAGCCCATCTCGCTGATCGGGGTGTCGAGCACCCGCTCGGAGCCGAAGCGCTCGTGCAGGCCCTTGGTGACGCGGAAGATGCCGCCGCCGGCGCCGACGTCGATTCCGATCAGGATCACCCGCTCGTCCTCCTCGATCGCCGTCGCCATGCCCTCGTTGAGGGCGTCGATGTAGCGCAGCTGCGTCCCGGGCTCAGTCGCCGTAGACATCCGCGTAGGCCTCCTCGGGGTCCGGGGCGGGCAGCTCGCGCGCCCGCTCGATCGCCTGGTCGACCGCGGCCATCGCCTCGGTGCGGATCCGCTCCAGCTCCTCGGGTCCGGCCTCGCCGCGCTCGCCCAGCCGCGCCGCCGCCACCTCCAGCGGGTCGCGCTCGCGCCAGGCTGCCGCTTCGTCCTCGGGCTTGTAGGGCTGGGCGTCGCCCTCGTAGTGGCCGTGCCAGCGGTAGGTCTCGGCCTCGATCAGGAAGGGACCGCGGCCCGCGCGGCAGCGCTCGGCGGCGTCGGCGGTCAGCCGCAGCACCGCCTCGGCGTCGTTGCCGTCGACCAGCGCCGCCTCGATCCCGTAGGAGCCGGCGCGCGCGGCGACGCTCGGCACTTTCGCCATCAGGCGGCTGTCGGAGAACTCGGCGTAGACGTTGTTCTCGCAGACGAGGATCGCCGGCAGGCTCCAGATCGCCGCCAGGTTCGCCGCCTCGTGGAAGGCGCCCTGGTTGACCGCGCCCTCGCCGAAGAACGCGACGGCGACACGGCCCTGCTCGAGGTGCTTGCTCGACATCGCCGCGCCGACCGCCAGCGGCAGGCTGGCACCGACGATCGCGTTGGCGCCGAGCACCCCCTTCGCCGGGTCGGCGATGTGCATCGAGCCGCCCTTGCCGTGGCAGATGCCCTCGCCGCGGGCGAACAGCTCGGCCATCATCCCGTCGACCTCCATCCCGCGGGCGAGGCAGTGGCCGTGGCCGCGGTGGGTGGTGGCGACGTAATCGTGCTCTTCGAGGGCCGCGCCGACGCCGGCCGCGACCCCCTCCTGGCCGAGCGAAGTGTGGACGAAGCCGGGGATCTCGCCGTCGCGGTAGAGCTCGGCGACGCGCGTCTCAAAGGCGCGGATCAGGGCCATCGTGCTGAAGAGGCCGAGTCCCGTTGACCCCTCTCCCGGTGAGATCTTTGTGCTCATTGTCGCGGGCAGTGTGCCAGATTGTCCGATCGTCAGGCGTCGAAATTTGGCATTTGACTGTGCTTCTTACGATCTGTAGTGTCGATAGTCAGACGGTAGGGACACCGTTTTGGGGAAGAGAGGACCCAGTTCGTTGGTTACCGATGTGGTCTTGCCACAGATGGGACTCGAGGTATCGGAGGGCACCGTGACCTCCGTGCTGGTCGCTGCCGGGCAGCGCGTTTCCGAGGGGGAGACGGTGCTCGAGGTGGAGACGGACAAGGCGATTGCCGAGGTGGCTGCGCCGAGGGACGGGTTCGTGGTCTCGATCGACGTTGCCGAGGGGGACACGATCCCCGTGGGCGCCGTGCTCATAAGGATCGGAGACGCCGTGGACGAGGGCGCTCCGGGAGCCGATTCCCCCGCGGGTCCTGTCACCGCAGGGGACCCACCGCCCCTTCCGGTAGCTAAAGCTTCCTCAGGGGCGGTACCCCCTACGGCGCCACCCCCGGAGGAAACGGCTCGCGGAGCGGTGGCGACTACTGAGACCCTGAATGGGACCGGCCGTAGACGGGCTGCGCCGATTGCGCGGCGGGCTGCAAGCGAGATCGGGATTCCGTTGGAGCAGATAGCTGGCACGGGTCCTGGGGGTCGCATCACTCTTGGGGATGTCGAGGAGGCTGCGCGACGTGGGGCGGAGGAGGGGGCTCCGGCCGCTGCGCCCACTGTGGAGATGCCGGCCGGGGATGGGGATCGGGGCGATGGCGCTCGACTCGAGGCCCTGAGCGCTACCCGCCAGTCGATCGCCCGGCGGCTTACCGAGAGCCAGCTGGTGCCGGCGTACACGCTCTCCCGCGACATCGACGTCGAGTGGATGCTGGGGGAGAAGGCTCGGCTTTCGGCGGAGGGGCCGGCGAAGGTTGGGGTGCTTGATCTGCTGCTGCAGGCGCTGGCGGAGACGCTGGTGCGGCACCCGATTCTCGCCGCGTCCTTCGTTCCGCCCAACGGCGACGAGCCCGCGCGGCTGCGGCACCCGGAGGGGATCGACCTTGGGATCGCGGTTGCCACCGACCGCGGCCTCCTGGTCCCGGCGATCCGCCGGGTGCACGAGCTGACGCTGGCCGAGCTGGCGCTGGAGCGCGCCCGCCTCGTCGAGCTGACTCGCGCCGGCCGGCTCGGCCTGGCCGAGATGGGCGGGGCCGCGGCGACGCTCTCCAGCCTTGGCACCTTCGGGGTCGACGGCTTCAACGCGATGCTGAACCCGGGGGAGAGCTCGATCCTCGCGGTCGGTCGCACGGTCGAGCGCGCCGTGCCGCGCGATCGCGGGATCGCCGTCGTCCCCACGATCACCGCCACCTTCACCTTCGACCACCGCGTCGTCGACGGCGCCGCCGGCGCCCTCGCGCTGACCGAGCTCGCCGAGCTCCTGGAGGGGGGGATGGCATGGCGGACCTGAACGGGGCTGCACTCGTCGTCGGCGGCTCCTCCGGGATCGGGGCCGCCTGCGCCGAGGCCCTGCGCGCCGCGGGTTGGCCGACCGTGGTCGCCGACCTCAAGCCCGCCCCCGGCGAAGCAGAGGCGATCCCGCTCGACGTCCGCGACGCGGACGCCGTCGCCGGCGCCGTCGCGGAGGTCGTCGCCGAGCACCGCGCCCTCGGCGCCGTCGTCTACGCCGCCGGCACCGCCCGGGTGACGCCGATCGGCGAGATCGACCCCGCCGAGTGGGACCTCGTGCTCGGGGTCAACCTCTCCGGCGCCTTCAACGTGCTGCGCGCCGCCGCCCCGCACGTCCGCCCCGGCGGCTCCTTCACCGCGATCTCCTCGATCGACTCCGCCGCCCCCGTCCCCGGCCTCGCCCACTACTGCGCCAGCAAGGCCGGCCTCGAGGCGCTCATCCGCTCCGCCGCGCTGGAGCTCGGCCCCGACGGGATCCGCTGCAACGCGGTCCTCCCGGGCCTGGTGCGGACGCCGCTGATGGAGCCGGTGCTGGAGCGCCCCGGCGTCACCGAGGCCTTCCTCGCGCAGACGCCGCTGGGCGCCATCGCCGACCCGGCCGAGGTCGCCGACGTCGTCGCCTTCCTCGTCTCCCGGCAGGCGCGCTGGATCACCGGCGCCGCGCTCCCGGTCGACGGCGGCATGTCGCTGACCGAGCACCCCCGACTTCTGAACGAACCGACCCCGGCCGCCCCGCAGGCCGGCTGAGACCGCCCAGGAAAGGAACCGCCCCACAATGCCCACCGAGCAACAGACCCGCCCCCCCGGCATCACCGCCGAGCGCGCCGAGCAGCTGCTGAAGGAGATCGTCGGCATCCGCAGCGTCGTCGGCGAGGACACCACCGCCCACCTCTGGCTGACCCGGCAGCTGGAGGAGATCGGGATGAGCGTCGAGCACTACCCGGTCGAGGGACGGACGATGCCCTTCGTGCTCGGGGTGATCGAGGGCGAGGGCGACGGCCCCGGCGTCCTCTTCGACGCCCACTTCGACACCGTCCACGCCGTTCCCGGCGACTGGTCGCATGACCCCTGGGACCCATATGTGGAGGACGGGGTGCTCTACGGGCGCGGCGCGGTCGACTCCAAGGGCTCGCTGGTCTCGATGCTGATGGCGGCCAAAGCGGTGGTCGACTCCGGCCAGGCCCGCAGCGGCCCGATCTACTTCATGTCCGACTCCGACGGGGAGGACGGGTTCCGCGGCGCGGCGCTGATGCGCGACATCGGCGTGATCGACCGGATTGGGACGATGTGGTCGGCCGAGGCGACCTCGAACAAGCGGGTCGAGATCGCCTACCCGGGCATCTCCACCTGGAAAATCACCGCGATCGGCAAGACCGCGCACCCGACCGAGCCCGAGCAGGGCATCAACGCGGTGACGAAGATGGCGAAGCTGGTCACGGCGGTCGACGCCGGCCGGCTGGCGCTGCCGAAGGGCGAATCGCAGTGGTTCGAGCCGCGGGTGACGACGAACGCGATCCGCACCCGCCCCGGCGGCGGCTGGGCGATCCCGGCCCGCTGCGACGCGGTGCTCTCGATCCTCTCGCCCGCCGGCGCCAGCCTGATCGAAGTCCGCGAGGCGATCGACGCCTTCCTGCGCACGCTCGAGCAGGAGGACGGCGAGGTCCGCTTCGAGCGCAAGATCCTGCCGATGGGCGCCGGCCGCCTCTGGCTGCGCCCGGGCGAGTCGGACCCCGACCACCCCGGCGTCAAGGCGCTGGAGGCCGCGGTCCGCGAGATCGGCAAGGAGGAGCCGGTCGTCGGCAAGTTCAACGGCGGCTGGGTCGACTCGGTCGAGCTGATGCACCCCGCCGGCAACGGCTTCGACGAGCCGGCGACGATCACCTTCGGTCCCGGCGACTTCGAACTCGCCCACACCGTCGACGAGCACATCCCGATCGCCGAAGTGGCCGAAGCGGCCGAGATCTACACGGCGGCAACCCTGCAGCTACTCCGCTGAGGAAAGGAGCGTCCGATGTCCGATAGCCACATGAGGCGCGCGTTTTCGGCGTTGTCCGAGGTCACCCCGGCGATCGCCAAGGTGACCTGCATCGACGACCTCCTGCACCTGATGGCGCGTCAGGTGACGGCGCTGGTGGGAGTTGAGCGGTGCAGCGTGTACATGCGCGAGGAGCGCCAGAACCTGTTCCGCGGCTGCGTCGGCTGCAGCCGCGGGGCGCCCCTGTCCGACGACATCAAGCGCTGGCTGGCCGGGATCCCGGCCGACGGCGTCACCCGCGAGGTGCTGCGGACCCGCGAGCCGGTGATCGTCGCCAACGCGCGGCAGGACCCGCGCATGGTCAAAGCGACGGTCCGCCACTGGAAGATCCGCTCGATCATGGAGGTGCCGATGATCTTCAACGGGGAGATCGTCGGCCTGATGCTGCTCGACGACGTCGACCGCCAGCACGAGTTCGGACCCGAGGAGGCGGAGCTCGCGCGCGCCTTCGCCGACCTGGCGGCGGTCGCCGTCACCCAGACCCGGGAACGGCTGGAGCTGCACTCGCGGCTCGACGTCGCCACCCGCCAGCTCGGCGCGCTGCGGCGGGCGACCGCGGTCGACGAGCAGCTCTGCGACCTGGTGCTGGAAGGACGCTCGCTGCACGACCTCACCGCCAGCCTGTCCCAGCTCTTGGCCAAGCCCTGCGCGGTCTTCGGGCCCGACGGCGAACGGCACACGGTGGCGCTGCCCGAGGGCGCGAGCGAGAGCGCCATCCCGCGCCTGCTCGAGCCCGAGGTCGCGAGCCAGCCGGACGTGCGCAAGGCGCTCGCCGACAACGACACCAACCGCGCCTTCGTGATCGGCCCGATCCCGAGCGCCGGCGTCCTCCACCGCCACGTGGTCGCGCCGGTCCTGCTCGGCGAGGAGGTCTGGGGACGGCTGGTGGTGATGGAGCACAAGGCCCGCTTTTCCGGCGGCGACGTCGTCGCGGTGCGCCGCGCCGCGACCCTGATCGCGCTCCAGGTCAGCGCCGAGCGCAAGGCGGTCGAGGCCGACTGGAACGCCGGCTCCTCGCTGGCGGCGGAGCTGCTGAGCGGCTCCTCCGACACAAAGATCGCTCGCCGCCGGGCCGACCGGCTCGGCGTCAAGCTCGACGCCCCGCGGGTGGTGATGCTGATCGGCTCCCGTTCGGGGAGCGAGGAGGACGCGCCGGACTTCCGCGCCGTTGCCAACGCCTTCCGGAAGCAGGCGCCGGAGCTGAGCGTCCACGTCACCGCCGTCTCCGGCGCGGTCGCGGCGCTAATCGAGGTGCCGTCCGGGGTCGACGCCGACGGGTTCGTCGCCGAACGGCGCCAGGCCCTCGATGCCGTGCGCGGCTCGCTGCGGCCGTCCGAGTTCCTGATCGCCGGCGTCTCCGGCGTGCGCAGCGGCCGCGACGGCTACCGCGCCGCCTACCGCGAGGCGCGGCAGGTGGTCGAGTGCATCCGCCGCTTCTCGCCGCCGAACGGCCCGACGCTGTTCGCCGCCGAGGAACTGGGGATCGGCAGCCTGCTGCTCTCCAGCTCCGACAGCGAGGCGGTCTCGACGTTCGCCGAGGAGACGGTCGGCGAGCTGGTCCGCGAGCACTCCAAGGCGGACCTGCTGACGACCCTCTGCTCGTTCTTCGACAACATGGGGAGCATCCGCGGCAGTGCCACCGCCCTCGACGTGCACGAGAACACGATCCGGTACAGGCTCTCCCGGATCGAGGAGCTGACCGGCCTGGCGGTGATGCACGACCCCGACGCCCAGCTCCGCGCCCGCCTCTCCCTCCTAGTGCTCCTTCTTCAGGGCCGCCTGCCCCAGGGCATGCGGGCCCCGGGCCCAGTGCTCGTCCCACCAGAGCTGGAGGTGGTCGACGCCGTCTCCTGAACGGAGCGATCCCGGTAGGGGTGAAGCGTCTTGTACTTTTTCGGCGCATCCCAGCTCGGACGGCCTCACCCGATCCACGAAAAAGTTAAGCGAAACCCCTACCGGGATCGCTCCGCCCGTTTGGGGGAATCCCGAGACCTGCGCGCCGAGCTCCGGCGCGGCGGTTCTCCCCTTGGGATAGTCGCCTGGTGTCCGGGGTGCACCTCCTGGGAGTCGGGGCGACCGCGCTTTCACGTCGCAGGCGCGACTCCCGGACGCTGGCGCGCGAGGCGATCGCGGCGGCGCTGGCCGACGCCGGCGTCGCCCCGTCCGAGGTCGACGGCCTCGCGATCGCCGCCGCCAACGTCGAGTTCGACCTCGGCTGCTACGACGTGCTCGGCCGCGGCAGTCGCACCTTCCGCTGCCGCTGCGGCCTCGGCGCGGTCGCCCTGCACTCGGGCTGGAACGCGGTCGCGGCCGGGGCCAGCGACGTCGTCGTCTGCGTCGGTGGGGATGGGATGCCGGTGCCCAACGGTCGCGCCGCCGTCGTCGAGGCACAGGGCGCCGCCGCCCGTCTCTATCTACGCGACTCCGGCGCGACCGAGGAGCAACTGGCCCGGATCGCCGCCAAGAACCGCGGCCATGGTGTCGCCAACCCGCGTGCGCTGACCCGGACCGAGGTCGCGGCGGCCGAGGTCATGCGCAGCGAGGTCCTCGCCTGGCCGCTGCGGCGGCTGATGGTCGCCGAGCCGGTTCAGGCCGCCGCCGCCGTCGTCCTCGGCTCACAGGAGGCGCGCCGCCGCCGCGGCCCGCGCGCCCCTCGGGTCCGCGCCTCGGTCCTGCTCGACGCCGACTCCGCCGACGGGGCGGCGACCGTCCGCGCCGCCCGCCTCGGCTACTTCTCCGCCGAGCTCGGCCCCGAGGACGTCGACGTCGCCGAGATCGACGACCCGACCCCGGTCGACGAGCTCGCCGCCTACGAGGCGCTCGAGTTCGCCCCACCCGGCCGCGGCCCCGAACTCGTCGAGTCCGGCTTCACCGCCCTCGGCGGCGTCCTCCCGGTCAATCCCAGCGGCGGCTTCCTCGCCCAGGGCTCGGTCAGCGCCGCCGGCGGCCTCCTGCAGATGGTCGAGCTCTCCCAGCAGCTGGGAGACCGCGCCGGCCGCCGCCAAGTCCCCGGCGCCCGCGTAGCCCTCGGCCTCACCGGCAGCTGGATGCCCACCGGCAACGTCACCTCCCTGACGATCCTCAGCAGCTGACGCGCGCGGATCCGGCGCGTGCGCGGGTTTCGCCTATTGACGCCGCGCCTACATTGGGAGAATGAGTTTGAGCAAACGCACCTTCGGCCTTCTCGCGCTCTGCGCGCTCGCCCTGAGCGCCTTCATGGCGCAGAACGCTGCCGCCACCACCAATGGCACAACAGCCTTCACATGCAAAGAAACCGGCTCGGGCGGCTTCACGAAAGCTCACTGCAAGGCAGCCGACGCGGGCGCCGGCAAATTCAGCCACGTTGAATTCGTCGAAGGAGCAACCACAGAAATCACCGGCAGCAATGAAAAAACGGGCAGCGAAACAAGCTCGAAAACGTCCGCCGTCATCAAGACGTCCAGCACACCAGTCGGCGGCTTTTACACGTTCGAAGCGAGCGGGGTCTCGGCGACCGGGTCGTTGACGAACAAAATGGTCGCCGGCGAACACGTCGCGGAAGGCGCCCTCACGCTCACCTTCACCGGCGTGACGGTGACCAGCCCGGCGGGGACAGGCTGCAAAGTCAAAAACGGGAAAATCGAAACGGCGCCCCTGAGCTTCACCACGGCCGGTCAGGGCATGGAAGTGAAATTCGTCCCCGCCGAAGGCACGAAATTCCTCGAGTTCACGGTCGAAGGCTGCTCGATCTCAGCCCTGAACACAAAAGGCACGGTCGTCGGCAGCATCAAGGGAACGCTCGACGGCGCCACACTCGATTTCTCGATGACGGGAACCACAGAACAGGCAACGCTCATCGCGCAAGGCTCCATGGCGGTCGGCCTCGGAGCCTCGATTGCGCTGGTAAGCAAATCCGTCGAAGACAAAGCCTTCACCCCGCTCAGCTTCACAACAGTCGAAACATAGGTCGGGCGGCGCTCGGGACGCGCAGCCGACCTTTTACGTGCTATAGCCCGTACAAAGTCGGCTACGCGTCGCCCGCCTGTGGCCCTCACAAAGACGGGCGTCCAAGTTCGCTCAGCTTCGTCTTGCCGGTGCGAAGCTGGGCGCGGATGACCGGGGCCCTGAATACGGAGATGGAGAACCTGCCGCAGCTGCTGCGCGCCCGCGCCGCGGAAATCGGCGAGGAGCGGTTTGTCCGGGACGCCCACCAGGAATGGACTTACGCCGAGTTTGCCGGCCGGGTCAGCGAGGTCGCGGCCGGGCTGCGTGAGCTCGGGGTCGAGCAGGGGGACGTCGTCGGCGTGATCCTGCCCAACAGCCCGCACTACCTCGAGGTCTGGTGGGGGATCCAATGGCTCGGCGCGGTCTTCAACCCGGTCAACCCGGCGCTGACCTCGCGTGAGGCGGTCGGGATCCTCTCCGACTCCGGCGCCTCGGTCGTCGTCTGCTCCCCCGAGGCCGCCGCCGGCCTCGAGCAGGCTCGCGACGAGCTGCCGGCGCTGCGCGAGATCGTCGCCGCCGAGGGCTCCGACCCCGCCGCGGCGCTGCGCGGGCGCGGCAGCGTCGCCGACCCGGCCTCGATCCCCGGCGACGCGATCTCCTCCTTCGTCTACACCTCCGGCACCACCGGCCGCCCGAAGGGGGCGATGCAGACCCACCGCAACCTGCTCACCAACGCCTGGCAGCTGGGCGAGCCGCTGCCGATCGGCCGCCAGGACACGCTCGGCATGGTGCTGCCGCTGTTCCACGTCAACGCGCAGCTGGTGACGACGATCATCCCGCTCTTTCTCGGCGCCCAGGTGGCGATGTGGGAGCGCTTCTCCGCCTCGCAGTTCTGGTCCGAGGTCGAGCGCTTCGAACCCGTCACCTTCTCCAGCGTCCCAACGATGCTGGCGGCGCTGCTGCACGCGCCCGGGGCTGAGGAGGCCGAGACCAACACCCTGCGCTTCGTGATCTGCGGCGCGGCGCCGCTCTCGCCGGCCCTCTTCCGCCGCTTCGAGCAGAAGTTCGGGCTCAAGATCATGGAGGGATACGGCCTCACCGAGGGCACCTGCTGCTCGACCATCAACCCCTTCTTCGGCCCCCGCAAGATCGGCTCGATCGGGCTGCCGACCCGCGGCCAGGAGGTCGAGATCAAGGACGAGAGCGGCGCCATCGTCCCCGACGGCACCCCTGGCGAAGTCTGCATCCGCGGTGAGAACGTGATGGCCGGCTACCACCAGCGCCCCGACGCCAACGCCGAGACCCTGCGCGAGGGCTGGCTGCACACCGGCGACGTCGGCTACCGCGACGAGGAGGGCTACTTCTTCCTCGTCGACCGGACCAAGGACATGATCATCCGCGGCGGCGAGAACATCTACCCGCGGGAGATCGAGGACGCCCTGCTCGAGCACGACAACGTCAAGGAGGCAGCCGTCGTCGGTCGCCCCGACGAAGTCCGCGGCGAGGAGGTGCACGCCGTCGTCGCCCTGGTCGAGGGGGGTGACGTCGAGGTGCTGGAGGCCCACTGCCGCGAGCGCCTGGCCCCGTTCAAGGTCCCGACCACCTGGGAGGTCGTGCCGGAGCTGCCGAAGACTTCGACCGGGAAGATCGACAAGAAGCCGCTGCGGGCGAAGCTCGCCGAGGCGACGAGCTGAGAGGAGCGCCCATGGGAATCCTGGATGAGAAGGCGATCATGATCACCGGCGCCGCCAGCGGCATCGGCCGCGCGACCGCCGAAGAGGCGAAGGCGGAGGGGGCGCGGCTGGTCCTCGCCGACGTCAACGACGAGGCCGGCGAGGCGCTCGCGGCCGAGCTCGGCGACGGCGCCTCCTACGTCCACTGCGACGTCACCGACGAGGCCTCGGTCGAGGCCGCGGTGAAGGCCGCGGTCGCGGCCCACGGCCGGCTCGACGGCAGCTTCAACTGCGCCGGCATCCTCGCCGCGCTCGGCAACGTCGGCGAGGTGCCGCTGGCCGAATGGCAGCAGGTGATCGACGTCGACCTCAACGGCGTCTTCCTCTGCACCAAGCACCAGCTGGCGCCGATGGTCGAGCAGGGCTCGGGCTCGATCCTCAACATGGCCTCGGCCGCCGGCCTGATCGGGTGGCCCGGCGCCTCCGCCTACGTCGCCGCCAAGCACGGCGTCGTCGGCCTCTCCAAGTCGGCCGCGCTCGAGTACGCCGAGGCCGGCATCCGCGTCAACTCGATCTGCCCCTCGTATGTTTTGACCCCGATGGTCGAGAAAGATCTCTTCGAGGATGCGCTCGGCGGCGACGAGGAGCTGATCGCCGCCGCCCGCGCCAACCACCCGATCGGCCGCTTCGCCGAGCCGCCGGAGATCGCGGCCGCCGCCTGCTGGCTGCTCTCCGACAAGGCCTCCTTCGTCACCGGCAGCGCGATGAGCGTCGACGGCGGCTACACCACCCCCTGACGCCAGGTCACGATCCCACCATGGCCGACCGCGACAGCTTCGAGCAGAGCCCCTACGAGCTGCCGCCGGGCTCGACCGAGATCGTGCTCGTCCGCCACGGCGCCTCCGAGGCGGCGGTGGTCGGATCGCGCTTCCCGCTGGTCGACGGCCACTCCAACCCGGCGCTCTCGGAGGTCGGGAAGGCCCAGTCGGCGATGGTCTCCAGCCGCCTCACCGGCGAGGAGATGACCGGGATCTTCGTCTCCACCCTGCGGCGCACGCAGGAAACCGCGGCGCCGCTGGCGCGGGCCGTGGGGATCGAGCCCGAGGTCATCCCGGAGCTGCGCGAGGTCTTCCTCGGCGAGTTCGAGGGCGGCGAGTACCGGGTCCGCGCCGGCCGCGGCGACCCGGCAATCAAACGCGTCTTCGCGAACGAAAGCTGGGCCGAGATCCCCGGCGGCGAGCCGGCCGAGGAGTTCGCCGCCCGCACCCGCGCCGGGGTCGAGCAGATCGTCGAGCGGGTCGGCCCGAACACGACCGCGGTCGCCGTCGTCCACGGCGCCGTGATCGGCGAGCTCTGCCGCCAGGCCGCCGCCAGCCGCCCCTTCGCCTTCGTCCACTCCGACAACTGCTCGATCAGCCGCATCGTCGTCCACGGCGACGGCCCCTGGCTGCTGCGGACCTTCAACGACATCTCGCACCTGACCGCCAAAACCGGCCCCGCCGGCTAGCGACCGAACCCCCGGCCCTGAGAGGACACCCATGCCCGCACTTCTGATCCACGGCAACCCCGACTCCTCCCGGCTCTGGGACCGGGTCAAGGCCAATCTCGGCTCCTACGACGGCGAGGTCGTCGCCGCCGACCTGCCCGGCTTCGCCGAGCCGGCCCCGGACGGCTTTCCCTGCACCAAGGAGGCCTACGTCGAGTGGATCGCCGAGCAGGCGCGCGGGCTCGGCGGCAACGTCGACCTGGTCGGCCACGACTGGGGATCGCTGCTGGTCCAGCGCGTCGCCTCGATCCACGGCGACCTGCTGAACACCGTCGCCTGCGGCGGTGCCACCGTCGACCCGGCCTACGAATGGCACCCGCTGGCCCAGGTCTGGCAGACGCCGGGGGAGGGCGAGCGCTACATGGCCGAGGAGCTGACCGACGAGTTCGGGATCGAGCACCTGGTCGAAAACGGGGTCCCGCGCGAGGACGCCGAGCGCAACATCTGGCTCACCGACTACGGCAAGGACACGATCCTCAAGATCTACCGCTCGGCGATCGAGATCGGGCCCGAATGGGGACCGGAGGTGGAGCGCCAGCAGGTGCCGGCGATGGTGATCTGGGGACGAACCGACCCCTACGTCCCGTTCGAGTTCGGCGAGGCCCTGGCGCGGCGGATGAACGGCGAGCTCGTGGCGCTGGATTGCGGCCACTGGTGGCCGTTCGAGCGCCCCAAGGAGACCGCCGAGGCGCTGCTGCGGCACTGGTCGCGCTGAGCCCCCGTTCCCTTGCGCCATTTCGGCGCACGCGCGGATCAGTGTGCGTTGACAGCGCGCGAGGGTCCTGGCAGGGTCTTATGCTCAAAAACTTTCGCTCATGGAGATTCGGTGATGCATAGACCTAAGACGATTGTCAGCCTCTGTGTGCTCTGTGCGGTGCTGGGTGGCGTGCTCGGTGCCCAGACTGCTTTGGGAGCCACCAAAGGCACAACAGCTTTCACATGCAAGGAAAAGAAAGAACCAAGCGGCGCCGGCTTCTCAAAAGCACACTGCAAAAAAGAAGATGCGGTGGGAACCGGTGCCAAATACGAGCATGTGGGGGTCGCACAAAACATAGCAACAGAAGTCTCTGGGTCGAACCAAACGACAGAAGGAGCTTCCCAGGCATTCATACTCAAATACACCATGGCAGGGGTGTCATTCACCTTTACTGCGACGGGGGTGACGGCTACGGGCTCACTGGAAAATCGGCTCGATGCTTCAGGTGAACACTATGTTCAAGGTGAAGCGTCACTCAAATTCACCGGCGTGACCTCGTCAGTCACCGGTTGCAAAGTCTATGCCGACCTAGGCGGGGAAACGGGAGAAGCAGGGGTTATTCAGACTGAAAAACTGCTTCTTACGACGAAAGGTCAGGGCGACAAAGTCAAGATCGAACCTAAAGTGGGCGAAGTTCTTGCCAGGTACTGGCAAAAAGAATGCAAAGTGGAAGCACTGAACGGTACAGACACAGTTGGCGGCTCCCTGACGGGTACGCCAAACGGATCTACAATCCAATTCAACCACGCAGAAACCACAGCTGCGAACACGCTGCGCGGAACTCCTGAAACAAGCGGAGGCATTGGGGCCCCCACTGGAATGGAAGGGGCCCTGACAATCCAGGCGAAGGATCCCTCCATCGGGGGAGACACCTTCAGGGCAATCAGCCCAACAACAGTCGAGACATAGCTCCGAAGGGCTAGTCAAGGCGCCGGGAGTGGTTTGAAGCCGCGCCCGGCGGAGCTGGGCGCGCGGAATCGGCGCGTGCGCGATTCGGCGCATTGACAACGAAGACGCGATGAACGACTCTCGTTGCTCATGGTTTGTTGAGCAAAGGAGAACGTGAAATGAACGGACGTAGAGGGGCTCTCGGCCTCTGCATGCTTTGTGCACTGCTGGTCTGTGCGGTAGCCGCTCAAGGAGCTGCAGCAACCACGGGCACAACAGCGTTCACATGCAATGAAAAGAAAGAACCAGGCGGCGTCGGATTCTCAAAAGGGCACTGCAGGGCAGAAGATGCGGTAGGAACCGGTGCCAAATACGAGCATGTGGCGGTCGCACAAAACACAACAACAGAAATTTCGGGATCTAACAAAACTACAGAAGGAGGTACTGAAACTTTCAAACTAAAATACACCATGGCAGGGATAGTATTCAGCTTTAATGCAACGGGTGTGACGGTTACGGGCTCTCTAGAAAATCAGCTCGATGCTTCTGGTGAACACTATATTCAAGGTCAAGTGTCACTCAAATTCACCGGCGTGACCTCATCCGTCACCGGCTGCAAAGTCTATGCCGACCTAGGCGGAGAAACGGGCGAAGCAGGGGTCATTCAAACTGAAACCCTGTCTCTTACGACGAAAGGTCAGGGCGACAAAGTCAAAATCGAACCTCTAGCGGGCGAAGTTCTTGCCAGGTACTGGCAAAAAGAATGCAAAGTGGAATCATTGAACGGTACAGACACAGTTCGCGGCGTTCTCACGGGCACGCCGAACGGATCTACACTCAAATTCACCCATGCAGAAACCACAACGCAAGGGCTGGGCGGTACGCCTGGAACAAGCGGTGGGGGTGGTGGTGGCGGAGGTCCCGGCAGCAGCACCGGAATCGAAGGGACCCTGACAATCCAGGCGAGGGATCCCTTGATCGGAGGGGAATTCAAGGCAATCAGCCCAACAACAGTCGAAACATAGACCTGCTCAGAGGATCCGGAGCGGCTAAGTCGGCCGCTCCGGGTCCCCCCGCCTTGTTGGCTTCCACAATCGGCGGCGCCTCCGGCGGGCAAAGTCGCTGGTCAGAGGCGAGGTCCCGTGAGATTCTGAGCCGATGAGCGAGACCGACCTCGACCTGCTCGCCCTGCACGGGCTGGCGGTCAAGAAGGCAGGCGGACCGGCCGATGTTGCGGCGATCCTCGGAACCGAGGAGAGTGGTGTCGCCGCGGCCCTGGAGAGCGCCGTCGAGGCCGGCCGCGCCGCCGGCGCCAAAGGCACCTTCATGGTCGCCCCGGCCGGGCGCGAGTGGCTCGACCAGCGCTACCCCGAGGCCTACGCCGGCTTCCGCGCCGACCCCGAGGCGAGCGAGGCCTACGAGCGCTTCGAGCGGATCAACCGCGAGCTGCTCTCGGTCTTCACCGACTGGCAGATGATGCCCGCGGCCGGCGGCGAACGGCATCCCAACGACCACTCCGACGCCGAGTACGACAACGGCGTGATCGACCGCCTCGGCGACCAGCACGAGCGGGCCGAGAAGGTGCTGGACCGCTTCGCCGCGCTCGAGCAGCGGCTCGGCGTCTACAAAACCCGCCTCGACGAGGCCTACGACAAGGTGCTCGCCGGCGACAAGGACTACGTCTCAGGCGCCCGCATCGACAGCTACCACACGGTCTGGTTCGAGCTGCACGAGGATCTGCTGCGCATGCTCGGGCGCGAACGCGAGGAGGCGCCGTGACCGCGGTCGCCGACCGCGTCGTCGTGCTCGACGGCTCCAGCGTGCCCGACCGCGAGGTGGTCGGCAACAAGGGACGCAGCATCGCCGACATGCTCAGCCTCGGCCTCCCGGTCCCGCCCGCCTTCTGTCTGCCGATCGAGGAGTGCCGCCGCTTCCACGCCGCCGGCGGCGAGCTCGAGGAGGAGGCCTGGCGCTCGGTCCTCGCCGGCGTCGCCGGGATCGAGGAAAAGCTCGACCGCCGCCTCGGCGACCCCGAGCGCCCGCTGCTGGTCTCGGTCCGCTCCGGCGCCGCGGTGAGCATGCCGGGGATGATGGACACGGTCCTCAACCTCGGCATCACCGAGCAGGTCGAGGCCGCGCTGGGCCGGCTCTCCGGCGACCCCGGCTTCGCCCGCTCGACCCACGTCCGCTTCGTCCACGAGTTCGGCCGCACCGTGCTCGGCGCCGACCTCGAGGAGCCGGCCGCGAGCGCCAGCCCCGACGAGGTCCGCGAGGCCGTCCGCCGCGACACCGGCGCCGAGGTCCCGACCCACCCGCACGAGCAGCTGAAAGCGGTGATCGCCACCGTCTTCGGCTCCTGGTCCTCGCGCCGGGCCAAGGCCTACCGCCGCCACTGGAACATCTCCGAGGAGGGCGGCACCGCGGTGATCGTGCAGGCGATGGTCTTCGGCAACCTCGGCGAGGGCTCCGGCACCGGCGTGCTCTTCAGCCGCAACCCGCTCTCCGGCGACCCGGCGCCCTACGGCGAGTGGCTGGCCGGCGGCCAGGGGGAGGACGTGGTCAGCGGCACCCACGACCCGTTGCCGCTCGGCGCCCTGGCCGAGCAGATGCCTTCCGTCCACCAGCGCCTGCTGGAGGCGAGCGAGCTGCTCGAGCGCGAGCACGGCGACGTCCAGGACGTCGAGTTCACGGTCGAGCGCGGCGAGCTCTACCTGCTGCAGACGCGCTCCGCCAAGCGCTCGCCGCTGGCCGCGGTGCGGACCGCCGTCGACCTCGCCTCCGAGGGCGCGATCGACTCCCGCGAGGCGATCCGCCGGGTCAGCGTCGAGCAGCTGGCGAGCGTGCTGGCGCCGCGCCTGGCCGCGGACGTCGCCGCCGCGGCGGAAGTCGTCGCCCGTGGCGTCGCCGCCTGCCCCGGGGTCGCCGGTGGCCGCGCCGTCGCCGACTCCGACGCCGCCTGCGAGGCCGAGGAGCCGACCGTGCTGGTGCGCCCGACGACCAGCCCCGAGGACGTCAGCGGCATGATCGCCGCCCGCGCCGTGGTCACCGAGCGCGGCGGCTCCACCTCCCACGCCGCCGTCGTCACCCGCGCGCTCGGCCGTCCCAGCGTGGTCGGGGTAGGCGAGGGAGTGAGCGCGGCCTTGGCCGGGACCGAGCTGACCGTCGACGGCTCCGCCGGCGTCGTCTACGCCGGCCGGCTGCCGACCGAGGAGGTCGACCCGGACACGGTTCCCGGGCTGACCCGGCTCCTGCGGTGGGCGGAGGAGCTCTCCCCGGTCGAGGTCGTCGACGAGGCCGAGGACGCACTCGACCTCGACGCCGAGGGTGCCGCGCTCGACGAGGGCGCGCCCGACCCGGCCGAGCTGGCGCGGCGCCTGCGCGGCGCCGCCGCGGCGCGCGGATCGGTGCTGGCGAGCGCCGAGGGCGCCCGCGCTGTTTTGCTCGCGGGGGTGCCGCGGGTAGTGAGGCTTGCGGGACAACCGGCCGCGGCTCTGCAGCTGCGGCTGGCACAGGAGCGTGTGTATGTGGATGGTGGAGAGCTGCAGCAACTCGAAGAGGAGAGTGAGACGTGAGCGTTAGCGAGACTGAGGCGGCCGCGAGGCCATATCCCGACCAGTGGCCGCGCGAGTCGGCGACTCCGGTCGTCGAGCGGTACCACTCGGCGGTGCGGGCGCTGGCCGCCGAGAAGTTCGCCCAGAGCGGCAAGTCCTGGGAGCAGGCGGTCGAAGCCGGCGTGCTGATGCCGACCCGCGAGGAGCTCGAGCAGATCGAGGCCGACCTGCTGGCCGAGGGCTACAAGTTCGACGTCTCGGCGACGATCTCACTGAAGGAGGAGCCGGACAAATACAAACCGCTGGCCGGAATCTCCGACAGCGGCGAGCAGGACAAAGACGAGCAGGGACGCCTGATCGTCGGCAGCGGCGACAACGTCTTCAAGGCGCCCGCCGACGTCACCGGCACCGCCCGCTACATCTCCGACGTCGACAGGGTGATGGAGATGCTGACCGGGGGCGTGCCGGAGAAGACGGTGGCGATCATCGACGACTCCGGCGGCACCCTGACGGCGCCGATCCTCGGCGACTTCACCGCCGTCGTCTGCATGGGGGGGACGGTGCGCTCGCACCTGGGGATCCTCACCCGCGAGTACAACGTGCCCTGCCTGATGAACGCGGAGCTGGACGGGCTCGCCGACGGCGACGAGGTCACCGTCGAGTATTCGAAGCCAGCCGCCGATGCCTACGCCGACGCCGAGGCCGCGAGCGAGCATCGCGCCCGGATCATCAAGGTCTCCTAGGAGGAATGAAGATGCCTGTCAAACGCAGCTACGTGGACCTGTTGGAGGCCAACAACTTCGTCCAGAAGTGGGCCGACTCGTTCTTCTTCCAGTGCACCACCCGCACTGTGCAGGAGTCGAAACTGTTCCCGGTCAACCCGTACATCACGATGTCGTACTACAACGCCTGGTACCGCTACCCGGAACTGCTGCGCAAGGTCGACGCGGCGATGCCGGCGGAGGAGATCGGCGACCGCGCCCGTCAGGTCGGGACCTATGTCAACACGATCTCGATGGGCGTCGGGCCGCAGTTCTACCTCGGCGGCCGCCAGTGGCACATCGACATGGGGCTGCTGAAGCCGACCGACTGCATCGAAGACGCACTCGACGTGCTCGACTTCAGCCGCCGGCTGAACATGGCCTACCACCGCTCCGAGAACCACATCATGCCGAGCGACGGCAACCACAAAGACCAGATCCACAGCGCCCGCCAGACCCAGTTCTTCGAAGACGGCGTCATCGGGGTCACCCCCGGCGACAAGCTGCACACCGCCTTCACCCACTTCATGGCGGCGATCTCGGCCTACGGCTTCCTCAGCCACTGCGAGTGCCGGCTCAGCTTCTGCAACCACGGTCCCTACCGGACCAAGGACGGCAACCAGATGCTGGTCCGCGACGCGGTCGACCTCTCCGAGTGCGACTACCCGTGGATGGACGGTGTCAGCAGCGGGATCGAGTTCAACAACCTGACCATCCCGGTGGTGATGAAGGAGACCGACTTCTACATGGTCGACGACTGGGGCAGCTTCGAGGCGAAACCGTCCTACGACAACCAGAACCTGGTCGCGCTCGGGCTCTACACCTCGGACTGGCTCTCGGACGGTTACATCCCGGTGCATATGGGGAGCGCCTCTGAGCTGGCCGACTACTTCGACGACCAGCGCGAAAAGATGGAAGAGGCGACGGCGGAGATGTGGAAGATGATGGCCGGCTGGACGCGCGAGCAGATGATCGACGCCGGCCTGCTGGTCTACTTCGGGATCCTCAAGGACGTCGCCCACTTTGCCGGCGTCTACGAGCAGGACGACTGGTTCCAGGTCGACGAGCGCACGCAACTCTTCCGGCCGCTGATGAACGACGAGTACGGCAACTCGGCGATCGCCGAGCTGGTCGGCCTCGTCTCGCTCAGCTCCCAGGACCGCGGCCCGCACCGGATGGAGCGCTACTCGCGCGAGAACACGGAGATGTGGACCTCGGTCCCGTACTCGATCCTCGACGACGACAACTGGACCGCCGGCGTCGGCCCG